>Ga0111539_10004149_pt1 | contig 18996 bp, 14 predicted proteins | sample RhiMethybrSRZTD1_FD_79667 | JGI IMG/M metagenome (GOLD analysis project Ga0111539, IMG submission 79667) | Populus rhizosphere microbial communities from Tennessee, USA - Rhizosphere MetaG P. TD hybrid SRZTD1 (version 2) (version 2) | ecosystem: Host-associated > Plants > Roots > Rhizosphere >... | reverse complement strand
TGAGAATTCCATGCTCGGGGCTGCGCATGCTTGTGCCAATCCACTGACGGCGCGTTACGGCACAGAACATGGCCGCGCGATTGCGCTTTGTTTGCCTACAGTTATTCGGTGGAACGCGCCCAGAGCGACTGAGCGTTACCATGAGCTGATGCTGGCCTCTGGGTCGAGAGTCAGCCAGAATGAGGCTACTGAAGCCCTGGCCGCCAGGCTCGAATCTTTGGCAAGCCTTGCAGGACTGGAAAGCCGCTTAGAGGCTGCGGGAGTGCCGCGAGCGGATCTTCCTGCTCTGGCTGAAGAGGCCGCTAAACAGTGGACAGGACGTTTCAATCCCAGGCCTTTTGGCATCCAGGAAGCCTTGGAGGTGTACGAATGGGCATTCTGAGATGGCTTCAATCGCACGTCATTCGTCAGGAAAACCAGCCTCAATCAAAGAGGGACTCGGCTCCCCTCACCCCAGCGGGGAGAGGGGCTGGGGGTGAGGGGGATAGGCGCACTCGAACGAAGTACCACCCGACTCTCAGCCGTTTTTGTCAGTTCGGCACTACTCGTCTCTGCTTCCTAGCTCTGGGCGTTACTTGCATCGTTCCTCTCACCATAGTAGTCCAATCCCAGCAGCCCCGTGTCGCAGAATCGTGGCCTCAGTTTCGCGGCAATCCAGCGTTGACCGGCGTCACACAATCAGCCATTCCCGCCTCGTTGAAAGTTACCTGGACCTACGAAGCCGGAGAGCCGATCGAGTCTTCCGCTGCCATTGCCGATGGGGTTGTCTATGTTGGCGTTCAGTCCGCCGAGTTGTTGGCACTGGAGCTGAAGACGGGCAAATTGTTGTGGAAATATAAGACGACAGAAGGGATTGGTGAGTCCTCGCCCTGCGTTGCTGATGGCGTGATCTACGTCGGCGATCTCGGGGGTGTCGTTCATGCCGTCGGCAGGGACGGGAAGGCGTTGTGGACTTTCAAGGCAGGCAGCGAAATCAAAGCATCGCCAGTCGTTGTTGACGATCGCGTGTTGATTGGCTCCTACGACGAAACGTTGTACTGTCTGGCGGCAAAGACCGGCAAGCTGCTGTGGCAGTTCAGAATTAACGGTCCTGTCCATTGCACGGTAAGCGTGGCCGGCGGCATTGCCTACGTTTCCGGTTGCGACGAGATCTTCCGGGCCATCCGGATTTCAGACGGTAAAGAAGTGTATACCGTATCGTCGGGTGCATACACGGGTGCCTCGCCAGCTCTCCAAGGGCCTTCAGCATTTTTCGGAACCTTCAGTAACGAGGTCTTGAGCGTGAATCTGCAATCGCGCCAGCTCGTTTGGCGCTATGAAAACAAACAGCGCCAGTTCCCGTTCTATTCCTCGGCTGCACTTGCCGATGGCAAAGTTGTTCTGGGCGGGCGTGATAAGTTGGTGCACTGCCTTGACGCCAAGACGGGCAAAGCGCTGTGGACTTTTACAACTCGCGCCCGCGTTGATTCGTCGCCCGCGGTGGCCGGAGGTCGGGTCTACATCGGTTCGAACGATGGGAGGTTCTACGTGTTGCAGTTGGCGACTGGTACGAAAGTCTGGGAATTCGAAGCCGGTGCCGCGCTGTCCGCTTCACCCGCCATTGCCGATGGAAAGGTGGTTATCGGCGCTCAGGATGGCCGGCTGTATTGCTTCGGGTAAGAGACATCAACTAACCGCGGAGACGCAGAGACGCGAAGGGTGGGAAGCAGATCTCGGAGATGAATGCCGTAGACCCCTGGAGGACGTGGGCCAACATCCTCTTCGAGGGTTCGAGTTGCCGTATGCTTCTGTCGCAGGGTTCCACTGCGGGACTGCTGTCCCTTCGCTCCACCCTGGGCTAAGAGCCGACGCCCTTCCAGGGCTGGGCTGCTGATCAGCGAGTCAGATGCCGACCCTTCGGAATCTTGTTGCCTTCCTGCCACTCTGGCCGGGGAGATATTGGAGGTGACATTTGAGGTGCACAATCGGCTGTCTCGCATTCGTGGTTCTTTGGCGTTCCTTGTCCCTGGCCCAAGACACTCCCCAAGCCTACGTTGGCGCCCGGATCATTCCGATGAGCGGGGCCGAGATCCCGGACGGGGTGCTGGTCGTACATCAGGGCAAGATTGCGGCGATTGGACCCGCCCGCTCTACCAGTGTCCCGGCCGGAGCGCAGCAACATGACGCAAAGGGTAAGGTGATCATGCCGGGTCTGGTCGATACGCACAGCCACATTGGCGGTGTCGAAGGTGCTGACAGTACTGCGCCAATTCAGCCGGATGTGCGGGTACTCGATTCGATCAATGTGCGCAGCCCGGGGATTCAGAAAGCACAGGCCGGAGGCATTACCACTGCCAACGTCATGCCCGGGTCGGGACACCTTCTCAGTGGACAGACTTTGTATCTGAAACTCAGGGATGGCGGCACGATTGACGACCTGCTGATCCGTAACGGGCAAGGCAAAATTGCCGGAGGCTTGAAAATGGCCAATGGGACCAATTCGCGCCGGGCGCCGCCATTTCCAGGCACGCGCGCTAAGTCGGCAGCGCTGGTGCGAGAGCAGTATGTCAAAGCGCAGGAGTACCGGGAAAAGATTCGCCGAGCCAACGGCGATCGCGAAAAGATGCCGGAGCGTGATCTGCGCATGGAAGCGCTGGTGGAGGTTCTGGAAGGTAAACGGACGGTTCATCACCACACCCACCGCCACGACGACGTGTTGACTGCTATTCGGCTGGCGAAAGAATTCGGATTTCGCATGGTGCTCCAGCACGTGAGTGAAGCCTGGAAGATTGCGCCCGAGATCGCCGCGTCGGGATTTCCGGTCTCGCTGATTGTGCTCGACTCTCCGGGCGGCAAGCTGGAAGCGATGGATGTCAGCAATCGAAACGGAGCTGCCCTGGAGAAAGCCGGCGTCTTGGTCGGCTTTCACACCGACGATAGCGTAACCGACTCGCGGCACTTCCTCAGGTCGGCAGCGTTTGCAGTCCGTGACGGGATGTCGCGGGAGAAAGCGTTGGAGGCTTTGACTATCTCCGGAGCCAAGATGCTTGAACTTCAAGACCGTATCGGCTCGCTGGAGGCAGGAAAGGAAGCGGACTTCATTCTGCTATCTGGCGATCCGCTGAGCGTCTATACCAAGGTGCTGGAAACCTACGTGGAAGGGAAGAAGGTGTTCGACCGCTCTGATCCCAAGGATTTGCTGTTTGCTACCGGCGGCTACGGGGCGAGCCGAGGCGACGAGTTGCATCTGGACGGCTTCGACGAGGAGGAAGATTGATGCGAACGCTCTGGATGCTGCTCGTACTGATCGCTTCGTCAGCTCTGATCTTGCCGGCGCAGGTAGCCATTCGCGGCGAGAAGGTTTACACATCAGCAGGTCCCACGATTGCGGATGGCGTCATTATCATTCGTGATGGCAAGGTGCAGCAGGTTGGTCCCGCTTCACAGGTCAAGGTTCCCCCTGGCTATCGGCTTTTACAGGCCAAGGCTGTCACTCCCGGCCTGATCGATGCACACACAGTTGTGGGGCTGTCGGGATACCTCAATCAGCCTCACGATCAAGACCAGGTCGAGCGTACTGCCGCTCTGCAACCGGATCTTCGAGCGATCGACGCCTACAATCCGCAGGAACGGTTGGTGGAGTGGGTGCGCAGTCACGGCGTTACCACCATGCATACAGGCCACGGCCCAGGCGTGCTGGTGTCTGGCCAGACCATGATTGTGAAGAGTCGAGGTCGGACCGTGGATGAGGCTGTGATGGTTCCTCAAGCGATGATCGCCGTCACGATCGGTGAGAGTGCTCGAGAAGCCACCAAAGGGCCAGGAACGCGCGCAAAAATGGTGGCGCTGTTGCGCACCGAGTTGATTAAAGCTCAGGAATACGACAGAAAGCGCGAGACCGCCGCAGAGGACAAGAAGCCGGCGCGCGATCTAAGGCTGGAAGCTCTCGCACGTGTGTTGAAGCGCGAAGTGCCTTTGCTGGTTACCGTGCACCGGTCGCAAGACATCATGTCGGCGCTGCGTGTGGCGAAAGAGTTCAACATCCGTTTGGTGCTGGATGGTGCAGCGGAGGCATTCCTGGTTTTGGATCAGATCAAGGAAGCAGGTGTGCCCGTCATCGTGCACCCCACCATGGCTCGATCGGGAGGAGAAACGGAGAATCTCAGCATGGAAACCGCAGCGAAACTGAAGAAGGCAGGTATTCCCTTTGCTTTCCAAAGCGGCTTTGAGAGTTATGTTCCAAAGACGCGCGTCGTCCTCTATGAAGCTGGAGTCGCGGCTGCGAATGGCCTCACATTCGACGAGGCCTTAGCCGCTGCCACGCTGGATGCGGCACGATTGCTGGGCATCTCGGATCGCGTTGGTTCACTGGAACCTGGGAAGGACGGCGACGTTGTCTTGTATGATGGTGATCCGTTCGAATACACATCGCACGTGGTTGGCGTCGTGATTCAGGGCGAAGTGGTCAGCCAGGAGCCTCGATAGAGCAGGAGATAGGATTTACAAGATTGCCGAGATGATGCTGGCTGGTGCGGCCTTGATGTGATGAACAAGGATGGCCCATGCAGATTGGGCAGAGCTGGTGGTGACCAATAAGAAATGCGCAAGTCGGAAGCTGTTGTTAAATTCTCAAAAACGATCACTAGGATAGGCAACGGTAATCGATAGCTTGAAAACAGAATCGTCAGCCTGCCTATCCATAATCCTGTCAGTCTTGTAAATCCTGTCGGAATCCTGCCCAGTCCCGTCTGATGCCTGAGAAGAACTCTCCCATTCCCACCGGAGCCGAAAGAGCTCGCACGTCGCCGCAGTCTTTCCTTGGGACGTCGTTGGGATACGGCTTGATGGTTCTCGCGGCTATCGCCCTTCTCGTCCTGATCTGCCGGCAGGGTGAAACACTTCAAGCGCCTTTCGATCCCGGCCTCACGGCGTTGCGGGGCAGTGTTGCCGAAGCCCCCAACGTCCTTCTTCGAGTCCTCATTGCGCTGACGGCTGTGATTGTGGTTGGCCTGATTCTGGCGAAGTGTTTCGCCTACGTGGGACAACCTCCCGTCATCGGCGAGGTGATTGCCGGAATCATGCTCGGGCCGTCGCTGCTGGGGCCAGAGGCATCGGCGCTGATCCTTCCCACCACCATTGCTCCCTTTCTGGGAGTGATCGCTCAGTTGGGTGTGATCCTCTACATGTTTACGGTTGGACTTTCGCTGCAAGGAGAGCGGTTGAAACATCGTGCCCGCGCAGCTGTGGCTATCTCGCATGCGAGCATCGTGGTGCCATTCTTGTTAGGAGCGCTGCTGGCGCTGAATCTGTATCCAAAGCTGTCTAGCCGCGAAGTGCCCTTCACCAGTTTCGCTCTCTTCATGGGCGTAGCCATGTCCATCACCGCGTTTCCCGTTCTGGCCAGGATACTGACCGACCGAGGCATGATGCACACCGAGTTAGGCATTCTTGCCGTGAGCTGTGCCGCTACCGACGACGTGACCGCCTGGTGCCTGCTGGCATTTGTTGTGGCTGTGGCCAAGTCGCGTCCCGATCAGGGTGTCGTGGTCGCGATCGCGACAGTTGCCTACATCGGAGCCATGCTGTTGGTGATCCGGCCGCTTCTGCGCCGGGTGATTTCCCGCTGGGAGTCGGATCACCTGCCTCGGAGCGCCGTCGCATTTGTGTTTATCGCCTTACTTCTGTCGGCTCTCGCGACGGAAGCGATTGGAATCCATGCGATCTTTGGTGCTTTCCTACTCGGCGCGGTGATTCCCGCAGGCAGCGCGGTGGCTCGAACCCTATCGCGTCAGCTCGAATCGGTAGTCACGGTGCTATTGCTGCCCTCCTTCTTCGCTTTCACCGGCATGCGAACTCGAATCGACTTGTTGTCGGGCCTTGATCAGTGGCTCATTTGTGGACTGATCGTCCTGGTAGCGACCGCTGGAAAATTTGGTGGGACAGTTGTGGCGGCTCGCCTGACAGGTCTCGACTGGCGAAGCACAACGGCGCTGGGCACGTTGATGAACACACGCGGCCTCATGGAGTTGATTGTCCTGAACATCGGGCTCGACCTGCAGGTGATCTCTCCCATGTTGTTTGCGATGATGGTGATTATGGCGTTGACGACGACCATGATCACCGCACCAGTGCTGCGGTGGTTGATTCCAGAACCAACATTGGAAGTGGAGTGCTGACGACGTCGTGGGCAGTGGGTCAGTTTCCGGTTACGTCGTACGTCGCTTGGTTTTGGTAAACGCTTGGCGACCAGGCAGGACCTATCGCCCACGATGCCTTGACCTTCGACCTATCATGTTCTATGCTGTGCCTCAATGGTAGAAGCTTGAGGTATCCATGCCGTCTTCCCGGTTCCCCATCCCGCAAGGCACGCTCGACATGTTGATTCTCCAGATTCTCTCCCTCGAACCGGCGCACGGCTACGGCATCGCGCAGCGGCTGCAGCAGATTTCTCGATCCGTTGTTCAAGTCAACCAGGGGTCACTCTATCCCGCTCTCCACAGGTTGGAGCAGAAGCGATGGCTACGGTCCGAGTGGAGGCCATCAGAAACGGGGCGCGACGCCAAGTTTTATTCTTTGACATCTTCTGGACGAAAGCAGCTCAAAGTCGAGAAAGAATGCTGGGCGCGCCTTACGGGAGCGATCCAGTTGGTCTTTGACGAGGACAACTGACAATGAAGCGGCTACTAAACTGGTTCCGGCTCCGAAATCTTGAGAGCGACCTGGACCGCGAATTGAAGTATCACATCGAGCGGCGCGTGAGTGACCTGATGCTTTCGGGTTTACCTGAGCCAGGGGCGAGAAGGCAGGCCACCCTGGAACTCGGCGGCATCACGCAGGTCCAGGAGGAAGTTCGTGATATCTGGTTGACTCAATGGCTACGGGACTTTGCGTACGACTTGCGGTTTTCCGCTCGCGCCTTTCTCCGCAGCCCGTCGTTTTCGGCAACAGCGGTGCTTTCGCTCGCCCTCGGAATCGGGGCAACCACGGCCATCTACTCTCTGATCGATCAGGTTGTTCTTCACGCACTTCCGGTCCATGAGCCCCAACGTCTTGTTCTAATCGACTGGAAAGGAGATGGAGCAGGAGTTAATGCGTTCGGCAGCTATAACCTGATGCCGTACCCGCTCTGCCGCGACCTTCATCTGCAAGACCAATTTTTTGACGGCGTACTCTGCCGTGCCGTCACGACCATAAACCTCTCGACGAGCGGAGACCCCAGGTTGGCTGCTGCGGAAATCGTGTCGGGCACGTACTTTTCGGTGCTCGGAGTCCGCCCGGCGCTGGGCAGGCTATTGACCACGGACGATGACCAGACGCCCGGCGCAACCCCAGTGGTTGTGCTCTCGTACGATTTCTGGAAGGCACAGCTCGCAGGCGCTCCGGATGTGGTGGGCCGAAAAGTGCTGATCAACAAGCACCCGATGACCGTCGTCGGCGTGGCGGCTCGCGGCTTCCATGGCATCGACGTTGGCGAAGTTCCCTCGCTCTGGATTCCCGCCGCCATGTCCGCCCAAGCCATTCCCGGCTTCAACGGTATGCTCGACCACCGCACGTTTTGGATGCAGGTGCTGGGCCGGCTGAGACCGGACATGACGCTGGCTCAGGCTCAGGCAGGCCTGCAACCGTGGTTTAAGACGATGCTCGACGAGGACACGCGCCGCGCAGGATTCCCCGCTATCACGCCCGAGCGCAGACAGCGGTTTCTCGCATCGACACTCGAACTAACCCCGGCTCCACAGGGCCACTCGACTCTGCGGCGCAGGCTTTCGCAGCCGCTCTGGGTTTTGTTTGCAGCGACGGCGCTGCTGCTCGGTTTGGCTTGCCTGAATGTCGCCGGCCTTTTTCTGGCGCGCGGATCGGCGCGCGAGCGCGAGGTGAGTACACGATTGGCCCTCGGCGCTTCGCGCGGACGAATCGGACGGCAGTTCCTGGCTGACAGCATCCTTCTCGCTCTTGCCGGTGGTCTGCTCGGGGTTGTACTGGCGCCGCTCGCAATGAAGGTTCTCATTGCATTCCTGCCTCGTGACGCTGCTGCGAACGCCCTTCAGTCCGTCATCAATACGCGCCTGTTGCGTTTCGCATTTCTGGCAAGCGTGGCCACTGGTTTGTTGACGGGTTTTGCGCCGGCCCTGCAAGCCGGCCGTAGATCGCTGATCTCGTCCCTCAGGGAGCGCGGTGGCACGGCCCGCGGCGGGCTCCGGCTCCGGAGGGTGATTGTGATGGCCCAGATTGCATTCACACTAATCCTTGTCGTCGGAGCGGCGTTGTTTATTCGAACTCTTACCGCATTGCTGACGAAAGGCCCGGGGTTCGACACATCCAGCCTCATCTCCTTCGGCATCGACCCCGCTTCGAAACGGCTACTCGTTGTCCGAAGCAGGGGCTCGTTCGCCGCATTCATGACGAAATCAGTGCTTTGACAAGCACTCAGTCATTGGCAGTCGCGCGCAACCAGTTACTGGCCGGTGGAAGCTGGAATAACTTCATGACCATTCAGGCCGATCAGGGGATCACCACGGAACGTGTGGTCCATCTGAATGCAGTCACTCCCGGGTTTTTCGCGACTCTCGGGGCGAGGATCGTGGCGGGACGGAATTTCGTCGAGTACGACACGCTGCGGGAGGATAGGGGTGGACAGCGCGTAGCCATTGTCAACGAAGGCTTTGTGAAACGATACTTCGAAGGGCGCAATCCCCTCGGTTCTCACATATGTATCGGAACGGGTCCGGACGCCAGGCCGGATATCGAAGTTGTCGGGGTCGTGGCGAACATCAACTATCGAGGTGTTCGCGAGGAGTGGGAGCAAGCCTACTTTCCGATCGGTGCAGGCGGTAACTTCTATGAAGGCGGCAACTTCTATATCAGAGTTCAAGGCCCCACCGGCGCAGCCGTCCAATCCATTCGAACGATTCTTCGCAACGCTGACCCGACTTTACCGACCGTCTATTTCCGCACGCTGGATGAGCAGGTCAGCCGGTCACTGAACACGGAGCGTATGCTCGCCGCGTTATCCGGCAGCTTCGGCACGCTTGCGCTTCTGCTCTCGCTGGTTGGTCTTTATGGTGTGATGTCATTCGTGGTAACGCAACGCACGCGCGAGATCGGCATACGACTGGCGCTAGGGGCCACGCGGCTTTCCACCGTCTGGCTGGTGCTCCGTGATGCTCTGGTGATGGTCACCGTCGGAATCGCCGTCGCCCTGCCTTGCGTCTGGTCCCTGGGCCGCCTGATTGAGTCGCAGCTGTACGACATCAAGCCGACAGATCCGGCATCGATCGCCATGGCCACCTTGATTTTGTGCTCGGCGACGTTGGGCGCGGCGCTCATCCCCGCCCGCCGCGCCTCAGCGGTCAAACCCACAGAGGCATTGCGATTTGAGTAACTAGCCAATTTTCTTTCTTTTCCCCCGCTTTTCAGAGCCATTGGGCACTTGTCGGCATGATTCGGCGAGGGAGGGCTTTACACATAGTTAGCTCAAAGGAGACGACAACTGAATTTCCAAAAGGAGTTGAGGACCAATCACCGACAGTTGATTGCGGAAGCACACAGCAGCGGCCGGAATGTTGATCTTTCAAGCCAGGCAAGCAATATGGTTTCTGGCAATTACGAGAGGGTGGTCAGCAACCACTCAAGATTGCGCTTTGTGAAAAGCGTACAGAAACACCACCATACTCAGACCGGCGAATGCATAGATGAAAGATGTCAACAATCTCATCGCCGGAATCAAACCCCGCACGACGTTAACTACGTCGCCGATGAATCCCCCCACCAGCAGAATCGTCGTCAGGATCATTCCAACGAGCGCCAGAAATGCTGCTTTGTTGAGCGTCATGGCCGGAGTATAAGCGCAATGAGGACCTTCCGCAACGATCGCTTCGCAGCCAGTGAATCCATTCCAATCATTTCTTTTCTTCGATCAGGTGCACGCTGAAAGACGCAGGTGACTCCCTGTTTCGGGGACCAACTTGCCGCTTCAATAGAATATTTTCTTAAGATTTTGCGTTTTTCAAGGCTTCTATATGAGTAGAGGGGCAATTGCGTCGAGTGCTCTTCGTCCCAAAAACTTCAAAAGGAGACCCTACAGTGCTCAACAAACCATTGAAGTTCCCTGGTCGTTCGTTGACAGTTGCTTTCTGCTCGACCTTTTGTTTCAGTGACACCTCCACCCGGACAACGTTTTCCAATGATCCTTGGCAGCGGAGCCGTTCACTTCTGTCTATGCAGCCCGGTTCACTACAGTCACAGTCGCAAGGTGTTTTGCTGGGCGAGCAGCTGTAATCCACGCAACACTCTCGTTCTTTGGAACTACCAAACACGTCAACTTAACGCAGATGTAGAATCTAGATTGAAGCAAGCATTGTGATAATCCGTTTGCGACGATATCCGAAACTATGCAATCACTTGTTGCTCAAGGTTCGTGAATCGGGTGAGATGCTTCACGGCCGCATTGACGATGATCGGAGATTGACATGGCATCGAGCTGGAGAAAGATCCCTTTCCTGCGCTGGTCCTTCTGGCGGCTCGTTTTTGGTATGAAGCACCTCACGACACAGTGGCAGGTCGGAGACGGGCGGGAAGCGCGGCTTGCCGAATATGTGCTTGCGCGTGCGCGCCACGGGGACGCGGCGGAGGTCATCAAGGTCATCGACGAGTTTGGCTACAACCAGAGCATCCTAATCAATGTAGGAGACGAGAAAGGCCGCATTCTCGATGCGGCGATGGCCAAAGCCAGGCCGGCGCGCGTGCTCGAACTGGGAACCTACTGCGGCTACAGCGCCTTACGCATGGCGATCGCCGCCCCCTTTGCGCAAATCGTCTCGATCGAATTCAATGCGGCGAACGTCGAGATCGCCCGCCGCATTCTTGACCACGCGGGCGTGGGGACGCGCGTGACCATTGTGGTGGGCACGCTGGGTGACGGCGGCAAAACCATTGACGCGCTGCGAACCGCGCATGGCTTTGGCGCCGGCTCGGTCGATCTGGTGTTCATCGACCACGCCAAGGAAGCCTACCTGCCCGACTTGCGGAGCATCCTCGGACAGAATTGGCTGCGGCCGGGCGCCTTGGTCGTGGCCGACAACATCAAGTTCCCCGGCGCTCCCGAGTATTGGGCCTACATGACCGAGAACGAGGGCAAGTGTTGGCGCACGATCGAACACGAAACCCATGTCGAGTACCAGTCGGTGATCAAAGATCTCGTTCTGGTCTCGGAGTACCTCGCTCCAAGCTAGAGTCGTGGCCAGCCTTTCCCTCCGACGGAGCCGCTGCAATTCCATCAAGGCAGGTTCGGTGAAGGGATGCGTTATGCAGGCCTAGATTGGCATTTGCCCGAATGAGGATGGAATCCGAGATTCACGCCGTATTGTTCGACCTCGACGCTGCATCGGTCCGATTCGGGCTGCTCTGTTGATCGCCTTGATCCAGACGCATTCTAGTCATTCATAGTCTTCTCCCGACCATTCCTCAATCAAAAGTCGGTTCTTCTTATTGTTTCGTGTGATTCAAGAAAAGATGTTCAGGGCTGCTCAGACGGGATTTTTCACACTCGACTGAGAATGCCGATCTTTGCTGAGGGAAGCGGTGCCAGGGCGTTTCGATTTCAGATCTGAAGGGATACTCAGCTGCTCTGAGATTAGAAGGGTTGGCTGCGGTCGAACTTTCGTCGGCGCGGCCAATAATGGGCAGAGCTTCAATTCTTTGGGAAAGTTGCTCGGGATGAACTTTTGGCGAGGCAATGGAAATTTCTCCCTATCCTGCCTGTGAGATTGATCTCAACAAGGGCTGAACAAACAAGAAGAAGAGACGACGAGGGTTCGCCGAAGGTTCTGGAGGCATAATTGCTTTTGACTCTTCTGGAAGAGGATCGAAGTCGTTGCGCGGATGCCCTCATAAGGAAGGAAGGAATTACATGCCCCAGAGCAATCCAAAAACTATTCTGGTCCTCGGAAGTTCTAAGGAAAATCAACTTGGGAATTGTCTACAAGAGGTTTTTCGACATGCACTATTTCGCTATTTCAACTGGAGCATGCGGCAGCTCCAGACATGCCAACAAGCCTTGGCCTTTTTGCGCCGGAACCGAATCCCGCTAATCATCTCCTGGTCCGAAATGCCTGATGGCAACTGGAAGGATCTGCTACGTCAACTCGCGCTATTGACTAGACCTCCGCTGTTAACTGTGAGTTATCAACCGACGGGCCATTATTTTTGGTCTGAAGTAATGAGTTTAGGCGGATACGATGTTCTGGTGAGGCCTTTCAGTGCCCCGGATGTATTCCGGATGGTGAGCTTGGCCTGGGAGAATTGGAAAGAAGGGATTGAAAGCGCTAGATCATGATCCCAGCTCTAAGGTGAGCGCCAGAGGCACTGCATGAAGTCTTAATACATAGGTTGGGACAGCCAAACCGATAAAAACCAAAATAGGATTTCGAGCATGACTGCTGTAGCCACGCCGCTGCACAACTTCAATCATTTCAACACGAGGAGATTTTCAGAAGGCACAGTCGTGACAGCACACTTGGTACAACGAGTTGTGTTAACCCGAAGTCACCCGATCAGACTATTTACAATCGGGTTCCGTTCTTGATCGGGTGGAACTGGGCCACCATTGCTCACTCATTGGCCTATCATCAAGGACGCTATGTTATCTCGCCGGGTTGGGGATGGAGGAGCTGTCTGCTGGTAAGGAGAAAGGGATGAGGGCGGGAGAGGCCTTACAAAAAGTGCTGGCCAAGCTGAGCAGTTGGCTAGAGCAGCTCATCTGGTTGCTCCCAAATCTGGTGGTGGCTGCCCTCGTTGTAGTTATCTTCTGGCTCATGGCCAGGCTGATCCAGAATCTCATCATGCAGCTCCTACGGCGAGTCTCGTCAGTCGAGGAGATGAATCGGCTTGTGGCCACCGTCGTCTCATTTGCCAGCTTCGCGGCTGGGGTCTTCATTGCCCTCGGCATTGTGGGACTGGATAAGACAGTTACCTCGCTGCTAGCCGGGGCTGGGATCGTGGCTTTGGCCATCGGCTTGGCCTTTCAAAACATCGCCACCAACTTTATCGCTGGGATCTTTCTTTCCACTCGCAGACCCTTCCAGATCAACCATCTGGTTGAAACCAACAACGTCCTGGGGACGGTGCAGAGCATCTCGTTGCGCTCGACAGAACTGCGGACTCCTCAAGGACAGGTCGTGCTCATTCCCAACAAAGAGGTTTTCGAAAAACCGATTGTCAACTATACGGTGAGCCAGAGGCGCAGAATCGACTTGAAAGTCGATATCGCCTATAGCGAAGACCTAGAGAAGGTCAAAAGGATTGCCTCCCAGGCTCTGGAAGGTGTCTCCTTCCGACGGGCGGCACAGCCCGTAGAGCTCTACTACGAGGAGTTCGCGGACAGCTCAATCAAGTTGGCTATCCGCCTTTGGATTGAATCTTCTCAGCAGAGCGATTTTCTGCAGGCGCGCAGCGAGGCTATCGAGAGAATCAAGAGAGCCTTCGATGAGCACAACATCAGTATTCCATCTTCCCTTCGGACCTTTGATCTGGGGATTGCGAGTAGCGAGAGGCTTTTAAAGATCTTAGCAGAGCAGAGGTCGCCTGATCGAATGAGAGGAACCACTCTTCAAAAGAGTAAAACACCTGTATCTGGCAATTGATAAGGTGACCGAGAGCGCAACATGCGCCGATGAAAGGACGGCCCACCCCCATTCCAGCTCGATGGATTGCATGAAAGCAGTGGTGTCTGGGTACTAATCTTGGCAGGCCTTTCACTATTTCTTACTTTTTCTTACTTTCCGAGGAAAGTGCGTTTTGGGTGTGCAGAAAGTCGTCGGGTCTTCCTGCAAATAGCGAGGAATCCTAAGGTTTCCTAGTCCCGGTTGGTTTCCTATCCTGCATTGATGAGAAATTTTGGAAAGTTGCTTGTCCCGTTCCCGCCAATGATATTTCTATGTGTTCTCGCTCTGCCACCTTGAATTTTTCGAGTGTTGCCATGTATTCCCCCAGCAGTTCAGTCCCCATTTCACATTTGTGATTTGCCATTGCCCGTACGCGAAGAGTTCAGCAGGGCCTCACTCTACGCGGCGCGATCCATTGCTGTGGTGCTGTTTTGCTCAGCGCGGCGCGGTCGACGCAGGAAATAATATGACTCTTGCAAGGGAGGGATTTAACCCTTGGGGGAGTCAATGGCGAATTTCACGGATTATTTGGCTGAAGCGCACCAGATCCTTGATGACGCTCGTGTGGAGTATCACCGGACGGGCTTGGAGTTCCTCACAACCGAGCTGTCGCTGAGTAGGTCGTTTGCGGAACAAGCACTCGCAGCGTTCTCTACAGGGGATGTCCAGAAGGCAAAACAAGCAGTCCTTCCCGCGAAGGCGGCGTATCGTGCCGTGCAACGGTTCCTTCCCAAAGTACCCTTGGCACACAATGAACGAGGTTTGATCATTGGGGAATTGGGCCGATTGACGCCGTTGCTCCAACAGCTCTCCGCGATCAAATAAGCCTTTTACTGTTTTCTCGCCCGCGGAAACTCCGTCGAGGGCTCTGCCAGTGGGCGTTCGGTGCAGGCCGTGGCCGACGGGGATGGAATGGCTATTCAGAAGGCCTAATGTGGAGCAACATTTCATGCCAGCAGTTTCTTGATCACATCGCCGCTGACGTCGGTAAGGCGGAAATCGCGGCCCTGGGATTTGAAAGTCAGTTGAGTATGGTCGAGCCCCAGCAGATGAAGAATCGTAGCTTGCACGTCGTGGACATGAACCTTGTCCTCAGTGGTGTTGAACCCAAGCTCATCAGTGCTTCCTACCGTCTGGCCCGATTTGATGCCGGCTCCGGCAAACCACATGGTAAAGGCATCTATGTGATGATTGCGACCCAGGGTCTCGCGCTGTTCTCCCATCGGCGTCCGTCCGAACTCCCCTCCCCAGACGACCAGCGTCTGGTCCAGCAAACCGCGCCGCTTTAGATCCTGGATCAAGGCGGCACAAGGCCGGTCGATTTGCTGGCAAATTTGATCCAGCGATTCATTGAGGTTTGTGCCCGGGCCGCCATGCTGGTCCCAGTCCGTATGATAGAGCTGAACGAAACGAACGCCGCGTTCCACCAGGCGGCGCGCCAACAGGCAATTGTTGGCAAAGGACCGCGCTCCTGGTTCTGCCCCGTACAAGGCCAGCGTCTCATTCGATTCCTTGGAAAAATCAATCAGCTCCGGACCGGTGGTCTGCATGCGATAAGCCATTTCGTAGGATGCAATGCGGGTTGCAACCTCAGGGTCTCTTGTTTCCTTCAGGTGTGCTTGATTGAGGTCGCGGACGGCCTGCAACACCTGGTGCTGCCGCTCCGAATTGAACCCCTGCGGGCTCGTCAAATTCAGAATGGGATCGCCTCCACTCTGGAAAGGAACCCCCTGGTGAGCCGTCGGCAAAAAACCGCTGCCCCAATTCAATGCGCCTCCCCGCGGTCCGCGTGGCCCCGATTGCAGCACAACAAAGCCCGGCAAGTCCTGAGACTCACTGCCAATACCATAAGTCACCCAGGCACCCATGCTAGGCCGACCAAAACGCGTGGAGCCCGTATTCAGGAAAATCTTTGCCGGGGCATGATTGAAGTTGTCTGTGTAGACCGAAGAGACGAAGGCTAGGTCGTCGACCACCTGACCCAAATGCGGAAGACATTCCGATATATACCGGCCAGACTGTCCGTGGCGCTGGAATTGACGCCGCGTGCCCAGCAGTTTGGGAACCTCCCGAGAAAAGCTGTCCATGAAAGCGAAGCGCTTGCCTTTCAAAAAAGACTCTGGAATCGGTTTGCCGCTCAATTCCACCAGCTTCGGTTTGTGTTCAAACAGATCCAGTTGACTCGGACCGCCAGCCATGAACAGATAAATGACACTCTTGGCTTTTGAAGGAAAATGCGTGGGCTTCGGTGCCAGCGGATTAACCGTTTGGGTATTCTCGGCGGCGTGAACTTTGTCATCACGCAGTAGCGAAGCCAGGGCCATCTGTCCCAAGCCGACGGCGCACTGACCAAAGAAATGGCGGCGGGTCGTTTCCAGCAGTTTACGTTGAATCAGATCCATGAATGTTACCTCTACCGGCTCTTATGAAATCCGCCGCGAAAATCTGCCTACCAGAGATCAGATTACTCCCGCGTAACGAATTCATCCAAGTTGAGCAGAGCGCGGGCCGCTCCAGTCCATGTAGCCCATTGAGCAATATCTATTCCTGCTGGGACGTCCGCTCCGGTTACCTTTAGGGCATCTGCCGGACTCCGCCTGAAGCTTTCCATCTGCTGAGACAGAAGCGTGTTGATCCGTGAAGCTTCCTCAGGCAGTGGTGACCGTGCCAGGCAAAGCTGGAAAACCCGTGCCAGGCGCTCGGAATCACTGGCCGATGGCTCAAGCAAAATGCGCTGCGCCAAACCACGGGCAAATTCGTAATAAGCCCTATCGTTCAAGAGCGTCAATGCTTGCAACGGGGTGTTGGAACGGTTGCGGCGCGTGCAAGACGTGGTTGAATCGGGAGCATCGAAGACCATCAACCCGGGATGGGGACTGGACCGCCAAAAGTAGGTATACATGCCCCTTCGATAGCGGTCGGGTCCTTCGCTAGCAACCCACTCCCGCTGAATCTGGCCAAGTTTGCTGGCTCCTTCTGGTTGTGGTGGAAATACACTGGGACCGCCAATCCTTGGGTTCAATAGTCCGCTGGCCGCCAAAGCCTCGTCTCGGATGACCTCAGCTTCCAACCGAAGGCGTTGCTGACGCCCTAACCAGTGATTCTCCGGATCGACAGCTGCCAAATCCGGCCGATGGCGGGAATCCTGGCGATAGGTGGCCGATGTGACAATGAGTCGATGCAGTTTCTTTTGACTCCAGCCACGCTCCATGAATTCACTCGCCAGCCAATCCAGCAGTTCCGGATGAGTTGGAGCCGAGCCCTGTGTGCCGAAATCATTTTCAGTCGCAACCAAACCCTTGCCGAAATAGTGTTGCCAGACCCTATTCACGGCCACCCGTGCCGTCAGTGGATTGCGCCGGTCCACCAGCCAACGGGCCAGATCCAGCCGATTCGGTGTTCCGCTCGATTCAAGCGGCGGCAAGACAGCGGGAACGCTAGGAGTCACTGCGACACCCTTGCGCAGGAAGTCGCCTCCAATCTGGACAAAGGCTTCGCGGGGCTTAGACAACTCTTGCATAACGAGCGTACTGGGTACCTTCGGTTCCTGTCTGGCGAAAGCCGCCAGACCTGCCTGCCGCTGCCGGAATCCTGGATCTGTCTCCTTCAGAAAAGAGTCAACAATGTTTTGATGTGCTTCGTGACGTTTGCTGGGTGGCGTTTGTAAGGCTTCAAGGACCTCAGGCTTCAATTTGTCAGGACTCTTAAGTAGCGCGGCTTCGGTGCTGGTCTGAAATTCCTTGAACTCCCCCCGTAACGCAGCCAGCTGGGCGCGGAAAGCATCGCGCCGAGCCAATTCTTCCGGTGTTCCAAATTCGAGGATGGGCTTGTGTGCAGTGAGTCGGCCTTCTTCGCCCTGGTCGCCGGCGAGTTCGTCAATGTTATTGAAGAAAGAGTAGAGCTGGTAAAACTCGCGCTGCGAAATAGGATCGAACTTGTGGTCGTGGCAGCGAGCGCAGCCCAAGGTCAGTCCCAGAAAGACGGCGCCGGTGGTGTCCACTCGGTCCACCACGGCTTCCACCCGGTACTGCTCAAAGTCGATTCCGCCCTCGAGATTGATCAACGTGTTGCGATGAAAGCCGGTGGCGACCAATTGGTCGCTAGTTGCACCGGGGAGAAGATCGCCGGCAATTTGCTCGATGACAAATTGATCGAAGGGAAGATCACGATTGAGAGCGTTGATCACCCAGTCGCGGAACATCCAGATTTCCCGGGCTCCGTCGATGTTGTAGCCGTTCGAATCAGCATAGCGGGCTTGATCCAGCCAGTGCCGACCCCACCGTTCTCCATAATGAGGAGAAGCCAGCAGCCGGTCCACCAGCCGCTCGTAGGCATCGGCTCTCCGATCCGACAAAAAGTCGTTCAATTCAACCGGGGATGGCGGGAGGCCAGTTAGATCCAGGCTCAGCCGCCGGATGAGCCTCGAGCGGCTGGCTTCCGGCGACGGTGTGAATCCTTCCTTCTCGAGTCGAGCCAAAACAAACCGGTCGATCGGATTTCGCTCCCAAGCTGCGTTTTTCACATTGGGTTCGAGCGGTCTTTGAATGGGTTGAAAAGACCAATGTCTGGCACTTGTCGCTGGAGATTCTTTCTTGACGGCCATCAATGGTGGCGCAGGCAGCCCCAGGGCCACCCACTGCTCCAGAACCGCAATATCCTTGTCTGCCAGTTTGCCTGTCGGCGGCATTTTCAGTTCACCGTTGAAACGGACTGCCTGAATGAGCCGACTTTGCTCCGGGTTGCCGGGTTCAGCGGCTGGCCCCCGATTTCCACCGGCTATAATTGATTCCCGTGACTCAACTGATAATCCACTCGTATGCTTGCTGGAGTCGTGGCAAAGAGCACAATTATTCTGCAGTAGGGGACGCACTTCCTTTGCGAAGAACGATAGATCCTCAGCACTAAAGCTTTGTGCGGTGTTCTGCGGCGCCGCCACAGCTGAGGTAGCCAGACTCATGATACATAAGGCCCATTTCACAGGCTGGAAGAGAGACATCCGAAAACCTCGATGCGTGCCTCGGAATGATTCCGTCCTCAATGATAGCAAATTCAGATCAAGATGGATCCAATCGACTGAATCTGATCGGTGGCGGCTGGCCGCATGGGCTAAAGCCTCATAGAAGATATTCCGGATGATTCTGGCCTGTTGTTTTGACGACACACAGGGACTCCACCAGATAGGTCCCGCCTAACGCCGTAGCGTTTACCGATCTGGCTCAGTGGTCGTCTAGTTGTCTAACCGGAAACTGAGAATGGCTCATTGTCAGACGATAGATCCTGACGAGTCGCCTTGTACCTTGACGTTTGAGTAGTCGTGATTAGACTTCACGGCAACTCCGGGGAGGCCGAAGTCGCC
>Ga0111539_10004148_pt1 | contig 18998 bp, 12 predicted proteins | sample RhiMethybrSRZTD1_FD_79667 | JGI IMG/M metagenome (GOLD analysis project Ga0111539, IMG submission 79667) | Populus rhizosphere microbial communities from Tennessee, USA - Rhizosphere MetaG P. TD hybrid SRZTD1 (version 2) (version 2) | ecosystem: Host-associated > Plants > Roots > Rhizosphere >... | reverse complement strand
CAACTCGAGTCCGATTCGGGATTACCGGCGGCCGGTCACTCTCAGAAAAAGCAGTCGCGCATCTAGACGGCGACCTTCCGAATCGCAGTTGAGGTGACGTTCTGGCGCGCCGAATGGGAGTGCCGCGACTGCGAAGCGCGAACCCGTGGCGAAAGGAGCGCCGGTTTCGAGGGCGACTTCCGTAGGCCTGCGACTGCGATCCTGACGGCACGGCAAGGCCGGATAGGAGTCGCCCGATGGGCGAAAGTCTGAAACCGGAGCGGATGGAGGCGACGGGTTCGAGCGGCACCTCCCCTGAGGCCGCCAGAATGTCACCTCAAGTGCGATTCGGGATCAGCACCTTCTTGTACGTGTGCATCGCGTCGCCGGGTTTGTAGAAGTCGGTGACCTCTGCGACACGCGTGTATCCGCACGACTCGTACAGCCGTTCGGCGGCACGATACTCCGGCCGGCCGGAGGTCTCGACGATGATCGCGCGGCCGCCCAGCGCGCGGACGCGGTGTTCTGTGTCGTCCAACAGGGCCCGCCCTACCCCGCGTCGCTGTGCGAACGGGGCGACCACGATCCAGTAGACGTCATAGATGGCATCGGTGACCGGGTTGTGACCGTAACAAACGAAGCCCAGGAGTGGCGGCACGCCACCGTCGCCGACCTCTTCCTCCGCGACATGAATGACATAGTCGGCGCTGCCAGAGAGATGCGCCTCGATCAGTTCTTCAGCCACACTGATTTCGTGGGACTCAAGGAACGTCGTCTGCCGCAGGAGCGCGCGAAGCGCTTCCCGGTCGTCGCGCGTCGTGTCGCGGATTCGCATCGGGCGCGCGGCCTCGATCGCGCCGCGCCGCAGGTATGCTAGCCGCTGCGTGACCGCCGCACAAACCAGCATCCACGACGACCCGCCCGATGACGCCTGGCAGGATGAGACGGACGCGTCGCTGCTGGGTCTCTCCCGCTTTTTTCTGTCGGCCGCCCGTCACCTGCTGCCCTATTGGAAAGGGACGATCGTCGTCGTCTGCGCCAGCGTCCCGCAGGTCGCGCTCGAAACCGTGCAGCCCATGCTCCTCATGGTGCTCATCGATGCCATCGTCGGACACGACACGCCACGCGTTTGGTGGGCGGTGGTGGCGCTCATCGGACTGATTCCCATCTACGTGGCCGGGAACTTCGTCGGAGAGTACATGGCCGCCCGGGTCGGGGCTTCGGTGTGCAACGACCTGCGGATTGCCGGCTTCTGGCGACTGCAGGCCTTGTCGGTGGACTACCATCGCGGCCGGACGCGCGGCGACCTCCTCTCCCGGTTCAGCTCCGATCTCGACGCGGTCGAGCGCGCGGTGGCGACGGAATTCCCGTTTGCCTGGTCGTGCCTCCTCACCATCGCCGGCGGCGTAGTGCTCCTGCTCGTCGTCGAATGGAGACTCGCGCTCGTGCTCTGCGCCCTGCTGCCGATGGTGATCATCGGTCCGCGCTGGCTGGCCACGCGTGCGAGCCAGGCCAGCTACGCGCGTCAGCGCGACGCGGCGGCGGTCATGAGCGCCACCGAGGAGAGTCTCGCCGCACACTCCGTGATCAAGGCGTTCGATTTGCAGGGCGCGATGGTCGCCGACTACGGCCGGCATCTGGTGAGGCTGTATCGGAGCACCGTGCAGGCCAGTTGGCTGAGCGGCCTGCAGGCGACATCGATCAGCGGCAGCGGCTCCATCCTGTTGATCGTCGCGATCTCGGGAGGCGCAGCGCTCGCGGTGCGAGGCGAGCTGTCGGTCGGCGGCCTGGTCGCCGTGATCGACTTGCTGTGGTTCATGGTCGCGTCATTGCAGGCGCTGTCGGGCGTCGTGCCGCCTTTGCAACGGGCTGCCGCGGGCATGGCCAGGATTCAGGAAGTGCTCGACGCTCCGCAACAGGTCGGCGACATGGCGGGCGCCCGGCCACTGCCTCGCGTTTCCCAAGACATCCAGTTGCGCAACGTGACCTTTGGCTACGACGACTCACCGCCGACGCTCATCGACGTGACGGCCACGATTCGCGCCGGCGAGTCGATCGCCATCGTCGGTCCCAGCGGGTCGGGCAAGAGCACGCTCCTCGGGTTGCTCCTGCGCCTGCACGATCCGACCAGCGGCTCGATTGCCATCGACGGCCACGATATCCGCCAGGTGACGCAAATCTCGCTGCGGACGCAAATCGGCGTCGTGTTCCAGGAAAGTTTCCTGTTCGACGTGACGCTCCGCGAGAACATCCGCCTCGGGAAACCGGAAGCGAGCGATGAGGAGGTCGAAGCCGCGGCCCGCGATGCCGGGATCCACGACTTCATTGCGTCGTTACCGGAAGGGTACGACACCCGCGCCGGAGAAGGGGGCAGCGATCTCTCGGGCGGTGAACGACAGCGTATCGCGCTGGCGCGCGCGCTCGTCCGCCGGCCGGCGATCCTCATCCTCGACGAGCCGACATCCGCGCTGGACGCACAGGCTGAAGCCGACTTTCACGAGACGATGCACGAACTGGCCAAGGGGCGCACCGTCATCGCCGTGACGCACCGGCTGACGGCATCCGTCGCCGACCGCATCCTCGTCCTCGACGATGGCCGCCTCGTCGAGGACGGCAGTCACGAGCACCTCGTCGCGCGCGGCGGCGTCTATGCTGAGCTCTGGAACGCGCAAACCTGACAAAAGTCCATAACACGGAGAACACAGAGAAAACGGAGAGCACGGGAAAGCCATCTCTCGGGGGGACACGAAGAAAAGAGCTCTCCGTGCCTTCCGTGCGGCCTCCGTGCCCTCCGTGTTAATGGCCTTGGATTTTGGCGGGCACGCGTTCGCAGGCCGAGGTCACGATCGACGAAATCAACGCCTGGTAGGGAACGCCGACCATGCCCGCCAGGATGACGAGGTCGCCGAGGAGGGGATGCAGACCCGCCAGCGGGTTCACCTCGAGAAACTGGGGGCGGCCGTCGGCATCGCAACGGCAGTCGACGCGTCCTGCATCGCGGCAGCCCAGCCCGGTCCACGCCTTCAACGCCATGTCAGCCGCCTCGACCGCGGCGGCATCGTCAACGATCTGATACCGGGCTTTCACGAGCTTCTTGTTCGCAAACGAGTAGCCGTGGGCTTCGGCATCCGGCGTGAAGACGACTTCCATCACACCGAGCACCCGGGCACGTGGGCCCGTCCCGGTCATGCCGATGGTCAACTCCCGGCCGGGCAGAAACGTTTCCACCAACGCGGGTTGACGGAACTTCTCGATGAGCCGGCCACAGGTCGACGCCAGCGCTCCGGCATCCGCGACGTACGAGGCCGCCGAAATCCCGACGCTCGATCCGCTGGCGACGGGTTTGACGAACAGCGGATACGGCAGGCGGACGAGCTCGACGTCAGCAACGCGCGAGACGACGGCGAAGTCGGGCGTCGGCAGGCCCAGATCGCGGACGACGTGCTTCGTGAGTCCTTTGTGCAGCGTCAGCGCGAACACGACGCCGTCCGAGAAGGTGCAGGGAATCTGAAACGCGTCGAGCAACGCCGGCACCTGCGCTTCGCGCGCCAGGCCGAAGGCGCCCTCGGCGTAGTTGAACACGAGATCCCACCGATCGCCCGAGGCGAGACGAGCGGTCAGGCGCTTGATGCCGCCAATGCGATCGACGACGTGCCCGAGAGACGTCAGCGCCGCTTCGATCGCGTCGATCGTCACGGCGTCGTCGAATTCGGCCGCTTCTTCCTCGGTGTACCCCTGGCGGAGATAGTCGTCCCGAAGGTCGTACGTGAACCCGATGCGCACGGTTATCGCTGCGGATCGGGGAAGCGAAACTCGCGGCCTTCGTAGTTGCGCAGGAGCAGGTGATCGCCGTCACGCGGGATCTGCGAGCTCGGGAGGACGGCGATCTTTCCGCCGCCGCCCGGGACATCGATGGCATAGGTGGGGACGGCATATCCGGTCGTGTGCCCGCGCAGGCCTTCGACGATTTCGAGCGACTTGCTGACGGCGGTACGAAAGTGCGACGTCCCGACGACCAGGTCCGCCTGATACAGGTAGTAGGGCTTGACCCGGCACCGGAGCAGGCCATGAAACAGCCGCTGGCACACGTCCACGCGATCGTTGACGCCGGCGAGCAGCGGCGTCTGACTGCCCAGCGGAATCCCGGCATCGGCGAGCCGGGTACAAGCCCGCTCGACTTCCGGCGTCAGCTCATCGGGGTGAATGAAGTGCAGGCTCATCCACAGCGGGTGATAGCGCCGCAGCATCCTGGTGAGCGCCGGGGTCACGCGCTGCGGCAAGACGGCCGGCACCTTGGTGCCGATGCGAAGGAACTCGACGTGCGGGATGCGCCGGAGGCGCGACAACACCCATTCCAGGCGATCGTCGGACAGGAGCAACGGATCGCCGCCGGAGAGCAGCACATCGCGGATCACCGGCGTCCGCGCGATGTAGTCGATGGCGCCTTCCCACTGCGTGGTGCCGAACTCGTATTCGCCGTCCTGCGATCCCACGATGCGCGACCGGGTGCAATAGCGGCAGTACACCGGGCACGTTCCGGTGACGAGGAACAGCACGCGATCGGGATAACGGTGCACGAGCCCCGGGACGGGGCTGTCGGCATCCTCGCTCAGCGGATCGACGCTCTCTTCAGGAGTGCGACCGAACTCCTGGTTCACCATCACCATCGTCCGGCGCAGGGGCTGATTCGGATCGACGCGATCCAGGAGACTCGCGTAGTAAGGTGTGATGCGGTTCGGCAGGCTGTCGCGGCTGCGCTGCAGCGCGGTCCGTTCGTCTTCTGACAGCTGGAGCACGCGTTCGAGCGCCTCCAGCCCGCGAATCGCGTTCCGAAGCTGCCATCGCCAGTCGTTCCAGTCGCGGCTGCTGGCGTCCGGAAAGAACGTGCGGCGAAACGTGCGGGTGCGGGGGTTCACCACCTTCGAACCGTCGGCAGAGTATAAGGCACGAGGTTGCTAGCTGGGCATGCGGACGGCGGCGAACTCTACGATCCTGCCGACCATCTGCGCGTAGCTCAGTCCCTGCGCCTGTGCCGCGGCGACGAAGACGGACCGTCCGTCGGTCAGGAGCTCGGGATTGACGTTGACGTCGAGAATCTGCGGCTCATCGCCCAGCATGCGCAGGTCCAGGCGGGCGTAGTCGCAGAGACCGAGGGCCCGATACGCGCTCACGGCGACGGTCTCCAGCCGCACCCGCCAGTCCGGCCGGTCGACCGGGGCGGGACACAAGAGCCGGATCTTTTCGAAGCCACGCGACGTGCGGTCGGTTTTCCACGCCTCCGTATACAGCCGGTCGCGGACGTCAGGAAACATCGAGTAGTCGATTTCCGCCGGCGGGAGCACCTGGGGCGGATCGTTGCCCCACACCGCCACGTGGAATTCGCGGGCGTCGAGGAACGGTTCGACCAGCGCGTCATCGTCATAGTGGTCGCGCAGATACGCCACTCGCCTGGCAAGCTCGCCGGCCGTGCCGACAATCGCGCCAGCGTCGATCCCGACGCTCGCGTGCTGGTTGGCGCCTTTGACAATCGCCGGGTACGTCGTCCACGCCGCGGCGGCCTCAGCGTCGCGTAGGACCACTGCGGGCAACGTCGGCAACCCCGCGGTTTGCAGCTGCCGTTTCACGTGCATGCGGTCCTGGGTCAGACGGATGAGCCGCGCCGACGCGCCCGTACAAGCGAATCCGCGCCGCTCGATCTCGTCGGCGACCTCGGCATCGCTCCACGGCCGGCCCGCCAGCTCTTCGCCCCAGTTCCAGACCAGCCACTCTCGCGGATCGAACGCATCGAGAAAAGTCAGATCGTCGAAGAACTTGAACGCGCGATACGTGTAGCCCTCCTGCGCCAGTCCAGCCAGCAGGATTCGCCACGCATCATCGCCTTGCTGCTTGTCAGGCTCGGGCCAGCCGGGATCCTCGTTGTTGATGGCGAGAATTCGAGGCGCGCGGTCGCTGACTTCTAACTCCTGGCTTCCAACGTCCAACTTCCTCACCATCCCATCCTGAGCGCCCACCACAGCCCGGCCCCGATGGCCACGCCGACGCCGAACGTCCACTCAATCGTCGGAGTGAAGTACGGATACACCATGAACAGCAGGCCCGCCACCACATACGGCATGCGTGCCGTTCTCCGGCCATAGAGGAACAGCCCCAGGCCGACAAAGCCAAGCACGATGGAGAGGAAGAGCGCGTTCGGTTCGAAAGACATGTCGCGTCCTCGTCGAGGGATGGGGCGGGGCCTCCGGCAGTGTCAATCCTGGGAAGTCGCGCAAGGTCTATTCTTCTGATCAACAAGCAGTCGATGTTCGAGGTAAGCGAGAACCAGCGCTATCCCGATCCGAGTGAGCGCGTGAACCACAATATTCAACATCGGAAACAGTCGCGCAACACCGAGAAACCAAATCGATAAGAGTTCGGCGATACCCGAAACAGCAAGCCCGACAGCCATAGCCCAGACGATTACCGAGTTCCTCCGAGGATCTCTCGCGGCCGAAATGAGCATGATTGTGAGAGCCACACCGAGAGCACCCCATGTCTTCTGCTTGAACAAAAGCAGATCGCTCACCTCTGACGCCGGTGCGTCGGAAAACAACCAGATGAAAACCGCCCGGCCTCCCACAAGGAGTACTGCCCCCCCGATTGCCGCGTCCAGTACCAAGAGCCAAAGGATCACTTTCAAGACACGTTCAGAGACTTTCACTGGTGGTTACCCTCGGGTGTCTTGTGGGCCTGACCGGTCGGCCTGGCGAGGACCTACCATCGCGGGCCGAGCGACGGACGAAGCCGGTCACATGGACCTCCCGGTCGGATGCGGTGCCCATTCTACGCGCGAGGTTCAAAATCCAACCCCCAATAGACCGTGCCCTCCGTGGCCCTCCGTGTGTTCCGTGTTGTGGATCGAACGTACTTGTAGGACATCGCGGGGAGTGCGACCATGGCGTCCATGAAGAGACCACTGGCGTTCCTCGCGTGTGCGACCGTGGTGTGTTTCGCTGGCGCGACGGCGCCGGTACTGACGCAGCAGCCTGCCGGCCGGCAAAATGTGCTCTTCATCATGGCCGACGATCTGAACGACGACTTCGCGACGTTCGGCCATCCGCTCGTCAAGACACCGAACCTCGATCGCCTGGCGAAGCGCGGCGTGCGCTTCGACCGCGCGTACACTCAGTTTCCGCTGTGCAATCCGAGCCGCGCGTCGCTCATGACCGGCCTGCGCCCGGACACGATCCGCGTCTACAACCTGACCACCCAGTTCCGGACTGCCGTGCCCGACGTCGTGACGATGCCGCAGATGTTCAAGAACAACGGCTATGCGGTCGCGCGCGTCGGCAAGATCTACCACTACGGCAACCCCGGCGACATCGGCACGAACGGGCTGGACGATCCCGCGTCGTGGGACACCGTGGTGAATCCGCGCGGAATCGACAAGGACGAGGAGGCTGTCCTCACGAACCTGACGCCGAATCGCGGACTCGGCAGCTCGCTGTCGTTCTATGCGTCGCCGGCGCCAGACGATCAGCACACGGACGGAAAAGTCGCGTCGGAGACGATCGCGCTGATGGAGAAGCACCGCGACCGGCCGTTCTTCATCGGCGCGGGCTTCTACCGTCCGCACTGCCCGTTCATCGCACCGAGCAAGTACTTCGACATGTATCCGCTGGATAAGATTCCGGCCCCGCCGTTCGGGCGGGACGCGCTCACCGGCGCGCCGGCCCCGGCGTTCTTCACCAATCCGGCCAACTGGGATGTCAGCGCCGATGGCCAGCGCGAATCGATCCGCGCCTACTACGCGTCGATCACCTTCCTCGACGCGCAGGTCGGACGCCTGCTCGACGCGCTCGATCGACTCGGCCTCACCGAGCGCACCATCATCGTTTTCATCAGCGATCACGGCTATCACCTCGGCGAGGGCGGGCAGTGGATGAAGCAGACGCTGTTCGAGCGGTCGGCACGCGCGCCGCTGATCGTCGCGGGGTCGGCGGTTGCCGCCAAAGGACGCGCTTCGACGCGAACCGTGGAGTTCCTCGACATGTATCCGACGCTCGCGGAGCTGGCGGGCGTCCCGGCGCCACCTGGTCTGGAGGGGCGCTCCCTCATGCCGCTTCTGAAGAATCCGGCCGCCGGGTGGGCGCATCCGGCGCTGACACAGGTCCAGCGCGGCGCCGTGCCGAATCAGTTCATGGGGTACAGCATCCGCACCGACCGCTGGCGCTACACCGAGTGGGACGACGGCCAGCGGGGCGTCGAGCTGTATGACGAAACCGGCGATTCCCGCGAGCTGAAGAATCTTGCGACGTTGCCTGAGCACAAGAAAACGGTTGAGGAAATGCAGCGCCTCCTCAAGAAGATGAGGGGCAAGTGAAACGCCTGGTCGGCGGGAGCCTCGCGGCCGCTCTGGCCATCGCCCTGTTCAATCCGTCCAATCTGGCAGGCGCGCCGCCAACGCCCGCCTCGCCGCAGCGGCCCGCGTCGAAGCCGAACATCGTCTGGATCTCGAACGAGGACATGAGCCCGCATCTGGGCGCGTACGGCGACGCGCTGGCGCGCACACCGACACTCGATCGCTTCGCGAAAGAGGCCGTCAGGTACACGAATGCGTTCTCGACGGCGCCCGTCTGCGCGCCGAGCCGGGCCGCGATCATCACCGGCATGTATCAGACGGCGATTGGCGCGCAGCACATGCGGACGACCGAGAACACCGTCGCGGAGCTGCCGGGACCGTATCTCGCCGTACCGCCCCATTACGTGAAGGCGTTTCCCGAATACCTGCGCGCGGCCGGATACTTCACGTCGAATCGCGCCAAGACCGACTACCAGTTCGGCGTGCCGTTCACGATCTGGGACGACCTCGGAAACAACGCGCACTGGCGCAATCGCCCGGACCCGCAGCAGCCGTTCTTTGCGGTTTTCAACCTGGAGATCACGCACGAGAGCCGGATCTTCCCGTCGAGCCCGGCGCGCAAGGGCAAGCCGCTCGTCACCGATCAGAAGAAGATCCCCGTGCCGCCGTACTACCCGGACACGCCTGCCGTGCGTGAAGAGCTCGCACGCATGTACGACAACATCGCCGACATGGACGGCCAGGTCGCAGAACTCCTTCAGCAGCTGCAAGACGACGGGCTGGCGGACAACACGATCGTCTTCTACTGGAGCGATCACGGCGACGGCGTGCCGAGAGCGAAGCGATCGCTGTACGACTCGGGGCTACGAGTGCCGCTGATGATCCGGTGGCCGAAATCACTTGGGCTTGCGACGGCGCCCGGGTCGGTCAACGACGATCTCGTCAGCCTGCTCGATCTCGCGCCGACGGTGCTGGCGATGGCCGGCCTCGAGATTCCCACACATCTGCAGGGACGCCCGATTCTCGGACCGCGCACGGGGCCGGCGCCCGAGTACATCTTCGGCGCGCGCGATCGCATGGACATCGAGTACGACATGATGCGCTCGGCGCGCGACAAGCAGTTCCTCTACATCCGGAACTTCGCGCCCGATCTGCCCTACGCCGGTCACATCATCTATCGCAACCAGAGCGCGATCATGCAGGAGTGGCTACGCCTGCAGGCGGAGGGCAAACTGACAGGCCCGGCCGCGCTCTGGATGCGCACACACCGGCCTGCCGAAGAGCTGTACGACACGAAGGGTGATCCGCACCAGGTCCGCGATCTCGCCGCCGACTCGGCGCAACGGGCCACACTCGAGCGCATGCGCAAGGCCGTGACTGACTGGATGACACGGACCGGCGATCAAGGGCTCGTCAACGAGCCGGAGATGATCCAGCGCATGTGGCCCGGCGGCGTCCAGCCGGAAACGGCGCAGCCGTACATCGTGCCGCGCACCGCCACCGCGGCGCCGGCGCGCGTGGAAACCATGACTATCACGGCGCCGACAGAAATCGTGATTTACGTCCCGACACAGGGCGCCTCGGTCGGGTACACGACCGACACCGGCGCAACACCGAAGTGGAAGCTCTACACGGGTCCAATCCTGGTGCAGGCGCCGATGACGCTTCGCGCGAAGGCGATCCGCTACGGCTACAAGGAAAGCGCGGAAACGCGAATGGTGTTTACGCGATAGGAGTTTCGATCCTACTTTTTGATTTCCGCGATCCAGATGTCGGACTGACGGTCCTCGAGCGTGAAGAAGAACCGGCCTGCACCGGCAGCAAAGTCGAACCGCGAAGACTCCCTCACGTCCGTGAAGCGGACGAGGAGTTGCGGGCGGCCGCCTTCGACCGGCACTCGCCAGATCGACGCCCGGCCCTCGCTGTCATGACTCTTGAAATACAACGTCCGGCCGTCGTCAGACACCGCGACGCCCTCGACCGGCGGGTCGGCGCTTCCGGGAGCGGGGGCGTAGACGACGCGTGGCGATCCGCCGTCCGTCGGAATCACCTCGAGCGCGGATCCGCGCCCAAACGCGAGGGCGTGTCCGTCGGGTAGCCAGCCGCCGATCAAACTGATGCCGGCGCGAAGGGGTTGGGGCGGACTCCATCGTCCTCCCGCGTCGCGTCGAATGAGGAACGCGTCACCGAACCAGGGTCTGTCGAGCCTCTGGTCGACGAAGGCGATTGCCTGGCCGTCCGGTGACCAGAACGGATAGCTCTCCTGCGCGGGCGTGGCGGTCAGCGGCTGGGGCGTCCCGCCGCCCACAGGCATCAGGTAGACGTCGCGGGTGCCGGTGCGCCAGGAGTGGTACGCGACCTCGCGGCCATCGGGGGAGAGATCCGGCGCGAAGTCGTCCGCCGGGTCTTCGGTCAGGCGCGTCTGCGTGCCGCCGCCGATCGGAACCCGGAAGAGCTCCGAGTTCACGTGCAATGTCGAATCGAACAGGAGCCACTGCTTGTCCTGCGAGACACGCATCGCCTCGATGCTCTGATTGCCGCTCGTGATCGCGCGCGCACTCGAAGTGTCGACGGTGCCGCTGGCCGGAATCGGCAGCGACCAGATGTTGGCCCGGCTGGTGTAGGTCACGTAGGCGAGGCGATCGCGCCCGGCCGAAAAGGCGAATGCCTGAGCGCCGAGTCCGGTCGTGACCCGGCGGGCTTCGCCGGCCGCCGCGCCGCCTGGCGCAATGTCGATGACGTAGATGTCGCGTGTCCCCTGCCGGTTCGACACGAAATAGAGCTGGCGTCCATCTGCCGACCAGACAGGATTCTGATTGAGCCCGGTCGGTCCCGCAATCTCGACCAGTGACCCGCCGGCCGATCGAGCGACGACGATCGAGCTGGGCGCGACGTTGGCAAATGTCGGCCCGGGCGCGACCGACAGCTGATTGCCGCTGGCGCAGGCGACGAGATCGCCGCGCGGCGACCAGTCGCAGGAATACAGCCCATCCGTTGCGCGGTTGAGCGGCCGCTCGCTGCGATCATCACGGGTCATGACCGAGAGCGCCTTGTCGCGCGCCAGCAGGATCTGCTTGCCGTCGGGAGACCACGCCGCCGCCGTGATGGCCGAGCCAGGCGCTGTATCGGCCCGCACCGCGATAGCGCTGGCGGCTCCGCCGTACGCCGACGCGACGAAAGCGCCATCGGGAGTGAGATAGAGGATCTGACTGCCGTCCGGCGACCAGCGCGGCTGAAATTCGATCGCGCTCTTCCCGTCGGACAACGGTATGGTGCGACCGCCGATAACCGGCCGGATGTAGATCCGGCGGTGACGGGCGGTGCCAGCCGCGTAGGCCACCGTCCGTCCGTCGGGAGAAATCGCGGGATCGATCTCGAGCCCGTCGTCCGACGTGAATTGCGTGGCGGTGCCGATCGCGATCACCGACGCCGGCGGCGCGGTGATCGACTCCGAGGAACGCGAGCGCGTGGCGAAATACCAACCGGCGAGAGCGATGAGCACGACGACCGTAGCGACAAGCGCCTGCGGCCAGCGCGACGGCGCGGCGGCCGACGTGGTCGCGGCCGCGCGCGAGGACACGCCGCCGGACGGCGCGTCCGGCCCGGATAGCGCTTCGAGCGCGAACGCCAGATCGCGCGCCGTCTCGAACCGCTCGGCCGGCGACTTTTCCAGGCAATGCCGCACGATCCGATCCAGCGACGGCGCCAGTTCCGCGCGAAGCTGCGTCAGCTCCGGCGGATCGTCACGCAGGATGGCGGTCATCGTCTCGGCGGCCGTGTCCCGGCGAAACGCGCGCTGTCCGGTCAGCATCTCGAAGAGTACACAGCCGAACGCAAACACATCCGCGCGCGCGTCGATCGGCTGGCCGCGCACCTGCTCCGGGGCCATGTACCCGACCGTTCCCATGACGATGCCCTCGCCGGTGGCAGCCGCGAGCGTCTCGCTCGCCCCGGACGGCGACGGCATCTGACGCGCCAGCCCGAAGTCGAGAATTTTCGCGCGGCCGTCGTCGACGAGAAAGATGTTCTCCGGCTTCAGATCACGGTGGATGAGGTGCTTGTCGTGCGCGGCCGCCAGGCCGCGCGCCACTTGTGCGGCGATGTCGATCGCCTTGCGCATCGGCAGCGGATGGCCGGTCCCCAGGCGCTGCCGCAGCGTCTCTCCTTCGAGGAGCTCGGTGACGACGTAGATCCGGTCGTCGTGGGTGCCGATGTCGAACACGGCGATGACGTTCGGGTGTGAGAGCGCCGCGATCGCCTGCGCCTCGCGCTCGAAGCGTGCGCGCCGCTCCGGGTCCGCGGCGAAGCTGTCCGGGAGGACCTTGAGGGCGACGTCGCGATGGAGGCGCGCGTCGCGGGCTCTGTAGACTTCGCCCATTCCTCCCGCGCCGACGGCGGCGACGATCTCATAGGGACCCAGGCGGCTTCCGCCGATCAACGCCATTGGCATCGGTCACCAAGCCCGAATCCTGCTCCGGACGTTAGTGGCATACCCGCTGAATTATAGGTCGAACGTCGTAGTGCAGAGTTCCGACGCGAGCATCAGTTCGATCCACCACACGTTCGATCCAAAACACGTTCGATCCAAAACACGGAGCGCACGGATACACATGGAGGGCACGGATTCATGAGGGTTAACCCTTATGGACCGTGTTCTCCGTCTCTCCGTGCCCTCCGTGTTGAGGATCGAGCGGCCGGCAAGGCTTCTGATGCGGGCTGCCGGCCGCTATCGCTTGACGGGCCCGAGCGTCTGATCGAGCCAGGCGTTCAGCTCTTTCACGAATAGTTCAGTCGGCGCCATGTGGCCACCGTCGTACAGCACGAGCCGTTTCGGTTCCTTCAACAGCGCAAACAGTGGCTCGGCGTTCGTCGTGAGCCGGATCGCCTCGTCGTGCCGGCCCTGCATCATCATCGTCGGGCCTTTGATGTGGGGCGCGAAGTCGATGGGGCTCGTGCCCTTGACCCACGTCGTTTGCACCCGGCCCACGCCGGCGCCCTGAAAGAACACGGATCGATAGCGCGGCTCGATCGCCGCCAGAATGATGCCCGTGCGCGCGCCGGCGCTCTGGGCAACGAAGGCGATCCGGTCGTGATCGATGTCAGCGCGCGTCTCGAGGTAATCGAGCCCGCGGCGGAGATCCGTGATCCAGTTCACGATCTTGTCGCGGAACTCGGCGGTGCTCGCCGGCGGCTCAGACGCGCCGCCTGGCGGGCGGCGTTCCTGATAGCCGCGCAAGGCGACGCCGAACATCGCCCGGCCGGCGCGAACGCTCGCGCCGATCATGGCCTCCATGTTGTTCTGCAGCCCCATGACGCCGAGCTCGACGCCAGTGCCGGGCACATAGTGAACCACCTGCACGGGCCTGGCCACGTGTGTCGGCAGGTAGAGGTACGCGATCGCGCGCTCGCCGTCAGCGCCGTTGAACGCGATCGTCTCGCGATCCCAATCGGGCGTTTCGACCCGCTCGGTGATCGTCGCGGCGAGCGCCGTCTTCTCGTGACGATAGAACGACCGCAACTCCTCGAACTGCGCCGCAGTCGTCAAGGCGAACTTCGGCACCTCGATCGAGATTTCGACGCGCATCGCGCCCGCATCGGGCGGGCCTTCGGGGGCGCGGCGCCGGGCTGTACGGAATCCGAGCCGGTCCGACGAGTAGAAGCCCGGAAACGTCCCAAACCGGGCAAACATGTACGATGGATCGCCGAATGCGCCGCCGCTCGTGAAATGGCCGGCGTCGCTGTCGTTCTGACACCACTCGGCGACGTTCCCCGCCATGTTGTAAGCGCCGAACGGGCTGGCGCCAATCGGATTGGCCGTCACCGGCACGGTCGTGGCGCCGTCGAAATTCGCACGCTGCCGGAACGAATCGCCGGGAAAGAACACGCCCCACGGCATGTAGTTGAATGGCGGGGCGGCGTTGCCGTTCCGCGCCGCTTTCTCCCACTGAAAAACCGTCGGCAGCTCCTTTCCCCTGAAGGCGGCGTACGCGGCCGCCTCGTACCAGCTCACGCCGGTGACGGGATGATCGGCGAGCCCGGGTGGGAACTTCCGCTGCGACCAGTTGCGCGGACCTGGAAGTCCGGTTCGATCGGTGAACACCTTCATCGCGTCCTCCCAGGGCAGGACGCGGCCGCTCTCGATGAACTGATGCTTCCAGTATTCCTTCTTGAGATACCCGCCGGCGCTGACGAACTGGCTGTAGTCCTGGTTGCTGACCTCGTACTTATCGATCAAATAGTCGTCGAGCTTCGGACGGTCGTCCGTCGGGCGGCTCCATGCGACGAGCCGGTACTCGCCGCCAGGCACGAACACCATCCGTTCGGGGACGTCGCCGGCGGGTTGCAGCGTCTCTGCGATGCGCACCGGCGGCGAAAGATAGCGGTCGCGGCCGAGCGTCTCGGTCGTACCGGAGATCGGCCGTTCGATGGGCGCATAGCCGTCACGCTCGATCGCCAGGAGGTAGGCACCGCGGGCGATCTCGAGCCCGTCAATCGGCGTGACGCCGACTCGCCGGCGCTGTGGTGTCCTCTCCGGCTCCCCTGGGTCCGGCCGCGTGAGATAGACCGTTGCACCCGGTGGATCACTCGAGACCGACAGCACGTCAGAGACGATCGGCATCAGCCGTGTGAGGACGGGATCGGCTGGCAGGTAACGCCGTGCCTGCACCGCCAGGTCGTACGCCGGCATGAGATCACGCGCCGCGACCAGCGCCTCGATCCGCGGGATTTGCTCGCGCGCCCACGCCGCCTGCGATCGCCCGCGATAGAACCAGAAACCGGCCGCACCGAGGGCCACGATCGCCGCGACGGCGGCAACCGCGCGCCATCGTCGCGCGTGAGCGACCGGCGGGTGCGATGAGACCTCCGCCGGTGGCGAGTCCGTGGCGCTGATCGGCGCCACGCTCGCCGGCGCCGACGACGCGGCCGGGGGCGTGCCGGCCATCGGCGAACCGCTCGCGGGTCCCGAACGCGCGCCCGTACTCGTCCGACGAACCTCGTCCTCGTGCGCGCGCAGATCGATCAGCAGATCCTTTGCCGTCTGGTAGCGCGCCTCTCTGTCCTTCCGGAGGGTCTTGAAGACGATGCGCTCGAGCTCGGCGGTCGCATCCTTTGAATAGCGCCCGAGCGGCTGCGGCTCCTCCGTCAGGATCGCCGACAGCGTGCCGGCCGAGCTCGGTGCCGCAAACGGCTGATGACCCGTGACGAGCTCGTAGAGCACGATGCCGAGGCTGAAGAGATCCGAACGCGCGTCGAGCGGTTCGCCGCGCACCTGCTCGGGCGACATGTACGGCACGGTCCCGAGCACGGCACCGGGCGATGTGAGACCTGTCGTTGTCTCCGCGTCGTCGCCGGCGCCGCCGCGGCCGCTGGTCGCGAGCCCGAAGTCCATGACTTTCACCAGGCCGCGCCCGGAGACCATGATGTTGGCAGGCTTGATGTCGCGGTGGATCGTGTCGTGCGTGTGCGCTTCCGAGAGCGCATCGGCAACCTGTCGCGCGATTGAGAGCACCTCGAGGAACGGGACCGCGCCGCGCCGCATTCGGGCGTGCAGCGTCTCCCCCTCCACGTACTGCATCACGATGAACGTTCGGCCGTCGTGCTCGGCAACGTCGTAGATCGCGCAGATGTTGGGGTGATCGAGCGCCGCGGCGGCGCGTGCTTCGCGGAGGAGCCGCTTGCCGGCGTTCCCGCCCGACGCGAGATCAGGAAGGAGCACTTTGATCGCGACCTTGCGTTTGAGCTTCGTGTCCTCGGCGAGGAACACTTCGCCCATGCCGCCGCCGCCCAGCTTGGCGGTGACTCGATAGGCACCGAAGGTGGCGCCGATCATGCTATTTCCTCTCCACCAGCCAGAGATCGCTCTGCGGTTTCGCCAGCGCGACGACGATGCGCGCGCTGTCGCGCGAGATGTCGAGGCTGTCCACGACCATGACCAGCCCGGGAATCGTAAGCCACAACACGGGCGGACCGGCCGGGGTGAGCGAATCGCTCATCGGCATGCGCCAGATGCTCTGGGTATCGCGGAAATAGAGGAAGAGTGGCGACGCCTGCCACGCGGCGCTCCGCTCGTTGACCGGCAGCGTCGTCAGTCGGCGCGGCGAGGTGCCGTCAGCGCTGGCGACCCAGACGTCGAAGCTGCCCTCGGTGAACGCCTCGTACGCGACCGCGCGACTGTCGGGCGACCAGCGCGCATATTCCTCCAGCGTACCTGGCATGTCGTGATCGCGAAGCTCCGTGAAGAGACCCGTCTTGGCATCCAGGTTCGCGACGACCAGCCGGCTCGCGCCCTCCTTGTTCACGACCGACAGGACGACCCGGCTCGAATCAGGCGACCAGGCGGAACAGCACACATGCGAGTACTTGTCTTCCCAGTTCGACGGGGCGTGCGCGCCGCTGCCGTCGGGACGCATCAGCCACGTCCACTTCCCGTCCTTGTCGAAGGTCACCCACTGGTTGTTCGGCGACGGCCTTGGGCGCGACTCGGTGCCGACGCCGGTCGTGAGCCGGGCCGGCTCGCCACCCGGTGACGTCGAGACCCGCCACACGTTCACGCTGCCGCGCCGGTTCGATTCGAAGAAGATCTCGCGACCGTCCGCCGACCACCGCGGACGCTCGTCGCGAGAGTCGCCCGCCGTGAGCGGCGTGCCCTGCGACAGACTGTCGATGCGCGCCGCTGCCGTCGGAAACGAAAACACCGAGCTCGAGCTCCGTTCCTTGACCGCCAGGATCTGACGGCCGTCGCGGCTTGCGGCGAACGTGGTCGCGTCCAGGCCGGACGTAATCCGGATGGGCTCGCCCGCTTTCGCGCCGGTCGCCGGATCGATCGTGACTTCCCACAGATCGGGCAGCCCGTCGCGCGCGGACACGAACATGAGGTGCCGGTCGTCGCGCCACTGCGGCACGTCGACGTTTTCGGCGAGCTCGCCGACGCGACCCGAGGACAGATCGAGCACGTACAAATGCGGCCGCGGGCCCATCACGCCGCCGACAAACGCGAGCAGCTTTCCGGAGGGGGACAGCGCGCCGGCCCGGCCCGACCTGGGCGGCTGTCCGCAAGTGAGACACGCAGGGCGTGGATCGTTCGCCGGCGCACGATAGATCTGCTTGTCGCCGTTCTCGTCGAAGTTCGTATAGACGATCGAATTGTCGTTCGCCCACTGCAGGCTGAACGTGTACACGACGCTCGGCCTGACGGCGACGACGCGCCGGACGTCAGCGCCGAGCGGCGTCATGGTGTAGATGCCGCCGCCGTTCCGATCCGAATAGAACGCGACGCGCTGGCCGTCGGGCGCCCACGCGGGAAACGTGTCCACCCCCGCGTGATCCTTGGTGAGGTTGATCGGGTTCGCGCCGTTCAGGTCCGTCATCCACACATCGTCATTCCCAGATGTGTTCGAGACGTAGGCGACGAGGTTCGCGGTCGGGCTCCAGGCGGGCAGCGTCTCGACCGCCGGCCCGACGAGAAACGGCGTCACGGCGGGCGGTGTCGTGAACTCGGGGCCCGGCACGGACGGACCGGCGCGCGGCCAGAGGATCCAGCCGGCGGCACCGATGATGGCGATCAGGCCGAGGCTCGCGGCGATGATGAACGCTCCTGAGCGCCCGGTGCGAGCCACGTGCGTCGGCGCCGGCGTCGGCGTGGCGACGGCCCCCGGACCGGCGCTCTCCGTCAGCGTCTCGAACCCGAACGCGAGGTCACGCGCCGATTGAAAACGGCGTTCCGGAGATTTCTCGAGACAGCGGCGGACGATGCGATCGACGGCACCCGCGATCGGCGCGCCCGTCTCGTCGCTCGACCTCGGGGGCGGATCGACATGAAGAATCGCGCCCATGACCTCGGCGCCTGTCGTGCCGGGAAAGGCGCGACGCCCGGTGAACATCTCGTACAGCACCGCGCCGAGCGAGAAGATGTCAGAACGGTGGTCAGCGTCCTGCCCGCGGACCTGCTCCGGCGACATGTACGCCGCCGTGCCCATCACCACGCCCGGCCCCGTGGCATTGAGCGCCGTCGCGGCCTCCCCGGCGACGGCGTCCGGCCGAAGCTTGGCGAGCCCGAAGTCGAGAATCTTGATATGGCCGTCGCGCGTGACGAAGAGGTTCTCGGGCTTCACGTCGCGATGGACGACGCCCTTGTCGTGGGCGGCGGCCAGGCCGGCGGCGATCTCGCGGGCGTAGGTCAGCGCCGTGCGCCACGGCAGCGCGTGACCGTCCATCTCGGCGCGGAGCGTCCGGCCCTCGAGCAGCTCAGAGACGATGAACGGCGCCCCGGCGCCCGGCAGCCCGTCGGGCACGCGCCCCACGTCATGAATCGCGATGATGTGCGGGTGATTCAGCCGGCCGACCGCGCGCGCTTCCTGTTCGAACCGGCGAACGCGGTCCGCATCCGCGGCCAGATCCACGGGCAGGACCTTGACGGCCACGTCGCGCTCGAGCCGCGGATCGCGGGCGCGGTAAACCTCGCCCATCCCGCCGGCGCCGATGGCGCTGAGGATTTCGTAGGGACCGAGGCTGGTGCCGGGATTCAGCGCCATCGACAGTCACATGGATGGGCGAGGTCGGCTTGCTTCAAGAAGGGGCGCGGGGCCCCACCCCCGCACCTCAGCGACTCGACTCGCGACCTGGACGCTTCGCAGGTCGCTCGCTCGTCGCGGCCGCAGGCGCCCATCCCGCCGGCGCCGAT
>Ga0111539_10004147_pt1 | contig 19003 bp, 17 predicted proteins | sample RhiMethybrSRZTD1_FD_79667 | JGI IMG/M metagenome (GOLD analysis project Ga0111539, IMG submission 79667) | Populus rhizosphere microbial communities from Tennessee, USA - Rhizosphere MetaG P. TD hybrid SRZTD1 (version 2) (version 2) | ecosystem: Host-associated > Plants > Roots > Rhizosphere >... | reverse complement strand
ATCTTCCCCGACCAGGGCGTGACACTCGGCGCGCCATGCGCGCACCTCGTCGGCCGTCAACTTGACGACCATCTCCATGTTCAGGGAGGGTTCGCGCCGGTCTTCCGCGAGCGTGACCACGCAGGTTCCATCGGGTGCCTGCGCCACGGCGAGCTTGACCATGGCCGGGGGAATGTCGAGCCGCTTGATGCAACTCAGCGCGCGAATGAGTTGGACCGATGTGTAAATCGACGTCATGAAAGACCCCGGGGGCATTTTTTGCTTCTCCGCAAATGCTACCGGCTTGCTGCAAATTTCAACTAGTCCTGTAGGACCATGCCGACACGTCAGGCCGCGCTGATGCTCTCGATCAGGCCCGAGTGCTGGCGCCGCACGGGGTCCCCCTTGAGGATGCGGAAGGCGGCGAAGCCGTTGGTGTAGACGACGCTCCCGTCCTCGCCCAGGTCGTAGCTCACCACGTGGTCGGCGACGAAGACGTCCTGGCCGTCGGGCGAGCGCCGGCGCAGCTGCCACGAGGCGGGCACGAGGCCCCCCTTCGCGCGGTCGTCCTCGATCTGGACCTGGTTCAGGTCGATCATCCGCCCGTGCAGCCACATGGCGGCCACGTCCTGCTCCTTGCCGAGGTGCTTCGGGCCGCCGCTCGAACGCAGGCGCTCCTTGCCGTAGATGGCGGACCAGAAGTCGAGGTAGCCGAAGATCATCTTCACGATGCGCCACGGGAAGAGGACGATGTCCTTCACCCACGAGCCCGCCTCCTCGAGCCCCGAGCGCTCGAACGGGCGGCGGATGTAATAGAGATTGCCGTGGCGATCCTCGCGCGGGGCGAGGAAGTCGAAGTCCTTGTGCTCGAGCAGCGTGTCGAGCTTGCCGTTCAGGTAGTCGAGGCGGTGGATCGCCGAGGGGCTGAACGCCATCACGTAGCCCTGCTGCGGGTGGCGCGCCACGCCGGCGGACTGGTAGAGCACGGTGTTCTTGTGCATGCGCGAGCACGAGGGCGCCGCATCCACGGTGTCGCCCCCGGTGATGTTGCCCTTGAAGTTGCCCGCCTTGTCGTAGACGGCGAGGTGCGCGCTGCCGTCCTTGTTGTCCGCGGCGATGATGAAGCCGTCGCGGTCGTGGTCGTAGGCGAGGCCCAGGCAGCGGAACTTGGCGGCGTGGAAGATGCGCGTCTCGCGCTTCTGCGAGACCTCGTAGTGGAACAGGCCCGAGCTGGCGCTCATCTCGAGCACGTAGTAAAGGGCATCGGCCTCCGGGCCACGCACCGCGTACTTGAACTTCGGCGGCTGCGCCGGCCCCTGGGCGCCGCGCCCGCCCCACAGCATGCTGCGAGGGATCATGCCGCCGCCGCCGGAATCGTCGCCGGGCGCGTGCTTCCAGGCATCGGCGGCCTTGCCGCGCTCGGCGCGCGCGACGTGATCGCGTGCGAACGGGGATTCGTGCTGTTCGGGCGGCGACTCGCCGTCCATCAGCCACAGGTTGCCGTCCGAGATGCACCACGCGCGCATGACGGGAATTCTACGCAGTTGCGCGCCGGCGCCGCCCCTTCGCGGCGAACACCACCATGAGCAGCGCCATCAGCGCCAGCGCCCACTCGGAGAGCGTCGGCGTCTGCTGCGCACCGGAGCTGACCGGGAAGCCCGGCCCGCCCTGGTCCACGATCGTGCCGTTGGCCGTCAGGTCGTCGTCGCCCTGCGCGCCGTCGGTGATGGTGAAGGTCGCCACGTTGCCCGTGATCGTCGCCGGCAGCACATACCAGTGCGGCGTCGCGTTGCCGGGCTCCGGACCGTACTTCCAGTACTGCGTGCCCGCGGGCAGCGCGCTCGGGTAGGTCACCGTGAAGGCGAGCGCTGCGCCCGGCGTGCAGTTGATTGTCGTGAAGGAGAAGAGGCCGTGAGGGAACCCGATCGAGCCCGGGGGAGCGACGGGGGGGATCGGCGGTGCACCCGGCGGCGAGCCGATGTATTGCGGGCCCGAGAAGGAGCAGGTGGGTCCGCCGCCGGTGAACTGCGCGGTGATGTTGCCGCTGCCGGTAGCGGAGGGTGCGGTGAAGGTGGTCACGACCGCGCCGGCGCCCGTATACGTGACCCCGCCGACGACCGCCGCGGCGAGGTTGAGGTTGCCAGCGAGGTCCGTGGCAACGCCCGCGGGCACGCTCAACAGCACGAAACCGTTGCTCGTCATGCCCGAGACCGAGACGGTGTAGGTCGCTCCGCTCCCGCTCACGCTTGCGACCAGCGTTCCCGCCACGGTGCTCCCGGTGAATCCCACGTCCGAGCTGGTGAACCCGATGACCGGCTCGGTGAAGTTGACCGCGAAGAGAATCGGCGAGGTGGTCGCTGGATTCGGTTGCAGCGGCAACGGCTGGACCACACCTGCGGGCGCAAGGGCGTCGAACGTCACCGAGTTATCGGTGCTGGTCGAAGCGAGGCTGGTGAAACTTCCGTTGGTTGCCGCGCCTGCGGGGATGCTCAACGTGAGGGTGCCCTGCCCTGCCATGCCCGCCACCGAGACGGTGTACACGGCGCCACTCCCGCTCACGCTCGCAAGGGCTGAGCCCCCAAGGGTGCCGGTAGAAAGGCTCACGTCGGCGGCGGTGAAGCCCGTGACCGGCTCGCTGAAGGTAACGGTGAAGAGGACGGGCGCGACGTTCGTGGGGTCGGCCTGCCCGGCCGCCTGATTGATGGTCACCGACGGCGCGGCGCCAAACGTGACCGTGTTGTCCACGCTGGTCGAGGCGACGTTCGCGTTGCCCGCGAGATCGGATGCCATGCCCGCCGGAATGCTCGCGACCACGGTGCCGCTGCCGACCATGCCCGTGACCGAGACGGTGTAGGTGGCGCCGCTGCCGGTCACGTTCGCCACCAGCGTGCCTCCCACCGTGCTGCCAGCGAAGCTCACGTCCGTACCGGTGAAGCCCGTGATGGGCTCGCTGAAGGTCGCCGTGAAGAGGATGGGCGCCGCGCTCGTGGGATCGGTCTGCGCGATCGCCTGGTCGATCGTGACCGTCGGCGCCACGTTGTCGAACGTGACGGCGTTGTCCGTGCTCGTCGAGGCGAGGTTCGGGCTGCCGACCGCGTCGGAGGTCCTCCCTGCGGGAACGCTCGCGACGACCGTGCCGGCGCCTGTCATGCCCGTCACGGCGACGTTGTACGTCGCCGGTCCACCCGTCACGTTGGCAACGAGGGTGCCGGGCGCCGTGCTGCCCGCGAAGCTCACATCCGTCCCGGTGAACCCGGTGACAGCCTCGTCGAATACGACCGTGAAGTTGATCGTCGCGGCGTTCGTGGGATCGACCTGGGCCGCCGCCTGGTCGATGGTGACGGTCGACGGAGTCGAAGGCGCCATCGCGACGTTGAGGGGCTGGAAGCCCATGGGAAGGGTCGCGAGGATCGCATGGGTCGCGGCATCCAGCACCTGCAGCTTCTCCGCGGTCTGGTTCACCACGAGGAGGCGGGTGCCATCGGCCGAGAACCCGATACCGCGCGGCCCCTGCGCCACGGGAATCGTGGTGAGGATCGCACCGGTGGCCGCGTCCAGGACGTCGATGATCTGGGTCAGGGCAAGCCGATGGGAGACGTAGAGCCGGCTGCCGTCGGGACTGACGGTGATTCCCAGGGCGTCGTGGACCTGGCTGGAAGGAGGCGGCGGCGGTTGAGTCAACGCGTAGGTGGCGATGACCGTGTTGGTCGCGGTGTCGATCACGGAGACGTTGCGGGAGCTGCTGTTGCTCGCGTAGACCCGGGTGCCCGCGGGATTCACCGCCACATACACGGGGTTGACGCCGACGGGCACGGTCGTGACCACGGTATTGGTCGTAGTGTCGATGACCGCTACCGCGTTGGCGGTGGCGGTGAGCGTCACGTAGAGCCTCGAGCTCGCCGGGTGAATGGCAAGTCCGGTCGGATCGAGGCCGACGGGCACCGACGTGAGCACGGTATTGGTCGTCGCATCGATGACCAGCACCGTATCGGGGCCTCCGCACGCGACGTAGACGCGGGAGTTCGCGCTGTCGACCGCGACATCGCTGGACACGGTGCAGCTCGAGGGGATGGTCGCGATCACCGTGTTGGTCGATGTGTCGATGACACGGGTGGAGCCGTCGGTACGGCAGTTGGTGTAGACCCGGGTTCCGGTCGAGTTCACCGCAATGCCGTAAGGGCTGCCGCAGCCCAGGGGGACCGTCGCCGCCACCGTATTGGTCGCCAGGTCGGTCACCGCAACGGAGGCCGAGCTGAAGTTGGTGACGTATGCAAAGGGTGCCGCGGGCGCGAGGGCGGGCGCAGCCAGGGCAGCGACGAAGGCGAGAAGCCGGATCGTTTTCATTGTTCTGCAAGCCGGGGGAACGGCCGGACTATACAGCACGGTATGGCAACTGACGCCCGAGCCTTGCCCTCAGAGAAGCTCGGAGAAGTTGACTGCCGCCGTCTCCTTGACGCGATCCATGAACGGCCGCTTGGCCCACTTTTCGGTGGTGATCGCTTCCGACTCCGCGATGTCGCGCTCGAAGATCGCCTTCATGCGCGCGGCGAACTCGGGGCCGATGACCACCGCGTTCAGCTCGTCGTTGTAGGCGAGGCTGCGCCAGTCGAGGTTGGTCGAGCCCACGGTGCTCCACACACCGTCGATCACCGCGCTCTTGGTGTGGAGCAGGCGCTCCTTGCGCTCGTGGATCTTCACCCCCGCCTCGAGCAGCGGCTGGTACTGCGCGCGCCCGGCGTGGAAGACGAGCGCGTTGTCGGTCTTGCCCGGGAGCACGAGCTTCACGTCCACGCCGCGCCGCGCGGCCGCCGCGAGAGCCTCGAGCAGCTGCGGATGCGGCACGAAGTACGCGTTGGTGATGCAGACCTCGGTTTCGGCGGACTCGATCGCGGAGATGAGGGCGAGATAGAGCGCGTCCGGGGCGCCGTCCTCGCGCGGCGAGCTCGCCACCACGCGCACCAGATGCGGGCCTGTGTTGGCGAGCTTCGGGAAGAGGCCTGCCTGCGGTATCGATTCCTTCTTCCACTGCTCCCACTGCTCCACGAACGCGCGCTGGAAGTCCGCGACCGCCGGACCCTCGATGCGCACCTGCAGGTCGCGCCACGGCCGGTCCTCGAACGACGCATCGCTCCTCGCGCCTCCTCCCGACGCCGAGCTCGAGCCGTACACGCGGCTGATGTTGATGCCGCCGAGGATGGCGACGCGGCCATCCACGAGCAGGAGCTTGCGGTGATCACGCGCCTGGGCGTCGATGGGACCGCGCTTCACGAGCCCCGGTGCCACGGGGTTGAAGACGGCCACCGCGATCCCCGCCTGCTCCATCTCCTCGAAGAAACCCTTGCGCGCGCGCAGCGACCCCACGGCGTCGTAGATCAGTCGCACCTTCACGCCGGCGCGCGCACGCTCGGCCATGGCCCGCGCGAACTCCCGCCCGACCTCGTCGTCCTCGAAGATATACATCTCCATGTGCACGTGATGCCGCGCGCCATGGATGGCCTGCAGCATCGCGCGGTAGGCCGCACGCCCGTCCTCGAGCGGAACGGCGGCGTTGCCGACCGAAAGGCGCGCGCCGGAGAGCTTCTCCTCGACGGCGACGTGGCGGCCGAGGACGCCGGTGTTGGGCGAACGGCTCTTGAGCTCCTCGAGGACCTTCTGGCTCTGCTCGTGCGAGAGCGCGCCCTTGCCGTCCGACAGGCGCGCGGTCTGGCGCTCGCTCGTGAGCATGAAGCGGTCGATCGGCGCGATGGTCGCGCAGGCCGCGCAGGCCGCCAGCGCGAGGACCGCCAGGTAGGCCGCGAACCGTCGTGCGAGCTGGGCCGCGGCGATAGTCGATTACCTCACGAGGCGCGGGCAGCGCCCGAGCTGGTAGACGTGGCGACGGCTGGTGCGCGGATGCGATCCGGCGGTCGGCGAGGCCATGAGGGGACACGGCGGATTTCGATAGCCGCCGTCCTGGAGCGTGACGTCGTCGGCGATTTCCGCCCACACGCCGCCGCGCACGGGGCGGAACACCCACTGCAGGTAACCCGAACGCGATGCCGCCTCGATCAGCCCGTCCGAATCGGGCACCTCGGCGACGATCGGGGAGTGCCCGTCGATCAGGATCGGCAGCGTGCCGAACGCGCCCATGCACTCGAGCGACTCCTGCTCGGAGGCGCCGGGCCGCACGAAGGGCGGCGCCTCGATGCGCGCGAGGTCCCACGAGCCCAGCTCCCAGGCCACGTCGAGCACCTCGTTCTCGAGCTCGCCCAGCTGGTCCCAGCGCTCGTTCAGCTGTAGGGCCGAGCTCGGCACCGGCTGGTAGGCGACGACGTTGGCGTCGGTCACGTCCGCGAGGCGCGCCTCCACGAACCCGTGCCAGTGCAGCGTGAGCACCACCGGGGTGTTGGCGTACGGCACCGCGGCCACCGACACCGCCACGAGGGGCAGCCGGTTGGAGATGAGTTGCGTCTCGATGCGGTCCAGCAGGTCCATGCGTTCTTCCTCCGTAGGTTCAGAAGCGCCCGGGCCGCTCAGGTTCGGGCGCCTGCTCCAAATGAAGCAACTCCCGTGCACATTTCGTTTCTTGCATGAAATCAACGGACCGTGTTGCTAGCACTCACCCGGGACGGTTGCCAACAGCCCTCTCCCGGTCCGACGCTAGAATGGCAATCCCGCCTACGAGGAACGCGCACACCGTGCCCCTGCTCGGAAAGGCCGAGAAGAGCCAGCTCGAGGAGCTCATCCTGGAAAAGCTCCGCGCTCATTTCGACAGCAACGGCCCTGGTGCCCTGCTGGTGGACGGAACGCGCGTGGTGGTCCACGGAACCGGCGTGGAGATCGACCATGGCGAGCGCGGGGACCCGCTCGCCGCCGTGCCGGTGAAGACCCTCTTCACCGCCCTCTGCTACCTCTCGGCCGGGTCGCCCGCGATGCCGCGCGAGGCGCTCGAGTCGCTCGCCACCGAGGCCACCAGCGTCGCCGCCGCACACATCAACCGCATCGCCCCGGAATGAGCGCGGCCGGCAACCGCGACATGGTGCGGCGCAGCCTCGCCGCCGTATGGCACCCCTGCACGCAAATGAAGGCGCACGAGCGCTTCCCGCTGGTGCCGGTGGCGCGCGCAAAAGGTGCGTGGCTGACGGATTTCGACGGCCGGCGCTACCTGGACGGCGTGAGCTCGTGGTGGGTCAACCTCTTCGGGCACTCGCACCCGGACATCAACGCCGCCCTCGTGGCGCAGCTGGAGAGCCTCGAGCACGTGATGCTGGCGGGGTTCACGCACGCCCCGGCGGTGGAGTTGGCCGAGCGGCTGGCCGCCGTCGCGCCGGGCAAGCTCGGGCACGCGTTCTTCGCTTCCGACGGCGCCTCCGCCACCGAGATCGCGCTCAAGATGGCGTTCCACCACTGGTCCAACCGCGGCCGGCCGGAGAAGAACCGGTTCGTGGCGCTCGGCGGCGGCTATCACGGCGAGACCGTGGGCGCGCTCGCGGTCACCGACGTCCCGATCTTCCGCGACGCCTATGCGCCCCTCGTGCGCCAGGCGCTGCTCACGCCATTTCCCGCGCCGGACGCGGGCGATGCGGCCGATGCGCTCGAGCGGCTGCTCGAGAAGCACGGCCGCGAGGTTGCCGCGCTCATCGTCGAACCGCTGGTGCAGGGCGCTTCCGGGATGCGGTTCTATCCCGCCGCGTACCTGCAGCGCGCGCGCGAGCTCTGCACGCGCCACGAGGTGCTGCTGGTGGCCGACGAGATCATGACCGGGTTCGGCCGCACGGGAACCATGTTCGCGTGCCAGCAGGCGGCCATCGCCCCCGACCTGCTGTGCCTCTCGAAAGGCATCACCGGCGGATACCTGCCCCTGTCGTGCGTGCTGTCCACCGACGAGGTGTACGCCGCGTTCTACGACGACGATGTGGCGCGCGGCTTCCTCCACTCCCATTCGTACACCGGCAACCCGCTCGCCTGCCGCGCGGCGTGCGCGGTGCTGGATATCTTCGAGCGTGACGGCGTGATCGCCGCGAACCGCGAGCGCTCGCGGCGCTTCACCGCGCTCGCCGCTCCCCTCGCCGCCCATTCGCGCGTGCGCAACTTCCGCAACCTCGGGATGATCTGGGCCTTCGAGGTCGAGAGCGGGCCCGGCTTCGCCATGCGCGCCTTCGAGGCCGCGCTCGCGCGCGGCGTGCTGCTGCGCCCGATCGGGAACACCGTCTACTTCATGCCGCCGTACATCCTCACCGACGAGGAATTCGGCATGCTCGTCGAAACGGGCCTTGCCCTGGCGGAGTTGCCTTGACTTCGTTTCCGTTTACACCTGAAGCGCAGATGCCGCAGAGAAAGACGGATGGCCGCGGAGGAAACCAAAGCGTGCTTTCGAGTGGACGCGAGCGGCTGCGAAACTCTTGCCAAGCTGTGGAGGAGGTGCAACAGCAGGCCGGTAAGTCTCGCAGCCCTGGCCATCGCGACGATCAGGATTCCGAGACTTGTCGTGCTGGTGTCGCATTTCCTCCCTTGCTCACCAACAGTTTCGCGCCCGCCCGCACCCACTCGAAAGCACGCACTTCCTCCGCGGCCATCCGTCTTTCTCTGCGGCATCTGCGCTTCAGGTGTAAACCCACGCAGTGGCTCGCCGCCATTCTCGTCGCGACCCTCCCGGCACTTGCGCACGCGAGGGCATTGCCCGAGCCGGTCGAGCAGGCGCTCGCGCGCGCGAGGGTGCCGCAGGACGCCGTGTCGGTGATCGTCGAGCCGGTGCTCCCGGGCCCGGTGCTGGTGTCGCACCGGCCGAGGGAGCCGATGCACCCCGCCTCGGTGATGAAGCTCTTCACGACCTTCGCGGCGCTGGATCTGCTGGGCCCGGCGTTCACCTTCCGCACCGACGTGCTCGCCGCGGGCACGCTCTCGGGCGGCGTGCTCGCGGGCGACCTCGTCATCCGCGGCGGTGGGGACCCCAAGCTCACGTACGAGCGGCTCTGGCAGATCGCGCACCACCTGCGCTCCCGGGGGCTACGCGAGATCCAGGGTGACGTGATCTTCGATCGCTCGTACTTCGCCCCCGCCCCGCACGACCCGGGCAGCTTCGACAAGGAGCCGCGGCGCGCGTACAACGTCGGGCCCGACGCGTTGCTGGTGAACTTCCAGGCGATCGACTTCCGCTTCGTGCCCGAAGGCGAGGCCGCGCGGGTGACCGGCGAGCCCGACCTGCCGAACGTCGAGATCGCGAGCCGCATTCGCCTCGTGCCGGGCGCGTGCAACGCCTGGCGACAGGGGCTCTCCTACGACGTGACCGAGCACGGAATGCTCGTCACCGTCACCTTCAGCGGCACCTTCCCCGCGGAATGCGGCGAGAAGTCCTGGCCGCTCGCCGTGCTCGATCCCGCGCGCTACACCGAGGCGGTCTGGCGCTGGGTGTGGAGCGAGGCGGGCGGGATCCTGCGCGGCAAGGTGCGCGCGGGAGCGGCGCCCGCGGAGGCGCGCCTCGTCTACCGCCACGAATCCGAGCCGCTGGCCAATCTCGTGCGCGACACCAACAAGTTCTCCAACAACGTGATGGCGCGCCACATGTTCCTCGCGCTCTCGGCCGAGCCGCGCGGCGCGGGTGGCGACGCGCAGGCGAGCGCACGGGTGGTGACGGATTGGGTCAGGCGCCGCGGCATCGACGCGCCCGAGCTCGTGGTGGAGAACGGCTCGGGCCTCTCGCGCAACGAGCGCGCGAGCGCCGCCACCATCGCCGCGCTGCTGCGCACGGCGTGGGCAAGCCCGCTCATGCCCGAGCTCACCGCCTCGTTGCCCGTGCTCGCCGTCGACGGCACGCTCAAGCAGCGCGGACGGCAGGCAGGCGGGCAGGCACACCTCAAGGGCGGCACGCTCACGGGCGTGCAGAGCGTGGCGGGCTACGTGCTCGACCGGCGCGGTCGCCGCTGGATCGTGGTGATGATCGTGAACCATCCCAATTCGGGGCTCGCGCAGCCGGCGATAGATGCGCTCGTCGATTGGGTATACCGTCAGGACGACAAGAAGGGCTCGCCATGACCGCCGCGATGATCGAGACGCACGAAGTCGAGAACCAGGTGCCGCCGCTGGAGGGCTACGACGCCTACGGCGCCGACCCGTGGCTGCGCGCCGCGGTGGCTCGCGCGAAGGTGCCGTGGGTCGAGACGCCCGCGCACGCGCTCGGAATGTACGTAGGCTCGCCGGAGGCGCGCCACCACGCGGCCCAGGCCAACCGCCACGCGCCCGAGCTGCGCACGCACGACGCTACCGGCCACCGCATCGACGCGATCGAGTACCACCCCTCGTATCACGCCCTCATGTCGCGCGCCTTCAACGCCGGGCTGCACTCGATGGCGTGGAAGTGCACGCCCGGAGGGTTTTCGGGCAGGGCCACGCTCTTCTACCTCTGGAACCAGCTCGAGCAGGGCACGGCGTGCCCGGTCACCATGACCTTCGCCTCGATCGCGGTGTTCGACCAGGCGCCGGCACTGTCGCGCGTCTGGAGGCCCAAGGTGCTCGCCGACGCCTACGATCCGCGGCCCGAGCCCATGGCGCGCAAGAGCGGTGTGACCATCGGCATGGCGATGACGGAGAAGCAGGGCGGCTCCGACCTGCGTGCGGTGGCCACTGTTGCCGTGCCCGACGGCGCAAGCTGGCGCCTCACCGGCCACAAATGGTTCTGCTCGGCGCCGATGAGCGACGGGTTCTTCACGCTCGCCCGCCTGCCCGAGGGCGTCACCTGCTTCTTCGTGCCGCGATCGACGCCCGACGGCGCGCGCAACCCGTTCCTCATCCAGCGCCTCAAGGACAAGGTCGGCAACCGCTCCAACGCTTCCTCCGAGATCGAATACCGCGACACCTGGGGCGAGTTGGTCGGCGAGCCCGGTCGCGGCATCGCCACCCTCATCTCGATGGCGCACCACACACGCTTCGACATCGTGGTGGGCGTGGCGGGGATGATGCGCGCGGCGTTGAACCATGCGCTTCACCACGCTCGCCACCGCGAGGCTTTCGGCAAGGCGCTTTTCGAGCACCCGCTGATGGCCAACGTGCTCGCGGACCTCGCGCTCGAGGCCGAGGCCGCCACGCTGCTCGCCTTCCGCCTCGCCGCCGCCTTCGACGCCGCCGCGTCGAACCCCGCCGAAAGCGAGCTCCAGCGCGTGCTCACGCCGGTGGCCAAGTACTGGCTGTGCAAGCGCATGGCCGCGGTGGCCGCCGAGTCGATGGAGTGCCTGGGCGGCAACGGCTACGTCGAGGAGCAACCGCTCGCGCGCCTGTACCGCGAGGCGCCGCTGAACGGCATCTGGGAGGGCAGCGCCAACGTGATCTGCCTGGACGCGCTGCGTGCCTTCGCGCGCGCGCCCGAGGCGCTGGCGGCTCTCGAGGCCGAGATCGCCGCGGCGGGCGATGCACGGCTCGGCGCGCGCTTCGCGCGCGCGGCGAAGTCGCTGCGCGATCCTGCGACGGCGGAGGCGCAGGCCCGCGCCACGCTCGAGTCCCTGGCCCTCTGCGTGCAGGGCTCGCTCATGAAGCGGTATGCGGACGCGGCGGCGGCCGAAGCGTTCTGCGCCTCGCGCCTGGGCGACGGATCGCGGACCTTCGGGGGCCTGGAGCTGGGAACGGCGGCGCTCTCGGCGCTCGCCTCGCGCGCGCGGCTGAAATAAACGGGGTCAGACTCCAATTAAGTTAATCGGAGGGTTTTCGCAGTGCGAAAACCACGTGATTAACTTAATTGGAGTCTGACCCCGTTTATTTCAGGCGACCCGTTTAGGCGGCCTTCTTCGCCGCCTCGAGCATGGCGAGCTTGTCGCGCGCCATCATGAATCGTCCGCCCAGCTCGAGGAGCTCCTCGGCGGAGTAGCGCTCGACCAGGTTGACGAACAGCCCACCCTCCTCGGCCTCGATGTGGCGGGTCATCACGTCGCGCACCACGTTGATGCGCGCCTTCCACTCCTGCGTGCCGACGCGGCCCTGCGCGAGCTTCTGGAACTGCGCATCGACGAGCTCGTGCTCGACGAAGCGCTCGTCGGCGTGGGCCGTGGCCTCGGCGCCCTCGAGGGCGCGGTACACCACGGTCTCCTCGGCCAACGCGTGCAGCATCCAGGCATGACGCAGGCGCGCGAGGCGCGCCTGCGCACGCCGTTCGTCGGCTTCGGCGCCGACGGCGGTCAGCTCGGCCAGGGCCTTGGCGTGGTCCCGCCGCAACTGTTCGCGAATGTCCATTACTTGTGGCGCTGGGCCGACTTCTCGATGTTGTCGCCCGTCTTCTCCACGTCGCGGCCGAAGCCTTCCATGGTGTTGCAGGCGGTGAGCAGGAACGAGCCCGCGAGGATCGCGGCGATGAGCTTCTTCATGATGGTTCTCCGGTTGGTGAAGGGTTGGGACGTCGATCTCCATCCTGCCCAATGGGCGGCGCCGCCGAAATCAGGCGCCTGCGGGACGCGCTGTCGGCTGGCGCCTACGGTCTATCGGCGCGCACGGACGAGCCGGCCCGCAACTCCCACCCCTGCCAGTGCCGCCCCGACGGCAACGATGAACCCTGGCCCCACGCCCCAGGCCGGCAGGCCCGCGGCCAGCGTGAGGAAGAAGGCGGTGAAGCCCGCAAGGCCTACGACGAAGCCGCGCGCAAGGCGTGCCAGGGCGTCCTGTCCGTAGAGCGCGAGCGTGAAGGGCGGCATGATCGACCCGGTGATCGGCACCGAGAGCAGGATGCCGCTCGCCACCGGACCGAGGACGGGCGCCGCGAACAGGATCGCGCCCGCGAGCACGAACGCCGCCGCCACCCGCAGGCGCAACTCGACCGGCGGCACCGCCGGCGGCGCCGCATGACCCCGCACGGTGGGCAGCCATCTCCACGCGGCGGCGAGCCCCGCCAGGGCGAGGGCCGCCGCGGTCGGCGCGGACAGGGGCAGCGCCGCGACCAGCACGGCGACGAGCGCGAAGGCGCTCCATCCCGCCAGCAACGACACGGCCCATCCGTGTCGCCGGGCGGCGTGCGAGAGCGCGAGCAGGTGCGCGCATTGCGCGGCGATCGCCGCCAGCGTGAACAGCGCCGACGTCGCCGCGAACTCGGTCCCGAGGTCGAATGCGAGGAAGAGCGTGATCGGGCCGCCGATGAGCGGCAGGCCGCCGAGGTAACCCGAGGCCGCGTGGCCCCAGCGGCGCGCCGCGAGGCTCGCCGCATAGACCGCGAGCGGCACCAGCGCCAGGCGCAGCCACGTCTCGGCGCTCACGGGTAGATCACTCCGGCGGAGTGACCGGGGCCGACGCGACGGTGGTTGTTTGCCGCGGTGGTCAAGGAGGCCTTAGCGGTTGCCTCCCGCCACCATGCGGTATTCATAGAGGCGGCACTCGAGCGCACCGTTGTAGAGCACGGTCTTGCGCGAGGGCTTGAGGCGGATCAGGCGCGCGAGCTCGGGATCGCCCGAGAAGATGAATGCCGTCCAGCCGGCGAACTTCTGCTTGAGCAGCGTTCCCAGCTGCGGGTAGAACTCGGCGAGCTTCTCCTTTTCGCCGATGCGAACTCCGTACGGGGGATTGGTCACGAGGACGCCCGAGGCGCCCGGCGCGGAGAGCTCGAGGAGGTTCGCCTGCTTGAGGGTGACCGCGCCCTCCAGCTCCGCGTCGCGCAGGTTCATCGCGGCGTTCCCGAGCGAGCGCCCGTAGAGGTCGGAGCCGTGGATGGGAAGCGACTTCACCGGCTTCTCGGCCGCTTGCGCCTCGGCGCGCGCGCGTTCCCAGGCTCGGGCATCGAATTGCGCCAGCGTCTCGAAGCCGAAGGTTCGCGCCCGTCCCGGCGCGCGCCCCAGCGAGATCTCCGCGGCCTCCGAGAGGAATGTGCCCGCGCCGCACATCGGATCGATCAGCGGCGTGCCGGGGGCCCACCCCGCGATGCGCAGGATGCCCGCGGCGAGGTTCTTCTTGAGCGGCGCCTCGCCCACGTGGTCGCGCCGCCCGCGCTTGAACAGCGGCTCCCCGCTGGTGTCGAGGTAGAGCGTGCAGGTCGTGGCGTCGAGGAACACGTGCACGCGCACGTCGGGATCGCGCGAGGACACCGACGGGCGCCGCCCGATCGCCTCGCGAAAGGAGTCCGCGACGGCGTCCTTCACCCGCAGCGTCACGAAGTCGAGGCTCTTCAACGGGCTGCGGTGCGCGTTGGTGTCGATCTTGAACGTGCGCTCGGGCACGAAGTGGTCGCGCCAGCGCACCGCCTTGGCGCCCGCGTAGATGTCGTCTTCGGTGCGGTAGGGGAAGCTCGCGAGGCGCCACAGGATGCGGCTTGCGATGCGCGAGTGCAGGTTGCCCGCATAGATGAAGGCGAGCGGCGCCTGGAACGACACGCCTGCCTCGACCGCCTCGCAGCCCGAGGCGCCCAGCGCCGCCAGCTCCTGCGCGAGCGCCTCCGAGAGGCCGCGCGGGCATGGCGCGAAGAAGTGCTCGGCGCTCAGAAGGGCTTGACCACGACGAGGATCACGATCGCCAGCAACACCACCAGCGGCAGCTCGTTGATCCATCGATAGAAGACGTGCGTGTGCGAGTTCCGGTCGTTGGCGAAGTCGCGCAGGAGGTGGCCGAGCCAGAAGTGGTAGCCCACCAGCAGCGCGACCAGGGCCACCTTCGTGTGCAGCCACAGGCCCGTCATGCCGTAGCCGAGCCACATCCACGTCCCGGTAGCGACCGTAAGGACCATCGTGGGGTGCATGATCCCGCGATAGAGCTTGCGCTCCATCACCTTGAACTGGTCGCGCGAAACGGTGTCGTCGGCGAGTGCGTGATAGACGAACAGCCGGGGGAGATAAAATAGCCCCGCGAACCAGGCGACCATGAAAACGATGTGGAACGACTTTATCCAGAGCATGGGCGGGCATTTTACGTGATGGCCCAGAGGCTTATCGGCCTGGCTTGCGCCATGGCGGCGTGCGCCGCCCTCGCCGCACCCGTGGTGAAGACCGAGCACGTCGAGGCGCAACTGCTCGCGGAGCGCGTGGCGGTCCAGGCCGGCAAGCCCGCGGTGGTGGGCCTCAAGCTGCGCATGGCCGAGCATTGGCACACCTACTGGAAGAACCCGGGCGATTCGGGCTTGCCCACGCGCATCCAGTGGGTGCTGCCCGAGGGCTGGAAGGCGGGCGAGATCCAGTGGCCCTATCCGAAGCCGCTGCCCGTCGGCCCGCTGATGAACTACGGCTACGAGGATGAAGTGCTGCTCCTCGCGGAGCTCACTCCCGCCGCCTCGGTGAAGCCCGGCCGTTACACCGTGAAGGCCAACGCCGAGTGGCTGGTGTGCAAGGACATCTGCATCCCGGAGAAGGGCGCGCTCGACCTCGACGTCACCGTCGCAGCCGCGGAGGGCCCGGCCGACCCGAAAGTCGCGGCGCACTTCGAGCGCGCGCGCGCGCAGCTGCCCTTCGATCCCAGCGGCTGGACGTTCGAGTCCGCGATGGCGGGCAAGTCGCTGGTGGTGAAGCTCACGCCTCCTGCGGGGGCGCAGCTGCCGCAGAAGCTCGCCTTCTTCCCCGAGCGCGAGCTGCTCATCGAGCCTGCCGCGCCACAGAAGGTCACGCGCGAGGGCAATGCGCTGAGGATCGAGATGAAGCTCGCCGACCCGCCCCTCACCGGCGTGGGCGAGGTATTGGGCGTGGCGGTCTCGGACTCCGGGTGGCCCGGCAATCCGCGCAAGGCGATGGCGGTGAACGCGCGCGTGGTCGCCTCGCTGCCCGTGGCAGCCGCCACGAGCGCGTCGCCTTCCAACGGGCCGAGCCCGGGCGTGGGCGGCAGCACCTGGGTCGCCCTCGCCTTCGCGCTCGTGGGCGGCATCCTGCTGAACCTCATGCCGTGCGTCTTTCCGGTGCTCGGCATCAAGGTGATGGGCTTCGTCAAGCACGCGCACGGCGAGGAGCGCGCCATGCGCATCCAGGGCTGGGTGTTCTCCGCCGGCGTGCTCGCCTCTTTCCTCGCGCTCGCCGGGATCATGCTCGCCGCGCGCGCGGGCGGCGCGCAGCTCGGCTGGGGCTTCCAGCTGCAGTCGCCGGCCGTGGTGATGCTGCTGGCTGCCCTGTTCTTCGTGCTCGCGCTCAACCTCTCGGGCGTGTTCGAGTGGGGTGCCTTCGCGCAGTCGATGACCTCGAACATCTCCGCGCGCGGCCGCTATGCCGATGCGTTCCTCGCCGGCGTGCTCGCCTCCGCGGTCGCCACGCCGTGCACGGCGCCGTTCATGGGCGCCGCCGTGGGCTTCACGCTCACGCAGTCGGCCGTCAACGCGCTCGCGGTCTTCGCGATGCTGGGCGTGGGCATGGCCCTGCCGGTGCTGCTGCTCGCGCACTTCCCCGCGCTGCTGCGCAAGCTGCCGCGCCCGGGCGCCTGGATGGAGACGTTCAAGCAGGTGCTCGCCTTCCCGCTCTTCGCCACGGTCGCCTGGCTCACGTGGGTACTGGGCGCGCAGGCGGGCAACGACGCGGTGCTGGGGTTGCTCGCCGGGCTCGTGCTCGTGGCGATGGGCGCGTGGATGTATGGCCGCTTCGAGCATTCGGCCGGCCCCTGGCGCGCGGCCGTGGCCCTGCTGCTTGTCGCCGCGGGTCTCGTGGTCGCCTGGCCCGCCTCGCAGGGGGCCGCCGTTCCTTCCTCCGCCTCGGCCCGCGCGGGCGAGATCGCGTGGCAGGACTGGTCGCCCGAGAAGGTCGCCGAGCTGACCGGGCGCGGGACCGCGGTGTTCGTCGACTTCACCGCCGCCTGGTGCGTGACCTGCCAGGTGAACAAGCGCGTGGCGCTCGGCAACGAAGCCGTCGTGCGTGCCTTCGGCGAGCGCCAGGTCGTGGCCCTGCGCGCCGACTGGACGCGCAACGATCCCCGCATCACCGCCACGCTCTCGCAGCTCGGCCGCAACGCCATCCCCGTCTACGCCCTCTACCTCCCCGGCGAAGCGCAACCCCGCCTGCTGCCCGAGGTCCTCACGCCGAACATCGTGCTGGAGGAGATCTCGCGGCTGCCGTCGGGGCGCCCCGCCACCGCCATCACCCAACGCTGACCCGTAAGGAGCCCGCAATGCATCGCGCCCTCGCCCTCGCCGTTTCCGCCCTGTTCAGCACCGCCGTGTTCGCCACCGCCGTTCCCGGCCAGCCCGCCCCCGGCTTCACCGTGACCGACCTCTCCGGCAAGCCGGTGAAGCTCGAGGACTACAAGGGGAAGACCGTGGTGCTGGAGTGGATCAACTTCGGCTGCCCGTTCGTGATGAAGCACTACAACAGCGGCAACATGCAGGCGCTGCAGAAGAAATACGCCAACGACGTCGTGTGGCTCGCGGTCAACTCGACCAACAAGGGGCACACCGACTGGGCCGAGCCGGGGCCGCTCAACGCGCAGCTGAAGCAGCTGGGCGCCGCGCAGGCGCGTTACCTCGTGGACGAGCCCGGCACGGTGGGCATGGCCTACGGCGCGAAGACCACGCCGCACATGTTCATCATCGATCCGCAGGGCAAGGTGGTCTACAACGGCGCCATCGACGACAAGCGCTCCACCAACCCGGCCGACGTGAAGACCGCGAAGAACTACGTGGTCGCCGCGCTCGACGAGCTGAAGGCCGGCAAGCCCGTGTCGACCGCCTCGACCACGCCGTACGGCTGCACCATCAAGTACAAGTAAGGGGCATGAAGGCCGAAGACGCCGGCAAGCTGCTGCTTCGCGCCGTCCTCGGCCTGCTGGTCCTGCTGCACGGCATCGCCAAGCTGCGTTTCGGGCTGGGCGACGTCGCCACCTCGCTCGCGCGCGCCGGGTTGCCCGCCGCGCTGGGCTACCTCGTCTACCTGGGCGAGGTCGCGGCGCCGCTCGCGGTGATCCTCGGCTGGTGGACGCGCCTGGGCGCGCTCCTCATGGCCGCGAACATGGCCGTCGCTCTCGTCCTTGGACACTGGGGCCACATCTTCCAGGTCGAGTCCCACGGGGGGCTCCTCCTGGAAGTGCAGTTCATGTTCCTTTTCGCCGCGATCGCGGTGGCGCTCTTGGGCGCCGGGCGCTGGTCGCTCGGGGGGGCGAAGCAGCGCTGGAATTGACCATCTCGGCGCCGGGAACCTCGACGGTGATCCAGGTGGGCGCGTGGTCGCTCGCCTTCTCCAGGTCGCGCACCCAGCGGTCCACGCCGGCGTCGACCAGTTGCGGTGCGAGCGTCTCGTTCAGCAGCAGGTGGTCGATGCGCAGCCCCGCGTTGCGCGGCCAGTGCTGGCGGAAGTAGTCCCAGAACGTGTAGATGCGCTCTTCGGGATTGAGGTGGCGGATCGCGTCCACCCACCCCTGGCCAAGCAGCTCGCGATACTTCGCGCGCGGCGCCGGCTGCAGCAGCGCGTCCTTCAGCCACGACTTCGGGTTGTAGATGTCGGAGTCGGTCGGCACGACGTTGTAGTCGCCGGCAAGCACCACCGGGTGGCCGCACGCGTAGAGCGCCTTCGCGTACGCGAGCAGGCGATCCATCCACGCGAGCTTGTACTGGAACTTGGGTCCGGGCTGCGGGTTGCCGTTCGGGAGGTACAGGCACCCCACGACGATGCCGTGCACGGCGGCCTCGATGTATCGGCTGTGCGTATCGCCCGCGTCCCCGGGCAGCCCGCGGCGCGTCTCGATCGGCTTCTGCCCCTTGGCGAGGATCGCCACCCCGTTCCACGACTGCTGCCCGTGCCAGATCGCGCCGTAGCCGATGTCGCGCAGCGCCTTGGCGGGAAATTTCTGGTCGATGGCCTTCAGCTCCTGCAAGCACACGATGTCGGGGGACTCGCGGCGCAGCCACTCGAGCAAATGTTGCTCGCGGGTGCCGATGCCGTTCACGTTGAAGGTGGCGATCTTGAGGGTAGCCATGGGGGCTTACAATAAGGAACCCCAAGATCTTAGTAGAACCGAAAGAAGAAGCCCGCAGCAACGGGCTTCATAACCACACATGGCCTTCTACAAGCACCACGTCTTCATGTGCCTCAACAAGCGCGAGGCGCCCGAGAACTGCTGCGCCTGCCATGGCTCCGAGAAGATGCAGAAGTACGCCAAGAAGCGCATGAAGGAGCTGGGCCTGCACGGT
>Ga0111539_10004146_pt1 | contig 19007 bp, 16 predicted proteins | sample RhiMethybrSRZTD1_FD_79667 | JGI IMG/M metagenome (GOLD analysis project Ga0111539, IMG submission 79667) | Populus rhizosphere microbial communities from Tennessee, USA - Rhizosphere MetaG P. TD hybrid SRZTD1 (version 2) (version 2) | ecosystem: Host-associated > Plants > Roots > Rhizosphere >... | reverse complement strand
GCGCCGCGCGGCGAGACGGTGGTGGTGCCGGTCCTCCTGCGCGGCCGCGCGGTCGCGCTGGTCTACGGCGACGGCATCAACGGGCGGGTCTTCGACGAGCACCTCATGGTCCTCGGCCGCGCCGCCGGCCAGGCCCTCGAGCGCATCGTCAAGAGCTCCAAGTCCGCCTGACGCCGTCGGCACGGGTTAACCGCCAAACTCGCCAAACCCGCCAAAGCAGATTTCTGGTTTTTTCTGAACCAACCAGATTCTGAATTTGGCGCCTTTGGCGGCTTTGGCGGTTCAAGCTCCGAAGCGATTCACACGGCGCCGGTCATGCCGGTGACGATCTGGACGATCTCGAGCTCGCGCCGGTGGGCTTCCTGGCGCACCTGGTCCCAGAGGATCGGGTGGTTGGCCACCAGCGCGTAGAAGTTCTTGGCCGGCAAGACGGCGAGCTCGGTGGGGCCGGTCGAGGTGACCGAGGCGCGGGCGACGTCGCCGCGCAGGAGCGACATCTCGCCGAAGTAGTTGCCCTCGTCGAGCGTGGCCAGCAGGACCTGCCGCTTCTCGGAGACGCGCTTGGTGATCTCGACCGTGCCGAGCACGATGAGGTAGAAGCCGCCCGCCCGCTCGCCCTCCTGGATGATGCGCGCGCCCGAGTCGACCCGGGTGAACTGGAAGTGGGCGAGCAGCGCCATGCGCGCCGGCGGCTCGAGCGGCCGGAAGAAGGGCGCGGTAGTGACCAGCGTGGCGATGATGCGCTCGCGGTAGAACCGCTCGAGGAACTGGCTCACCTCCTTGTAGCGGGTGCCGACGTTGCGCAGGTGGGCTCGCGGCAGCTCGATGAGCTCGCAGTCGCTCACCGCCTGCACCGAGGCGTGCCGCCGCCTGTCGCTCAGCATGGCGACCTCGCCGAAAAGGTCGCCCTGGCCCAGGCGGCTCACCTCCATGAGGTCGCCGCGCGGCTGCAGGGGATCGCGCTTGAGCACCCGCGCCTCTCCGTGGGCCAGGACGTAGCAGGAATCGCCGGACTCTCCCTCGCGCAGGATCATCTCGCTGGCGCGCACCTTGTGGCGCGCCATGCCGCGCGCGATCTCCTGCACCGCGGCCTCGGGCAGACCGGCCAGCAGCGCCAGGGTGCGGTGCGAATCCTCGACCGGGCCGTCGCCGGAGGCGCCGAACGGACGGCCGAGCGCGCGCGCCAGCTCGATGCCGTCGTCCATGATGGTGGCGTCCGACTCGCTGCCGAACGCGCCGGGATCCGACGACGTCCTGCGCGGCACCCGCGCGCGCAGCATCGGCATCGGCGTGGGGCTCGGGGTCGGCGGCGGCGGCGGCACCAGGTCGCGCGGCAGGGTGACCGACTCGTCGACCGAATCCTGCGACGGCCGGCTCAGCGCCATGGGGCGCTGCGGCCGGGTGTGGCCCGAGGTGGGCGGCGACCCGGTGATCGACGGGTTGCTCGGCGAGGTCGGCTCGAACGGCTCGGTGGTCGAGTCGCGCCCGGTGGTCCGCTTCTGCCCGCGTGCGCGCGGGCGCGGCGGCGGGGTGGAGGACGGCCCCTTCGCGCGTCCGGGCGAGATCCAGCGGTCGGCGATGCGGGTCGGCGCCTCCTCGTCGGCGTCGGGAGTGCTCGGGGTTCGCTCGGCGGAGGTCGCCTCGCTGGGGCGGGCCGAGCGCAGCGGCGGCGGTCCCGGGCGCTGCTCGCTCGGCCGCTTGCGGCGATCGGTTGTCGGCTTGCCGGGCACCGGCTGGCCCGGCATCGTCATGTTGCGGCCGCCGGTCTGCAGCGGGAGGCGCTTGCTCTGCCCCGGGTCGGCGGGCGGCTCGGACGGCTGCTGGTGCCGCTGCGGCGACTGCTGGTGCCGCTGCGGCGACTGCTGCTGTCGCGGCGGCGACTGCTGCGGTCGCGGCGGCGTCTGCGGCCGCGGGATCGGCACCTGCCGTCCCGAGTCGAAGCGGAACCGGGCGCTCTTCTGCAAGTCTGGCTCGCTCGCGGGGGTGAACCCGCTGGTGTCGAAGCCGCTCGGCCGGCGCGCGCGCCGCCCGCGCGCCGACGACGGCGTCACATCGACCCGTTCGCTCTCGTCGGTCTGCGGCGCCACCGTCATCTGCGCCTTGCGCTGGTCGAGCTCGGTCAGCAGCATGCGCGTGGTGTGGTGGTCGGGCGCGATCTCGAGCACGCTGTGGCAGACCGCGATCGCCTGATCGATGCGGTTCTGCCCGTAGTAGGCCATCGCCACGCTGCGGTACATCTCGACCGCGTCGCCGAAAAGACCCACCTGGACCAGGGCGCCGGCCATACGGACGCGCAGGACCAGGTTGTGCGGGTCCTTGCGCAGCTGCTTCTCGAGCTCCTTGACCGCCTTCCTGGGATTCATGGCGAAGCCGGTCTCGCCGCCCGGCCACAGTCAAGCTTACCTGACCGGCCGCCCGCCCCCAAATCGCGGGCTATTCGGGCGTCAGCGTCTGCTTGTAATTGAACGCGACCGACCGGGGCATGGCAGGCAGGGTCCAGCGCTTGGCCACCGCCGACATGCAGCTGTCGAAGCTCTGGTCGATGCGCGGGCTGAAAGAGGAGTTCGACACCTGCCCCGAGCTCTTGTACTGGACCTCGATGTTCAGGGTCACCGACCGCGCCTGCAGGGTGGCGTTGTTCTTGAGCGCCAGCTGGTAGCACTTCTGGATCGAGCCGCGCGACTTCTGCAGCGCGGCGACGAACGCCTCGTAGAGCTTGAGGTCGTCGGCGTTGCCCCCCTGCGGCTTGGTCCGCTCGTTGGGCCCCTTGCCGACCACCTTCATGGCCTCGCCCTCGATGTTGACGGTCACCATCTCGCCCTCGAGCTCCTGGATCTTCTTCTCCAGGCTGGCGATGTACTCCTGTTTCTCCTTGAGACCGTCCTGGCAATTCTTGAGATTCGTCAGGGTCTCTGGACTGTCCTTGTACTTCGTCTTGCCCTTGCAGGCGCCGAGCGCCGTGACGACGAGCGACACTGCGACGAGACTGAGAATACGCATCAAGAATCTCCCTCGCGGCCCGGACCTGGCGGCTTGGCGACACCCGGGGCTGGATCCGACGGCGCATTGTAGCCCGCAGGCGAGCGCGCGGGCGGCTGGATGAGGCGGGAAACCGGCAGATCGCGCTGAATGTGTTGCTCCACGATCTCGCCGACGTCCGACTGGGTGACCCCATTGTACAGGGCCGAGCGGCCGGCGCGGCCGCGCGGCATGGTGGCGAGCAGAAACTGCCTTTCGCCCGGCCTCGGCTCGGCCAGCTCCTGGACCAGGACGTTGGGGCCCTGGGTGCAGCGGCCGAAGCAGCTCTGCCAGCCGAGCTCGACCTGGCCGCCGAGGGGCCCGAGCGCCTGGACGAAGCAGTCCATGATGGCGCGCGAACCGCGCCGCTCGCCGCACTCCGGGCCGCGGCAGACCAGGATCCTGAATCTCCGGCCAGGCAAGCAGAGTGTCGATTGTGCGGTGCCCGAGCGGACCTGGCCAGGCTCCCGGGCAGATTTAGTGCTTCTTGCCTCCGGGCCTGGTGGTGGTCTGTAGGAGGGCCCGCGATGCGTAGTCCCTCACACTTCCCTGCGACCGCGGGTCCTCGGACACGTAGCTCACCAGCTCGCGCTCGGCGGGCCCGCCCCGGGTGACGAGGACGTCGATGGCGGCCCCGACCGCGCCCACCTGGTTGGAGAAGGTCGGGTCGGCGCGGTACATGAGGACGAAGCGGCGCAGCGGCGCTATCTCGGCGCCCGCCCCGATGGCGCCGAGCGCGGACACCACGCCCTCGAGATCGGCCGCCGAGGTCTCGGGCGCCCGCAGGTGGCCGATGAGCGCATCGACCGCGCGGCCGCGCTGTGCTGGATCCAGCTCGGCCTTGCCGAGCGAGCCGATCGCGCGGGCCAGGACGCCGACCGAGCGCGGCTGGGCTCCCTTGAGGAAGTCCGGCTGCATGTCGAGGGCGGCGACCAGGACCGGCAGGCTCTCGGGATCGCGGCGCGCCACCAGCGACTCGACCGCCGCCTCGTAGAGAGCCGGCGGCGTGCTCTCGCTCTGGATGATGACGATGAGATCGCCGGTCACCTGGTGGCTGCCCTGGTGGGCCAGGGCGGCGACGGCGAACTTCTTGACGTCCTCGAAGCGGGCGTCCGGGTCGCGAGCGATGGCGGCCAGGACGGTGGCGGTCGGCTGCGGTGGCTCGGGCTTCTCGACCGGAGCCCAGCCGTCGGCGTCGAAGGTGACGCCGGCGATCTGACCTTGCACCTTGGCCTGGTAGATGCGCGCGCCGGTGGCCGGGTCGATGGCGCCGAGCTGCCCGGCGCTCGAGCAGAAGGCGATGGCGCTGCCGAGGTGAGCCGACCCGATGACGTCGTTGCGCGGGTGGCTGTAGGCCCAGGCCAGGCCGCCGGTGGCGGCGTCGAAGCCGAAGAAGAAGCGATAGGTGTGGACCACCACCCGGCCGCCGTCGAAGCGCAGCGCGCGCCCCTCGCGGTGGGCGTTCCACAGGATGCGGTTCCTGTCGTAGGCCGAGTAGGTCGCCTGCACCGGGTCGAAGGCGTCGAAGCCGTAATGGATGCGGACGAACTCGCGCGGCAGGGTCGCGTTGCCATAGGTCGACTGGGCGCGCTTGCCGGACGCCGCCCGGCGGTCGAGCAGGAACACGCCGGCGCGCGAGCCGAAGAAGACGTTCGAACCGGTGGCGCGGACGAAGGTGATCTCCTCGTCGATGCCGCGCACGCGGGTCAGGGCGTCTCCCGTCCGGGCGTCGAGCACCGCCAGCCACTGCTTGACGAAGGGGCTGAAGACCAGCCCGCCGCGGGCCGCGGGAGCCCCGAGGGCGCCGGGCGAGTCGGCGGTCCACAGCTCCTTGCCGGTGCGGCCGGTGGCGGCGGTCAGCACCCAGCGAGAGCCGCCGCCGGTGGTGTAGAACAGGCGCTCGCCGTCGGCGGCGGCGCCGATGAAGCGGGCCGAGAGGCCACTCTGCCAGAGGACCGCGCCGCTCGCCGGGTCGCGGGCGACCAGGTCCTTGTCCGCCTCGGTGTAGGCGATGAAGTCGGCGCCGACCACCACCTTCGAGGTGACGCGGGCGGGGACCCGCCAGCGCTCCTTCTTGTCGGCCAGGTCGAAGGCGACCAGCTCGGGACGCGGGGCGCGCGCGACCAGGTAGGCCATCGGGCGGCCGCTGGCGTTCATCGGCCCGGTTCGCGGCGCGCCCATGCGGGCGAAGGCAGCCTCGAGCCGGTCCGGGCTGTTGTCGTCGGCGGTCAGCTTGAAGGCCTCCGAGCCGCCGCAGGCGGCGGCCAGGGCCAGGGCGAGGGCGAGGGGGCGGCGGCTCACTTGCCACCTCCGCCCAGCTTGAGCTGGATGAGCTGCTCGGCCTCCTTGCGCGACTGGCGCGGCGGGTTCTTCGGCACCGAGGAGACGTAGGTGGTCAGCTGCTCGAGCGCCTCCTGGGCCTCGATGCGGCCGAGGGCGCGAACCACCTCGACGCGCGCGCTGTCGGGCTTGAAATCCGGCCGGGCCAGTATTCCGCCCAGGCAGCGGGCCACCAGCGCGTCGGGCGCCTTGCCGATGGTCTCGGCCACGTTCTTGGCCAGCTCGGGATCGGCCAGGGCGGCGAGGGCGGGCGCGGTCGCCTCGTCTCCCTTGACCAGGAGGAGCATCAGCGGATCGATGCCGGCCTTGAGCTTGCGCGCGGCGACCGCGGCGGCGCCGGCGGCGCGCACCGACACGTGGCCGTCGTGCAGGGCGGCCAGGATGTGCTTCTCGGTCCGGCGATCGTCGATGGCGGCGAGCGCGCTCACCGCGCCGGCGCGGACCTTGGGGTTCCTGTGCTCGCTGTAGGCGACCAGGGTGTCGAGGGCGGCCGGCTTCTTGCGCGCCGCCAGCGCGTCGAGCGCGGCGACCGCGACCTGCGGGTGGAGGCCCAGGGCCAGCGCGTCGAGCAGGGCGTCGAGCCCGGCCTGGCTCCGGTCCTTGCCCAGCAGGGCGGCGGCCCGGGTCGCCGCATCGAGATCGGCGCCGACCAGCGCCTTCTGCGCCTCGCCGACCTGCCCGGCCGGCTGCGGCCTGGCCGGCTTCTTCTTGCCCTGAGCGAACGCGGTGGTGGACACCACCAGCGCCAGCACGAGCGACAGCGACCGGACGGACCGGTAGGACATGAGAGCACCCCCTGAGACTTCAGAGGTATCTCACTCCCGGCCCTGAAATCAACGGGCGCGAGCTAGTCGTCGGTGCCCTTGGAGGCCTCTTCCTCGGAGAAGTTCACCTGGCCGGAGTACTTCTCGGCCTCGCCGATGATGGCGAAGCGCGTGGCGCTGAGGACCGAGCCGTTGCTCTCCACGGTCATCATGAGGTTCTTGTTGACCCCGAAGTCGTCGCGGTTGAGCGTCACGTTCGAGGTGATGCTCCGTGCGCCGCGCTTGTCCATGTACTGCTCGAAGGAAGCGAGCATCCGCTTGCCGCCGCTCGACACGTCGTACAGCTTGACGGTCACCTCGAGGCTGTTGAGCGGCCTCTTGAAGAAGGCCGTGTAGTAGACCTTCCACGACTTGGTCGACTTGTTCTCGTAGAAGCGGCCGGTCTTCTGGCGCTTGAGCTGGGAGATATAGGACTCCTTGCTCGAGGCCTTGGTCGGGATGCGCTTGGACGAGGTGATGATCTGGCCGCGGAAGACATCTTCCGGGTTGCGCGCCTCCGCCGTGTCGACCATCCCGAGACCGAACACCACCGCGAGGACCGCGCCGGCCTGCGCCGCGCGAACGAACCGGGACTGAGAGAGCAAGGCGACCTCCGTCGTCGTCGTGAAGAGATGGGACGATCATCGTAGGTCCCTTATGCAGGCCCGTGCAACGTAGGCGGGGCCCCGCAGGACACCTACAGTCGAGCGCGCTTACGGTTCTAACGCGCGCGCACGCGCAGGCCGGAGCCGTCAGCTGAATCGGCCGACTCGGGCTCGGCGAGCAGCTCCGCGAGCGCGTCGAGCGCCTCGGCCGGCGCCGGATCCGGCGCACGGCGGGCCAGCGCGACCGCACGCCTCCCGAGGGCGCGGTAGAGCTGCGCAAGATCCGGACGCCCGCTCAGCGCCGCCAGGTGGCGCTCGACGGTGGCGCGATCGCCGCGTCGGATGGGACCGGTCAGCGCGGCGTCGGCCCCGCGCTCGCGCAGGTTTGCCAGGGTCCCCTCGGCCAGCGCCGAGAGCGCCTCGCTGGCCTGCTCCGGCGCCAGCCCGACCTCGGTCAGGAGCTCGGTGGCGGCGGCCAGCAGCACGACCAGATAGTTCGACGCGATGGCGGCGGCGGCGTGGTACGCGGCGACCTCGACCCCGCCGAGCTCGAGGGCACGCGCCCCCATGGCGGCGACCAGCGCGTGCGCGTCGCGCCGGCCGTGGGCGTCCCCCTCGATGCCGAACATCGCGCCCTTCATGCTGCGCATCGCGGCGCGGCCGTCCGGGATCGCCCGCAGCGGGTGCATCATCGCCATCCCGCCGACCTCGCCGGTCACCGGGGCCAGCGCCTCGGCGGCCGACACCGCGCCCGAGCAGTGGATGAGCGTGTGGTGCCGGTTGACCAGGCCGGTCGCGACCAGCATGCGCGCCACGTCGGAGATGGAGTCGTCCCTGACTGCCAGGACGACCACGTCGGCCTCGAGCAGGAGGTCGGGCGGCGCGGCCGAGAAGGCCGCCACCCCGGCGACCGCGCCCGCCGCCCGCGCCCGCGCCGGCGTCCGGGCCCAGAGGCCGAGGACCGGCACGCCGCCGAGCCTCAGCGCACCGGCCAGCGCGGTGGCGACCGGCCCGGCGCCGACGACGAACACGTTGGGAGTGCGGGCGGTCAACGGTACAGACCTCGCCCGGCGATATAGTCCAGAACCGACCTGGGTACCAGGGGATCGACGCTGTCGCCCCGGGCCAGCCGGGCCCGCACCTCGGTCGACGAGATGGCCGGCAGCTGGAAGGCCTGATCGCCGGCGACGCCCTCGCGTCCGACCACGATGAGAGGAGCCATCGCCACCACGTCGTCCCAGCGATGCCAGCTGGCCTTGTCGGCGAGGACGTCGGCCCCGACCAGCAGGCGGAACGAGGCGCCGGGCTCGCGCGCCGCCAGCGCGCGGAGCGTGTGATAGGTGCGGCTCTCCCCGTCGCCGAGCTCGCTCTCGATGGTGGAGACCTCGACCAGGCCGCCGAACAGGGCTGCCGCGATCCGGCACATCTCGACCCGGTCCTCGTAGGGGGCCAGCTCCTTGCCGAAGGCGTGCTTCCAGGTCGGCACCATGAGGATGCGGTCGACCTTCTCGGTCTCGAGCACCGCCAGGCACGCCATCTGGTGGGCCAGGTGCGGCGGGTTGAAGCTGCCGCCGAAGAGCGCGATCGTGTCAGGCATACAGGAGCCAGGCGGCCCGCTCGGCGCGGAACGCGTCCTCGGCGGCCGCCCAGGTCGCCGCCAGCTCGGAGAGCGATGCGCCACGGTCGATGCCCTCGCGCACCGCCGGCGAGCCGCACAGGAGATCGATCGCCGGGATGCGGTCGACGAACTCGTAGGCGCGCGTGCGCCAGGCGAAGTCGGCGGGCCACAGACTGCGCACGGCGCGGAGGAAGGCGACGCCGGTCAGGTAGGGGCGGAAGGCGGCGCGGTCGGTCACGTGCAGCTGCACGCCGCCGCACGGGCTGCCCGCGTGCTTCTGGAAGGTCGGCGTGAAGACCAGCGGGCGCAGGCGGACGCCGGGCAGATCGCCGAGCGCCTCGGCCAGCGCGTGGCCGTCGACGTAGGGGGCCCCGGCGATCTCGAACGGCCGGGTGGTGCCGCGCCCCTCGCTGAGCTCGCTCCCCTCGACCAGGCACATGCCCGGGTAGCAGAGCGCGGTCTCCTCGGTCGGCATGTTGGGCGACGGCAGCACCCAGGGCAGCTCGGTGTCGGCGTAGCGCATGGCGCGCCGCCAGCCCTTCATCTCCACCACCGTGAGCGGCAGGTCGAGGCGCTCGCGGTCGAGCGCCATCCTGGCCACCTCGCCGGCGGTGAGGCCATGGCGGTTGGGCAACGAGAGCAGCCCGACGAAGGAGGCGTGGCCGGGATCGATCGCGCCGCCCTCGACCAGCTCGCCGCCGATCGGGTTGGGCCGGTCGAGCACCACCACCTCGACCCCGGCGCGGGCGCAGGCGCGCATGGCGAGGACCAGCGTCCAGACGTAGGTGTAGTAGCGCGAGCCGACGTCCTGGATGTCGAACAGCACCGCGTCGAGGCCGACCAGCTGCTCGGGGCGCGGCGCCAGCGACGCCTCGCTCGAGCCGTACAGGCTGTGGACCGGCAGCCCGCTCTTGCGGTCGCGCGACTCGCCGGCCACCGCGATCATGTCCTGGGCGTCGCCGCGCAGGCCATGCTCGGGGCCGAACAGGGCCCTGAGGTCGAACCCGGCGGCGCGCAGGCGATCGATCGAGTGGCGGAGCTCGCGGTCGACCGAGGTCGGGTTGGCGATGAGGCCGAGCTTCTTGCCGCGCAGCGGCGGCCCTTCACCGGCGAGGATCCGTTCGAGTCCGGTGGCGACGGTCGGCATGCCGCAATCCTAGCAAGGTCAGGTGGCCCCCGGGCGCCACTCGGACTCGTCGAGCGGGACCCACCAGTCCTGGTTGTCGAGCTCGCCCTTGACCGTCAGCCGGACGAGCTCGAGCGACGGATCGAAGACGCCCTGGGTGCGGTCGAGATCGATCTTCTCGTGGTAGTCGGCCCCGTAGTAGTCATCCCACCCGGTGAGCTGGTGGGTGCGGGTCGGATCGCGCACCAGGCAGTAGAGGTGGTGATCGAACACGGCGCGGGCATGAAACTGTCCGTCGTGGACGTGGACGGTGGGGTAGAAGATCGCGCCCGGATCGCGGCGCGGGAAGCGGAAGGCCATCGGGTGGATGGTGCGCGGCCCGCCGGCGGCGTCGGAGCGGAGCTTGAAGACCGCGAAGCCCCAGTCGGCGTACTGCGGCAGCGCGGCGAGGGCCGACTCCGAGAGCCGGAAGCGCGGCTCGAGGCGGGCGAAGTCGGCCGGCGACGGGACGAAGGAGGCCTCGAACGAGCCGACCGTGAAGACCTCGAGCGGCGGGGGCGCGACCGGGTTGGCGCACAGCCCGGGGCCGAGCGTGAACTCCGGGAACAGGAGGTTGAGGTGCTCGAAGAGCTCCGGGTAACCCGATAGATCGATCCAGCCGATCGCCTTCTCCGGCGAACCGGGCGGCACCGGCAGGGGCAGGACCATCGCGACGTCGTCGGCCAGCGCGACGTTCATCGAGTAGACCAGGATCTGCTCGGTCCCGTCGGCCCGCGCGAAGATCTGGGTGCCGGAGACCTCGCTCACCGGGCCGCTGAAGCAGCACATGGCGACAGGATACAGCGGAGCCGCTGTCAGCGCGGCCGGCGCCGGCGAGGCAGCAGGGCGGCGAGCGCGGCGACGAGGACCAGCCAGGCGCCGCCTGCCCCGCCGCCGCGGCCGCTGCTCGTGCAGCCGCCGTCGAGGCCGCCGCCCGACGACCCGGCGTCGGGATCGCTCGGGTCGCCGACGTCGACCGCGTAGACCGCCGGGCCCGAGCCGCGCAGCGCGAACGGCTCCGGCAGCGGGGCGCCGAGCGGGATGAGGTCGAGCTCGCCGGGCGCCGCCTCGCGCGCCGCCGCCGGGTCGAGGTGCCAGGCGGCCAGCACCTCGGGCCGGGCCGGCCGCCGGAGCGCGCCGTCGAGCACGAAGACGTCGGTCGATCCGGCGGTGCGGACGAGATCCGGCGCGGCCGGCATCGGCTCGCCCATCGTGTAGGCGGCCACGTCGCCGTCGGCCAGGGTGGCGACGTCGAGGAAGCTCAGGCCCCAGGCGGCGAGCGACTCCGGGCTGGTGATGTGGCGGAGCGCGCCGGCCGCCGGGCCGATGGGCGGCGACGGCGGGGCGCAGCTGACCGTCATCGGGTCGCCGATGGCCGGGTTGCCGCCGCCCTCCGGATCGATGCCGTAGACCTGGACCGGATGCTCGGCGCCGTCGCGCAGCGCGTTGGGCACCTGGATCGAGTAGCCGTGGGCGCAGGAGCCGATGGCGTCGCACAGGTCCGCCCGCTCCTGGTCGGCGCGCGCCGCCACCGCCACCGACCCCTCCTGGCCGGGCACGCCGTCGAAGTAGATGTGCACGTCGATCGCCTGGTCCGGCCGGTCCTCGTCCTGCGCCCAGCCGCTCACCGCCTCGCAGCTGGCGCCGTCGAGCGCGCCGCGCGGCGGCCGGCTGGGACAGAACGGCGCCTCGCCCGAGCCGGCGGCGCGGATGCCGAGGTGGTTGCCCACCGTCCGCTGCGCGCCGTCCGACGGGAAGTTGAGCACGCCCGGCCCGCGCAGCCACATGGTCGACGACCCGCCGCCGTCGAGGTTGAGCCCGTCGTCGGCGCCCATCTCGGCGAGCAGGGCCGAGAGCTCGTCGCAGGTCATCCCGATGCGCCCGGTGGCCCGCCCGTCCACCACCGCCACGAAGAGCGTCCGCCGGTCGGCCGACAGCCCGACCGCGGTGCGCGGGTTGCGGTTGGAGCACAAGGGGTCGCCGTTGTTGTCGCGCCGCTGCCCGTCCCACAGGACGGTCGGGTGGCCGCTCACCACCTCCATCATCCAGGGCTCGAGGCCGGTCTGGTCCTCGTGCGGCCGCATCTCGGCGCGCCGCGCCCCGAACGCCAGCGGCGCCACGTAGGTGTGATCCGCCCCCGACCACTGCGCGCCGCCGTGCACCGCGAGGCCGTCGGTCGAGAAGCCCGAGCCGAAGAAGTCGCCGTTGACCGCCGCGTCCACCCCGGTCAGATCGCCGAAGCTCGAGACCGTCCGACCGCGCTCGTCGCCGCCGGTCGCCCGCACGCTCACGCCCGGCGCGCAGAGATCGACCTTGAGCAGATTGATGTTCTGGTCGCCGGTCGTCCGGTGCAGATGCTCGACGCCGGGAAAGGGCGCGTCCCACTGATCGTCCGCTCGCGCGGTACCGCTCGACGCCAAAACCAGGACACACGAGACCGCGAATCGCATCGCGGCCGCCACGAGCAAGGCCCGTACCGCTGCTAACCGTCCGCGCTCACGATCCGCCAGCGAAGGCTCGCGACCTCACTCGCCCACGCGAGTCCGCACAATCCAGACAAGAAAGATTTCACAGGGAGTTGGGGAGAGGGGAGAAAACCAATTTTGGTTCTGATCTCCCGATCTCCCAATCTACCTGTGAATCAGTTCTGGTCGTGTTGCGACTAGACGATGGGGACGGGCTTCAAGGTCACCTTGCCGTCCTTGGTGACGACCTTGAACCGGACGGCGCGGCACTGGTACTTGCCCTTCAGCACGCTCTCGTTCTGCCGCAGCTTGGCGATGAAGCCGTCGTAGTCGATGCCCTGGATGCCCTCGCCGGTCGTCCGGCGAGCCGCGATGTACTGCTCGTAGGTCCGCCGCAGGTACTGGGGCTCCGGCTCGGCCGCGAGCGAGATCGCCTCGGCGTCCTGCTGCGACAGCCCCTCGGTGTCGACCGCCAGGCCGCTCGGCCGGATGACGTTGCCCTCCTCGTCGTACTCCTCCTCGCCCGGCTCGGGCCGCCCGAGCAGCCTGGCGAGGAGGACGTTCAAGGCGTTGGCCAGTCCGTCGAGGTCCGACCCGACCGGACGGAACGTTCGCTCGAGGTTGCCGTTGATGATGTCGTTGACCCCGGTCTCGATCTCGTCGAGCGGGTGGAGGATCCGGCGGGCCGCGATGAACATGCCGAGCAACGCCACCACGATGGCGCCGAGCCCGACCAGGAGGATGGCGATCTTCACCGAGGTGAGCGGCTTGAGCTCGTTGTCGCGCGACATCATGACCAGCGCACCGCCCTGGGCGGCCGGATATTCCGCGGGGAACGGCTGGGTGGAGAAGCGCGGCATCCGCCCGGCGCTGGCCCAGTACTCGTCTCCTTCGACCTCGATGGTGACGACGTCCGACAGGCCGCTCTCCGACTTGAGCGCCGAGGCGGCCAGCGCCTTGTCCCCCTTGAACAGGGCCTGGCTGATGGCGGCCGCCTTGCCGCCCTTCTTCTCCGAGCCGGCCGGCCCGAAGCTGGTGGCCGAGACCCGCTCGCCGTAGAAGTAGGCGACCTCGGTGCCGAGCAGCTTCTGCTGCTCCTTGGCCTCCACCGCGCTCATGGCGTAGGCGAGGATGACGGTCCCGACGATGTTGTCGATCTCCTTGTCGTAGACCGGCGCCACGCCCGCCTTCATCGGGCCGAGGTTCTCGTAGTCCCACACCTCGCTGGTGATCTGGTGCTTGTCGATGGCCAGCGCGAGGGCCGCGTACTTGACCTTGCCGTCCTTGATATACGTGTCGGGGATCGGATTGAAGACCGGCTTGTCGCCGCTCATCAGGGCGACCAGCTTCCCGTTCTCGTCGGTCAGCGCCATGATGTCGGGCGGGCGCCGCTGGGCCTTCTTGTCGCCGTCGCCGGCCAGCTTGGCGCGGAACTTCTGGAACGCCAGCTCGGCTTGACGGGAGTTCGGCCCGCTGCCGCTGGTCAGCGACTTCAGGAGATCCGGGTCGTGCGCGAGCTGCTCGGTGTCCTTGAGCAGGCCGAGCATCTCGAGGGACGAGTTCTGGACCAGGAGCTCCTGAGACTTGGCGACCCTGAGCCGCGCGTCGCGCTCGATGTCCTTCTCCAGGCTGGAGGTGGTCACGAAGTACGCCACCGCCGTCAACATCGCGATGATGGCCGCGATCACTCCGCTGATGACTGGCCGAGACATGTCTCCTCCTCGGGTGCGCCGCGATTATCGAAGGCGGGCGCAAAGACTGTCAAAGGGATGTCGCTGGTTTCCATCACCGGTCGAGCGCCGCCTCGGCGAAGGGAACCACCAGCACGTCGCACGTCGCCACCGAGCTGTCGAGACACATGGTGGTGGCGACCGCGAGCGGCAGATTGGCGGCGATGGCGTCCTCGTCGTCGGCCAGGTACAGGGTCTTTTCGCGCGGGCGGTACTGCGAGACCTTGCTCTGGCAGCCGGCGGGAGCGGCCCCCGACTCGTAGAGCCGAGCGTCGCACATCCGCGCCGGGGGCAGGATGACGACGTTCAGCGGAGGCGCCGCGACCTCCTGCTTGACTCCGCGCGAGACCAGGTATTCCTGGAACTCGCGGCGCGCGCGCCTGACCCGGGCCAGGACGTCCTTCGGGTCGCGCTTGCCGATCGAGATGACCCGCAGCCGGTCCTCCTCGAAGCGCTCGTCCACCGCGTACTGGTCGCCGGCGATGAGCTGGGCATCCGGCCACTCGGGCGCCGCCTTCGCCCCGGGGGGCGCGGCGCCGGCCGCGGCCGCCTCGCCGTCGTCGGAGCCGAACTTGACGAGCGCGAACACCGTCACCGCGACGACCAGGAGCGTGCCGCCCGCCAGCGCGATCCACAGGCGCGATCGCTCCCGGCCCTCCCTGCGCTCGCCGGCAGAGGTGGACGCCCCATCGGACAGCGTGCTGCGGTCGGTCGCCGGTCGGTGGCCGGAGGCGGCGCGGACCTCCTCGAGCTGGGCGCGCATCTGGCGCGCGGTGGCCGGCCGCTGGTCGGGGTGCTTGCGCAGCGCCGCGCTGATCACCTCCTCGAGCTCGGGCGGCACCGAGACCCCGCGCTCGCGCAGCGGCGGCGGCGGCTTGGTCAGGTGCGAGGTCATGATCTCGAAGTGGCTCTCGCCGTCGAACGGGGTGTCGCCGCACAGCGACTCGTAGAGGGTGATCGCCAGCGAGTAGAGATCGGTCCGGGTGTCGACCTCCTGGCCGCGCACCTGCTCCGGCGACATGTAGCGGACCGTGCCCATGGTCTGGCCGGTCGCGGTCAGCCGGGTCGAGGTGATCGTCTTGGCGATGCCGAAGTCCATGACCGAGGCGGATCCGTCGGCGCGCACGAGCACGTTCGACGGCTTCATGTCGCGATGGATCACACCGCGTCCGTGCGCCAGCTCGAGCGCCTTGAGGACGTCGATGCCGATCGACACCGAGGTCGGCCAGTCGAGCTTGCCGCGGGTCAGGATGAGCCGCTCCCAGGTCGAGCCGGCGACCATCTGCATGGCCAGGACCAGGCAGCCCTGGTCCTGCCCGAAGTTGTAGAGGTGGACGATGTTCGGGTGGTCGAGCTGGGCGAGCGCCTTGGCCTCCTCCAGGAAGCGGGTCTTCACCTGGTTGTGGGCGGCCAGCTCGGGCGGCAGGATCTTGAGCGCGACCTCCTGCTCGGTGAGCTTGTGGCGCGCCCGGTAGACCACGCTCATGCCGCCCTGCCCGAGGACGTCGGTGATCTCGTAGTGCTCGAGGACGGTGGTGCCGATCTTGCGCAGCGCCTCCTCGGAGGTGAGCACCTCGCCGCACGACGGGCAGCGCGGATCGATGTCGAGGACCTCGGTGCCGCAGGCGGGACAGGGCGTGTACACGGCCCGCCCTACCCTCGCCGTGCCGCGGCGGCCGGCTGCCGGCTGAGCGAGGCGGCGTAGTCGGGCAGCCGGGCGAGAAAGTCTCCCAGCTCCTCCCGGATGACGTGCGGGTACTCGACCGGCGTGTAGTGGGTTCCGCCCGGGATGACCACCAGACGCGAGCCGCGCACCGCGCGGTGGATGCGCTCGGCGGTGAAGGCCGGGGTCAGCATGTCGCGATCGCCGGTGATGAGCAGGGTCGGGACCGCGACCTCGGACAGGACGTCGGTGGCGTCGTGCTCGCCCAGGCGGGTGAGCGTGTCCATGTAGAGCCGCCAGTCGACGTTGGCGAACCCGGCGGCGACCTCCTGGAAGGCCTCGAGGTCGAGGCTCCTGGACACCATGCCGAAGCGCTGCATCATCGGCACCGCCCCCTCCCAGCCGACCATCGCGCGGGTGATGCGGCCGACCAGATCGGCCTGCGAGCGACCGGCCCGGAGCAACAGCGGGATGAGATACGACACCGCGCGCGAGGCCAGCGCGGAGCGGAACGGCAGCCCGGCGGTGCCGTTGATGCCGACCAGCCCGTCCATCCGCTGGCGCCGGCGCCGGTAGAACTCGAACATGACCTGGACGCCCATCGACCAGCCGATGAACACGGCGCGGTCGATCTTCTCGTGGTCCATCAGGACCTCGAGGTCGTCGCACTGGTACTCGACCGCCAGGGTGGCCGGGTCAGCCGGCGCGGCCGACCCGAAGATCCCCCGGTAGTCCCAGCAGAGGATCTTGAAGCGCTCGCCGAGCTCGGCGTAGATGTGGCGGAACGCCTCGTAGGAGCCGCCGAGCCCGTTGGCCAGCACCACCGCCGGACCCTCGCCGCGCACCTGATACGCGAGCTCGGTCCCGTCGAAGCTGGCGACCCGCCTGTGCTGGATCCCGGGTACCACGCCCGACAGATCTTAAGCCATCAGCTCCCAGCCGTCAGCTATCAGCCCAGAACCTCGAACGGCTGCGCTGAAGCTGCTCTTCCGAAAATGGGGAGCTCGAGGGGAGCAATCCGCCCCGACGGGGCGGGCGAAGCGCTCCCCTCGAACCGAGGAGCCGCGAAGCGGGTCCGGAACACCTGCTCTATTTCGCTAGAAATAGAGCAACGCGCCGATGCGGCCGCGGGTGTAGTTCTCGTCTTCATCCATCGCGACCGGAGACGGCGTCGTCGAGCTGAGCGGCTGGACGGCGTCGTCGTCGGGGCGGTTCTGCCGCTGGCCGGCGCGGATGTCGCCGATGAGGGAGAACTGGCGGGCGAGGCGCCACTCGAGGCCGATGCCGACCTCGCCGTAGCCCTGATTGGCACCGTACATGCCGTCCATCTCGGCGCGGCCGACGCCGATGCCGCCGAGCACGTAGGGCGCCAGCTGGCCGTACGGGTTGAAGTCGTAGAGCAGCGCGGCGCCGAGGCGCCGATCGATGCGGGCGCCGTCCTCGATGTCGGTCTTGGACAGCTCGCCCTCGAGCCGGAAGTGGTCGCTCAGCCGCAGGCGCCCGACCAGGCCGAGGTCGGTGCCGTACTCGTTGCCCTCGACGTCGACCGGACCGGCGAACACGCCGAGCCCGAAGGTCGGGACCGGCGGCGGCGGCGGCTCGGGGGCGGCCACCTGGACGGCCGGCGCAGGCTCGGTGTAGTAGGCGCTGACCGTGGCGCACCCCTCGTAGCAGGTGGGCGGAGGCGGCGGGCTGGCGAACCGCACCCCCCAGCCCCAGTAGTAGCGCGGGCGGACCCGGACGTACGGCCCCGGATACGGCCGCACGCGGACGTAGCCCACCGGGCCGCCGATGTGGACGTGCGCGCGGGCCCGGGCGCGGATCCGGATGTGCTGCGCAGCCGCGGTGCCGGGATCGGCCACGAGGGCGGTGGCAGCAGCCGAGGCGACGGCGAGGGCGGCGAGGAGGCGGGTCGAGCGGATCACGAGGTTCTCCTTCGTACGCGTTCTTGGCTTAGACGCATGGGCCCTGTGCGCGGGTTAAGCAAGTCGAGACGGTTTGTCGCGGGCCGGGCGAGGGAATGAGAGGGCATCCCAAGCACCTTCCGAGCCAGGAACGCTCGACGGCCCCCGCGCCTTACGGCGTTTCGCCCCCACGACTTAGCCAGATCCTGCCACCTTGCCTCGAGAGGTCGTGAACCGACCTTCACGCCTTGTGGCGCAGGCGCCACAAAGGCAGAAAACGCGCCGCGGGGGCTTCCATGCCGTTGGAATGTTTGTGCTATCCTGACGGCCGCAGCGGGGGTCTGTCGAGGGCCCGCCTGACTGCGATGGAGGCGCGCGTGAGCCAGTCGTCCAAGAGACCCGGAGCCAAAGACATCAGCGACCTCAAGGCTCGCCTGGGTCTGAAGAAGAGCGGACCTGCAGCCAAGGGCGGAGCCGTTCCGCCCGGCGCCCGGGCGGGCGGTGTGATCCCGGCGCCACCCGGCGCCCAGCCGCCGCGGCCGCACATTCCGGATGCCAAGGAAGACCCGTTCGGCGCGATGAACGCGCTCGCCGCGCACGGCTCGACCGTCGCTCGGCCGGCCGAGATCATCGTCGTCCAGGACGACGCCAGCGTCGAGCGGGTCCAGCGGAAGGCCCGCGCCCGCATGTACATCCTCGGCGGCGTCATGCTGGTGCCGCTCATCGTCGGCATCGCGGTCGGCCGCATCGCCGCCGGGGGCAAGGCGTACAACCGCGTCATCGACGACGCCGGCAAGATCCGCGACGACGTCAAGAAGCAGCGCGAGGGCCTCATCCGAATCCAGCAGGTGCTGGTCGGCGCCAAGGAGCGCGCGCGCGGCAAGCTGCCGCCGGGCGATCCCAAGCTGACCGCCGAGCTCGCCGCCGTGCCGCCGCTCAATCCGAACATCGACGTCGTCTTCGACTCGGCCATGTACGACCTCTCGCCGGAGCTGGTCGCCGCAACCTTGACGTTCTATGTGAACGTCCTCGAGCTGAACGATCTCATCAAGACCCACATCAAGATGAGCAAGGACGCCGACCGCGCCCTCAAGAAGGGCCAGGAGAACATCACCAAGTTCCTGGCCACCGCCGGCCAGTGGGGCTACGGCGGCATGATCGAGACGCCGAGCGAGGAGGACGCGAAGTCGGGCGCGCCGCCCAAGGTCAAGATCGTTCAGCTCGGCGCCCCGGTCTGCGAGGGGGAGAAGTCGCCCAACGAGCAGGGCTGCGGCTCGAAGAAGATCACCCAATTCCGCTGGCGCCCGGACGAGTCGAGCGTCTGGGGCGTCAAGAAGGCGGCCGTTGCCGAGGGCAGCGGCATCACCACCGACGCGATCGTCGCGCTCGACTTCAACAAGATCCTCCTCGGGATCGTCCAGGGCGGCGAGGCCTCGGTCGCCGAGGCGAACTACACCGCGCGCATCGGGAAGATCGAAGAGAAGGTGAACCAGCTCCTCGAGTCCGAGAAGGGCATCTCGAGTCGTCTGAACAACAAGGCGAACGAGTCGAAGAAGTTCACCTTCTTCATGTAGCCGCGCCGCGGCGGGCACGGGGCTTGCTCTCGAGACAGGCAGAGCCTGGAAACGAGAGAGGTCGTGATGGACATCCTCAGTCGCGCTTGCTGGTACGCCACCTGGTGCCGGGCAGGCGGCTT
>Ga0111539_10004144_pt1 | contig 19016 bp, 18 predicted proteins | sample RhiMethybrSRZTD1_FD_79667 | JGI IMG/M metagenome (GOLD analysis project Ga0111539, IMG submission 79667) | Populus rhizosphere microbial communities from Tennessee, USA - Rhizosphere MetaG P. TD hybrid SRZTD1 (version 2) (version 2) | ecosystem: Host-associated > Plants > Roots > Rhizosphere >... | reverse complement strand
ACCACTGCGTGATCGGCCATCCCCCGCGCGGCAGCCACAGCTACCACGCCGCCGACGCTTGAGGCCGTTTCCTGCTACCGCATTCCGGCCGAGCCGGTTGGATGGCTATTGCGCCCTACATCGGAAGAAGAGGATCGCATGCCCACCGCCGAGCAGATGCAGCAAGCCATCAAGCCCCTGTTTCCCGGCTTGATGGGCGTCGAGATCAAGGAGGCGACGCCGGAGCGGGTGGTCGCGAGCATGCTGGTGCGGCCCGACCTGTGCACCGCTGGCGGCGTGTGCCATGGCGGTGCCTTCATGGCCTTTGCCGACACGATCGGCGCGGTCGGCACGGTGATGAACTTGCCGCCCGGCACCCGCACCACAACCATCGAGTCCAAGACCAACTTCCTCGGTGCCGCGCCGGTCAACACGCGCATCACCGCCGAGTCGACGCCTCTGCACCGCGGCAAGACCACCCAGGTCTGGCAGACCATGATCCGATCCGAAGCCGGCAAGCTGTGCGCCGTCGTCACGCAGACGCAGATGGTGCTGCCGGCGGCCTGAGCCTCGAAGAGCTCTTCTGCGCCAGATCGAGCAGGCCGCACTGGTGATTCTTGGACACGGGTGTGCGCGTAAATCTTGCGCAGGTGGGAACTTCAGAGGTGCAGACCAGTTTGGCCAAGCGCTCACCAAGCGTGAGCGCCACTATAGCGACCCTCGTGTCGCTAACCCTCGAGAAAGGGATTGGTCATGCCCCACACAATCAAGCACCTCGTCCTTGCAGGCGTCCTTTTGATCGGCACGGCGCTGGCTCCGGCGCAAGCCGCCGAGCGAGAGCAAGTGCGAATGGTCATCAATTTGATTTCCGGGACTAAAATGCCGTTCCCGGAGAACCTGCGCAACAACCTGGCACGGACCGAGCGGGTGCACCTTGATACCAACGGCGCCACCGTTGCGTGCCTGCGTCTGGATGACAAGATCAGGTGGTGTTACGAGCACATCGCGCCCGTCGGTGCCCGAGCCGAGATACTGCGCATTCGTAACGAGCCCGTCGCGGGCCTGCTGGTGGGCCAACTTTATCACTACGTCGACGACGTCGATCTCGATGGCTCGGTCGACATCGGCAGCACAACCAAGCTGGAAGGGCAGCCGCACGCTCCGGTTGGCGTGGTGAGCCAGTTCTTCCACCGCGGGACCAATCGCGGCGATCAATTCCGCGCGGACTATCAGAAGCTCTACGATGAGGGCATCCAAATTGCGCTCAAGTACCTGGGCGAATAACCCGGCATAGCCGCCATTCGACCTTTGCTTGTCCCGACGCCGCGGGAGCGTTCGCGCGGCCACGGGAGAAATTTTTTTGCCGCCCACACGAACCGCTATCGGCGTCGAGAGTTCAACCGTGGGCTCTGCCGCTGTTCGGTCCCAGACCAAATTCGGCGGCCCCTCGTCGCGCATGCGGCTTCCACGGGAGGGATTCTCAAATGCTTCAACCAGTTAGGCTTCTTGTTCTCGCAGGGCTGCTGCTTGCCGTCGTGTCGGCTCCCGCAAATGCGGCGGAGCGCGAGCAGGTGCGCATCGTCATCAATCTGATGGCGGCGGTCAAAATGCCGTTTCCGGAAAACCTGCCTCGCAACCGAGCCAAGACCCAGCGTGTCTGGCTGGAATACAACGGGATGGCGACGGTTGCATGCCTGCGGCATGAGGATCGCAGGTGGTGTTACGAGCACATAGCCCCGGTGGGCGCGCGCGCCGAGATGCTGCGCATCCGCAATGAGCCCGCCGGAGGCATTCAGGTGGACCAGCTCTATCACTACGTCGATGACTTCGATCTCGACGGCATGATCGATGTTGGCAGCACGACGCGCATCGAGGGGCCACGGCAGGCTCCGGTCGGGGTGGTGATCCAATTCTTTCATCGTGCCACGAACCGGGGCGACAAGTTCCGGGCCGAGTATCAAAAGTTGTACGATGACGGAATTCAGATTGCCCTCAAATACCTTGGCGAGTAGGCGCAAACCGCGCCATCCTCATTGCGGGTGCTTTGAGCCGGCCGATGGCCGCTGTCGCCACTACGCCGGTGGCGGCAGCCCAAACGTTGCGTCTCGTGCTATGGCTGGCGCGACGAATTTGCCGCCACAGCACCATGACCGCGACAGCCGCCAGCAACCCGATCCGCCCTGACGAGCTCGACGGGCTGTTCGCCGCCCTGTCGAGGGGGCACGCCGACGACGCCGTCGTGCTTGCGGTATCGGGCGGTAGCGACAGCACGGCGCTGATGGTGTTGTTTGCCGACTGGCTGCGACAAGGCGGCCGCGACCCTGCCGCCCATACAGTCCTCACGGTCGATCACGGCCTGCGCCCGGATTCGGCTGTCGAGGCGGCGGCGGTCTGCCGTCTTGCAGCCACGCTCGGTTTCCGGCAGACCACCTTGGTGTGGGAAGGCGTCAAGCCGCAGACCGGCCTGCAAGCCGCCGCCCGCGCGGTCCGCTATCGGCTGATGGGCGAGTACGCACGCGCCAACGGCATCGCCACGCTCCTTACCGGGCACACCCTCGACGACCAGGCCGAAACCCTGCTGATGCGGCTCGCCCGCGGCAGCGGCCTCGACGGTCTTGCAGGCATGGCCGCGCCGGGTCGCCCGGGCCCTCTGCGGATCGCACGCCCTCTGCTCGACACGCCCAAGTCGCGTCTGCGCGCGACGCTGGAGGCTCGGGGCATTGCCTGGATCGAAGACCCGAGCAACCAATCCCCGGCCTTCGAGCGCACGCGGCTGCGTGCTGCGGGTACGGCGCTCGCCGCTCTGGGGCTGACAGGCGAGATGCTGGCCCTGAGCGCACGACGGTTGCAACGAGCGCGCGTGGCTCTGGATTGCATCGCCGATGACTTCTGTGCCGAGCCTGGCGCGATCCATGTGGACCGCTGCGGCGTCTTGTGCATCGACCGCCAGCGGCTCGCCCGGGCGCCCGAGGAGATCGGCCTGCGCGTCCTTGCCCGCTGCATTGCCGCCGCCGGCGGTTCGGACGAGCCGGTGCCGCTCGGCAAGCTCGAGTCGATCGTGGTTGGCGTGCATCAATGCGCAGACAAGGCGGGCAGCTGGACGCTGGCCCGTGCGCTCGTCACCGCCGGGCCCGATGGCATCCAGGTCGAGCGCGAGCCCGGTCGCCAGCCGCCGCCGCGTCTGGCGCTGAGTGGCGGTAGCCGAGCGGTTTGGGACGGCCGCTTTGCCGTGGCCATCGAAGCGGGCATCGAGGGGACGCTCGACGTGCGCGCGCTGGGCGCCGAAGGCCTGGCCGATCTGCGCCGCCTCGGTCGCCCGCTCAAAGCCACGCCGGCGCTGCGCCTCGTGCCATCCTTCTGGCAGGCAGACACGTTGCTCGCCGCGCCGGCCGCCGGTTTCTGGGCAAACCCCGACCTCGAAGGGCGACTTTCGGCCGCCTTTCTGGGCTTGCGCTACAACTCTGGCACGCCGCGCGGGGCGCAAACCCGCAACTTCCCCCCGTTTTGCTGAGCATTTGCCGCATGCTGCCGAGGCCGCCGCTTTCGGCCTCAAACTTGGCAAATATTCTATACACACCTATGTTACATGAGCAGCATGGGCCACGCCGGGCGGCGGCGGGCGAGGGCGATGAGCTGGGCCACGGCCCAGGGCAGAGGCGGCACGGAACGGCCCGGCGCATGAAGGAACCCCAATGAATTCGAACTTTCGGAACCTTGCAATCTGGGTAGTGATCGGCCTGTTGCTGATGGCTCTGTTCAACCTGTTCCAGAATCCCAGCACGCGGAACCGCGGCACCGAGATCCCCTATTCGGATTTCCTGGCCGGCGTCGATGCCGGCAACGTTTCCGAGGTGCTCATCGCCAAGCACCGCATTTCCGGCACCTATCGCGACAAGGGCAGCAGCTTCTCGACCATCGCGCCCGAGGACCCGAACTTGGTCGAGCGGCTCAACAAAAAGGGCGTGAAGATCACGGCGCGGCCGCCCGAGGAGGACGTTCCCTCCATTCTGGGCGTGCTCGTCAACTGGTTCCCGATGCTCTTGCTGATCGGCGTGTGGATCTTCTTCATGCGCCAGATGCAGTCGGGCGGCGGGCGTGCCATGGGCTTCGGCAAGTCCAAGGCCAAGCTTTTGACCGAACGGCACGGGCGCGTCACTTTCGAGGACGTGGCGGGCGTCGACGAAGCCAAATCGGACCTGCAGGAGATCGTGGAGTTCCTGCGCGATCCGCAGAAATTCCAGAGGCTCGGCGGTCGTATCCCGCGTGGCGCCCTGCTGGTCGGCCCCCCGGGCACCGGCAAGACGCTGCTCGCGCGCGCCATCGCCGGTGAGGCGAACGTGCCGTTCTTCACGATCTCCGGCTCCGACTTCGTCGAGATGTTCGTGGGCGTGGGAGCGTCGCGAGTTCGCGACATGTTCGACCAGGCCAAAAAGAACGCGCCTTGCATCATCTTTATCGACGAGATCGATGCCGTCGGCCGGCATCGCGGCGCCGGTCTCGGCGGCGGCAACGACGAGCGCGAGCAGACGCTCAATCAGCTGCTGGTCGAGATGGACGGCTTCGAGGCCAACGAGGGGATCATCCTGATCGCCGCCACCAATCGGCCCGACGTGCTCGACCCCGCGCTGCTGCGCCCGGGCCGCTTCGACCGCCAGATCATGGTCCCCAACCCCGACGTAGGCGGCCGCGAGAAGATCCTGCGCGTGCACATGCGCAAGGTGCCGTTGGCGCCCGACGTCGATCCCAAGGTGATCGCGCGCGGCACGCCTGGCTTCTCCGGGGCCGACCTTGCCAACCTCGTCAACGAGGCGGCGCTGCTGGCCGCGCGACGCAACAAGCGCCTCGTCACGCAAGCCGAGTTCGAGGACTCCAAGGACAAGGTCATGATGGGCGCCGAGCGCCGCTCCATGATCATGACCGAGGAGGAGAAGATCGCCACTGCCTACCACGAGAGCGGGCATGCGCTCGTCAACCTGCTGGTGGCGGGCAACGATCCTTTGCACAAGGTCACCATCATCCCGCGCGGCCGGGCGCTGGGCGTCACCATGAGTCTGCCTGAGCGAGACAAGCTCTCCTACTCCAAGCAGTGGTGCGAAGCGCGCGTGGCCATGATGTTCGGGGGCCGCGTCGCCGAGCAGTTGGTGTACGGCGAGGACCACCTCAACACCGGCGCCTCCAACGACATCATGCAGGCGACCGAGCTGTCGCGGCGCATGGTCACCGAATGGGGCATGAGCGAGAAACTCGGACCTTTGCGCTACAACGAGAACCAGCAGGAAGTCTTCCTTGGCCACGCCATCACGCAGCGCCAGAACATGTCGGAGGAGACCGCCAGGCTGATCGACGAGGAGATCAGGCGCATCGTCACGGCCGGCGAGAAGAAGGCGCGCGAGGTGCTGTCGGTCAACCGCGACAAACTCGAGTCGATCACCCAAGCGCTGATGGAGTTCGAGACCATCACCGGCGAGGAAGTGAATGCGCTGATGCGCGGCGAGAAGATCGTGCGTATCGCCGACGACGAGGAGAGCAGGGGCCCGGCGGGGCCCGCGGTGCCCGCCGCCGGCAAGACGCGGCCGCGGCCGGAGCCCGGCACCGGTGGCTTGGAGCCGCAGCCCCAGGTGTAAGTCGGGGACGGTTGCCCGCAGCGGCACGCAACTGCCTTCCTTTCGTCGCTTTTTGCGCCTTTTCCTTGCGTTGGCGACCCGATGCGCGTTGATTTGCGCCGTGCGGCGATTCTCTCCTGCCAGAGGCTGGAGATGTCCTGACGGCAGTCGACGCGAGCTGGGTTGGGCGAGGGGCACGTGAGCTCGGTGGATCGCCGGCTGCGCCAGGCGCAGAGACGAGTGGCGATCGCCATGCGAGCGAGGGATCGGCGTGACGACGACCGGGGGGGACCCGCCTAGACGAACCGAGGTGCCGACCCCGCGCACCGGCGTGCCGCGCACCGGCGTGCCGCGCACTGGAGTGCCGCCGTCGGTTCGGACCGAGAGGACAGCTGCCAAGCGGCCGGCCGCATCCGGCGCATCCGGCGCGCGTCGCAGGCCGCCGTTCTTCCGGCCTTTGAAAACGATTGCCGTCGGGGTCGGCGTGATCGCGTTCGCCGGCCTCCTGCTGGCCGGCCTGCTCTACGTTCGTCTCCTGCACGGTCCCATCTCCCTCGCCTTCCTCTCGCAGCCGATCGAGCATGCCATCGCCGAGGAGGTCGCAGGGTTGCGCGTGGCCATCGAGGGCGTCGACCTGCGCCTGGCCGACGGCGGGCAGCTGGAGGTCGAGCTCAAGAACGTGCGCGTCACCGATCTGGGCGGCGTGCCCCTGGTCATCGCCCCTTCGGCGTCCGTTTCGCTCAGCCGCCGAGCGATGTTGAGCGGGCGTATTGCGCCGGAGAGCGTCGATCTCATCTCGCCGCGGCTGTCCCTGTTCTACAGCGAGGACGGCACGCTCGCGCTCAAGTTCGCGCCTCCAACCGAGGCAGCGGGCAGCGAGCGGGCCAAGCTGCCGTCGGGACACGGCGCGAACGAGATGCCGCGTGGACCGGCCGGCGAGGCCGACGGGGCGCTCGGCCGCATCGACCTCGTCAAGGCGCTGTCGGAGACCTCTGCGCGCGCTCGCCGGCGCGAGCATGCCGGTGCCTATCTACGCGAGATCGGCCTCAAGGCTGCCACCGTCGTCATCGACCAGGGCGGCCGCAAGAGCACCTGGCGCGTCGCCGAGCTCGGTATCGATCTCGATCACAGGCGCAGCCGCAGCCAGATTGCCGGCCGCGCCAAGATCGAGTCTGCTGCCGGGCCGTTCACTCTCGATTTCCGCACCTACGAGCAAGTTGCCGCCAACACCCTGCAGCTCGCGGTGTCCGTGCAGGGCCTCGTGCCGCGCGGTCTGGCGCGGACACTGCCGCCGCTGGCCGGCCTGGAAGGCCTCGACGTGCCGGTTTGGGGGGACGCGCGTCTCGACCTTTCCAACACCGGCGAGATCCTGAGCGGCACCATCAGCATCGACGCCGCGCCCGGGCAGGTATTGTTGCCATGGCTGACGGCAACGCCGCTCAAGATCGACGGTGGGCATCTGTCGCTGTCCTACAGCCGCGCCGCGCGTCGGTTCGAGGTGGCGCCCTCGGTGCTGGTGTGGGGCGACAGCCGCATGCAATTCACCGGAAGCATCGTCCACACCCAGCAATCCGCGGACGGGCCTGGTTGGGCCTTCGAGCTCAAGTCGGCCGGCGGCTGGCTCGGCGCCGAGCCGCCGCATCTGCAGCGGCTCGCGATCGACGACTGGTCGGCGCGCGGGTTTGTCTCGCCGGAGCGCGGGCGCATCGTGCTCAGCCAGTTCCTGCTGCGCGCCGGCGGCGCCGAGGTTTCCGCCGAAGGCGACGTGACGGACATGGCGGGGGCCATGAAGGCGCGGCTCGACGGCAAGATCGGGGCCATGCCGGCCAGCATCTTCAAGACGCTGTGGCCCGCACCTCTGGCGCCGCGCAGCCGCGACTGGGTCGTCAAGCGGCTGGTGCGCGGTTGGCTGCAGGGCGGCTCCTTCCGACTGGCCACCGATGCCAGCGGAGGCGGCTCCGGCTGGGCAGCCACCTCGACGCCGGAGCGGGCCTCCCTCACGTTGCAGGCGGCCAATCTAGCCTTCAATATCGTCGACGGTTGGCCACTCCTCGAGGCGCCCCGCGCCCTGCTGCGGCTCGACGAGGCATCGCTCGAGCTGAGCGTGCCGGACGCTTCATTCGCGGCCGCCGACGGCCGGCGACTTGGCCTCAAAGGCACGTTCTCGGTCGACATGAAGGAGCCGCTGCCGCGCACCGGCCACATCGCCTTTCGCAGCCAGGGGCCGCTGTCGGTGGCCCTGGAGATGCTCGACGGCGAGCCCTTCAAGATGTTGCAGAGCGGCGGTCTCAACCCCGCGGGCATCGAAGGCAAGGTCGACGCGCAGCTGACACTGGCGATGCCGCTCGGCCAGCCGCTGGAGCCGCGCGACGTCAAGGTCGAAGGCAAGGTCCGCATCGCCGACGCGCGCATCGGCCAGCTGCTCGGGCACTACGACGTGCACGGCGCCAACGTCACGCTCGACATGTCGCCGACCGCCGCGGAGGCCAGGGGCGAGATGCTCGTCAATGGCGTCGTCGCCAAGGCGAGCTGGCAGCATGTGCTCGGTGCGCCTGCCGACAAGCAGCCGCCGCTGCGCATCACCACCGTGCTCGACAACAGCTACCGCAACCAGCTCGGGCTCGACATCAACGACCTCGTGCAGGGCGACGTCGGCGTCGAGGTGACGGTCGGTCGCGATGGGCGCGGCGAGCGCCGTGTGCACGTGCGTGCCGACCTCGTCAACGCCGACGTGCTGCTCGACAGCGTCGCCTGGCACAAGCCCAAGGGCAAGCCCAGCATTTTCGAGTTCGACGTCGTCAAGGGCGGCAATACCCACCCCACCGAGTTGATGAACGTCAAGCTGGTCGGCGACGACGTGGCGATCGAGGGTTGGATGGGCATCGGCGCCGACAATCGCGTCAGGGAATTCCGCTTCCCCAACTTCTCGCTCAATGTCGTCACCAGCCTCGAGACGCACGGCAAGGTGCGCCCGGACGGCATTTGGGAAGTCACCGCCAAAGGCCCCACTTACGACGGCCGCGACCTCTTCCGCGCCTTCTTCGACGTCGGCCGGTTCGATCAGGGCGCCAAAGTGCGCCCCGGCCTCGATTTGCGGGCCGAGGTGGATACGGTCGAGGGGTACTCCGACACACGGCTGCGTAAGGTGCGCATGAGCCTGCAGAAGCGGGCCAACAAGCTCACCAGCCTCGACGTGCGCGGTATCCTGGAGGGTGGCAAGTCGTTCGCCGCGGTCCTGCAGCCAGAGCCCGGCCAGCCGCGCCGGCTGCGCGCCGAGGCGCTCGATGCCGGCCAGCTGTTCAAGCTCGTCGGCTTCTACCCCAATGCCATCGGCGGGCTGATGACGCTCGACGTCAACCTCGACGGCGAGGGACCGGCGGAGCGGGTCGGCACGCTGTGGGCGCGCGACTTCCTGGTGCTCGGCGATCCCATCATCAGCGAGGTGCTGCAGAACGCCGACGGCACCATCCAGCCGGGCGGCCGACGCACGGTGGTGCGCGAGCAGTTCGAGTTCGAGATCATGCGCGTGCCCTTCGAGGTCGGCCACGGCCAGTTCGTGATGCACGACTCCGCCATCAGGGGGGGGCTCGTCAGCGCGCACATGCGCGGCAAGGTCGACTTCCGCCAGCAGACCTTGCAGGTGGGGGGGACGTATGTGCCGATGTCCGGCCTGATGCGGGTGCCTGCTGAGATCCCCATCTTCGGGCCGCTGCTCACGGGTCCACGAGGCGAAGGTCTGTTCGGCATCACCTTCGCCATCCAGGGCGCGATGGCGCGGCCGCAGGTGATCGTCAACCCGCTGTCGCTGATCACGCCGGGGATTTTCCGCGAAATCTTCCAGATGGTGCCGGAGGACATGCGCATCATTCCGCGGGGCCGGCCAGCCCAGCCGCGCACCGACGGCTCGCGCGCCTCCAGCGCGCCGGCGGCAACCCCGCCCGGCGGCGCCGCCTCGATCGCGCCGGGGGTGACGCCCGAGGTCGGGGGCAGTTGGTCGGCGGAAGCAGGTCAACCCATCCAGCAACCAAAGCGCCGCTAATCGCTGCGGGTTGGCGACCTGGCCGATGCCGCGCCTCGTGCACCACGATGTCGCCGCATGATTGGTCGAACTTGGCGCCGCCCGGGAGGGCTACCCCCAAGACAAAGAGGGCCGCGGCATGACCGACAAGACGACCATCGAGATCAATGTCGATACCTTCAGCGACGGCGAGGGTTATTTCGTCAGGACGGAGGTCGAAACCCGATCCGTCACCATTTCCGGGCCCTTCCCCGATCTTGCCGCAGCGCAAGGGCACAAGGCCCACCAGCTCGCCAATCGCGAAAAGGTGTCCGCGGCGCTTCAGGAGCAGCTGGGCCGCGCCATCTCGACGTTGCCGGCTGCCTGATGATCGGCCGTCCCGGCTGAAACATCCGGTCGTTGAATACCCGCCACAGCCGCCGCCAAGGTCGACACGGGTGGTGTTGATCGGCCGTTGCTTGTGTGCATATCATCAGTGCGGACTGTCTGGCCGGTGCGGGAAGCAAAGGTCAGTGTGCGTATGCGTAACACGATCACTGTCATGAATGCAAAGGGCGGCGTGGGCAAGTCTACGCTCGTGCTTGCCCTCGCCGAGACGCTGGCGACCTATCACGGCAAACGCGTGCTCGTCATCGACGCCGACGCGCAAGCCAGCGTCAGCCATATGCTGGCGCGCGCGCCGCAGCTCGAGGCGGCGCAGTCGGGCGAGCGAACGATCGTCGACTACCTGATCGCGGCGGTGTTGAGAGACGCTGCCCCGAGCTGGCAGGACTTCGTCATCCCCGACGTTTCCGACGTCGACGATGCGCGCTCCGTCGCGCTGATCGCCAGCGACACGGACCTCACGCTCTTCGAGCGCGAGGTCTCGAAGGGCGATCGCGAGGCGGCGCTGCGCAGGTGCATCGGCGCCCTGCTTGCCGAAGCCGGCCAGAAGTACGACCTCGTTCTCGTCGACAGCGCGCCCGGCCTCTCGGTGCTGACCGAGTGCTTCCTGCGCGAGGCGCACTTCTACATGTCGCCGACCCGGCCGGACGAGATCTCGATCCGAGGCCTAGGCTTCCTGCGCGAGTTCAAGCAGCGCAATCCCGAGATGGGCTTCGGCAACAATCTCGGCGTCATCATCAACATGAAGGACATGCTCTCGCCGCGGGACGAGGAGGTCGATCGGTGGTTGAGGCGCGACCACGAGCATCACTGCTTCCACGAATCGATCCCGCGCGTGACGCCCCTGCAGGCGACCGGGGCGATCGCGCCGCAGACGCGCTCCTATTGGGCCAAGTACCCTGGGGAGACCGGAGGCTACCTGCGCCGCCTCACGCATGAGCTGCTCCACCGCCTCGCATCGGTGCAGAGCGATGCTCCCGTCACGGAGGCAGCCGCGCACATGGCGATGGCCGAGGAGGCGGGCAAGCGCGGCGAAGGCAAGATGCGGGCGATGTGGTCGACCTGGAAGGAGCGCAGGACGACCGCCTGACGGATTTGCGGCTTCTGGACCCCAGCAGGCGGCGCCAAGCAAGCCGCGTGCGCCCGCAAATCGGTGCCGATCCCTCACTCCGTCGTTGCCTTCAGGGACGTCTCGGCATAATTCTAGTCGCGGTGCTGGGATCGCCGCTGTCACGTTGATCACAAGCCCACGGGGGATTTCATGTTCACGCGTAGCTCTCAGGCCGAGCCGCAACCGCTCGAGCCGGTCAAGACCAACGGCAATGCCGCTGCCGCTCGCAGCCCGGCGCAGCAGCGCCCGCGTCCCAGCGCACCCGACGGTGGCCCCAAGTCCGTCATCGGCAACGACCTCAGGATCATCGGCCAGGGCCTCAAGATCATCAGCCAAGGCACGCTGCAGGTGGACGGCGAGATCGAGGGCGACGTGGGCGGCGCCGAGGTGATCATCGGCGAGAGGGGCAGGGTGACGGGCACCGTTGCGGCCGAGCGCGTGATCGTGCGCGGTACCATTTCCGGCGTCATTCGCGGCGTCACGGTGACCCTGCAGTCGTCGTCCCACGTCGAGGGCGATATCAATCATATGTCGCTTGCCATCGAGCAGGGCGCAGAGTTCGACGGGCGATGCCGCCGGTCCGCCGATCCTTCCGAGCTCAAGGTCGATCTTGGCGCCTAGGCCACGCCAGGACTTGGCCGTCACCGTCGCCCCGCTGCTGCTCGGCACCCCGGGGAGCTAGCCGGCCATGCGCCTTCTGAAGATCGAGCTGCCGGCCACCATCGCGTCCGCGGATCCGGACGTGAGCCTGGCGTCCGACCTGTTGCGGGAGCAGTTGGCGCGGGAGCTCGATGCCTTGAAGGAGGAGCTGGGGGAGGGCGTGCGGCAGCGCGCGATTGCCTACTTCCCGTCCGAGTACACGGTGTTCGTGCGCTTTTCCTTCTGGGTCGATGGCAACAGGGCCAATGTGACCGTTTGGATCGACGATCCGACGGTGCGCTGGCCGACCGGGCTCTTCGCGCGCAGAGCCTGGAAACTGTCGATCCCCATCGTCAGCCACATCGTCGCCGAGGTTTTCCAGGCGCGCGCCAAGTCCATCCGCCTCGATATCGATGAGAGGAAGGCGCGCATCGTCTCGTTCGCGCCGCTGCGCGGCTGGCAGGACCCAGTGCTCCTTGCCGCTGCCGTGGCACTGATCAGCACCGGCTACTGGCTCTTCCTGCATCAGACGGTGTGGGCGTGGCTCTCACGATTTCCATAGACCCGTGACCACGAGCATCTGGGTAGGCTAAGCTTCACTTCGCCTTTCACCACCACCCCCAGGACGGAAAGAACTTATGGAAAAGCGCAAGCTCGGCAATTCAGGTCTCGCCATCCAGCCGCTGATGTTCGGCGGCAATGTGCTCGGCTGGACCGCGGACGAGGCCATGTCGTTGAGACTGCTCGACGGGTTCGTCGACGCCGGCCTCGAGGCCATCGACACGGCCGACGTCTATTCGCGGTGGGCTCCGGGCCACAAGGGCGGCGAGTCCGAGACGATCCTCGGCAAGTGGCTCAAGGCGCGCGGGAGGCGCGACAAGGTGGTGATCGCCACTAAGGCCGGCAACGAGATGGCGCCCGACAAGAAGGGGCTATCCAAGGCCTACGTCCTGCGGGCGGTCGACGACTCGCTGAAGCGTCTGCAGACCGACTACATCGACCTCTACCAGTCGCATATCGACGATTCTGCTACCCCGCTCGATGAGACCCTCTCCGCCTACCAAAAGCTGATCGAGCAGGGCAAGGTGCGCGCCATCGGCTGCTCCAACTACACCGCGCCGCGTCTGGCGGAGGCCCTGAAGACCAGCGCCGCCAACAAGCTGCCGCGCTACGAGAGCCTGCAGCCGCACTACAACCTTTATGAGCGGGCGGGCTTCGAGGCCGAGCTCGAGCCGCTGTGCCTGAAGGAGAAGGTAGGCGTCATCCCCTACTATTCGCTGGCCAGCGGCTTCCTGACCGGCAAGTACCGCTCGGAGGCCGACTTCGGCAAGAGCCCGCGGGGCGGGCGCATGAAGAGCTACCTCAACGACCGGGGCCGCCGCATCTTGAAAGCTCTCGACGACGTTGCCGCGCGCACGAGATCCAGGCCGGGTCCGGTGGCGCTCGCCTGGCTGATGGCGCGCCCCAGCATCACCGCCCCCATCGCCAGCGCCACCACCATGGCCCAGCTCGAGGACCTCGTCGCCTCGACGCACCTGAAGCTCGACAAGGAGGCCATCAAGGAGCTCGACGCCGCTAGCGCCTGATCGGGCTGGCGATGCGACTTCGCGGGACTCGTATACAATCCCGCGGATGCAGTGGAGCGACGAAGGCGTGATCCTGAGCGTGCGGCCGCATGCGGAGACCGGCGCGGTGCTCGAGCTGTTCACGCGCCAGCACGGCCGGCATCTCGGGCTGGTCCATGGCGGACGCTCGCGCAGGCTGCGGCCTATCCTGCAGATCGGCAATCACGTCGATGCCACGTGGAAGGCGCGGCTTGCCGATAACCTCGGCCATTTCGGCGTCGAGCTGAGGCAGGGCTTTGCCGCGCACGTCATGGACGACGCGCCCGCGCTCGCTGGGCTCACCTCGATTGCGTCACTGGCCCGCCTGCTGCCGGAGCGCGATCCCCACCCCAATCTCTACGAGGTGACGCTGTTCGTGCTGGGCTACCTCGACGAGCCACAGATGTGGCCGGCCCTGGTGGTGCGCTGGGAGCTGGTGCTGCTCGAGGAATTAGGCTTCGGCCTCGACCTGGCGTCCTGCGCCTCGACCGGCGCCACCACCGACCTCCTCTACGTCTCGCCGAGATCGGGCCGCGCGGTTTCCGGCCAGGCCGGCGAGCCTTACAAGGACCGTTTGCTCGTGCTGCCGGCCTTCCTGCGCGGCAACGCCGCCGGCGCCGTCACGCCCGAGGACGTGCGGGCCGGCTTTGCGCTGACCGGGCATTTCCTGGAGGCGCGCGTCCTGCGCCCCCGCGATATGGCGATGCCGGAGGCGCGGGCCCGGCTGCTGTCTTATCTTCGGCAGAATCCTCAAGTCTCATGATTCCAATCTTTGCCGCGGGGAGGCCATGCCAGACACTGCGCTCAACGCCTATCTGCGCCAGCGGCCCGCCGACACGCTGGCGGTCCTCGGCCTCGTCTCCGGGCTTCTGTCCGGATTTTTCGGCGCCAATTTGGAGCTGCCGGCGTTGCAACCTTTGGCGACGCTGTTCTTTCTGGATGCCGCTATGCTGCCGATCGGGTTCTTCTACGGGGTGGCGATGGCGATCGGCATCGCCCTGCTGACGCGCAAGCCATGGGCAGCGTTCCTCGTCGTCACCACCATCTACGCCTGGAGCGCGGCGCTGCACACGGCGATCCGGCTGCAGCGCAACACCGGAGACGATGCGCACTTGATTGCCGCCAGCCTCGGCGCGGGCGCGGTCGGGGCCGGCCTGACGTACTTGGGCTGCGCCATGTTTGCCGTCGACCTGCGCCGCCCGCCCTGGCGCATCGCGCTGACTTGCGTGGTCGGCGCCATTGCCGGGCTGCTGTTCTATCTGGGCGAGCGCAAGTACGTCGACGAGCGGCTACTGTTCTTTGCGTGGCAGCCGGCCGTGGCTTTCGCCATCGGCCTCGGCCTGCCGCGCCAGGGCAAGGGCGCCTGAGCCCTACTTCCGCTCGACATCGACGGCAACGGCGCCACCCGTCGCGGAGCGCACCACGTACCGGTCGCCGTCGCGCGGCTCGTGTGGATGTGCGGCCGGTCCGCCCGTCTCGAAGATCAGCTTGTCCGGCTCGCAGCGCGTGTAGGTGGCGATGGTGCGCGGCGGCAAGGAGACCGCCTCCTCGCCCAACTTGTAGCGCACCTGCGCTCCCGCCCGGTTCTCGATTCTGAATGTGACCTTCAGCGATTCAGGCCGGCCGAAGAGCTGCACGGAGATGAACTTGGGGTCCCGGTCGGGCGCGCGCACCACCGCCACGCCCATCTCCGTCACGTGCGGGCGCAGCATGTTGGCGCGGTGGCCGGGCGAGGCTTTCCACCCCTCGACCACATCGCGGGCGAGCTGCCGCGTCTCGAAGCCGCGACTGTCGAGGTTGAGCGCCAGGTTCTCCGCCACCGTGCAATAGCGATAGCCCTGCGCCTCGGCGCGCTGGGCGGGTTGGCGACCGTCGGCCTCGTGCGCGAACTTGCCTGATTTGCCGAGGTAGTCGGCAAAGGCCCGCGCCGCAACCGTCAGCGCCGCGTTGGGCTTCAAGGGGGCGAGCTTGCTCTCCTTGCGAAACGCATTCGTCATCTCGACGATGGCGATCTCGGTCTGCGGCAGGTCGGGGAGGCTGGCCATGGCACCTTGATGGATCGTGTGGAACTGCGCGGCCGGAAAAAGGCTCACATCGCAAAGTCGGCCAGCAGCTGCACGCCGCCGAGATTCTTGGCCTTGGCGAAATAGGTGGCGTCAGCCGTCACCAGCGTCGCCCCCTCCTCCAGCGCCACGGCATGGTAGAGCGTGTCGAAGAGGTGGTGGTCGAGGGTGATCGACAGCTCTGCGGCGCGCCTCAGCGTTGCTACGCCGTGGATCAACGTGGGGGTCATATCGTCGAGCGCCAACAACGCGCGGTCGACGAGCCTCGGATCACGCCTAGCGAGAACTGCGATGACCTCGGCGATCCAATGAACCGGCGCGAACAATTCGGTTTCACTGCCTTCGATTGTAGCGGCCACGGCATCGGCCTGGGCCATATGTTGCTCATCGATGGCACCAACGAACCACTTGATGGCGACGCTTGCGTCCACCACCAGCTTCATTTCCTCAATTCCTCGCGCGCGCGCCTGATCTCCTCATCCGTCATTGGGCGACTGTTGGCTCTGATTTGGCGGAGCCGCTCGACCAATCCTTGCGCGCGCTGAGTCCGCTCCTTCTCCTCGATGGCCCTGCGCATCAGCCTGGTAATGACGGCGCTCTTGTTCTCACCCTCGAAAGCCCTGTTGAAGGCCTCTTTGACGTCGTCAGGAACGGAGAAATTCATCGTCGCCATGGCGGACAGCCCATTGTTGAAAGTTTCAACAATCAACATAGGCAGCCCTGGAAATGTGTGCAAGATGCCGCTGCAAGCCGCCTGTGTCGCCAGGGCACTTGAGGCCGCCCGCCACCCCCGATAACCAACGCCAATGAGCAAAACCACGATTCTCGCGCCACCGCCGCCCCCCATCGAGCCCATCAAGCTCACGGACGCGCTGGAGGAGCGCTATCTCGCCTACGCGCTCTCTACCATCATGCATCGGGCGCTGCCCGACGTGCGCGACGGGCTCAAGCCCGTGCACCGGCGCATCCTCTATGCCATGCGCGAGCTCAAGCTGGATCCCGCCGGCGGCTACAAGAAGTGCGCCAAGATCGTCGGCGATGTGATGGGCAACTTCCACCCGCACGGCGACCAGGCGATCTACGACGCGCTGGTGCGCTTGGCACAGGACTTCGCGGTGCGCTACCCGCTGGTCGACGGCCAGGGCAACTTCGGCAATGTCGACGGCGACAATGCCGCGGCCATGCGCTACACGGAGAGCCGGCTCACCGCCGTGGCAGGTCTGCTGCTCGAGAGCATCGACGAGGACACCGTCGATTTCCGCGCCACTTACGACGGGACGAACCAGGAGCCCGTCGTCCTCCCTGCCAACTTCCCCAACCTGCTGGCCAACGGCACCTCCGGCATCGCCGTCGGCATGGCGACCAGCGTGCCCCCGCACAACGTGGAGGAGCTGTGCACGGCGGTGCTGCATCTGATCAAGCACCCCAACGCCCACATCGACAAGCTCGTCGAGATGGTGCCGGGGCCCGATTTCCCGACCGGCGGGGTGCTCGTCGAGCCGCGCGAGCAGATCCTGGAGGCTTACAAAACCGGGCGCGGCGGCTTCCGCCTGCGCGCCAAGTGGCATCGCGAGGATACTGGACGCGGCACCTACCAGATCGTCGTCACCGAGATCCCCTATCAGGTGCAAAAGGCAAAGCTGGTCGAGCGCATCGCCGAGCTGATCGACGACAAGAAGCTGCCCCTGCTGGGCGACGCACGCGACGAGTCGGCCGAGACGGTGCGTCTGGTGCTCGAGCCCAAGAGCCGCGCCGTCGATCCGGTCGTGCTGATGGAGAGCCTGTTCCGGCTGACCGAGCTGGAGATCCGCTTCTCCCTCAACATGAACGTGCTCACGCGCGGGCAGATCCCCGGCGTCCTGTCGCTGCGCGACGTCTTGAAGCGCTGGCTGGAGCACCGCCAGGTGGTGCTGGTACGGCGCTCGCAGTTCCGCCTCAAGAAGATCGAGCATCGCCTCGAGGTGCTCGACGGCTACCTCATCGCCTACCTCAACATCGACGAGGTGATCCGCATCGTCCGCTTCGAGGAGGATCCCAAGGCCAAGCTGATCAAGCGCTTCAAGCTCACCGAGGTGCAGGCGGACGCCATCCTCAACCTGCGCCTGAAATCGCTGTCGCGGCTGGAAGAGATCGAGATCAAGGCCGAGCACGACCGTCTCGCCAAGGAGCGGCGCGAGATCAAGTCGCTGCTCAAGTCCGACGACCAACAGTGGGAGCGCATCGCCGACGAGGTCAAGGCGACCCGGGAGGCCTATTCCAAGAAGACCGACCTCGGCCGCCGCCGCACCTCGTTCGCCGAGGCGCCCACCATCGAGATCGATCTCGATCAGGCGATGATCGAGAAGGAGCCCATCACCGTCATCCTGTCCGACAAGGGCTGGATCCGCGCCATGAAAGGCCACATGGACGACCTCTCCAAGCTCGAATTCAAGCAGGGCGACGGCCTCAAGCGCGCCGTGAAGGCGCAGACCACCGACAAGCTGCTGCTGCTCGCCTCCAACGGCAAGGTGTTCACGCTGCCCGGCGACCAGCTGCCCGGCGGCCGCGGCCACGGCGAGCCCGTGCGGCTGATGGTCGAGCTGGAGGAGAACCACGACTTCGTCGAGATCTTCGTGCACGAGCCCGGGCGCAAGCTGCTGGTCGCCGCCACCTCCGGCCATGGCTTCATCGTGCCCGAGGATGAGACGGTGGCAATGACCCGCAAGGGCAAGCAGGTGCTCAACGTCGAGGAACCGGCGGAGGCCTGCTCATGCGTTCCCGCCGAGGGCGACATGGTCGCGGTCATCGGCGAGAACCGCAAGATGCTGGTGTTCCCGCTCGAGGAGGTGAACGAGATGGGACGCGGCAAGGGCGTGATCCTGCAGCGCTACAAGGATGGTGGCCTCTCCGACCTGCGGGTGTTCAAGAAGGCCGATGGCCTCTCCTGGCTCGATCCGGCGGGGCGCACGTTCACGCTGCCGTTTGCCGAGCTGAGGGACTGGGTGGGACAGCGCGCACAGGCCGGCCGCTTGGTGCCGCGCGGCTTCCCCAAGTCCAACAAGTTCGGGCCGGCATTCTGAACACCATTCGGCCACGCGCTACCGTCCTTGCACCGTGCCTGCATCCAGGCGATGGGTAGTCCTCATCGACGGGGGGAGCCTCGAAATGCGGCGTGTGGGTATCCTGGTCGTTGGACTGCTGGGGGTTGCCGTTTCCGGCATCGGCGTCCTTGTCCAGGCCCAGCAGTGCAGCAAGGCCGACTTCGAGGCGGTGGTCGACGAGGCGGCCGGCGCACTCACCGAGCTCACGCGCCAGAACACGCCGCCGTTCCAGGGCAAGTTGCGCCAGCTCAAGGGCAAGCGCGGCTGGAGCGACGACCAGTTCGTGAGGGAGGCCGAGCCGCTGGTGCGCGATGACAAGATCGCGGGCTTCGACCAGAAATCCGAGGACCTTTTGCTGCGCATCACCAGCGGCGGTCAGTCCGGCGCGGGCGATGCGCCGCCCGATTGCAAGCTCGTCGCCGAGCTGCGCGCGGTCATGCAATCGCTGCTCGAGACGCAGAAGGCCAAATGGGCCTACATGTTCGAGAGGATCGAGGCCGAGCTGCGCAAGTGACGACAGCGAACGGTTCCAGTT
>Ga0111539_10004143_pt1 | contig 19017 bp, 16 predicted proteins | sample RhiMethybrSRZTD1_FD_79667 | JGI IMG/M metagenome (GOLD analysis project Ga0111539, IMG submission 79667) | Populus rhizosphere microbial communities from Tennessee, USA - Rhizosphere MetaG P. TD hybrid SRZTD1 (version 2) (version 2) | ecosystem: Host-associated > Plants > Roots > Rhizosphere >... | reverse complement strand
TGCCGAGCTCGCGCGCATCTTCCAGGAGCACCTCGGCGAGACGCGCGGGCACGAGTCGATGACGCGCGCGCGGCTCGGGGCGCTCGGCGCGGACACCTCGACGTTGAAGGACGCGGTCATGAAGGCCGGCGCGGCAGGCTTTCTCCTCTTCGCCAAGGTGCAGCCGGACACACCGGGCAAGCTCGTGGCGCACACGTACTCGTACGAGCACATGGAGCTCGCCGCCTACGAGCTCCTCGGGCGAGTCGCCGAGCGAGTGGGGGACGACGAGACCGTCCAGCTCGCGAAGACGATCCGCGACCAGGAGCAGGCGATGGCGGAGCGGCTCGCCTCGAACTTCGACCGCTCTGTCGCCGCGTCGCTCGAGGACATCGGCCGCGAGGACATGCTCGAGCAGCTCCGCAAGTACCTCGCCGACGCGCATGCGATCGAGGCGCAGGCGATCAAGCTGCTCGAGAAGGGGCCGGAGCTCGCGTCCGACCCCGAGCTTGCGAGCCTCTTCGAGGAGCACCTCGTGGAGACGCGCGACCAGCAGGAGCTCGTCGACGCGCGTCTCGACGCGCTCGGCGGTGAGCCCTCGATGCTGAAGGACCTGGCGCTGAAAGCGGGGGCGATCAACTGGGGAACGTTCTTCGCGGCGCACCCGGACATGCCGGGCAAGCTCGTCGCGTTCGCCTACGCCTTCGAGCACCTCGAGATCGCGGGCTACGAGCAGCTTCGCCGCGTCGCCGAGCAGGCGGGCGACGGCGAGACTGCCGACGCGGCGGCACGGATTCTCGAGCAGGAGCGGAACGCGGCGGAGAAGCTGGCCGCCGCGTTCGACCGCGCGGTCGAGGCCTCGCTCCGCGCCCAGGGCGTCACGGCATAGCCCGCCCGCGGGGCGGACGCGGTATGACTCCTCCGTGGAGAGTCGTGCCGTGTCCGCCGGGCGCATCCCGGCGCCTGCGCTTGTCATCACCGGCGTCCTGTCGGTGCAGCTGGGCGCGGCGATCGCCAAGTCGCTTTTCGACGAGCTCACGCCGACCGGGCTCGTCATGCTCCGCCTCGTCTTCGGCGGGCTGATTCTGGGGCTCCTCTTCCGCCCGCGTGTGCGGGACCGCTCCTCCCGCGAGCTGCAGCTGGCCGTCGCTTTCGGGCTCACGCTCGTGACGATGAACTTCTGCTTCTACCAGGCGATCGACCGGATCCCGCTCGGAATCGCGGTCACCCTCGAGTTCGTCGGGCCACTCGGCATCGCGCTCATCGGCTCCCGGCGCTCGAGTGACTTTCTCTGGGTCGCGATGGCGGCCTCCGGGATCGCCCTGCTCGCCCCCGGAATCGGCGAGGAGGGGCTCGACCCGATCGGAGTCGCCTTCGCCCTCGGCGCGGGCGTCCTGTGGGCCGCGTACATCACGTTCAGCGTTCACGTCGGCCGCGCCTATTCCGGGCCGACGGGGCTCGTGCTCGCGATGGGGGTGGGAGCCGCTGTGGCGCTTCCGTTCGGGATCTCGAGCGCCGGGTCGGCGCTGCTCGAACCGGAGCTGCTCGCCGCCGGGCTTGCGGTCGCCGTCCTGTCGGCGGCGCTCCCGTGGTCGTTGGAGCTCGAAGCGCTTCGCCGAATGCCCGCGCACGTCTTCGGCGTCCTCATGAGCCTCGAGCCCGCCATCGGCGCAATGGTCGGCTTCGTCGTCCTCGGCGAGCGTCTCGGCGTGCGGGCGGTGACGGCGATCGCGCTCGTTGTCCTGGCGAGCGCGGGTGCGGCGCGCGGGGCCCGCACGGCGCCGGCTGCTCCCGACGTCTAGTGCCCTGATAGGCTCGCCGAAATGGCCGTGAGCACAGAAACCATGCGAGTTTTCGAGCCTGCGACCGAGCAGGTTCTCGCCGAGCTGCCGCGCGCGGGAGTGGAGGAAGCCGACGAAGCGGTGGCGCGCGCGAAGGCCGCGTTCCCGGCCTGGCGGGACGTCTCGCCGGCCGACCGCGCGAAGCTTCTGCGCCGCCTCGCGCGCGTGCTCGACGGGACGGTGGAGGAGCTCGCGCAACTCGAGGCGCGCAACGTCGGCAAGCCGATCTCGGACGCGCGCGGCGAGGTCGGAAGCGTCGTCGACGTCTTCGACTACTACGCGGGGGCGCCCGAGCGGCTCCTCGGCTCCCAGATCCCCGTCGCCGGCGGCGTGGACGTCACCTTCCGCGAGCCTCTCGGCGTCGTCGGGCTCATCACGCCCTGGAACTTTCCGCTTCCGATCGCGAGCTGGAAGATCGGCCCGGCGCTCGCCGCGGGGAACACGATCGTCCTCAAGCCGGCCGAGCTCACGCCGCTCACGGCCATCGAGCTCGGGAAGCTCGCGCTCGAGGCCGGCATCCCCGAGGGAGTCCTGAACGTCGTCAACGGGCCGGGGCGGACCGTCGGGGAACGGATCGTCGAGCATCCCGACGTCGCGAAGGTCGCGTTCACCGGCTCGACGGAGGTGGGACGCCGTGTGGCGGAGATCGCCTCGCAGACGATCAAGCGCGTGACCCTCGAGCTCGGGGGCAAGTCGGCGAACGTCGTCTTCGCGGATGCCGACCTCGACAAGGCGGCTGCGTCCGCGCCGCTCGCCGTCTTCGGGAACGCGGGGCAGGACTGCTGCGCCCGCTCGCGCATCCTCGTCGAGCGTGCCGCCGTCGAGCCCTTCCTCGAGGCGCTCGAGCGCGAGGTCAAGGCGCTCCGAGTGGGCGATCCACTCGACGACGCCACGCAGATGGGCCCGCTCATCTCCGCCGACCACCGGGAGAAGGTCGCCTCCTACGTGGACGACGACGCGCCGGTCGCTTTCCGCGGCTCCGCGCCGGACGGGCCCGGGTACTGGTTCCCGCCGACGGTTCTCTCGCCGGTCTCGAACGCCGACCGAGCGGCGCGCGAGGAGATCTTCGGCCCGGTCGCCGCGGTCATCCCGTTCGAGGACGAGGCGGAGGCCGTCGCGATCGCGAACGACACGGTGTACGGGCTCTCGGGCTCGATCTGGACGCGCGACGGCGCACGGGCCCTGCGGGTCGCCCGCGGTCTCGAGACCGGCAACATCTCGGTCAATTCGAACAGCTCCGTGCGCATCACGACGCCGTTCGGCGGCTTCAAGCAGTCGGGAGTCGGCCGCGAGCTGGGGCCGTTCGCCCTCGAGCACTACACCGAGCTCAAGAACGTCTTCATCGCGACCTGATCGCGCTGCCAGGTGCCTACGGCGCGCTAGCTGCTCAGGAAATCTTCCAGACGATTCGCGACGATCCGAGGGTCGTCGAGCCAGGGCATGTGTCCGCCCCCCTGAACGACCAGGAGCTCGCCTTGTGGAAGCGTCTCGACCATGTTCGACCAGAGATCGAGCGAGCCGACGGGATCCTCCGTTCCGTAGGCGAGTAGGGTCGGCTGCCGGATCGCCGCCAGCTCGCGGGTGGAAAGCGTGAGTCCGGCAACGTAGCCGCGCCCCTTTACGATGGCGCGAACCATGTTGCGCTCGTGCCGCATGGAGTCGGTCTCGCGTCCGAGCGATGCTCTCCAATCGACGAACTCGTCGGAAATTCGGCCGTCGTCGAGGCTCGCCCCGTGCCCTGCGTCCCGAAGGATCGACCTCACTCGGTCCGGTTTCAGCGGCATGCGGACGATCGCGGCTCCCGCGGGGGATGCCAAGAGCCTGATGAAGGGGGGTACGCCGACCCCGGGCACGAGTGGTCCACCGCCGAGGAGCGCGATGCGGTCGACGCGCTGCGGGTGCGCCGACGCGAAGCGCAGAGCCCAGAGGTCCCCGATCGAGGCGCCGACCACGTCGGTGCTATCGACCTCGAGCGCCTCGAGCGCACCCTTCAGAACCTCGGAGACGATCGCTCCGTACTCGTGTCGGGAGTAGTCGAGCGGAGAGCTGAACGCCCACCCGGGCCTGTCGACGATGAGGCAGCGAAACCCGTCGAGCTCGCGCACAAGCGGGGCCCAAACGGGCCCGGTGCCGGCGGTGCCATGGACGAAGAGAAGTGGCCGGCCGGAGCCGACCTCGGTGATACGCAGCCGAAGTGGCGGCGAGTCGAGCTCGACAAAACGCTCGACTGGATCCAAGCCGTGGTGACGCCAAAGCGCGTCTTCGGTCTCCCGATAGCGCATCGTCCGCGGTTCCTCCGAGGTTCCTCTGCCTGCGACGGTCTCCGTGCCCATTGCACCACTCCCATTCGTTGATTCTTAGAAGAGGACGCTAAAGAGGCTTGGCGTCGCCGGCTATGGGGAGTTCTCCCCAGGTCGCGAGGCCGTGCTCCATGGCGAAGAGCGCCGCCGCAGCACGTGTCGAGACACCGATCTTCCCGTAGGCGCTCTGAACGTGGTGGTCGGCGGTCTTGACGGAGATCCCGAGCGTTCGCGCGATCTGCTTCGTCTGAAGGCCTCGGGCGAGCAGCCCAATCACCTGCGCCTCTCGTTCGGTCAGACCCGCGGCACGTTCAATGCGCGGCCGCTTGCCGCTCGCCGCCTGGACGACGGCAGCTACCGCACCTCCGTCCAGGCGACCGGCGCGAACCTCGGCTGCGGCGATCTTTGCTGCCTCCGATCCGCTGAAGGCGGCGCGCTGCGGACGGGGTTCCGTCAACGCGTGGTACGCGTCGGCCGCGGCAAGCAGGCGCGCGGCCCGACCCAACGCCGGACCGCGTGCGTTTCGGTGGTAGCCGCTCCCGTCGATGCGTTCGTGCTCACACGTTGCGACTGCCGCGAGTTTGGAGAGAAAGGGCGAGTTCGCGAGCACGCGCTGCGTGTAGTACGGATGCAGCCGCACGCGTTCCCACTCGTCCGCGGTCAGCGGCCCCGGGCGTTGCCAGACGCGGACCGGCACCGAGACGCGGCCGACCTCGTGCACAAGCGCAGCGCGCCTTGTTGCCACGACCTCGGCCGCATCGAAACCGGAAACAATCGCCGCATCCGCGACGAGCTCCGCGACACCGGCGCTGTGCCCGACGAAGAACGGTGAAGCGAGATCTGCGAAATCGCCCATCGCAGAGAGCGCGCGGTCGACCCCGGCCTCGTGGAGACTGGTGAGCCGGCCTGGTTCCGAAGCGAGGGTTTCTTCCCACGCCGAGCCGAGCGGATCGAACGTCATCAGCTCCGCGGTGTGGCGCTCGAAAGCTGAGGCGATCTCTGGATCAAACGCCCCGCCCGACCGCTCCCGCACCACGCGCAACGCCTCCTCGGTGCCGCCCAGCGCGTGGTGGAGCGCGGCATCGCGTGCCACGTGCACGATGCGGAGGGCAAGTGGAATCTCGGCTCCACGGAGGCGACCCGGCTCACCCTTGCCGTCCCAGCGTTCAGTGAGCACCACGAAGAGGTCGCTCACCGATGAACCGAGTCCCAGTCGGTGCGTGAGCATCTGCGCCACCTCGCAAAGTGCGGTCAGGTGAGGCGGGTACGCCCGAATTGCCCGTGGGAGGCGGCGTGCGATGCGCGCGGCTCGAACGGCCGGTGCATCCCCCGGGGGCGCGATGGCGCGGAGGATCCCACCGAAAATCTCAGCTCGCGAGCCGAAGATGACGGGGTTGAAATAGCGTGCCATCGCCTGGGGGTCGAAAATCTCTGCTGCGACCTCGGCATCCGCGGTACAGCCGGAATAGAAGAGAAGACACGCGTAGTACGTCTGTCGCGCGGTTTCCTCGTCGACTCCGAGACAACTCGCGAGCCGTGAGGCGATGAGCGTGCTCTGGAGGCCGTGCTCGAACGGCAGTCCGGTACCCAGGTCCGTGGCCAGGCACAGAGCAGCGATCACTTCCGCGGCTCGAACCTGGTCACCGCGCGGGGCCGAGCCTTCAGCCACGCGGCGACACTAGCGGACAACTGTGGCTACGGTTGTTCCGTTCGAGACTTCGAGGAAGGGAGGGGGCGTGGGAACGATCGTCGTCTCCCAGTTCGTGACGGTCGACGGCGTGATGGAGGATCCCGGCGGGTCGGAAGGGATGGAGCGCGGGGGCTGGGCCCTCCAGTTCGACCGGGGCGAGGACGGCGACAGGTTCAAGCTCGAGGAGCTGATGGAGAGCTCGGCGCTCCTGCTCGGGCGGAAGACCTACGAAGGCTTTGCGGCCGCCTGGCCGACCCGGGAGGGCGATTTCGCCGACAAGTTCAACACGATGCCGAAGTTCGTTGTCTCGTCGACGCTCTCGGATCCCGAGTGGTCGAACTCCACCGTCGTCGGCGTGGACGACCTCGCGCGTCTGAAGGAGGAGCAGGACGGCGTCATCCTCGTGAACGGGAGTCAGCGGCTGATGGATGCTCTCTTCGAGCGGGATCTCGTGGACGAGCTCCGCCTCATGGTCTTCCCGACCGTGCTCGGGAACGGCAAGCAGCTCTTCGGCGATACGGGCGCGACGAGGACGCTCGAGCTCGTGGAGTCGAGGCCGGTCGGCCCCGAAGGCGTACTCGTCCTCGTCTACCGGCCGAAGTGACAATCACCCCGGTCCCGCCGGCGCGGCACCTGCTCCGCGCGAAAGACCTGATGGACGCGCGCTACCGCGAGCCCCTGGACGTGCCCACGCTCGCCCGCGCCGCCAAGCTTTCGCCGGCGCATTTCAGCCGCGAGTTCGCCCGTGCCTTCGGGCAGACGCCTCACCAGTACCTGCTCCACCGCCGCCTCGAGCGCGCGGCCGAGTTTCTCCGCAACACCGACCGCTCCGTCGCGGAGATCTGCTTCGCCGTCGGCCTCCAGAGCGTCGGTTCCTTCACCACGAGCTTCGGGCGCGAGTTCGGCTTCTCGCCCACCGCCTACCGGGCGAAGTTCCCGCCCGCTCTCCACCGTGCGCGCATCCCGACCTGCGTCTTTCTCGCCTGGACGAGGCCCACGACAGCAGTTTTGGAGAAGACAAGGTAGTAGCGGCGGGCTAGCTTGGTCGGGCAGGTTCCAATCGAGAAGGAGGTAGGACCATGTTGAAGAGCCTCACCACCGTGAACGTGTGGGTGCACGACCAGGACGAAGCGCTCGCTTTCTACACGGAGAAGCTCGGCCTCGAGCTCAGAGACGACGTCACCGTCCCCGAGATGGGCAACTTCCGCTGGCTCACGGTCGGCGTGCCCGAGCAGAAGGACGTCGCGATCGTGCTCATGGCCGTGCCGGGCCCGCCCGTCTTCGACGAGGAGACGTCGTCGAAGCTCAAGGACCTTGTCGCGAAGGGCGCCGCAGGCGGTCTCTTCTTCACGACCGACGACATCGACGGAACGTACGGCGAGCTCAAGGACAAGGGCGTCGAGTTCTCCCAGGAGCCGACCGACCAGCCGTACGGCCGAGACGCCGGCTTCCGCGACCCCTCCGGCAACCAGATGCGCGTCACTCAACTCGCGTAAGCGTGTATCGCGTCATCCCCAACGGAGAGATCGAGCGGAGCCCTCGCGGGACGCTTACCTTCGAGGGAGAGGAGTACGGCTCCGGTGTCTCGTTCTTCCTCGTCTACAACCGGCCGGGCGAGGGCCCCGACCTGCACCGCCACCCGTACTCCGAGACGTGGATCGTGCGGAGCGGCAGGGCGCTCCTCACGTTGGACGGGCATCAGTTCGAGGCCGGCCCCGGCGACATGGCCGTGGTCGGCCGGGACACCCCGCACATGTTCAAGAATGTCGGCAAGGAGCGGCTCGACATCGTCTGCATCCACGCCTCGCCGAAGATGATCCAGGAGGACCTCGGCTAGCCGCCCGGCGCCATCGGCTCCATCTGGGTGCCGGTCTGCATCGTGCTTCCGGGCTGCATCTGGGTCTCGGGCTCCATCCTCGCCCCGGGGTTCATATCGCTCCCGGGCGTCATGCCCATCATCCGCATGCGCGCGCGCTCGGCCGCATCGGAGTTCGGCAGGGTGAGCCCCGGGACGCTCCCTGGGGCCGCCGCGACCCAGATTCCCGCGGCGATGAAGCCGACCGCGAAGACGCGTGTGAGCCGCTCCCCGTGCGGAAGCAGCTTCTGCGCGAGGATCAGGACCGCCACCAGGGCCATCCAGGTCAGGCTCATGACTCCGAGCGCGAAGAGCACGAGCATGAGCCCCCAGCAGCAGCCGACGCAGTACGCGCCGTGCTCGAATCCCATTCGCAGCGCACCGAGCCGGCCCTCGCGCCAGTGGCCCATGACGAAGTGCACGGGCGTCCGGCAGTGGCGGAGGCAGACGGACTTGAGCGGCGTCAGCTCGTACAGCCCTGCCGCGACGATTGCGACGCCGGCGACGTATCGCCCGCCCCGGTCCCAGTCGAGGAATCCGAAATCGAAGTGCACGACGAGCCGGTACAACCCATAGGCGAGAAGGCCGTAGAGGGTCCAGACGGCGAGATAGCTGAGGCAGAAGACCCAGACGGAGACGGATGCCTGTCCGCGCCGTGCCCGCTCGCTCGAGACGCGGTGGAAGAGCAGAACCATCGGCGCCGCCGACGGGAGCATCATCGCCGCCATCATCGTCACCCAGATGCCGGTGAACCACGCGAGCCCGCCGAGGTCCGTACCCGGCCCCGCGTCCATTCCGCGCATCCGGTCGACGGTGACGATCCACGTGACGAGCGCGGCCCCGAGCAGAAGCAGCGCGACGGTCACGGGTGCGACCCGTGGCGGCGGGCGACGAAGGACGTCCTCGGTGCTCATCGGCCGATCGTCAGGCGGCCCAGGAGAAGTCGGACGTGGAGAGACCCGTCTTCCCCTCGTACTCGATGCCGAACGCGCTGATGCGCGAGTGCTTCGCCTCGGCCATCGTGAGGTCGGAGGCCACCGGATGGAACATGCCGTGGAATCGGACGGGCTCTCCCGTCTCGACGCCGAAGGGGACGATGTCCTCGATCTCGAAGTCGATCACGTCTCCGACGCGAACGCGGTGTCGCCGTCCCTCGTGCTGCACGTCGAACGGTGCCCGCTCGACGCCGAGCATCTCGCCTACCAGCGGCCCGAGCGCCGCCATCGGCCCTCCAAGCTGCCCGCTGAAGACGGCCACGAGCTTGTCCGCCTGCTCATCCGTCGCCTCCTCGTCGACGAACACGCCGATGCGCCAATTCCCCTCGGTCATGACCTTCGGCGTGTCTGCGATCGCGGCCACCTTCAACCCGGCGACATCGGTGCCGTCGACCTGGCCCTCGCGGATGTCGAAGACCAGCGTGACGCGGCAGAAGTCGTAGGTGGCGCCGTGATCCATCGAGAGGTTGCAGGGACACATGAGCTCGCAGGAGCACGTCTCCACGTAGCTCCCCTTCACATTCCAGGACATGCTGGCCTCCTTGCGGGACGGCGTGCATTTTCCGTGTCGCCGACGCGCTCGTCAAACGGCCGCAGATGCTGAGGGAGCTCGCTAGAAAGCGGGCAGTGTGTCCGCGTCGAGCAGCCGGCCGAGCGCCGGGTTGTCGATCTGCATCGCCATCGAGCGGGCCGCCTCCGCGGCCCCGGGCTCGCCCAGCCGGGCCCTGTAGGCAGTCGCGTGGAGGAGGAGCTCGCTGATACCGCGGCGCGCGGCAATCCGCTCGAGCTCGTTGATCCAGCCGAGCGCGCCCTTTGCGTTCTGGTCGACGGCAACCGAGCAGAGGGCGTCGAGCCCGTAGACCTCGATCCAGAGGTAGGTGTCGGGCAAGCGGCGGCAGAGCTTCGGCGCGTCCACGAGGAGGTCGAGCGCCCGTGCGACGTCACCGCGGGCCGCGGCCACGAGGCCGAGCCCCCGGATGCCGATGCTCTCCCAGCACGCGTCTCCGACTTCGCAGCCGAGCGCGAAGGCGTGCTCGAAGCGGGCCTCCGCCGTGTCGAGGTCGCCGAGGGCGAGGTCGAGCTCGCCGCGGAACGCCTCCGGCCAGGGGATGAAGGCTGTCATCCCTCTGGCCTCCGCCTCGTCGATCGCCTGGTCGAGCAGATGCACCGCGTCCTCGATCTCCCCGCGCATGAGGTGATAGCGGCCGAGCAGGGTCAGCGCCTGTCCGAGAGGCTGGCCGGTCCCGAGCCCGAGCGAGCGCTCGACTCCCGAGCGAAGCGACTCGCCGGCCGTCGCATAGTCGCCCCTGTCGTGGTGCGACGCGCCGCGGACGACGTCGACCCAGGCCAGCTCCTCCGGCCGGCCCGCAGCGAGATCCGTGGTGCGCTGCAGCGAGTCCTCGGCCCGCTCGTACTGTGCACGGAGGAACTGCACCCAGCTGATCTCGCGCCAGCCCGTGGCGGCGATGTCGTCGCGCTCGACCTGCTCGGCGAGCGTCGTCCCCTCGTGGAGCGCCGCCGCGCCTTCCTCGTCCGTGCCGCGCGCCGAGTGCACCAGCGCTCCCCCGAGAGCGACGAGCGCCTCGGCGAGCAGCTCGCGGTCGCCGACCTCGCGTGCAGCGGCGACGGCTTCGCGCATGCGCTGGACGCCGGTCTCGACGACGCCGGCTCCGAGTGCCGCTTCGCCCGCCTCGAGCGTGGCGAGCACCGCCGTACGTCCGGAGACGCGGTTCCGCGAAGGAGCCTTCTGCTCCGTCATCGCCACGCGGAGGGCCTCCGTGGGATCGGTGCCGAGCTCGCGGCGGAAGAGCTCCGCGCAGGAGTCGGCGTGTCGCGCCGCCGCTTCCTGGTCGCCCGCGGCACAGAGGCAGCGGACGAGCAGGACGTGGGCGTTTTCCTCGTAGGGGCTCAGCCGGACGAGCTCCGATGCCCGCTGGGCGGCCGCTTGGGTCTCCCCGCGCCCGAGCAGCGCGAGTGCCGCCTGGTGGAGAACCGCGCTCGTCATCCCCGCGATGTGGCGGCGCTCGCTTTCCAGCCAGAGCTCGAAGCCGGGGCTCGAGCGAAAACCAAGGCCGTCGAGGAGCTCGTGCCCGAGGCCCGGGAGCGCAACGGCCTCCATCCACGAGCCGTGTTCGAGGACGTCGACGTCGACGAACGTCCCCGGCCGCAGCTCGAGGGTGAGGGGATCGCCGCCGAGCACGCCGTCGTCGCCGAGGCGGCTGCGCAGGGCGGAAAGCGTCCAGCGCAGGGTTCCGAGGGGGTCGTCCGCCTCGGGGAAGAGGAGGCTCGCCAGGTGCTCGCGGGACGGCGGCAGGCGTGTCCGGAGCAGATAGGCGAGGACGCCCCACGCCTTGTTCCCCCGCGGCGCCTCGACGGGAGCGTCGTCCCGATCGATTCTCGGCGAGCCGAGCAGCTGGATATTCAGGCCCATTTGCTGGAAAAACCTGTCACACGTGTCGTCACACGCCTCACTGTGACGCTCCCGCCCGTGGAGTTCAACGCAAGGCGAGAAAGGGAGTGAACATGCGTGTGACGACCAAGGTCGCCCTGTTCGCCGCTTTCGTGAGCGTCCTCGCGCTCGCCGTAGCGGCCCCGGCGGCCAACTTCTCCTCCTGGGGAACCGCCCAGAAGATCGACGAGATCGGTGGGAACAGCGCCGAGCTCAACACGACGTCCATGGACGGGTGCCCCATCCAGTCGCCGGACGGGCTCAGGCTGTACATGGCCTCGAACCGGCCGGGGGGCCTCGGCGGGCTCGACATCTGGGTCGCCCGTCGGGCGAGCACCGACGAACCGTGGGGCGCCCCCGAGAACCTCGGCGAGCCGGTCAACTCGGCCTTCGACGACTTCTGTCCCACGCCGGTCCGGGGCGGTGGGCTCTTCTTCGTGAGCCGCGAGGCCCTGCCGGGCAGCTGCGGGCTGGGCGACATCTATTTCGCCCGCGACAACCCGGCCAAGGGCTGGTCGGAGCCCCGCAATCTCGGCTGTGCTCCTGACGGGCCGAACACCGCCCTCGACGAGCAAGGCCCCTCCTACGTGGAGTCCGACGACGAGGCGTTCCTCTTCTTCTCGTCGAGCTCCGCGGGGGTGCCGGGCGACATCTACGTGAGCTCCAGGCTCGACGGCTGGAACTTCGGCGGGTCGAGCCCCGCGGCCGGTCTGAACGACGCGGCGGCGAACGACATCCAGCCGAACGTCCGCAAGGATGGTCTCGAAGTCGTCTTCTCCTCGAACCGCGCCGGCGGTTACGGCGCCCAGGACATCTGGTCCGCGACGCGCAAGAGCGTCGACTCACCGTGGTCGACACCCGTCAACGTGGGCGGCGGCGTCAACACCACGGCGGCCGAGTCGCGGCCCTCGCTGTCGAAGAACGCACGCCAGCTCCTCTTCGGGCGCGCGCCGGGACCGGAGGGCATGAGCGACATCTACGTCAGCACCCGAACCGGGAAGAACGGGAGCTGATTCTGCTCGGGAGACCCCGGCCGGGTCAGCCGGTCGGGGTCTCCTCGAAGACTCCGGTCCGGTAGGCGAGCACGACCGCCTGCACGCGGTCGCGGAGGCCGAGCTTCTGGAGAACGTGGGTCACATGCGTCTTCACGGTCGTCTCGCTGATGTAGAGCTCCTGGCCGATCTCGCCGTTCGACAGCCCGCGCGCCATGAGCCGGAAGACGTCTCGCTCCCGCTCGCTCAGCTCGTCGAGCTCCTTCGGCGGATCGGGGCGGGGGAGGCGCGCGAACTGCTTGATCACCTTCTTGGTGATCGTGGGGGAGATCAGGGCGTCGCCGGCTGCGACCGTGCGGATGGCTGCCAGGAGCTGCTCGGGCGAGTCGTCCTTGAGCACGAAGCCGCTGGCGCCGGCGCTGAGCGCCTCGTAGACGTACTCGTCGAGATCGAACGTCGTGAGGATCAGGACCCGTGCGTTGTCGTCCTCCGCGAGGATACGACGCGTCGCCTCGAGACCGTCGAGCTCGGGCATGCGGATGTCCATCAGGATCACGCTCGGGTTGAAGCGGGCGCTCTTCTCGATCGCCTCGCGCCCGTTCTCCGCCTCGGCGACGACCTCGATGTCCTGCTCGTCGGCGAGGAGCATCCGAAAGCCGGCGCGCACCATTGACTGGTCGTCTGCGACGAGGACGCGGATGGTCACGGCCGGTCTCCGCTGAGCGGGAGACGCGTGGTGAGCACGAATCCGCCTCCGTTCGCAGCGCAAGCGCTCATCTCCCCTCCGTAGATCTTGACTCGCTCGCGGACCCCGACGAGCCCGTGGCCGAGGCCGTCGGTGGTGGAGCTACCGACGCCGTTGTCACGCACCTCGATCTGCAGCTCGTCGAGGGCGTAGCGGACGGTCACGTTCGCGGTGGTCGCATGCGAGTGCTTGAGCGCGTTGGTCAAGCCCTCCTGCACGATGCGATAGGCGGAGAGGTCGACGCCGCGCGGAAGCGGGAAGGGCACTCCGTCGACCTGCAGCTCGACCGGCAGGCCCGCGCGGGTTACCTCCTCGAGGAGTGAGTCGAGACCGTCGAGCCCCGGCTGCGGCACGAACGAGACCTCTTCGCGCTCGTCGCGCATCGCTCCGAGGAGGCGGCGCATCTCGGCGAGCGCAGTTCGCCCAGCCCGCTCGACGCTTCGCAGCGCCTCGCTGTCGTCGCTGAGCTCGTCGGGCAGCTTGTGCCTGACGGCGCCGACCTGGAGAACCATCACGCTGACCGCATGGGCGACGATGTCGTGCAGTTCGCGCGCGATCCGCGCGCGCTCCTCCGCGACGGCGACGCGAGCCGCAGCGTCGCGCTCGCGCTCCGCCACCGTTGCGCGGATCTCCGCGGCTTCGGCGCGCTCGGCTCTCTCCCGCAGGATGAACCCTGCGATCCAGGCGACGACGAAGCGGAGCGGGATGAACGCCATCTGGCTGGCGGTCTGCTCTCCGGGAATCGCGACGACGATGAAGAGGAGCGAGCCGGTGACGAGACCGAGTCCCGCCGCCGCCTGCAGGCCGTTGCGGAGGTTCCCGAGCATGAAGGCCGCCGCCAGCCCAACGACTCCGAGGCTGCCGACGAACGGCACCAGCAAGGGATCGATGACGGACAGCAGGGGTGCCAGGACGAAGTACGCAGCCGGTCCGGCGAACGGGAAGCGCCGCCGAAGCAGGAGGGGCGACACGAGGACTCCCAGAGCGGGGATGCAGAACCACAGCGACTTCGTCGGCGCGCCGGGGTAGTCGCGCCCGACGACGAGCTCCGCCATCCCGGCGACCCCCATCAGTGCGATCAGGAGCTCGAACCAGTATTCGCGCGCAAGTTGGGCGGCTCCGTCCCGGTTCATGCGCTGAACGTATCTCACGGCCTGTCGACCCGCCTCCTACCTGAGTAGGAGTCCAAATCATCGTCTCGGTCGAGCGCGAATCCGGCTTCGCGACGACGACCCGGCGCTGCAGCCCTCCTACCGTCGGATGCGGAATTCGACGCAGGCAAGGAGGGATGCCATGTCCACCCACAAGTCCAACAACCTCGCTGCACGGATGGGGCGCTGGAGCGCCAGCCACTGGAAGACGGCGACGTTCGGCTGGCTCGCGTTCGTGCTCGTCGCCTTCGGTCTCGGGGGGCTGGCCGGGACGAAGTCCATCGACCCGAACGAGCCCGGGCCCGGCGAGTCGGGCCGGATGGAGAAGATCCTCGACGAGGGCTTCAAGCAGCCCGCGGACGAGAGCGTCTTCATCCAGAACGGCTCGATGCAGGTGACCGATCCAGCGTTCCAGGCGGTCATCCAGGACGTCGTCCGCCGGATCCGAACGCTGGACGAGGTGCAGAACGTCCAGTCGCCGCTCGATCCGGAGAACGCCGCCCAGATAGCGGCAAGCGGACACGCGGCTCTCGTCGACTTCGAGATCCGTGGTGACCCCGACGACGCAGTCGACAAGATCGGCCCGGTCCTCGACCGCGTCCACGCGGCTCAGCAGGATCACCCTGCGTTCTTCATCGGCGAATTCGGCAACGCGAGCGCCGAGGACGCCGTCGTGACGGCATACGGGGACGACCTCGGGAAGGCCGGAACGCTGTCCCTCCCGGTCACCCTGCTGATCCTCGTGATCGCCTTCGGGTCGCTCGTCGCCGCGGGTATCCCGTTGCTTCTCGCGCTGACCGCCGTCTTCGGCACGTTCGGGCTGGTCGCAGTCACCAGCCACGTGGTGCCCATGGCGAACGAGGCGCCGGCGCTCGTGCTCCTGATCGGGCTCGCTGTGGGCGTCGACTACTCGATGTTCTACTTGAAGCGGGCTCGGGAAGAACGGGCCGCGGGGCGCAGCGTGCATGCCGCGGTCGAAGCTGCTGCAGCCACGTCTGGCCGTTCCGTGCTCGTCTCGGGGCTCACCGTCATGACGGCGATGGCCGGCATGTTCCTGACCGGCGACACGATCTTCGCATCGCTCGCGATTGCGACGATGACCGTCGTCGCGATGGCCGTGCTCGGCTCGCTCACGGTGCTTCCGGCGCTCCTGTGCAGGCTCGGCGACAAGGTCGACCGGCTTCGCGTTCCGGGTTTCGGCCGCAAGCGCCGTGGAGCCCAGACCAGGTTCTGGACCCGTACCGTCAACCAGGTCATGCGCCGGCCGGTGCTCTGGGCTGCACTCTCTGGCGGGCTGCTCGTGGCCCTCGCCCTCCCGGCCGCCCAGCTTCGACTGCAGGCCGGCGGTCCGGATTCGTTCCCACAGTCGCTCCCGGCGATTCAGACCTTCGACCGCATGCAGAACGCCTTCCCGGGCACGGCCCTCGCCGCCAACGTCGTGGTGCAGGCTGCCGACGTCAATGCCCCGCAGGTGCAGGCGGCGATCCGAGATCTCCGTGAACGCGCCGTTGCCACTGGCCGCGCGTACGAGCCGATCACGGTGGACGTGAACCAGGGCGGGACGGTGGCGAACATCACGGTTCCGATCGAGGGGAAGGGCACCGACGCAGGCTCCGAGGCGTCGTTGGCCGCGTTGCGCGAAGACGTCGTGCCCCAGACCGTCGGAGCTCTGCCCGACACGGAGGCGGGCGTCACGGGATTCACGGCCGCGTGGATCGACTCCAAGAACGAGATCAAGTCGGAGCTCCCGGCCGTGTTCGCCTTCGTGCTCCTGTTCGCGTTCGTCCTCATGCTGTTCGCATTCCGCTCGCTCGTGATCGCGGCGAAGGCGATCGTGCTCAACCTCCTGTCGGTGGCCGCTGCGTACGGCGTCCTCGTGCTCGTGTTCCAGCACGGCGTCGGGAAGGGGTTGCTCGGGTTCAGCTCGACCGCCGGGATCGATCCGGTGATCCCGCTACTCCTCTTCGTGATCCTCTTCGGCCTCTCGATGGACTACCACGTGTTCATCCTCAGCCGGATCCGTGAAGCGGTCGGTCGTGGGATGGCGAACGACGCGGCCGTCGCGTACGGGATCCGCTCGACGGCCGGTGTGGTGACGAGCGCCGCGATCGTGATGGTCTTCGTCTTCGCGGTCTTCGCGACGCTCTCGATGATGTTCTTCAAGCAGTTCGGCGTCGGGCTCGCGGTCGCCGTCCTGCTCGATGCGACCATCGTCCGCGCAGTGTTGCTGCCGGCGTCGATGAAGCTGCTCGGCGACTGGAACTGGTACCTGCCGAGCTGGCTCGGGTGGCTTCCTCGCTTCGACGAGGACATCGAGGCGCCGGAGGCCCCGCCGACCCCGGTCTCCGCCTAGACCTCCGACGACACCTCCGCCCGGCTACAGCGTGGCGCCGGGCGGAGGTGCCGGCGCCGACGTCTCGACCGGGAGCTCCTCCGGCCGGTAGCGCTTCCAGGTCACTCCGGCGAGCAGGCCGATGCCGAGGGTGGGGACGATCGTCAGGAACCGGTAGACGAGGACGGCGGCGACGACCTCCACCTGGTTGCCGCCGAAGCCCACGAGGGCAGTTGTCAGACCGAGCTCGACCACTCCGAGCCCGCCGGGCGTGATGGGGATGGAACCGAGCAGGCGGACGAGCGACCAGGCGGCGAAGGCCTCGACGGCACTCACCTCGCTGCCCGTGACATCGAGCACGCGGAGCGAGGTGAGGAGCACGAGGAAGACCGTGAAGTGGCCTGCGAGCGTCGAGAGCGTGAGGACGTGCCACCGGCGCTTGAGGAGCGCGTTCGTCCGCTCGCGGAAACGGACGAACGACTCTCCGTCCCAGGCGACGGGCTTCTTGCGGATCAGGCCCTTGGCCCACGAGGCGATGCGGGCGGCGAGGTCGCCGACGCGTCGCGCCAGGCTCGGAGTGCTGAGCGCAGCGGCGAAGGCCGCGATCACGACCATGAAGATCGCAAGCCCGAGGTAGGCAACCGTGTCGAGCGCCGTATGCGCATCGCCGGTGAACGTGAGCAGGACGAGCGCCACCGTCGGGAAGGCGAGCATCGCGAGCTGGTTCCACACACCGGTCACCGCGACGGCGAGCCCGACCGCCGCGCTGACGAAGCCCCAGGCCCGAAGCATTGCGAACGAGAGCGCCATCCCGACGGCGACCCCGCCGGGTGCGACGTAGGTCGAAGCCGTCGACGCCTGCGTGACGACGAAGGCCTGGAGGAAGCCGAGCCCCGGCAGCGCGGCCATCCACGGCGGGGCGAACGTCAAGAGGTTGAGGATCGTCGCCCCGGCGAGGAGCGCGATGTCCTCCCAGGAGAGGCCCTTGACGACGCCCCAGACGTCGCGGTAGTCGGCGATCTTCGGGAGGACGAACGCAAAGGTCGCGACGACGACGGCGATCCCCACCCCGACGACGAGTGCCTGGCGCCACGAGAACCGCCTGCGGCGCGGAGCCTCTTCTGTTCTTTCGGCGTTCCGGACCGTCATCTGCACCGCAGATTGTGGGTGACGGGACGGCCTCCTGCCTCGACGTCGCTCGACGTTCGGGGGGCTATCTCTCCCGCGAGGCGCGCAATACCCTTCCAGAAGTGACCAGCTGCCCGACCTGCGGCGAAGGGAATCCGGACGGCGCTCGCTTCTGCAACGCATGCGGCGCCGATCTCGGCGCGGCTATGGGACGCGAGGTGCGCAAGACGGTGACGGTCCTCTTTGCGGACGTCACGGGCTCGACGGCACTCGGCGAACGGCTCGACCCGGAGTCGCTGCGGCACGTCATGGCGCGCTACTTCGAAACTGCGACGGCTTGTATCGAGCGGCACGGAGGCGCCGTCGAAAAGTTCATCGGCGATGCGGTCATGGCGGTGTTCGGCGTGCCGCTCGTGCACGAGGACGACGCCCTTCGCGCTCTCCGGGCCGCTTTCGACCTTCGCGCTGCGCTCGCGACGCTGAACCGAGAGCTCGAGCGCGACTACGGCATCTCCCTGCAGCTCCGCACCGGGGTCAACACGGGCGAAGTCGTCACCGGCACTGCGGAGCGGCTCGCCACTGGCGACGCAGTCAACGTCGCCGCCCGTCTGGAACAGGCGGCACAACCGGAAGAGATCCTGATCGGCGAGCAGACGTTTCTGCTCTCCCGCGCGGCGATCGAAGCGGAGCCAGTCGAGCCACTGCCGCTCAAGGGGAAGGCGGATACCGTCCCGGGCTACCGGTTGGTGCGGGTGATCGAGGACGCGCAGGCCTTCGATCGCCGTCTGGACGCACCGCTGATCGGACGAAGGGAGGAGCTCGCTCGGCTGCGGGCCGCGTTCGACCGGTCGGTGTCGGAGCGAGGATGCCAGCTCTTCACGGTCCTCGGCCCGCCGGGGATCGGGAAGTCCCGCATGGCCCGCGAGCTCGCAGTCGCCCTGGCGGACGAGGCAACCGTTCTCTCAGGCCGCTGCCTCCCCTACGGAGAGGGCATCACGTACTGGCCGCTCGTCGAGATCTTCCGTGAGGCAGGCGCCGAGGAGGAGCTTTCCGACGCGTTGTCGGCGGCGATGCCCGAGGACATCTTCTGGTCGGTGAGGAAGGCAATCGAGCGCCGCGCCCGCGAGCAACCGGTCGCGCTCGTCGTCGAGGACATCCACTGGGCCGAGCCGATGCTCCTAGATCTCCTGGACCACCTCGTGAGCTGGACCCGGGATGCACCACTCCTGGTTCTCTGTCTCGCCCGCCCCGATCTGACCGACGTTCGTCCGACGTGGGGTGTAGCGCCGAATGCCGAGACGCTCACGCTCGAGCCCCTGTCGGAGGCCGAGTCGGACGAACTCGTCGGGAAGCTCCTGGACACATCGGAGCTCGCGGCGGCCGCCCGGGCCAGGGTGAGCGAGGTGGCCGAGGGCAATCCGCTCTTCGTCGAGCAGCTGCTCGCAATGCTTCTCGAGGGAGGTGATCCGGAGCACGTCCCGCCGTCGATTCAGGCGCTGCTCGCGGCTCGGCTCGACTCGCTCCCGGACGAAGAGCGGGAGATCCTCGAACGCGCCTCCG
>Ga0111539_10004141_pt1 | contig 19022 bp, 21 predicted proteins | sample RhiMethybrSRZTD1_FD_79667 | JGI IMG/M metagenome (GOLD analysis project Ga0111539, IMG submission 79667) | Populus rhizosphere microbial communities from Tennessee, USA - Rhizosphere MetaG P. TD hybrid SRZTD1 (version 2) (version 2) | ecosystem: Host-associated > Plants > Roots > Rhizosphere >... | reverse complement strand
CGCCGAGGCTGTTGATCGCGAGCGCCGTCATCGTATAGCCGCCGCTGGTGAAGATGATCTCGATCAGCTTCTTCGTATCGTAGTGCTTTGCAAGCGTCTTCCAGGTCAAGTCGCTGATGAACGCTTCACGACGCAGCTCGTCGACGGCACGCAGCACGGCTGCCTGCTCCTCGCTCCAGCCCGGCGCATCCGGTCCGGCCGCGATGCGCTGGATCTCGGCGTCCGACAAACCCGCCTTGCGGGCGGATTCGACGTGATGACCCCACTCGTAGTCGGTGCGTGTCAGCCATGCAGTACGCATGATCACCAGCTCGCGCGTCTTCGCCGGTAGCAGCGAGTCGCGTTGCAAATAGCTGCCGAACTTGAGGCGTGCAGCGTAGATGCCCGGGTGATTCAGCATCGTCGTGTACAGGTTCAGCACGGGTTGGCTGGTGTCGGTGTGCGAGGCAATCAATTTGCGTTGTTCCGGCGTCCAATCCTTTGGATGCAGCGCAGGCACGCGGGGTTGCTCGAGTCGCGCCGACTGCGGCAGGGTCGCGAGCGCGGGCAGGGCTACGTCCTTCGGGAAGCGATCTTCGAGGCCGGGATCGAGCTGCACGCCGAGGCTGTTGAGCGCCATCGAGACCAGCTGATACTGCGAAGCCGTGTACATCACTTCGATCATTTGCTGCACCGAATACCTCGTGCTCAACGCCTGCCACGTGGCGTCGCTGATCATCGTGTCGTAGCGCAGCTCGTCGACCATCCGCAGCAGCATCCGGTCGAATCCTGACCAGCCTGCGGCGGCCGGACCTTCGGCGATGCGATGAAGGTCCTCGGTCGTGAGACCGGCCTGTTCCTTCGCGACGCGCGCGTGCTGGGCCCACTCGTATTCGGATTGACACAGCCAGCCCATGCGCAGCATCACCATCTCGCGGTCGCGAGGCGGCAGGCTGGATTCGGTCATGACGAAACGCCCGAGCGGGCTCCAGCGATTGTAGAGATCGACGTGATGCGCGAGGGTCTTGTAGACGTTGTAGTCGGGACGGCTCGCCAGCAATTCCTGCTGCGCTGGTGTGCGTTGCGCCTTGGTGAGCGGGGCGACGCGCGGCGTCTGCAAGCGGGGCGTGAAGGTGTCCTCGGCGCCGAGCGCAATCGAGGCGAATGCCAGCAGCATCACTCCAAGATATCGGGCACGGCTCATGCGGTTCTCCATTGGCGCTTGCGCCACGAGCTGGGCGGCTCGCCCATCGACTTCGTGAACGCGCGGCTGAACGCCGCTTCGGATTCGTAGCCGACGCGATTGGCGATGGTCGCGACGCTGTCGTTGCTGACGCGCAGCTCGTTGGCGGCGAGCTGCATCCGCCAGCTCGCGAGATATTGCATCGGCGGCACGCCGACGAACTGCGTGAAGCGCTCCGCCAGGACGGAGCGGGAGAGGCCGGCTTCGCGTGCGAGCTTCTGAACCGTCCAGTCGCGCTGCGGATCGCGATGGAGTGCGGTAACCGCAAGGCTGAGACTCGGATCGCGCAGGCCGGACAGCCAATCGGTGCGTCCGGCGTCGAGCGACTCGGCGTAGCGGCGCACGACTTCCACGAACAGCAACTCGCTCAGCCGGCCGAGCACGCAGTCGCCGCCGATCCGCGATTCCTTCGACTCGGCGAGCGCGAGCTGCACGTACGCTGCCAGCGTGCCGCCGGCCGAGTCCTTGACATGGATCGCATTCGGCAGCGCCATCAGCAACGGGTTGTAGGGGCGCGCATCGCAGCCGAGATAGCCGCACACGATGTGCGTCGGTGGGGCTTCGGCAGCGGCGCCGAGCGCCAGAGTGAAAGGCAAGGGACTTTCGTCAGGGCGGCGGTACAGCTTCAAGTCAGGCTTGCTGCGCATACCGGGCGCGCTCGATAGAACGTGCGCATGCCCATGCGGGAACATAACCACATCGCCCGCTGCGACCCGGATCGGCGCTTCGCCCAGCACCGTGACCCAGCACGAGCCGCTGACGATCGCGTGATAAGGAATCAGGTGGTCGGCGTGCGGGAAGATGCGATCGACGATCGCGGTCCCGGGCGGCGTTTCGGCAACCCAGGGCTCGGACGCGTGCACGTCGAAGAAGACGGCGCCGGTCAGGCGGACGGCTCCAAGTACATCGGAGAGGGCGTCCATGGGGTGGCGGCTCAACAGGCAGACGCCGGGGCATACGCTCCGGACGGTAGGTCATTCGGAAAGCCTGCCTCTGCCGGTACACTTTCGGCTAATTGGCAGGTCTTGCGACCAGGTTTTGGAGGAGTGAGAGACATCATGACGAATGCACGTTACACCGGGCGCTGCTTCTGCGGCGAGGTCGAGTTCGAAGTCACCGGCGCGCCGGCCGCGATGGGCTATTGCCATTGCGAGTCCTGCCGCCACTGGTCCGCGGGACCGGTCAACGCTTTCACGTTGTGGAACCCTGAAGCCCTGCGCGTTACCAAGGGCGCCGCCAGCATCGGGACCCACAACAAAACGCCGGTCAGCTACCGCAAGTGGTGCACGAAGTGCGGCGGCCACCTGTTCACCGATCATCCGCCGCTGAAGCTCGTCGACGTCTATGCGGCGATGATCCCGCAGCTGAAGTTCGAGCCCGCCCTGCACGTGCACTACCAGGAGACCGTGCTGCGCATCAAGGACGGCAAGCCGAAGATGAAGGACATGCCGAAGGAGATGGGCGGCTCGGGCGTGGTATTGCCGGAATAGTTTAATATGTCGCCATGGCTACAGGTTGGGCCGGCGACGGCGCAGTACAGGATCAGATCGACGCGACAGTGAAGGACGGGGTGAGCCGGGCGCAGAGCCGCCTGGCTGCCGGCCCGGGCCTGTCGCATTGCGCGGAATGCAGCGCGCCGATTCCCGAGGCGCGTCGCAATGCCATTGCCGGCGTGCGTCTGTGCGTGACCTGCCAGGAAGCGGAGGACAAGGAAGCCGCGCACTCGAGCGGCTACAACCGCCGCGGCAGCAAGGACAGTCAGCTGCGATGAGGTGACCTTCGGGTCAGCTCAGCTCGGGATCGTTCTTCTTCACGCCGCGCAGGTTCAGCGCGAACAATCCCACCTGCAGCCCGATGAGCGCGTAGGCCGCGTCGTGTAGTCCCCACACGATCCACAGAATGTTGCTCGCGATGAAGCACCAGAATCCGACGGTGCGCTTGCGACTCGAGCGGGATGCGACCAGCCACGCAGCCGTCAGCGTCACGATCATCGCCGGCCATTGCAGCCCGTTCAGCAGTTCATCCATCAACGCCGGGAACGTTCCGCTGCCGTCGTCGGTTCCAGCGTGGCTTCCAGCGTCCGCGCGGCTTCGAGGATGAAGCGCAGCGAGTAGTTGCCCTCGTGGCAGGCAAACTCCAGCATCGGTTCGTCGGTGAGGGTGAAATGTGACTCGCCGCGCCACGGGTGCACGTACCACGTCGAATCCTCGACCGTGAAGCGATAGTTCAGTTCGTCATGCGCAACGCGCGTAAACCGTTCGGTGACGACGGTGCGAGGAGACACGAGGTAGTCGCCGAGAGGCGAGGTGCGGACGCGACCGCTCGGCGTGAAGAACTTTGTCTCGACTACGAGCGTGTCGCCTTCCCACCAGCCGATCGAATCGCCGAGCCACGAAGTGACGGCGGGATGTGCGTGCTGCGCATTCATGCGGATGATGCGTGCATCGTGCATCGGCTCGGCGAACAACACGATTGCATTCGCAGTCTGCACTATCTGATGCACGTTGCTCGCCGGGATCGAGAGCATCGGCGGAAACGCCGCGAGCGTGCCGATGCACCGCTCGGGGAGCGGCCGCTGCTCCGGCCCATCCATGGTAGTGAGAATCCCCGCGCGAAAGCTCGCGATGCGCTCGCGGGCCTCAGCAGTTGTCGGCAGCTGGCCGTCGGGCGGATCGACGATGACGGAGCTGCGCAACGTGCCGCCAACCCGCTCGATGCGGCGCTCATCATTGGCTTCGGTAGGGTCGCCGGGTCCCGGATCTTCCTCGCCTCCCAGCCGCAGCTTGTCGACCTCACGCGCCTCAGCCTCGGAAATGAACAGCTGCGTGTAGCCTGGCGGGCGGACGAGGGGAGTGCTGTTCCTGTTCGTCCACAGGCCTTCGAAATTCGGCCGACCATCCGCATGGCGCGGTGGGTTATAGGTGGCGGATTCAGCCGAAGCCGTAGTCGACAGCGCGGCGAGGAATGCTGACAGCAGGGCGATCGACGTTCGCATCTGACACCCGGGCAGCGGAACGCGCCGGAACTATGCGCCCCCGTAAAACACGCGGCAATATGACTTTCGGGTGTCGGAGTGTTCGCTCGGAGAGATCTAGCGTTGCGTGGGGGGCGCGCCGACAGTCCCATATCGCGCGCCGGCGACCGCGCCCGCAGCAAATGCAGCTTCCAAACGATCCAGCTCTGCTGCATCGATTCGAACCGATAGCGCACCCAGATTCTCTTCGAGTCGCGTGACGCGTTTCGTTCCGGGAATTGGCACGATGTCGTCGCCCTGCGCGAGCAACCAGGCGAGCGCGATCTGCGCCGGCGTCACGCCGCGCTCTTGTGCGAGTGTCTCGACGAGTCCCACCAGCTGCAGGTTCTTCTCGAAGTTCTCGCTCTGAAAGCGCGGGCTGTTGTGACGCCAGTCCGATGCCTCCAGATCGGACGGCGAGCGGATCTGCCCGGTGAGGAAGCCGCGGCCTAGCGGGCTGTACGGAACGAAGCCCACGCCGAGCTCGCGCAGCGTGGGAAGAATGTCCTGCTCCGGCTCGCGATAGAACAGCGAGTACTCGGATTGCACCGCCGTGATCGGGTGCACCCGGTGAGCGCGTGCGAGTGTGTCCGGGCCGATCTCGCACAAGCCCAGGTGAGCGACCTTGCCGGCGCGGACCAGATCGGCCATCGCGCCAACAGTCTCTTCGATCGGCACTCCAGGATCGAGCCGATGCTGATAGAACAAATCGATGCGCTCGACACCGAGTCGCCGCAAGGACTCCTCGCACGAAGCTCGCACCGTTTCCGGGCGGCTGTCGAGGCTGCGGGCGTTCGGATCCCGAGGATCGCGCTCCACGCCGAACTTCGTCGCCAGCACGACCCCATCGCGATGTCCGCGAATCGCGCGCCCGACGAGTTCCTCGTTGATGAAGGGCCCGTACATCGGCGCTGTGTCCAGCAAGGTGAGGCCGAGGTCGAGCGCACGCGCGATCGTCGCGAGCGACTGCGCATCGTCACGCGTGCCGTAGAAATCGCTCATGCCCATGCAGCCCAGGCCGAGCGCGGACACGGTCAAGCCGCGAGATCCAAGCGTCCGTTTTTCCATCACGCACCTCCTCATCGATGTCGACGAAGAAGGTAGTGGCATCGAGGTGCTGCGATAAGTCGGCTGCGGCTTAATGCCGCGTCAATCGCCGCTTCACAATGCGCTCACTTCCGGGCGCCGAAGCTGTCGCGGATATCCGGTATCCTGTCGTCATTCATCGTCGTGCAGTTTAGAAGGATCCGGGAGGGCTGAACGTGCTTGTCGACGACGGCTTCGCGGTCGTCCCGGGCGTACTCAGTAGCCATGAGGCTGATGTACTGGGGCGCAATCTCGGATCGCAGACGCTGCAGCGCTCGCGAGCCGGCGCGCGACATCTTCTGACTGTTACCGTCATCGCAGCACTCGCGAGAGATCCAAGATTGATGGAGCTGGCGACGAACGCGCTCGGTTGCGAGCCGGTGCCGTTCGGAGCAACGCTGTTCGACAAATCACCTGACGCCAACTGGCTGGTGGCGTGGCATCAGGACACGGCGCTGCCGTTCGTCGAGCGTCGCGAAGTCGCGGGTTGGGGGCCGTGGTCGAAGAAGGCGGGAGTCGATTACGCACACGCGCCTGCTGCAGCGCTGTCGCAGGTCGTGGCGCTGCGGGTTCATCTCGACGATTCCCTCTCACACAACGGACCGCTGCGAGTGCTGCCCGGAACTCACACACTGGGCGTGCTGAGCGACGAACAGATTCGCGATGCGGTTCGACGCATCGACGGCGTTGCGTGCACGGTCGAGCGCGGTGGCGTAGCCGATATGCTGCGCGCAGCAACCCTGATCCTCATCGCGTGTCTCCCGCTCGTTGCGTGCACCGGCGCACGCATTGCCGCGGACTCCGAGCGCTCGCAGGTCGTCTATGTCGTGCGTCGCGGGTGGCACAGCGGAGTTGCGCTCGCGGCAGTGGACTGGCAGCAGCGCGACTCACCGCTGCTTTCAACATTCGCCGCTGCGCGTTATCTCGAATTCGGCTGGGGCGATGCCGACTTTTATCAGGCGGACAAGGCGACTGCATCGGTGGGTATTTCGGCGGTGCTGTGGCCGTCGGCGACGGTGATGGAAGTCGTGCCGCTGCAGGCTGCGCCGCCGCCGGGAACGGGTGACTTCGAGACCGTCGCCGTGCACGTGACGAATGCAGAGCTGAAGGCGATCGTGTCGTCGCTCGAAGCTTCGTTCGTGCAGCCGATCAGCGCGACAGGGAAGACTTACCGAACAGCCGGCGGCGAGGCGCGGTTCTTCCATGCGCGTGGCAAGTTCTATTTGTTCGGGATGTGCAATCGCTGGACTGCGGAGCTGTTGCAACGGGCGGGCTGCGCAGTGAGTCCGCGGTTGACGATGACAGCGGGACAAGTGATCAAGGCTGCGAAGAAATGCGACGCCGAATCAGCGGGAGCTGGCCGTCAGCGCGCTCGGAATATCGAGCTCGCCCCAGCCGTACGTGGCATCGCGACCCGGTGCGCCGAGGTCGTGCGCTTCGCTCTTGAGCGCAGCGATGACGTCCTGAAGACCCGCGGCGCCACTGAGCCTGCGCGCAATCGCTGCCGCGACGGCGGGTGAGGCAAAGGAAGTTCCCGAGACGGTCTTCGTAGTCTTCGAGGCCGTGGATTCGTATTCCGATACGACGTGTACGCCGCGCGCGGCGAACGCGATGTAGTCGCCGCGATTGGCGCGTCGATAGACCTTTCCGTTCTCATCGACCGCAGTGACTGCGATCACGCCGGGGTACGCCGCTGGAAATGCCGGCGCCGCTCCAGGCCCGCCGTTCCCTGCCGCAGCCACGATGGCTACGTCGTACCCGAGTGCGCGTTTGATGACGTGCGCGAGTACGACGTTGTCCGGGCCTTCGATGCTGATGTTGATCACGCGGACGCGCTTCTCGACCAGCCAAGCGATCGCGCTCGCGATTGCGGCAGCCGGTGCGATCAAGCGATTGTCGGCATCGACGCCGAACACATCGGCGACCGTCAGAGTTGCACCGCTGCGCGCCGCGATTTCGGAGACGAGCGTTCCGTGTGCGCGCGACGTGTAGCCGCCGTCCGCAAAGCCCTCGGTCTGTACGATCGAATGCGTGAGCGCGGGCCAGGAGGTATCGGCGCCGGTGTCGATGACACCGACGTGGCCGAAATTCATGAAAGCAAGTGGCCCTGGCTGGGTGATCTCGTCCAACTCGACTTCGTTCTCCCCGGACGGACGGAAGAGATGGTGAGGCGCAATGCTCGCGAGGGGCGCGAGCGCCTGCAGCTCCGAAATGGTTTGCTCAACCGAGCGTCCCCGCTGCACGCGAATGCGCGCGAGCGTTTCGTTGAACGCAGCGAGCGGCCGCTCGGCGATGATCGAAAATCCCGCGTTGCGAACGGTGTCGATGGCAGCGCGGTCTCCGACCATCAGCACTTCGCGACGCACGCGCTCGTGACCGGAAGTGTCGCGCTCCACTTCAAAGCGCGCCGACGAGCCGCGGCTGCTGTCGTCGCCGCCATGTCTATCGTCGTCGCCGCTTCGATCGTCGGAGCCGGAGCTATCGCTGCCGGGGCCCGAGTTGTCCGATTCCACTGAGCCGCTGCCGGAGTTGTCGGTGCGAACTTCACGCTCGACGCGATCCGCAGTGTCGCGACCGCGGCGGTCTTCGCGCGTCTCGCGGCGATCGTCGCGCACCTCACGATCGCGCGGCTCATTCTCTTCGTGCGACCACGAAGTCGTCGCGAGCAGCGGTAGTGCAAATATCAGCGCGGCGGCGACTTTACCGAAGATTTGGCCGAGACGACCCATAGCCTGCACACTACAGAAAGATCCGCCGGGAGGGAATAATCTGTCGGCGGAGACGTTGTCGGTCGGAGACAGGTTCAAAACATGCCGGAGTTCAGGCGCGAGCTCGTAGAACTGCTGCCGCGGCTGCGTCGTTTCGCGTCCGTGCTGACGAGGTCGCACGCCGACGCGGAGGACGTAGTGCAGGCAGCGGTTGAGCGTGCGCTGCGCCATGCGGACTCGTGGCAGCCGGGCACGCGGCTGGATAGCTGGCTGTACAGAATCATGCAGAACCTCTGGCGCGATGAATTGCGGGCACACCGCAGGCGCTCGGAACCGCTGGAATCCCATGCGGACATCGCGGGTGCCGACGGACGCGACGTGACGATTCAACACATTCTTTCGAACGAGGCGCGGGTGGCGCTGGATGAGTTGCCGGAAGATCAGCGGGTAGTGATCGCGCTGGTCGTGCTCGATGGCATGTCCTATCAGCAAACGGCGGATATCCTGGACGTGCCGGTCGGCACGGTCATGAGCCGCCTGGCGCGGGCGCGGGCCAAGCTCGCGGCGCGTCTCGGCGAAGGTCCGCAGCGTGTGAGAGCCGCAAAGTGAGCGAACGTTTCGAACTCAACGACGAGCTGTTGTGCGCGTACATGGACGGCGAGCTCGATGCAGAGATGCGTGTCCGCGTCGAGCAGGCGCTGGTCGACGACGCCGGCGCGCGCGTGCGGCTCGAGCGCATGCGCGTGGCAGATGAGCGTTTGAAGGCGGAAATCCCGCTGCAGGCAGCGCAGCCGAACGATCCTTTGTCGGCGCGAATACTGGCTCCCACCCCATCCCTCCCTCGCGAGCGGGGGAGGGCGAGGGAGGGGGCGGCACGCTGGGGCATCGCGATCACCGCGCTCGCTGCAGGCCTCAGCGGTGTCGTCGTTGGCTTCGTGCTCTCGCGATCGCAGGAACCGAAGGTCGTGCCGATAGTGGCCTCCGTCGCGTCTACATCGACATCGTTGAGCGGCGCATCCTCGAACCAGTTGTTGCTTGCGACTCTGGAGAGCGGCGAGAGCGGCAAGGCTGCAGTCGAAGGCGATCGCTCGGTGCAGATCATTCTCACGTTCGAATCGGACGACGGACGATACTGCCGCGCATTCGGTGCGCGCGATTCGAGCGCTTCGGCGGAAGGTGTGGCGTGTCGCACGGCAGGTCAGTGGCAAGTGGTCGCGTGGGACGGCACTGCCGATCCGGGCGAAGGATTTCGCGCGGCCGGCTCGAGCGAGCTGCTCGACGACGCAATGGATCGACTCGGCGGCAACCCGGCGCTGGAACTTGCCGACGAGCGCAGGCTCATCGAGAAGCACTGGAGCCGGTGAGAATCGGTGCCGGGAGAAAAAAAGCGGGGAAACTCAGCAGTGCAGCATCGAAAAATGTTGCGGTGCTGACTTTCCCCCGATTTTCTCTCCCGGCACCAATATCTTCTTATCTCCGTCCGCTCCGCCAAATCACGGTCAGTCCTGCCGTGTAGTCGGCGCTAGCATCCGAAAGTCCGACCCCGCCGTTCAGCTCGATTTTCCACGCTTCGTTCAGACGCCAGCTCACATATGCTTCGACCGAGCTCGGGTCCTCGCCGTCGCGCACCGAAGCATTGCGCCAGTCGTAGTAGGCGCCGATCACCGCGGAATCGCTGATGTTGACCCAGCCGCCGGCAGAAGCCTGCCAGCCATCGACGCGCTCGAAGGTATCGACGTCGCCGAGGAAGCGACGGCCGGCGCTCACGTACACGCCGCCCGGATCGCCGTCCCAGCCGAGCTCCGTCGATGCGACGTAGTCAGTCGCGCCGACGCCGAGGCCTTTGTCCTCATCGCCAGTCGGCAGACGCACGCGGCCCGTGAAGTCGACATATGCGGGCGAATCGCCGAGGGCATCGAGCGAGTAGGTCAGCGCGACGCTGGCATCGCCGATACCCGACACGCTGCGATTGGCTGAGCCGACGGCGTCGTCATCATTGTCGTCGCCACTGCCGCTTCCGCCACTGCCGCTACCGCTACCGCTGCTGCCACTGCCACTGCTTCCGCTGCCGCTGCCTGAGCCCGACCCGGAGCTTCCCGAGCCGCTGCTCGATCCGCGCCCGCTCGAATCGTCGATGATTTCGCTGACGTCAGCGGGCCCGTCCACCGTTACGAACGGCACCGATGCGCGTATCGACCACGACCCGAACGAGGCGCGGACCGAAAAGGGCACCACGATTGCGCTAGTGCTGGTCGTCTCGCCGTACTTGCCATCGGAGTACTGCACGCCGCTCGAAGCCTGCACGCGCGTGTCGGCAGCGGAAGCGGTAGTGGACTGGGCGAGTACGGCGACGATGGCCCCGGCCAGGAGGGATCTGGAAGCAATCATGGTGAGGATTTTACCCTGTCAGAGAAGGATCAATCGTGCGACGGACCACGCTGTCCGTGACCAGAAGGGCCCTGATGGTTCTCTCCGCCGCTGTTATCGTGACCACTGGGCCCGCTGCGATCGTGCTGACGATCCTCGCGACGATCTTCGCGGCGGTCTTCACGGCGATCCTCACGCCGGTCTTCCCTGCGGTCCTCGCGGCGATCTTCACGACGCGGAGGCTCGTTGGGTTCACGCGCCACCGCGGCTGCGGACAGCAACGTGCTCGTGACGAAAAATGCACCGAACAGTTGTGACAATCGGATCATTGCAAGCTCCTGAAAAGGAAGGCACGGCCGCCGGCTGGCCGCCGCTTTGACAATAACGATTGGTCGGCGCGCTTATTCCCTGGCGACGAAGAAGGAATATTCCCGCGTCTCGTCCGTTGTCGGCTCATCTCAGCGGGAGTCATGAAGATGAGTCGTACACATTTGATGAAGGCCGTCGTCGCCGCAGCCGCAGTGGTGGGCCTGACCGCCTGCGGTGGCGGCGGTTCTTCCACCAGCACACCTCAAGCGGCAGCGCAGAGCACGCCAGTGGTCTCGAGCGGCGCGATCACGGGATTCGGCAGCGTATTCGTCAATGGCGTGCGCTTCGAGACGAGCAGCGCTGCTTTCACGATCAACGGCAAACCCGGCACGCAGGCGGATCTGCGCGTCGGTCACGTGGTCACGGTGCACGGTCATCGCGATGACAACGGCAATTCGACGGCGGATCGCATCGACTTCGACGATCTGGTGAAAGGTCCGGTCGACAGCGTCGATGCCGCTGCGGGCACGCTCGTCGTGATGGGCCAGACGGTGCTGACGGACGCCGATACCTCGTTCGACGACAACATCCAGGGTGCATCGCTCGCAGGTCTCAACGCGGGCGATATCGTCGAAGTAAGCGGCATGCGTCGCGCCGATGGGGATATCCAAGCGACGCGCATCGAGGCGAAACCGGCCGGAACCGTGTTCGAAGTCACCGGCGTCGCGTCCGATGTCGACACGGCCGCGCACAAATTGAGCGTCAATGCGCTCGTCGTCGATTACTCGGCGGCGACGGTCCGGGACTTCGCGAACGGTCAGCCCGCAAACGGCGACCTGGTCGAGGCCAGGGGCAATTCAGTCAACGCGGCGGGCGAGCTCGTGGCCAGCTCGATCGAGCTGAAACGCGAAGATGACGACGCCGGGGCCGGGATGCAGGTCCAGATCGAGGGGCTGGTCACGCGCTTCGTAGCGGCGACCGACTTCGACGTGGCCGGCAAGCCCGTCACGACAAATTCTTCTACCCGGTTCGAGAACGGTTCGGCCGCCGACCTGGCACTCAATGTGAAGGTCGAGGCCGAGGGTCAGCTCGATGCGAACGGCGTGCTGGTGGCAACCAAGGTGCAGTTCAAGCGCCAGGCGACCTCGCGCATCGAGGCGCGCGTCGACTCAGTCGATGCTGCGGCGAACAAGCTCGTCGTGCTCGGCATCGACGTGACGGTGAATGCCAATACGAGGGTCGAAGACAAGGGCGACCAGCGCGTCCCCAACTTCAACCTGGGCAGCATTGTCGCGGGCGACTTCGTCGAAGTGCGCGGCACCGAGCTTCCCGCCGAAAGCAACGACGTTGTCGCCTCGCGGCTCGAGCGGGATCAGCCTGAGGACGAAGTCCGGCTGCGCGGCGTCGTGGATACGGCAAGCGCCCCCAGCTTCACGATCCTCGGCGTCACGATCCAGACCGACGCCGGGACGGACTTCGAGAACTCGAGCGAAGGGTCGATCAGTGCGGATGACTTCTTCAGCGACACGGTGGCCCGCAACGTTGAAGCGAAAGGCACGGTGAGCGGCGGCGTATTCACCGCGCGCGAGGTCGAATTCGAGAGCGACTAACCGAACGTGACGGCAGCACCACTCCCGGTCGGTTTGCCGTCGCGCCCTGGGGGGCACTCAACCCGCGCAGGTCATGCCTGCGCGGGTTGTTGTGTCTTCTCGTCAACCGGTCGCGGGCGCAGGTGTTTGCGCTAGTGTCCCGAGCCGTGTCCGCAGCTGCCTCTGCAGCAGCAGGAAACTCACGATCGTCTGCAGGATCACCGTCGCGACCGAGAAGTACCAGACGTGCACGAGCCGGAACCACGGCTGCGTCGATATCCAGATCAGCGGCACGCTGTATGTGATCAAACGGGTCGCGGAGCTGATCAGTGAAGGCAGGGTGTTGCCCATCGCCTGGAACATGCTGGAGCACGTGAAAATCACGCCGGACAGCACGAAGTTCCACGAGATGATGTGCAGGAACTGCGAGCCGACGTCGATCACTTGCGGCTCTTTCGAGAAGATGCGGATGAGCGCATCCGGCCGCCACTGACATAGCAGCATCAACACGAACATCAGGCTCGTGCACATGATCACAGCTGAGCGGAAAGTTTCGCGCACGCGCTCGGGCTGTCGCGCGCCGAAGTTCTGACCAGCGACGGGTGCGGCGGCGAAGGCAATCGCCATCACGGGCAGGAAGATACCTTGCATTATTCGGCCGCCGATGCCGAAGCCTGCTTGCGCAGCTGCGCCGAAGTGAGCGATCGCCCAGTACGAGACCGCGGTGAACAGGAACATCAGCGCGAACTCACCGCCGGCGGGCAGGCCGATGTTGAGCATGCGCTTCCACACGGCGACGCGCGGCTGCCATTGCTCCTTGTGGAAGGAGACGTATTTCTCGAGCTGCACGAAGTAAATGGTCAGCAGAACCACGCCGACCACGATCGCGATCGTGCTTGCGAGACCGGCGCCGGCGACGCCCATCGGCTTGCCGAAGCCCCAGCCGGCGATCAGGATCGGCGCGAGAAGCGTGTTGATCACGAGTGTGAGCACCTGCACGACCATCGTCGGTTGCACAATGCCCGTGCCGCGCAAAGCCGAGCCCATCGCGACCATCGCGAACTGCAGCGCCATGCCGGGCAGAAACCAATATAGATAGGTGACGCCCGCCTGGACCGTTGCCTCGTCCGCCGCGATCGAGCGCACGTACGCCATCGAGCCCGTGTAGCCGACGACCAGCGTGAGCACGCCGCACAGCGCCGCGATCAGCAGCGACTGGTTGAAGATGAGGTTCGCATCAGCCTGGTCCTTGCGGCCGACCGCGTGCGAGATGAGCGCGATGGTGCCGACACCCAGCACCTGCGTCAGGGCAAGGATGATGAACATCGCGTTGCCGGCCGTGCTGACGCCAGCGACCGCTGCGTCGCCGAGCTGCGCGACGAAGTACAGGTCGACAAAGTAGTAGAGCGTCTGGAAGATCATGCCCGCCGCCATCGGCACCGCCATGGCGATGAGATGGCTCGGGATCGATCCCTTGGTAAGATCCTTCATGGGCACGAACCTGTTCGAGCTGTAGGTCGGGCTTTAGCCCGACTCGGCAGCTCGGCGTAAAGATAGTGAGAAACAGCGGGAAAAGATGAGCAAGCCAACTATAGCACTGGTCACAGCGACAGCGGCACGCGATCTCGACGAGGACCTGCCGCCGCTCGAATCCGCCCTGCGCAACGCGGGCGCCGAAGTCGTGATTGCAGAGTGGGATCGGCCCCACGACTGGAGCCGCTTCGACATTGCCTTGCTGCGCTCGACCTGGGACTACCCGCAGCGGCTTGCAGAGTTCTTCGATTGGGCGGGGGACGTGAGTGCGCAGACGAAGCTGCTCAACCCTCTGCAGGTCGTGAAGTGGAGCTCGGACAAGCACTATCTCAACGATCTCGTGCGCGCCGACGTGCCGACCGTGCTGACGAAGTTCATCGAGCCGGGCGAGAGCGCACCTTCGCGGATTGCGGAGTTGCTGGGAGAACCGGATGTGCACGAGTTCGTGGTGAAGCCGGCGATCGGGGCGGGCTCACGCGATGCACAGAGGTTTGGGCCGGAGGAGAAGGGCGATGCGGCCGAACATGCGCAGCGGATGTTGAGCGAGAAGAGAAGCGTCATGCTGCAGCCGTACCTGAGTCGCGTCGACGCCTACGGCGAGACGGCGCTGATCTACTTCGAGGGCAAGTTCAGTCACGCGATCCGGAAGGGGCCGCTGTTGAAACGGAAGGAGGGTCCGACGGCGGAGTTGTTCGCGAAGGAGACGATTACGTCGAGGGTGCCGGATGCGGCGGAGCTGAGAGTTGGAGCGAGGGCGATGCAGGCGATGCCGTTCGAGACACCGCTGTATGCGAGGGTGGACTTGATAAGAGATGAGAAGGGAGAGCCGGTGGTGCTGGAGTTGGAGATGGTCGAGCCGAGTTTGTTTTTTCCGTTTGCGGGAGGGTCGGCGGAGAGGTTTGCGGGAGCGGTGGTTCGGTGGGCCGGCGCGAGATGAAATTCTGGCGCCTGACATCCCCGAAGTATGACGAAGGGGATTATTCGCACACGTACATCAATGGTGACCTCTCCCATGCGTACGGCCTACCCGGGGTCGACTGCGAGGTCTGCGGCGAGACTTGGGGAGGGACCAGATTCCTGGATTTCAAATGTCCCGCGGCGTTGCGCAGGTTGAAGGAGATCAATGGCAGCTGGCCCCTGTCGCGAGAGCAGCACGCACAGCTGCAACTGAAAGTCATGCGGACCTTGCGCGTCAAGGGATCCCCATTCGTAGCGCTGCGACCGGGCGACTGTTTCCAGCCCGCCGTGCTGGACATTCCCTCGATACCCGAAGCAGACTTGTTGTGGTCAGGCATCGGCGCACTTGTGGTGTCGGCGCGTGTTAAGCGATTGCTTTACGACTGATTGGGAAATGACCTGATGCCTCGATTCGAAAATCCCTCCGACTATCTGTTCGCCGCTGAGGCCGCCGCCGCACTTGGCCACTCCGGGCGCAAGCTGCGCAAAGCGCTCGATGCCTTGATTCAATTCGACCAATCACCCAGCTCTTACGGCAGGCGAACGCGAGACGAATTTGTGGCGGCGGCTGCAGAGGCATACTGGAGTTACGTCGTTCAGCGCGAGCAGTTCGGGCTCATCGATCCCGATTACATCGCGGCAGAGTACGGAGTGCCTGAAGAGGTCCAGCGGGCGATGGGGCCAAACGTTCGGACTTAAAACCAGCCGTCGGTGATAGACGCCCGCCGATAGCTGCCCTACACGGGACGCCTGTATCGAACAACCAGGCCATCATCCGGAGAAAAGAACAATGCGCATCGCGAGCGTGGGCCGAGCGTTCTTTGCGGCGACCCTCATCGGCATTGGCATCCTCGGCCTGCTCAGGGGTGATTTCACCGCGCTATGGGACCCGGTTCCCAAGGATCTGCCCGCACGCGACGCACTGGTCTATCTCTGCGCCTTCATCTCCATCGCATGTGGCATTGGCCTTCTCTGGCCGCGCACGGCCGTTCTAGCTGCCCGCGTGCTGCTCGCTTATTCCCTGGCTTGGTTCCTGCTGTTGAGAGTGCCGAGCGTTCTGTTCGCGTTTGCTATCGATTCCTGGTGGTCAGCCTGCAAGACGGCCGTGATGACAGCCGGCGCCTGGGTCATCTATGTCGGGTTAGCCGATGATTGGGACAAGGAGCGGCTCGGCTTCGTCACGGGTGACAACGGTTTGCGAGTCGCGAGAATCCTCTACGGCCTTGCCTTGATCCCTTTCGGCATAGCTCATTTCCTCTATCTCAAACAGACCGCCGTGTTGGTGCCTGGCTGGCTGCCATCGCCTGTCTTCTGGGCCTATTTCACCGGCGGTGCCTATATCGCCGCCGGCGTCGCCATCGCCGTTGGTGTTTTTGGGTGGCTGGCAGCTCTGCTGTCAGCGCTGGAGACTGGCCTGATCACACTGCTGGTGTGGGTACCTATGGCGGTGGCAGGCGAGCCCAGCGCTTTTCAATGGGGTGAGATTGTCGTCTCTGTGGCGCTGACCGCCGCCGCTTGGGTGGTGGCGGCTTCATATCATTCCCAGCGACGAACTTCTCACAGCAGCGAATGGGTCAGAACCTGATCCGCGGACTGTATTCGCTCCGGAAATTTTTCGCACCAGTCCCGGCGCTGCTCCGCTGGAACGCTCTGGAACCGCTCATCCAGCTTGTTCCGCATCTCGAGAAGGTCCGCATCGGCAGTCTTTAGAGACGCTTCCGAGGACTTCTCGCTGAGCACGCGCTGCGCTCCTTCGATCTTGGCTGCATGCTTGTCGTGGAGCGCGCGAATTGCCGCGTCGACCACCGCGGATGCCTGGGGCTGCCACTTCTTGCACGCGCCGGACATCGCCTCGCTCATCTTGTACGTGCTGTAGATGTGTACGGCTCGCCACAGTTTCAGCTCGGACTGCTCGTCGCCAGAAGCGGGATGGACGAAGAGGATGGCAGTTGCAGCGAGAACGAAAGTGAGACGTCGCACAGGCCACCCCCATGGCGCTCATCCAGCGCCTTCTATTGTTGTGCGCGCAGTAGAGCACACCACCGCGTCGTTCGGCTACGATGGCGGCATGCCGTGCCCGCGCAGCAGCCGCGTCCGGTTTCACGCAGTACTCTTAGCGCTTGCCGCGTTGCCCGCGCACGCGGAGCGCGAATGGCATGGGGTGACGACGGGCAACGTCCGCGTCGTCAGCGCGATGAATGCAGCTCAAACCGAGAGGATGGCTGCAGACGTCGAGCTGTACTTCGAGGCTGCAAAACGCATCATTGAGCGTCCCAACATACGGCCGCTCGTGCCGCTCACCATCGTCGCGCTGGATCGAAGCCTGTGGCTCAAGGCGGTCGACCAAACGGGCAATTTCGGTGGATTTTTTCTAGCCCATCGCGGCAGCGCGGACATCGTAGTCGACGGCAGCTCTTGGAAATACAACTCCGGCGTCGTGTTTCACGAGCTCACGCATATGGTTCTGAATCAGAATGACCCGGTCCGTGCCCTGCCGTCCTGGTATCACGAAGGTCACGCCGACCTGCTCAGCACGGTCGAGATCGAGAACGGGCTGCTCAAGTTCGGCCGCCATCCGCCCAAGCGCTGGGCGACCTTGCAGGTCCTCCCGTGGCTGCCGCTCGAGAAGGTGCTGACGACGCGCCTTGCCGAGATTCACGGGCGCGAGGACATGGCCGTGTTCTATGGCCAGTCATGGCTGATCGTGCACCACGCAGTCTTCGAGAACCCGGCTCGCAACGAGCAGCTTCATCGCTACCGTCAGCTCCTTACTGCCGGCGTGGAGGCGCATGCCGCGTTCAAGTCCGTCTTCGGAGCGCAGGCGAACGCGTATGAAAAGGAGCTCTCTCTGTATGGAAGGCGCTCAAAGTTCAAATACATAACGCTGCCGATCGAGTCCCTGGACGTACAGAAGCCGGAGGCACGCAAGCTTTCGGAAACGGACGGGTTGAATGCGCTCGGACGCTCGCTTCTGGACTCGAATCGCACCGATGAGCGCGATATCGAGTTTCTCAAGGGGCTTGCCAAGGCTGGTGCGCCGGACTCGGTTGCTGTTCTTCAGTACGCCAACGTGCTCATTCGTCACGGCGAAGTGTCGACAGCAAAGCCGTTGGTCGAAGCAGGATGCGTCGCGCCGAACGCAATGCGGATCGCGGTTCTGTGCGGTGACGCGTACTGGCAGCAATTCTCCGCGAAGAAGGATAAGCCGAATGCACCATCCGCCGATCTATCGTTCGTCGAACGCGCGAGGAAGTTCTACGACGTGGCGTTGCAGCTGGACCCCGACAATCTCGAGCTTCTGCTGTCGGTGGCCGATACGTTCAAAGCCTTGCCAGGGGACTCTGCTGCCGTGCGCGGGAGTCTCGAGTCCGCGCTGCAGCGGGATGCCAACAATAGTTGGATTGCGGCCAGTCTTTCCGATCTCTACCGTCCCACCGACCTGATCAAAGCGCGTGACTACATGGAGCGAGCCGTCCTCACCGCTCCGAACGAGAAGTGGGAAACGTTCTACGCGCAGGTGTTGAACAGGATCGGATCCGAGCTGGCCGCGCAGCCGCAGAGCGTTCAGCCCTGACCCAGCGGAACCTGCGTCGCAAAGTGCCCGAGCCCGAGCTCGTTCACTGCGCGCTGCAGCGTCCGCATGGCTGTGTTAGCGGCCACGCGCAGAGGGCGATTGCGTTCGGTGTTGTAGGAACAGATGACGATGCGGCGTCCGCTCGTCGAGCGGCTCGCTTCGAGTCGATGCAGCAGATTGCAGTGAACGAACACCGCGTCGCCCGGCGCCAGGTTGACGACGCGACGCTCGAGCGTATCGATCGCCGCCTTGACACGCGCAGGATCGGCGACGAAGTGTTCGCCGCTCCACTCATGATCGATTCGCCCTAAGTTGTGAGACCCGCGCAGCACCTGCAGACAGCCATTGTCCTGCTTGACGCCATCGATGGCGACGATGCAGCTCGCCAGCGTCGGGGCGAGGCAACCCGTCGTGTACCAGTATCCGTAGTCCTGGCGCCAATCCCAGGCGCCGCTCTCCAACAACACTTGCGAGCTGTGCAGGTAGGCGGCTTCACCCAGCAGTTCCTGTGTGATGCGAACGATTCGTTCGTTCAGCCGCGCGCTCAGGACGTCGCTTTCATCGCTGCCAAACAGCTGCCGAACAACGGCATAACCGTCACGCTGGTAGCCCACCAGGCATTCTTCGATCGCTGAACGGCTGATCTGCATCGCTCATGCAAAGT
>Ga0111539_10004139_pt1 | contig 19023 bp, 27 predicted proteins | sample RhiMethybrSRZTD1_FD_79667 | JGI IMG/M metagenome (GOLD analysis project Ga0111539, IMG submission 79667) | Populus rhizosphere microbial communities from Tennessee, USA - Rhizosphere MetaG P. TD hybrid SRZTD1 (version 2) (version 2) | ecosystem: Host-associated > Plants > Roots > Rhizosphere >... | reverse complement strand
TCGATTCCAGTGCTCGTCGTGCAGGCCGAGGCGTCATACCACGCGGCATACGATCACTGCACGGTGGCCTATCTCCGGCAGGCGCGCGTCGCAAGCGTGCGCTATGTTCGCCTCGCCGATATCGGCATCAAGGGCAACGGTCACATGTTGATGCTCGAGAAGAACAATCTGGACGTGGCAGCAGTGGTTGAGACGTGGCTGCGCGAGTCCGTGGACTGACGCTGACGTGGAGTGCTACTCGTGCTCGACCAGATACTGGTGATCGTGTCCGTGACGTCTCTGGTGATGGTGATCCCAGGCCCAGACATGGTCCTCGTCCTGCGCAACACGTTTGTCAGTGGCCGGGGCGCCGGGCTGCAGACGTCGATGGGGATTCTCTCCGGGAATCTGGTCCACATCACCTACTGCGTGCTCGGTATCGGGCTGATCATCTCGCAAAGCATCATGGCGTTTTCCGCGCTCAAGTTTGCAGCGGCCATGTATCTCATCTACCTGGGCATCGCGAGCTTTCGATCCGGCGCCACGCCACTCGACACGAAAGAGGACGAAGGTCGGCGTCCCAACACATCATGGTTCGTTCAGGGATTCATCAACAATCTCCTCAACCCCAAGGGCACGCTTTTCTATCTCGGCGTGTTTACGACGGTCATCACTCCGGAAACCTCAACGAGCGCTACGCTTCTCCTGATCTTCAGCATGATGCTGGTCAGCGCGTCGTTCTGGCTGTTCTTCGTTCACACGCTGGGTCGGCCGACCATCCGGCGATTCGTCGAGCGATCTCAACGGACCGTGAATCGCATCTGTGGACTTCTGCTGCTCCTGCTCGGCATCAGAGTGGCGTCCATGGCGCGATGACGTAATCTGTTCTCCGGCTCGAGATGGAGAATGTGACCGTGCGGGAGGCGACTGCTGCGGACTTGCCATTCCTTCTTTCGCTCGCCCGCGACGCGTACCGAGAAATCCTGGCGCTGCAGTTCGGTGGGTGGGAAGAGTCCATCCACGGTGTCCGCTTCGCCGAGAAGGTCGCGAGCCTTCCTTTTCGGGTTGTCGAGTTCAACGGTGAACCGGTGGCCACGATCTCTTCGTCGATTCACGCTGACCACGTCCGGGTGAACGAGCTGGTGGTTCTGCCGCGGTTTCAAAGCCGTGGCCTCGGATCGTTCCTGCTTCTTCAGGAAGTCGAACGAGCGCGGAGCGCCGGTTTACCACTACGGCTGCACACGTTTCGGCTCAATCGTGCGCTTCGGTTCTACGAGCGCCACGGTTTTGTAGTGACCGCGCGACGAGAGCACGAGATCGACCTCGAGCTGACCTGATGTTCACCCTCGATCAGGTCGTGCCGTGGGGACGGTCATTCGACGAATACCGGCGGATGTTCGCGTTGACCGACGCAGAACTGGGTCTGAGAATCCTTGGTTGCGGTGACGGACCGGCAAGTTTCAACGCAGAGGCCACGCGTCGGGGGACGGCGATAGTGCCGTACGAATTTCAACGTGGCGGCAACAAGATGATGCGCCTTCGTCGAACGGACTGCATAGTTACGTGAGTGTCACCGGAGAGTGATGATGCAACGTCGCCTCTCGCTAGTTCTCGTCTCGATGGTCCTGACCGGTGTGGCGCTGGTGTTTGGACAGCCACGCGACGCCGGTGACGTGGTGGCGCGCATCAGGGCGGAGGGTCTGCAGCGTTCGCGCGCGCTGGCGCTGTATCGCACGCTCACCGATGAGATCGGCGCGCGACTGACGGGATCGCCGGCGCACCTGCAGGCCGCGCGCTGGGCGCGCGATCGTTTCGCGGAATGGGGCCTCGCCAATCCGCAACTCGAGCCGTACGAATTCGGCCGCGGCTGGCAGCTCGAACACGTGTCGGTCGAGATGACCGAACCGCGTTACGTGCCGCTCATCGCCTACGCTGAGGCCTGGTCGCCATCAACCGCCGGCGTGGTAAGCGGGCGTGCGGTGTATGTGGGCGACAAGACCGCAGAGGAGATCCAGGCGATGGCAGGTCAGCTTCGCGGCGCCATCGTGCTGACGCACCTTCCGGTCATCGAGTTCGTCGCTCGCGATCGACCGCAGCCGGGTCTCGACGAACGTCCGGTGGAAACGGGCAATCCCTCTTTGCCGGTGGCGCGGACCAGGACTCCGTCCCGCGAGCTGATGCCACTGCTCGGGCGCGCGGGCGCCGCAGTGGCGCTACGGCCGAGTGCCTACCGTGACGGCACGGTCGGTGTCACCGGGAATCGAGACACGCCCTCGGATTCGGTGCCCTCGATCGTGATTGCCGGTGAGCAGTACAACGTGATCGCTCGACTGGCCGCTCAGGGACGACCCGTGTCGCTGCGCGTCGAGCTGCGGACGCGCTACTTCGAGGAGGATCGCAACAGCTACAACGTCATCGCCGAGATCCCGGGACAAGATCCGAAGCTGCGCGATCAGGTCGTGCTCATTGGCGCACATCTCGATTCGTGGCACACCGCGAGCGGCGCGACCGACAACGCCGATGGCGCTGTTGCGGCGATGGAAGCGATGCGCATCATCCGCGCGATCGGGACGGCGCCGCGCCGCACGATCCGCGTGGCGCTGTGGAGCGGCGAAGAGCAGGGCCTGCTCGGTGCGCGCGCCTATCTCGCCCGGCATTTCGCGACGCCCGCCGCACGAAATCAGCTGGCGGTCTATCTGAACGACGATCCCGGCAGTGGCAAGACGCTCGGTTTCTACATGGAAGGGAATACAGGAGCCAAGGCGCTGTTCGATGGCTGGCTGGCGCCCCTCAAGGATCTGGGTGCGACGCGCAACATCATCGAGGGCATTGGTTCGACCGATCACGTGCCGTTCAACGAGGCCGGACTCCCGGGCTTCAACGTGATCAAGGATTTCACTGCTTACGACGAGCGCACGCGCCATACGAACGCCGACTATCCCGAGCGCATGACCGAGGACGCGCTGAAGCAGTCGGCTATCGTCATGGCCACGTTCGCGTGGCAGGCGGCCATGCTGGAGGGAACGATTCCCAGAATGACCGCGAAATAGCGGCGTGCTAGGATTCGGAACCTCAGATCATGAAGACCACAGTTCGTCGTGGTGCTGCTGTATTGCTCGTCCTGCTCTCCGCGGCGTGCGGAAGTTCAGGGCCGGCCTCGCCAACGGCAATACCGCAACCGTTACCGGTTCCTAGGCCCATTGGTCCGCCGACGAGAACGTTCCCGCCGCTCTCCGGTCCATCGCGCACCTTCGCCTTCGATCGCGAGGTGTCGTATCGCGTCAGCGACTACACGAGGAAGTCGAGCTTCGTCCTCTACGACAACGGCGCGTTCGTGCTGCGCTTCAGCGGTCCCGGCGAGTACCGCGGTGGATACACCGTGACCGACGGTGTCATCACGTTCGAATGGGAAGGCTGGAACGTCGCTGGCCCGTGGGGTGCCACCGGCACGATCAGAGGCGATTCACTCACGGTTGAATACAACCTCATCATGCAGTGGACCGACTTCGAAGACGCGGTCTACGCGCTGGTGCCTTCCACCTGAAATGCTCGAGCCGGTGTCCTATCTGCAGGGGACACTGGGTTGTTCAGAAGGACGCTCCCGCTCGCCAATCTCGTCGCATGCCTGTTTTTCGTGTGGCTGCGAGAGCCCGCGGACCCGTGGTACCTGCAGGAAGTCGATCAGGCTCGACAGCGCGGGGCGATGTTCGACGTCGACGATATCTGGGGAACGTTGGCCTGCCGGACGCTCAATAACTGGGGACCGATACACGGCGGCGAGGCCATCGGCGTCGCGGTTCTCGAGGTCCTCAATCTTCCGAGCCTGGTGCTGACTGGACTCGTCGGAGTGATTGCCGAGAGTTTCGGCGCCGCCCGCAACACATCGGCCTGTCGATGGTCGTGGCTGCTCGCTGGCGTGTTCATGATGCTGGCATCCGCACAGTGGTGGATCATCGGTCACGCGATTGATCGGCGCGGGGGCCAGGTCAACATTCATCCGGTATGGCGTGCCTACGCCGCGGCTCCCTGCGGCGCGGTGCCGGTCGCGGCCGGCGTTCAGCTCTATTGGACGATCGCTGAGGGTGGGCCAATCGGTGGAACGGCGCTTCTCACGAGCGCCGTGGTCTTCGCGTACTTCATCGGCCTCCCGCTACTTCCGGTGTCTCTCGTCTTCGAGAAGGCTGGTTGGTGTGACTGGCGATACTACGTGCCGACTGGAACCGGTGCGGGGTTGATGACGGCGTTCGCATTCACGGGCGGAAGCGAGGCCACCTGGGATGCTTATCTTGTGTGCGCGCTCTCCGGTATGGCCTGCGCGATCGTGTTCTCGATCGTGCTGAGATACCGCGATCGGTTGAGACCTGTATCGAGATAGAAGAAAGTAGAGAGCATGAGGAGATCTGGAGCCTTGCTCGTCGCCGTCTTCACCATCATCGTTGGCACGGTGGGCCTCATTGATCCCGATAGCGTGACGACGGTTCGACGCCTCTACTTCGCGACGCCTGTTGCACTATATGCGGCCGGTGCTGTTCGTGTTGGCATGGGACTCGTGCTGATCCTGTGTGCCTCGGCCTCGCGTGCGCCAAAGACTTTGCGTGCATTGGGAGCCGTGATGTGCATGCAAGCGCTCGCGGCGACGCTCCTCGGACCTGATCGGGCGCGCGCGGTCCTTGAATGGGAGACGATACAGGGAACCGCGCTCCTGCGCGTCGGGGCCGCGGTGGCTCTAGCCATCGGGTGCTTCTTAGCGTTTGCGGTTTCAGGCCACGTCCCAAGAGCGAAAGCACACTAGTGGGAACCTTGGCACATCCAGGCGCAGTGGCGCTCTATGAACGACTTCTCCGGGCGTGGAACGACCAGAACGCCGACGCCTTCGGCGCGGTGTTCGCCGAGGCCGGCAGTGCGGTCGGCTTTGACGGATCAACGATGAACGGCCGGCAGGAGATAGTCGCGACGCTCCGCGGGATCTTCGAACACCATCGCACGGCGACCTACGTGGCGAAGGTCCGCGAGGTGCGCGAGCTTGGCGCTGATGTCGTGCTCGTTCGAGCCGTCGTCGGCATGAGACCGCCGGGATCGGCCGAGCTGAATCCGGCGGTGAATGCAATCCAGAGTGTCGTGATGACGGGGCAGGGGGCGAGCCTTCGCGTGGCGCTGCTGCACAACACACCCGCGGCGTTTCACGGCAGGCCGGAACTCGCCGAGGAGCTTACGCGCGAGCTGACCGACGTGCTGCACACCGGGCAGGTCGTCGCCGGGGCAACGGCATGACGTCGCGATCACATCTGATCTCGAGACTCGTGCTCAGAGGCGTAATGGGAATCGCGCTCATCGACGTGATTCTCTTCGGAGTGGCGGGCCGTTTCGACTGGCGCGCCGCGTGGGTGATGTCGGGAATGTTTGCCGTCTATGTCGCGGCAGGGATCGCCTGGTTCGTGCGCCGAGACCCCGATCTCATGCGCGAGCGCATCACTCGGGCCGCGAATGTGCCGATCTGGGATCGAGTGATTTACCCGCTGTACTCGATTTCGTTCGGCGGTCTCTTGATCACTGCCGCCGTTGACGCCGGCCGCGTGGGCTGGTCTCGCGTGCCCGTCGAGATCCAGGCCATGGGGGCGCTGGGTCTGGTCGCGTCTTTCGCGGTCATCTGGTGGTGCACCGCGGCGAATCATTACCTCTCATCTCAGTCACGAATCCAGGCGGACCGCGGCCATCGCGTGGTCCGGGAAGGCCCCTACGCGGTGGTGCGCCATCCGATGTACACGTCGCTCATCCTCGTCACAGCGAGCATCGCGCTGCTGCTCGGATCGTGGCTGGCGCTGATACCGGCGTTGATCATCGGTGTCCTCCTCGTGATCCGGACGTTGTTCGAGGACCGGATGCTGAGGGACGAGCTTGGCGGCTACCGGGAATATGCCTTGGACGTGAGACAGCGCCTCGTGCCCGGCGTGTGGTAGGGCTCCCGGGACGGTGCTAATGTCGGCACGTGAATACTTCTTCAGCTCACGTGCCGATGATTGAAGCGGTCAACCTTCGCGAGAAGCTCTCGCTCTTTGCTTCGCACTGGGATCCGAAGATCGTCGGGGAATTGAACGGCCAGCACGTGAAGCTCGTAAAGTTCCAGGGCGAGTTCGTGTGGCATCACCACCAGCATGAGGACGAGCTGTTTCTCGTCGTGAAGGGCCGCTTCACGATGGAGTTCCGCGACCGGCAGGTGCCGCTCGAGGAAGGGGAGTTGCTCATCGTGCCTCGCGGCGTGGAGCATCGCCCCGTCGCGACTGACGAAGTGCACGTGCTCCTCTTCGAGCCCGCGACGACGCTGAATACGGGCAATGTGGTCTCGGAGCGCACGGTTGCTCAGCCGGGGCGGATTTAGCGCAGTCGTCGGGTCGCTGGCGGCTGCCGCGACGCTGGCTGCGCAGATGCCGGATCGGAGCTTCCGGCCGATGATCGAGGACCGCGCGTATGCAATTGGCGCCGGCCCGGTCGTCTGTGTGGATGAATTCCACGCCAACGCCTACACACTCAGCGATGGCTTCTCGCCCTTCGGCGATCTCCTTCGCCGCGATGGCTACGTCGTCCGCTCGCTGGTGGCGTTCGATCAGCAGTCGCGTGACAACTGCCGCGTCCTGGTGATCGCGGGTCCTCGATCGCGCGTCGACGCGGACGAGACTCGTCGTTGGGTGGGTGGCGGAGGGAGTCTGCTCCTCGTCGCCGATCGACACTCGTCGGCGGCGTTATCCGAGCTCGCGTCGGTCTTCAGCGTCAGCTTCACCGACGCGCCGGAGAGGGCCGGCCGCTTCCGGACGGCAGACCAGACGCTGCGTCCGCACGCGATCGTGCGCGGACGACATGCCAAGGAATCGCCCGCGAGCGTCACAGTCTTCGCCGCGCTGGCACTGCGAGTGCCGGACAGTGCGGAGGCCCTGCTCGTCGCGTCCGATGGCGCGGCGTTCGGAACCGCGATGCGCGTCGAGATGGGCCGTGCCGCGTTCTTCGGCGACCCGGCACTCTTCACGGCGCAGATCGCCGGCCCCGATCGCCGCCTGGTTGGCATGAACGCGCGTGGCGCCGACCAGAACTTCCAGTTCGTGCTGAACGTGATGCACTGGCTGTCCGGTGTGATCTAGCGGGGCCTTCGTGCTCGGGCGGCTCGCCGGTCTCGTCGGGTTTGTCATTGGCGCGATTCGTGGGGCGCCATCTGCGCGTCACCGTCGTGACACGGTTGTGACGTGATCACGAGCAGCGTTGCGCCGATCACGGTTTTTGTTTTGTGTCTAAACATGACGCACGAGCTCGTGTGATCCAGCAAGGACACCGTAAGCAGGCGCGGCGTCGTTTCTGCAGTTTCGAGATTGGCGCGATCCGTGCACAACTCGACCGCGATGGCGAATCAGTCGCGCATCGTGGTCGGCGTCATCTCAGATACGCACGGCCTGCTTCGTCCCGAAGCGCTCGCCGCGCTCCAGGGCTCGGATCTCATCATCCACGCCGGGGACGTCGGCGACCCGGAGATCGTCGACCGCCTGCGCGAGATTGCGCCAACATTCGCCGTGCGTGGCAATATCGACACCAGCCCATGGGCCCAGGCGCTGCCGTTGACTGAGGTCGTCGAGGTTGGCCGCGTGCAGTGTTATGTCCTCCACAACTTGCTCGATCTCAGCCTGGATCCCAAAGCCGCGGGATTTGCCGTAGTCATTTCCGGCCACACCCATCGTCCGCAGGCGCAAGTACGACACGATGTGCTGTACTTGAATCCGGGAAGCGCCGGGCCGCGCCGCTTCACGCTGCCAATCGCGGTAGCGCGGATCGAGGTGAACGGCTCGCACATCTCACACGAGATCATCGAGCTCCAGGTCTGAGCGCTCCCGCAGGGAACGTCATGAATTTCGATCTTGATCTCTCGATCGACGTACTCGCACGTACGCCGTCGGCGTTGCAGTCGCTGCTGGGCGGCCTCACCGACCCGTGGATCCGCGGCACCGAAGGCCCAGACACCTTCAGCCCGTTTGATGTCGTCGGCCATCTGATCGATGGAGAGGAGACAGACTGGATGCCACGCGCGCGCATCATTCTTGCGCGCGGCGAGAGCCTCCGGTTCGAGCGATACGATCGATTCCGGCATCGCGCGCGCAACGTCAACCGCAGTCTCCAATCGCTGCTCGACGAGTTTTCCAGGCTGCGATCCGAGAACCTCGCGCTGCTGCGCTCGTGGCAGCTGACACCGAGCGCGCTGGATCTTCCAGGCGAGCACCCGGCGCTCGGCGCCGTGACGCTCCGGCAACTGCTGGCCGCCTGGGTCGTCCACGATCTCGAACACGTTGCACAGACCGTGCGCGTGATGGCCAAGCAGTACGGCGGCGAAGTCGGGCCGTGGGTGCCCTATTTACCGGTGCTGACCGACCATGTCGTCCCCCGGTCATAGACGCGCGTCCGCGAGGAGCCATGATCGTCTACGCGACTTGTTGTGTTCGTCGCGTCCGGCTCTGTTGATCGCAACAGCCTGGCAGTGCTGTACTTTGGGATCTACACCCCGCTGCGCCTGTTCGAATGGGCGGTGATGACCTGGCGGGACGGTTCTGCGTGGGGCGCTGTCTCTGTTGAGTGACACGGAGGACGTACGTGGCGGTCCGTATCAGACTGGCGACATACGAGGATGGGGCGGCAATGGCCGCGATCTATCGGCCTGTTGTTGCCGAGACGGCGATCTCCTTCGAGACGACGCTGCCCGATCGCGAGGAGATGGCGCGTCGCATCGAGGAGACGCTCCGGTCGTATCCATGGCTCGTCTGCGATCTGGACGGGCAGACGGCGGGTTACGCCTACGCCACGAGGCATCGCGTGAGGGGCGCGTATCAGTGGTCAGTCGATACCTCCGTGTACATCGCCGAGGACCATCGTCGTCGCCACATCGGCCGCGGCCTCTACACATCGTTGTTCGCCATCCTCGCTGCGCAGGGCTACTTCAATGCGTTCGCCGGCATCGCGCTGCCGAATCCGGCAAGCGTCGCGCTGCACGAGTCGATGGGTTTCGAGCCCATTGGCGTCTATCGCCGCGTCGGCTACAAGTTCGATCAGTGGCACGACGTCGGCTGGTGGCAATTCACGCTCAAGCCGCATGTTGGCTCACCTGGTGAGCCTCTCGACGTGACGACGGTTTCTCAGCAGCCGGGCTGGACGGAGCTGCTGACGCGCGGCGAATCGATCATCCGCGCCAAGGCGGCGTGAGGATGAATATGGCCACGAAGACATTCAAAGCCGCCATCGTTCGCAACGAAGGCGCGTGCTACATCCCGCTGACCTTCGATCCGAAGGCCGTGTTCGGAAAGATCCGTGCGCCGGTCAAAGTGACGCTGAACGGCTATACGTTCCGCAGCACGATTGCAGCGATGGGCGGGCCTCCATGTATTCCGCTGCGCAGGAGCAACCAGGCCGCGGCGCGGCTCGACGGCATCGACACGATCGACGTGCGTCTCGATCTCGATATCGAGCCGCGTGTGGTGAGGCCGCCGGCCGATCTGGTCAAGGCGCTCAAGGCCGCATCGGTCTGGGACCGCTGGCAGGAATTGAGCTTTACGCATCAGCGTGAGCACGTCGAAGCCGTCGAGGAGGCGAAAAAGCCCGACACGCGACTCCGACGGATCGATCGTGCCGTGCAGATGGTCAGCTCGAAGCGATGAACGCAGCAGTTGCTCGATGCCGACGACGGCGGTCGAGCGATTGGATGGATCCACATGGTGATCACCGCTACGCGAATCTCAAAACGCAATACGCGTTTGCGAAGCGAGTAACATGACTCGGTGCCTCCCGATTTTCTGATTCGACTGAAGTGGGGCTCTGGCCCCTGGAATCACTGGCGCTCAGAGAATCCCGATCTGACCGTTTCCCTCGATGGTGCGGCGCTCGACGGGATGATTCTCACCGGCGTGAACTTCTCCGGGGTGAGTCTGCGGCGCGCGTCGCTGCACGCGACGAATCTGATGAACGCCGATCTGCGCGGGGCCGATTTCACCAACGCACGTCTCGTCGAAGCGGATCTCATTGGCGCCCGACTGCACGGCACGATTCTCACCGGCGCGAATCTGCGCGAGGCCGATTTCCTTGGCGCCGATCCGGTCAACGCGAAGTGCTCGCTCGACGACCTGAAGGGCGCGCTGCACGTCAGCATGCCCTTCGAGGTCGGCACGGCAACCGCGGAGGACGCGGGCGCGATCGCCGCAGCGCATATCGATTCCATTGAATCGATCGGTCCCCTCTTCTACGGCGCTGACGTCGTGCACGCCTGGCATGCCGCGATCGAGCCTTCGATTTATGCGAACGCGATCGCCGCGGGCGAGAAGTTTTTCGTCGCGCGTGTCAGCCAGGAGGGCCGCCGTGAGGCCCTCGGCTTCTCGTCGCACCATGCCGACCATGGTCGGCACAGCGTGGGCGTGTATGTGCGGGGCATTGCCGCTCGCCGTGGCATCGGGTCGGCGCTGCTGAGTGCCGCGGAATCGTCGGCGATAGCGGCAGGCGCGACGAACCTGCACCTGGACTCCTCGCTGGCCGCCGTCGAGTTTTACAAGGCCAACGGCTTCGTGGAAACGGGCCGGGGCGAACATGCACTCCGGGTAGGCCGGACGATGGTCTGCGTCTTCATGCAGAAGAATCTGAGCGGAGTCGGGGTACAGTAATGTCTCACTCGGGAGGCTGACGTGAGGACTTTGCTGCAATTCGCGCTCATGGTGTTCCTGTCAACCACCGTGATCGCCCAGTGGGCGAATGTGCCAACGCCACAGATCCCGCGGACACCCGACGGCAAGCCGAATCTTTCGGCTCCGGCACCGCGGCTGCCCGATGGGACACCCGATCTCTCCGGCGTCTGGAGTCCTCCGACGGGATACTCGCGGGACCTCACCCGCGATCTCAAGGAGGGAGCGCCGTTCCAGCCGTGGGCCAAGGCGCTGTATGACGAACGTGCCTCAGGCAGTCTGTGGAAAGAGGAGCCCGACGCGAACTGCCTGCCGCAAGGTGTCCCCAAGGTATTGCTGGTGCCGGCGGTCTGGCGCATCGTCCAGACGCCGAAGATCGTGTTCTTCGTCCACGAGGCCTTCAACCTGTGGTGGCAGGCATTCTCGGACGGCCGTCGCTTCGTGCCGCATCCGGATGTTGCGCCCACCTGGCACGGGTACTCGACGGCGAAATGGGACGGGGACACGCTCGTTGTGGACAGCGGCGGTTTCAATGGCCGAATCTGGCTCGATCAGCTCGGGAAGCCCGCCACTGAGGCGCTGCACGTGACGACTCGTTTCCACCGCAAGGATTTCGGTACGATGAATATCCAGATCACCATCGACGACCCGAAGGCCTATACGAAGCCGTGGACGGTGTCCGTACCGGTCACGCTGCTGCCGGCGGCGGATTTGATGGAGTTCATCTGTCTCGAGAACGAGAAGGACACGATCGGGAAGCTGAAAAATACAAAGTGAGCTATGCCTGAGGTCAAGACCAAGCTGACGGGGGCGTCGGTTGACGATTTTCTCGACACCATCGAGAACGAACAAATGCGCGACGACTGCCGCATGATTGCGCGAATCATGGAGAAGGCGGCGAAGGCGCCGCCGCGCATGTGGGGCTCGAGCATCGTCGGGTTCGGTACGAGCAAGTACCGCTACGCCAACGGCAAAGAGGCGGAGTTCATGCTGACGGCGTTCTCGCCCCGCAAGCAGAACATCACGTTGTATCTGACGCCGCGCTTGTCCGAACACCGCGCCCTGCTGGACAAGCTCGGTGCGCACTCGTGCGGGAAAGGTTGCCTGTACATCAAGCGCCTTTCGGACGTGCACATGCCGACGCTGACGAAGCTGGTGAAGGCGTCGGTGGCCGACATACGCAAGGCACATTCGTCATGAGCGGCCATCGGGCGATTCAGGGCCCGAACATTCCGATGCCGGCCGGACCGTACTCGCCGGGCATGGGATTCGAACGGCTGGTCTTTGTCGCCGGGCAGGGCGCGAGCGATCCAGCCACCGGCGGAATGCCGGACGACGTTGAAGCGCAGACCGAGCAGTGCCTGCGCAACGTCGAATCGATACTAAAAGCGGCGGGCTCGAGCCTGCAGCACGTGTTGCGCTGTGGTGTGTTCCTGATCGACATGAGCGAGTTCGACCGTATGAATGGCGTGTACGCGCGCATGTTCGGCAACCATCGGCCGGCGAGAACGACCGTTCAAGCCGCGGCGTTGCCCAAAGCCGGCCTGCGAGTAGAGATCGACTGCATCGCGTACGTGCCGTAGGGCCGGTCCGCCTTCGCCAAGGCTACGGCGGGACGGGCCCCAGGAGACATGAATGAAGTACGCATGCGGCGTGATGCTGCTGGGCCTGTGCGTGGGGTGTGCACGGCAGCAGTGGCCGGAGCCGCCAGCCATTGATCAGGTGCAGTATCAGAGGCGATATGAAACCTGGCTCGCGGAGCAGCAGGACACTGCACGTTCATCGTCCATCATCGTGGGCATCTGGCCGCTGCCGGAGGGAGAGACCGCATTCGGCTCCGATCGATCGTTGCCGATCGTGCTGCCAGCGAGCGTCCCGGCGCGGGCTGGGATCTTCCGCCGGACCGGTGAAAAACTGACGGTCTCTCCAGCGCCAGGTGTCGCGCTGCTGGGAGACGACGGAATGGCTCTGGCCCCGTCCTCGGAGGCGCCGTACGAAATGACGCTCGGCTCGTTGCACATGTCCAGGATTGCGATGCCTGACGGCCGGCAGTTCGTCGACGCGTCAGATGACGCGCATCCGTTGCTCAAGGATTTTCCGAAGGTGCAGACCTACCCGGTCGATCGGCGCTGGCGAGTGTCGGCGCGCTTCGATGCATTCGAGCAGCCGAGAACGATGCACATTGACGATGTCCGCGGCGGCAGAATGGAGTTTCCCGCGGTCGGACGTCTGACATTCCGGATCGGCGGGCAGGAGCAGCAGCTCACGGCCTTTCAGTTTCCTGACAGCCCGGAGTTCTTCGTGTTGTTCAAGGACGCGACGAACGCCAGCACGACCTACGGGTTTCGCCTCATTGGTGCCCCGGTCGTCCACAATAGCGAGTGGACCGTACTCGACTTCAACGTCGCGCGGAATCCACCGTGTGCGTATTCGCCATACACCACCTGCCCGTTGCCGCCGGCGGAGAACCGGCTGGCCGTGGCGATTGAAGCCGGTGAGAAACGGTTTCCGACTGGACGGGGGTTTGTACAACAGTGAACCTACAGCCGCAATCGTCCTCGACTGCACCGCAAGTCGTCAGCCGTGAAGCGCTGATCTCGGCGATCACGACGTTCCTCTCCGGCTGGGACACGCTCGACGACATTTCCGCGTGCCTCTCGCGCGAGCTCGATTCGGCCGGACCGCGCGCGCTGATTCGTCTGAGCCGCGCGCTGTCTACGGCTGGCGCCGACTGGAGTTACTACCCGCGCGATCCGCTGGCGCGCCGCATCCACCAGGTGCTGGCCGATCGCATCCTGCTGCCCGACTCCTCACTGCAGGGTGGGGAGCATCTCGCGGCGCTGGGCAGCGGACCGGTGGTCATCGTCGCGAATCACCTGTCGTACGCGGACGCGAACCTGGTCGAAGTCATGTTCCATCGCGCCGGCGCCGAGCCGGTGTGCGATCGGCTGACGGTCATCGCCGGGCCAAAGGTCTACTCCAGCCTGAAGCGTCGCTTCTCGAGCCTGTGCTTCGGCACGATCAAGGTGCCGCAGAGCAGCGGTGTCTCGTCGGAGGACGCCGTCATGGATCCGCGGGAGGTGGCGCGCGCGGCCAGACGCTCGATCGAGATCGCGCACGAGCGGCTGCGGCTCGGCGACGCGCTGCTGGTGTTTGCCGAAGGCACGCGCAGCCGCACGCGTGGCATGCAGCAGATGCTGGCCGGTGTGACACGCTACCTCGAAGTGCCCGACACCACCGTGCTGCCAGTCGGCATCATCGGCACCGAGGCGCTGTTCCCGATCGATGACGATGCCCTGCACCCGGTGCGCGTCGAGGTACGTGTCGGCGCTCCGATTCTCGCGCACGAGGTCCGTGAACGCTGCGCCGGCGATCGTCAGGCGATGATGGACGAGATCGGCCGGGCCATTGCCGCGCTGTTACCGCCCGAGTACCGCGGCGCATACGAGAAGGCTGAATGATGAAGCACGCGAAGGCCCTGGCGGTGCTCGCCGCGATCGCGATCGTCGTCGTGTCCGGCTTTAGCCGGACCAATGTCGTGTCTGGCTTTAGCCAGACCAACGCTGCGCAGGCCCAAACATCGATCAAGCTGTACGTCTTCGACGGCGGAGTCCTCGAATCCGATCCCGCTCGCTACCGTCTGACGAAGGAAGACGTCGGGACGACGCAGCTGTCGGTGGCCGCCTATTTGATCGTGCATCCGAGGGGCGTGCTGCTGTGGGACACCGGCGCTGTGCCCGATGAGAGCTGGAAGCCGACTGGGAGTCCTGTGCAGCAGCGGCTCGTGCTGCCCGATGGCCAGGAGCGCAGTGTCACCATTCGCTCGCCGCTCAACCTGCAGTTGGCCGCGAGCGGCTACTCGCCGTCGCGAGTGACGCATCTCGCGCTCTCGCACTATCACTGGGACCACACCGCCAACGCCAACGCGTTCGCACGTGCGACGTGGCTCGTGCGTCAGAACGAGCGCGACGCGATGTTCGCCGACAAGCCGCTCGGCACGGCGACGCCGATGACCTACGGCGCGCTGAAGACCAGCAAGACGATCGTCGTGACCGCCGACGAGCACGACGTGTTCGGCGACGGCGCAGTCATCCTCAAGAGCGCGCCGGGACATACGCCCGGTCATCAGGTGCTCTTCGTCAAGCTGGCAAAGACCGGTGGGGTGGTGCTGTCCGGTGACCTGTATCACTATCCGCAGGAACGGACCATGAACCGGCTGCCGACGTTCGAGTTCAACGAAGAGCAGACGCGCGGGGCTCGAAAGGCGGTCGAAGAGTTTCTCGCGCGCACGAAATCGCAGTTGTGGATCCAGCACGACTTCAACGCGCATGCGAAGTTGAAGAAGGCGCCGGAGTATTACCAATAGGTCCGGCTGAGGCCGCACACTACAGCAGTCATGTCGATCGAATCCGCGGACGACTGGAAGGGCCTGCGCCGAGCCGGCCACATCGCGCACCTGACGCTCGATGCGCTCGAAGCGAGCGTGCGGCCCGATGTCAGCACCGCCGAGCTCGATGCGGTGGCGGCGCGGATCTTCGCCGAACACGGTGCACGCTCGGCGCCGGCCATGGTCTACGGATTCCCCGGAACAGTGCTGATCAGCGTGAACGACGAAGTCGTCCACGGCATCCCCGGACCGCGCCGCCTTGCCGCCGGTGATCTGGTCAAGCTCGATGTCACGGTCGAGAAGGATGGCTACATCGCCGACGCCGCCCGTTCAGTGATCGTCGGATCGGGGTCCGATGTCGCGACGCGTCTCTGGGCGTGTGCGCGCGACGCGTTTGACGCGGCGCTCACGGTCGCCAGAGCCGGAAGGAAGGTCAACGAGATCAGCCGCGTAGTCGAGACCACGGTGCGTGCGCGCGGCTTGACAGTCGTGCGCGGCCTCACGGGACACGGCGTCGGCCGCACGATTCATGAGCCGCCGTCGGTGCCCAATCAGTACGACCCGTGGCAGCGTGACGTCCTCACCGAGGGGCTGGTCCTGACGATCGAGCCCATCATCAGTGCCGGGTCGGCACGCATTCGTCAGGATCGCGACGGCTGGACGACACGAACAAGCGACGGCAGCTGGGCGGCACATCACGAGCACACGATCGTGATCACGCGCGATCGTCCGATCGTGTTGACGGCGAATTGAGGCTGTGAAGTCGAAGGATTTTCGGCGCATCGCGCTCGGGCTCAGCGGGGCGACCGAGAAGGAGCACATGGGGCATCCGGATTTCCGGGCGAACGGACGCATCTTCGCCACGCTCCACGCCGACCTGAAGTCCGGCATGGTCAAGCTGACGCCCGACGAGCAGACCACCTTCATGCGTGCACATCCCGGTGCGTTCTCGCCTGAAGCCGGTGCGTGGGGACGAGCCGGTTGCACGCGCGTCCGTCTCGATGCCGTGGACGAGGAGACGCTGGGCGAGGCGATGACGCTGGCGTGGAAACACACCGGCGCAAAGAAGAAATCGACCGGGGCGCTGAAGAAGAAGTGAACGACCGTCCGCGCGATCGCGCCAAGGCCTTCTGCGATCAGTACGGCCTCGCGCTTCCCATCCTGCTCGCACCGATGGCGGGCGCGTGTCCGGTCAGCCTGTCGGTGGCAGTCGCCAACGCCGGCGGCATGGGCGCGCTCGGCGCGCTGGTCACCGCGCCGTCTGGCATCACGGAATGGGTGCGCGCGTTCACGGCGCAGTCGAACGGCCCGCTGCAGATCAACAATTGGATTCCGGATCCGCCGCCGCACCGTGACGCGGACGCCGAAGCACGCGTGCGCGCCTTCCTCGCCGCGTGGGGGCCGGAAGTGCCGGCCGCAGCCGGCGACGTCGTTCTGCCCGATTTCGACGCCCAGTGCCGCGCCTTTCTCGAGGCTCGGCCGCGGGTCGTGTCGTCGATCATGGGGCTCTATCCACCGCAATTCGTCGAGCGCCTCAAGGAGCGAGGCATCGCCTGGTTCGCGACCGCCAACACACTGGCCGATGCACAGCGCGCGCAACAGGCCGGCGCCGACGCGATTGTTGCGCAAGGCTTCGAAGCGGGAGGCCATCGCGGCGCGTTCGATCACGCCAACGCCGAGCGTCAGCTCGTCGGGTTGATCGCGCTGGTGCCACGTCTGGTTGATCACCTGGATATCCCGGTCATCGCGGCAGGAGGCATCGGCGATGGCCGAGGCGTCGCGGCCGCATTGATGCTGGGCGCAAGCGCGGTCTCCATCGGGTCCGCGTTTTTACGCTGTCCGGAAGCCCAGACGCATCCGGCCTGGGCCGACGCGCTCGCCGATCTCGAGCCCGAGAACACGATGATGACGCGCGCGATCAGCGGACGGCTTGCGCGGGCGATTGCGACAGATGTGCTCAGAGCTGCTGCCTCACCGGGGGCGCCGCCGCTGGCGCCGTATCCAGTGCAGCGCGGGCTGATGCAGCCGATCAAGGATGCCGGTGCGAAGGCCGGCGACATTCAGCGGATGCAGGGCCCGGCGGGCCAGTCCGCGGCAATGGGCAAGCCGATTCCGGCCGGCCAGATGGTAAAGAAGATCTGGGACGAAGCGCAGTCGTTGCTCTGACGTGCTCCTCGTCCTCCGGCTCGTTCTCGTCCCTCTCCTGATTGCCGCTGTCACACTTGCGTCCCGACGTTGGGGGCATCGTGTTGGCGCGTTCGTGACGGCGTTGCCCGCGGTCGCGGGACCGACGCTGTTGTTCTACGCCATTCAGCAGGACGCGCTGTTCGCGGCCGACGCCGCGCGTGGATCACTGCTCGGGCTGGTTGGTGTCGCTGCGTTCTGTCTCGCCTACGCGCGCGCGTCGATACGGTTCCACTGGGCGGTCTGTCTGCTCCTCGGATGGTTGTCGTTCGCGATCGTCACGCTCGCGATGTACCGGGTCCATGTCGGTCCGATCGTCGCGTTTGTCATCGCGGTGGCGGCGCTGTTTGGTACGCGCACGCTGTTGCCCGCACAGACGCCAGTCATAAGCGCCTCAACGACGCCGCGCTGGGACCTGCCGCTGCGCATGTTGTCTGCCGCGGCGATCGTCTTCACGCTCACGTCGGCCGCCGAGCGGCTGGGATCGAGTGTGAGTGGAATCCTGACGCCGTTCCCGGTTGCGACGGCGATTCTCGCGGGCTTCACGCACGCACAGCGTGGATCGTCCGCATGCGTCGAGTTCCTGCGGACGTATACGCCGGGGCTGTGCGGCTTCGCCGTCTTCTGCGTGATGCTGGCGCTGACGCTGCCGCATCTGTCGATCGCGGCGTCATTCTGCGTGGCGCTGGCGACGCAGCTGGTGTTGCAGACGGCGCTGTTCAGACGGATCTAGCGCGCCTGGCGATCGAGTGGCGCCAGTTACTTGGTCGCACGGGCGTAGAATCCGTGACATGACTCTGAACAGCTTTGGAGTTATGCGCACCGGCTTTCTCCGGATTGCGCTCACTCTTGCGGTCCTCTCCGATTCTTTCCACAACCGAAGACGTCAACGTCTTCTTCGCCGCCACGAACCTCGGGAGCAATCCCATCGCCAGGACTGCCGTGCGCGAGGAGACCGTCCTGGTCGTCAACGAGATGGAATGGAAGGACTCGGCGTTCTGTTCTGGAGCATCTCAATCGCCGTTGTTTCTGTCACAGCAGTCGCCGTAGCACAGCAGCGCCTGCCCGATGTTGACCTCACTGTGGTGGACCGCCCGGCCGAACTCGAGGATGAGCCAGTTGGCACAGAACTCGGCGGGGGTATTTCCTCGGACCGGCCGGAGAAGCCATCTTTGTCGATTCGTCTACTGAGGGTCGATCCGGCCTCGTGTGAGGCAGGCGACGCCATTACCTATGACGTAGCGATGAAGAACATTGCTGGTCGAGAGTTGCGGATCCCAGTGAGTGTGGATCGGCGGTACGCAGGAACATCGGATGATCGCGTCGCATTTCCCGTGATTACGTTCGCCTTAAAGGTCTTTGACAGAACAGAACTTGTCGATGCGGGCGAAACCACGTACGGAAACTCTCTGGATTCGTGGACGACGCGTACGATTAGTCCGGGCCAAGAACTGTTAATGAGAGTCGGCGGCGTGTGTCGGCTGGTGACCACACATCAAGGCAAATCAGCGAAGCCTGGAGTGAACGAAGTCCAGGTCGTCGCAGTTGCGTACCTTCGGCGCTCGGCCAACGCCTTCGGACTCGGTATTTCCAGTGCGCCCTACACTTTGAAGATGAACTATCCTCGCGAGCAATGACGCGGGCGGGGTATAGCTCCCGTACATTTGTGCGGCTGTTCAACTTGAACGTCTCGCATTATCTGAGACACGACCCGAGGCGCGCACGCTGCTCCGGAGCCCGGCCTCGAGTTTTACAAGTGTGAAAGGCGATGGCGTCCCCAGC
>Ga0111539_10004131_pt1 | contig 19056 bp, 12 predicted proteins | sample RhiMethybrSRZTD1_FD_79667 | JGI IMG/M metagenome (GOLD analysis project Ga0111539, IMG submission 79667) | Populus rhizosphere microbial communities from Tennessee, USA - Rhizosphere MetaG P. TD hybrid SRZTD1 (version 2) (version 2) | ecosystem: Host-associated > Plants > Roots > Rhizosphere >... | reverse complement strand
CCCAGGAGGGTCGAAGCATCGGCGGATTTTGCGAGAAACCACCGCCCTTCGCAAGTGGCAGCTGGACCACCGGCGAACGACGAATCCACGCGAGGATGTTCGGTCTCTCCTCCCGCTGCAGGTCTCAAATCGCCGCAGAGACACGTGTTTCCGGAATCACACCTGAGCTGTAAGATGATCGCGCCCACGTGCCGACGCTTGCCATCGCGATCTTTATCGGCCTCTTCGCGGTCGCGACGCTTCGCAACATTCATCTCGGCGTCCTGATGTTTCCCGCGGCATGCGCGGTCGGCGTATGGCTGGCGGGCATGCCGCTTCGCGACATCGTCGCCGGATTTCCAGTGAACATCCTGGTACTGCTGGCCGGGGTGACCTACTTCTTCGGCATCGCGAAGGCGAACGGCACTCTTGATCGGCTCGTGCAGGAGATCATCGCCGTGGTCGGCGATCGCCGCCGGCTGCTGCCATTGGTCTTCTTCTCGGTCACGGCCGGTGTTGCGGCGATGGGTTCGCCGCAGGCGGGATACGTCGTGATGCCGCTCGCGATGCCGGCTGCGAGACGTTCCGGCGTGGATCCGATGTTGATGGCCGTCGCGGTCAATTCCGGCATCAGCGCCGGCGGTCTCGCGCCAACGAGTCTGTTCGGCATCGTCACCTACAGCACGGCCCATCGGGCCGGCATCGATCTCAATCCGCTCGTGCTCCTGGCCGCAGCGCTGGTCGCGAATCTGGCATTGCTCGCGGCCGCCGCATGGTTGTTCCCGGGTTCGAGCGTCGCCCCCACACCTTGCGAGGGCGAAACCGAACCGGCGCGCGCCGCCGCAAGCGGCCGATTCACCTCACAGCAGCTGGTGACGCTCACCTGCATCGTCGGCCTGATGCTCTCCGTCATCCTGGGGATCTGGCTGGGGCTCGAACCGGACATCGGCGTGATCGCACTGGGATTCGGCGCAGCACTGGCACTGGTCTACCCGAAGGCGGGAGCCGAAGCCGTTGGCAGCATCGATTGGTCGACCATCCTGATGGTCGGGGGGATCGTCACGTTCGTGGCGGTGCTCCAGCGAATGGACGCGGTCAATCTGCTGGGACACGCGGCCATGAACATCGGCACGCCGCTTGTCGCCGGGTTCGTGATCTGCATGATCGCGGGGCTGATCTCGGCGTTTGCGTCCACCACCGGCATCCTTGCGGCGCTCGTGCCGATGGCCGTGCCGCTGGCCGCGTCGGGTGGCGTGGCCGGATGGGCGTTGATCAGCTCGATAGGCGTGTGCGCCTCGATCGTAGACGCGTCGCCTTTCTCGACGACGGGTGCGCTGCTGGTCGCCTCGGCGGCGGAGGACGAACGGCCGCGATTGAAATCGCTGCTGATGCGATGGGGATTTTCCATGGTGATTGTCGGCCCGGTGGTCGCGGCAATTGCTCTGTTTTTTGCTTGAACGTTCATCGAAGCACGACGAAGGCGTGCGCCTCGCGAGCCAACGGTCGGCCAGGCGGCCGACCTCATGACAATGACTCAACCGTCTCTTCTGATTCGACGCGCGTCACTCGACGATGCGGAAGGTATTGCCAGGGTCCTGCAGGCCGTGGCTTCTTTGCGGTCGGAATAGCCGGCGGGACTGTATCGGTGGTTTGTAGAGTGTCAAATCCCAAGCTCCAAATCCCAAGCTCCAAGGCACTCCCAACCTCCAAAATTCAAAACCAATTCCCAAATCAACGCCCAACCGATTGGAGGTTGGTTTGGGAGTTGGGCGTGCGTTGGGATTTGGAGCTTGGAGCTTGGGGTTTGACGGTCCAGAAATGACCAGAACAGACCACCAGGCCAGCTAGAATCGAAACTCGTAGGTACACTTCGCCAGCAGCATCCGGTTGCGAGCTGCCAGATTGGGACGATCGAAGCGGTCTCTGCTCTCGTCGTACACGAGATAGATTTCGCTGCCCGGCCGATACTCCCAGCCCACCAGGACATTCGCCGACACCCTCTGGTCGAGATCGTTCCACTGGATGTACGACTTCACGAACAGGTCGGTCGTGAACGCGTACAGGACACGGTTGCTGAACGTCGTCGTGTCGAAGGTGCCCGCGGGGTGATCGACGGTGTTGTGCGTGTAGATGAAGTCGACCGAGAGATTGGCCGTCGGGTGGACGTTCGTCGAAAATAGCAGCTGCCGGCGTTCTCCGCTCCAGTAGTCGTACAGGCCGTAGCTCACGACTCCCGAGACGGGTCGGCTGGCGTTGCTCTCGAAGGTGAACTCGTGCGACCGATTGGTGTAGTCGCCGGGCTGAATGGTGATCGGGCCGACCGGGAAGGGAGCGGAGATGCGTTCCCTGGCCGGACCGTAGGAATAGCCAATTCGGTCATTGGACTCCAGGGTGAGCTTTGCCCCGACGGTGCCACGCCTTCCGAGGAAATCGTGATCGTAGAACGCATCGTACGCCATCGATCCGGAGTAGATGACGTTCCGCACGCGCTTGCGATTGATCCATTGTGTGTAGCCAACATCGGCGGCGGACCGTCGAAGATCGTTCTGTGTCACGAACCCCATCTCCGGGACGAAGTCGGGACCGACCGCGTAGTAGCGGACGTCTGCAACGATGTCCCGTTTGGAGAACATCAGGCGCCCGATTCCGAGACTGTCACTCTCGACGCCCGCTGGATTGAAGGTGTGTGCGAGCATCAGCTCTCCCTTCAGAGAAGGACTGAACCAGAAGTTGCCGTCGAGACCCGCCAACCGGCTGAAATCCGTGCTGCTGCTCTGGTTGCTGGTGACGATGGCGCCGATGCTGCTGTTGGTGAACAGGTTGCGCTTGACCCGGACCACGCTGTAGTTCGTCGACGGTAGTCGAACCGACCCGGTGGGCAGCGACAGGTCGGCGCTCCCGGTCTGCACGTTCATCACGCCGACCGAATACGGTCCCACTCGACCCGAGAGCTTGCCCGCAGCCAGAATCGGCACTTCCTGCCCGTTGGCCAGGCCGATCCGGCGGCTGTAGAACATCATCATCTCCTGTTCGAGGCCAACGTTGAACAGTCCGGCGTCCTCCAGGAAGAAGTCCCTCTTCTCCGGAAAGAAGAGCGGGAACCGGGTGAAGTTGATCACTTCCTGATCGGCCTCCACCTGCGCAAAATCGGTCCGGATCGAGACGGTTCCCTGAAGGTTCGGCGTGATGTCGTACAGGACATCGCCGCCGATGTTGAACCGGGGATCCGATGACGCGGGCCGGTAGCTGCGCTCTCCGCCGCCGAGCACGTAGGGTTCCGCTTCCCACCTGGCGTAGGCCCGATCGGTCCGGATGCCAATCAACTGGCCGAACCGCTCGGCCCGCCAGGTCGCACGACCGCCCAGCCACCTCGGGATCGGTGCCCAGTAGTCCGACTCCTGCCTGCGCCGAATGGCGCGACTGAGTTGGAGACCCCAGGTCATCGGCTGGTCGCCTCCGAACCGGAGCGTGGAGAAAGGAATCCGGAACTCGGCGGTCCAGCCGGCGTCGGTCACCTGTGTCTTGACCTGCCAGATGCCATTCCACGCCGTGTTGTACGACCGCGCATCGGTGACGATGCCATCGCGGCGGGTGCCCAGGGAGTTCGTCGAGAAGTAGTAGAAGTTTCGATGATCGTGGTAGGTGTCGAGGTAGATCCCGACGTAGTCGTCGTTCGAGAGAGGCGCATCGCGCCGCATGTCGAGAGCGATGATCCCCTTCGGATTGGCGTCGTGGCAGATGACCCCAAAGTAGAGTGCCCGATCGTCCTGGACGACACGGACTTCGGTGTCCTCGGTGGCCGGTACCCGGTCGAGGGGCGCGTACTGCCAGAACCGGGTGGCGGGCACGGCCTGCTGCCACACCGCCTCGTTCAGAATCCCGTCGACCTTGATTGACTCGCCGCCGGGGATGGCGTGGACGTTCAGCTGATCTGGCGTCGGGAGGTCTGAGCGGCCATCATCCTGCGCCGACGCGGTCATGGGCAGGACCCCGGTTAGAGTGAACAGAACCAGAACGCCCAGACGCCTCATTGCGAAAAGCCGCCGCGCGACAGCAGCGCCACGAACCGCGCGTCCTGCCGGTAGGTCGAGCGAGCGCACTTGCTCGCCAAACAGAGTACGCGGCCCGGCGCAGTTGCTGGTAGCCACGAGGCGCAGACCGTGAGGTGATGGCGGCAGCGCTGCAGGCTCATGAATCGCCACCGCATGTCTCAGTCGCCCGCTGCAGCGCCAGGAACTCCAGGGAGCTAGATGCGCCTGAGTCCCCGCTCGATGTCGCGAACACCGCGCCGCAGGAGGTAGATCGCGCCGGGCGCCAAGACCAGGCCGATCAGGACTTCCCACCAGATCACGCCATCTGCCCATGCGGAACCGGCGAAGAACCTGCTGCGCTTGCTCAAGTCGAACGCGATGAGGCCAGCAATGAGGAACAGCCCCGATGAGGCTGTCGCACTGAACCCGAGCCAGAGCGGGCTGCGCGACCGTCGGGCAGTGGGATTGTTCGACCAGAAGTGGAACTGCCACGACGTCGCGATCACGATCACCACTACCGCAACCGCGAATAGATACTGCACGAGTGTTTCCATTTGGGGGGATTCTAGCGGACTGTATCGTTGCCTTGTCGAGTGGCAAATCCCAAGCTCCAAATCCCAAGCTCCAACGCACTCCCAACTCCCAAACCAACTCCCAACCGGTTGGGAATTGGTTTGGGATTTGGACGTTGGGAGTGTGTTGGGATTTGGGAGTTGGAGCTTGGGATTTGGCGAGGAGTACCTCTGCGCGTCCGTCGGTCGCGCGTGCAGCGATCGACCGCTGCCGCGCGGCGGCGGCAGTCAGCGCGGCTGGCTGTCGCGGGACAGCCTCGTGAGCTGCCACGTCACATTGAACGTGTTGAAGTCCGACCCGCGCCGTGTGGTGGCGCCCGTGCTGTATACGAACTTGAGAGACTGCCGCGAGGAAATCGGAACCGACACCGTCGCGCCGAGCCGGCTGTTGCGCTGAAGATCCGGGTTCTTGACGTCGTCGACGCGCGTCTGGCCGCCGCCGAACCATGTGCTGTTGAACGCAATCCACGTGCGCCGCGGCAGGGCGTATGCGACGTGCGTCTGCCAGGTGCCGACCGGATCCTGCTGTTTCCGCGCGTCGCCGGGGTAGTAAGCGGCGTTCGTGTGGAAAAACCACACGCCGGCGTATCCCTCGAACGTCCAGCGACCGATTTGACGGGAGACGCCGACCTCGGGTTTGACCGCCCAGCGGTTGTATCCGAGGTTCACGAGCTGCGTCGCCTGGTATTGACCCCACGGCGGCACGAGGGTGACGCTCGCCCCGACGACCACGGCGCGGGGCCTGGCGCGCGAGAACTCCGGCAGCCTCAACGCCGGCGCCCCCCGCAATCCGATCGACAGCTTGAACCTCGGATCGGTCAGGCCAAAGAGATCCTGGCGCTCGGATTGGCCGCCCACGTCGCCGGAAATCGCGCCTCGCGCGATCGGCACCACCGCGAGCACCCGTGCCTGTCGCCCCGCCAGACTGAAGACGTGGCCAATCCCGGTCGTCGCGATCCACAGATCGCCCTGCACGTGGTCGATGTCGAGCGATGGGTCGAGCAGGATTGGCCCCTGCGATCGGCCAAACCCGCCGAGCACGAACGTGGTGCCGATCGGAGCCGGCGAGTAGGCGCGGGGCTCGAGCTCCTGCGCCAGCACCACGTGCGCGGCCAGCAGCATGATACCGGCCGCCAGGATTACGACGCGGCGGCCGACGTGCGGATGTTCGCACACGCGAGCACCTGCCTGATTGCGCTCACCATCTCGAGAACGATGCTCAAGTGGCCGAGTCGGTCGACGATCCGCAGCGTCGCTCCTGGCACGAGCGCGGCGGTGTGATGCGCGTTTGCGACCGGCACGAGCGTGTCGCCCGTGCCGTGCAGCACGACGACCGGGCAGGCGATCGCCGAAACGTCGAACGTGGCCCATCCGGAACCGTCGGCGAGTCGATCGTCGACGTAGCCCCCGAAGCCGAGTGCGAATGCCTCGGTCATGGCTCGCTGCCAGCACTGCGCCGCGACGGTGTCCGCGAACATCTCACGATCCGCCTCAGCGGCCGCGTCACCAGTCGAGTACGCGGACATGTTCTCGCCGTGTTCGCCGAACTGCGCAACCACGATCGCGTGGGCCGCCTCGCGATTCGGCGCTTCCCAGACGGCGAGCGCTCCGGGTACGAGCGCGCGGCCCTCGGTCCAGCGCATGTCGCTCACCGCGCAGCACGCGACCGTGCCCATGACGCGGCGGGAGGCCGCGGCGAGCGCGAGCGCGTACGCGCCGCCGGTGGACGCGCCCACGCTCACGAACCGATCGATGCCGAGATGGTCCGCTACGGCGAGGGCGTCGGGGACCCATCCGCCAATCGTCCTGCCAGGCTGTGGCGTCGAGCGCCCGTACCCGGGCCGATCGATGCCAATCAACCGCAATCCGGCCTGATCCGCCGCGGCGGCGCAGATCTCCGGCTCCCACCGGCTTCCGGGACCGCCATGGCACCACAGCACTGGCGTCTGCCCGGGCGTGCCGTAGTCGGCGAATGCGACACGACGGCCATCGGAAACAGTGGTCAATCCTTCTTTCATCGCAGTCCTCCTGATGTCCCAGAGAGTCAGACACGTGCCGCCGTATCGAACGCCGGCCGCGCGGCTTCGACGGCGATGCCGCGGGCAGCGAACGTGGATTCGAGATCGCCGTCGAGGAATGCCCGCGCGTCGGCAATGTCCTTGAGGTTGGCGTCGAGGTGCGCGAGGCACAGCGATCGAGCCGTCAGGTTCGCGTGTTCTTCGGGACAGAGCTCCGCGAACGGACGCATGGCCGTGCCGAGCGCGAGGCCGTCGAGCTCCGGATCGGGAAACTCGCCGCTCAGGTACCCCTTCCGGAACCACTCGTGGACGTACTCCGCGTTGTCCGCGAAGTGCATGTGGCCGGCGCGCCGGAGCACCACGAGCTGTTTCGGCGCCGCCATCTTCTGATAGAGCGATCGAATGTCTTCAACGTTGACGAGCGGGTCGAGCTCTCCGGTCAGAAGGAAGGCCGGCACGGGACGCTGCCAGTCGTCGACCCGCAGAAGCGTCTGCAGCCGGCGGGCTTGCGGCGCCATGCTCCGCTCGCCATACATCGGGCAGATCGCGAACACCGCCGCCGGCCTCTGATCCAGGGAATTCAGGGCCAGCGCCGTGAAACCGCCCATCGATTCGCCGCCAACGCCAATCGCTCCTCGATCGATGCGGTGGCCAGCCGGCAGTTCGATCGCCGATACCAGATCCAGGAAGCGAGAGGCCTGACGCGGGCGCCTGCGGGCGGACTCGTCGACCGGGGTCTTGGCCACGGCTGCAGCGCCATGCTCGTCGGGAATCAGGTCCTCGATGTTGTCGCCTGGAAAGTTCGCTGACGCGACGATGTAGCCGTGGCTCGCGAGATGGGTGCAGAGGCGGCCCAGCTCGCGGCGGTGGCCGTACCCGCCATGACAGTAGAGGAACAGCGGGAACGTGCCGCGCGCCGCGTCGGCGCCGCGAATGGCGTGCTGCGACGTCTCGGGCATGCCGCGCGCCGGCACGTACCGATCCCACTTCGTCTCGTCGAGATCCTGGCCTCGATAGGCAGCGGTTGCCGGGTACCAGAGCTCGGCAGCAACCGGTCGGTCGGAGAGCGAGCTGTCGCGCAGCTCGAGCGTACGGACGCCTGCCGGATGGGCGCCGCGGGCGAATGGCTCGTATCCCATTGACGGTCTCCTTCTTTCGCGCGAACGGTTCAAATCGGAGGTGACCTCCGCTCGGCGGATGCGGCGATCGAGCGTGTCGGCGAACGATCGGATCGCGTCCGCGTCGGTGCCGGCCAGTGCATCGGCCTCGACGCCGGTGAGTTCACATCCGTGCTCCCGCAGCTCTTCGAGGAGACCTGCAGGGTTCTCCGCAAATCGCCGCCGCAATACCGGGTCGGTGGCGAGGCGTCCAAGCAGCGTTTCCACGTTGCGGTGCGTCACGCTGTGCGAGGATAGCGAGCGCCGTACCGAGACCAGCGACCGGTTCCTTTCGGCCAGGCACGATGACCAAGTCGCTGACACCGAAGGGTTTACGCGGAACACCACGATAGGGAGGCTCGACAGGATGTTGGCGGGATCTGGACAACTGATTGATAGTGGACAGCCGGGAGTTGTCCGGTTGGAGCTGCGCTAGACTCGTCGGGCCATGGGTGATTCCGTCGACGCCGGCGTCGTCGCCGAGTACGAACGGCTGCTCGCGCTCGAGCAGGACCGCCGCCGCAAGCGGGAGAAGCTCGAAGCGCTCCTGCTGACGATCGCCGACGCGCTCGACGTTCGCGTCGTGTTCACGCGAATGTCGGCCCAGATCCAGGACGTCATTCCTCACGTCACCGTCGCGCTGGCGCTGCTCACGCCCGATCGCGGCGGCGTCAAGATCCATGTCGCGTCGAACTACGACGTCGGCGATCTGCCCGAGTACCGGTTCACGACCGAAGGGGAAACGATTCGATCGAGCTGGCGCGCGTTCATCACCTACGACAGCACCGTCGTGGAAGAAGGAGTCCTTCGCGTACGGACGACGCCTCAGGGCGAGGAGCCCGCCTTCGTCGACCTTCGTCCCGGTCCGGTCTGGACGCGCATCGTGACCAGATTCGGCGTCCGTGCCGTGCTGCGCGTGCCGGTGCGCATCAAGGATCAGCCAATCGGCGCCGTCTCGTTCGGATCCGATCGGCCGTTTGCCTATGGTGAGGACGACGTCATTCTGGCGACCCGCATCGCGGATCACATCGCGCTGGCGCTGGCTCACGAGCAGCTGGCCGAGGAAGGCCGACGTGCGGCACAGGCGCAGGAAAGAGCGAACCTGCTCGAGCGGCGCGTGCAGACGCTCGTAGAGGAGCTGGAGCGGCGCGGCGGTCACCGTGCCCTTGGCGACTCGGCGTCATGGAAACAGGCGCTGGTCCACGCCACCAAGGTCGCCAAGACCGACACGACGGTGCTCATCACGGGCGAGTCGGGCACCGGCAAGGAAGTCGTCGCCCGCTTCATTCATCGCGGCTCGCCGCGCGCGCACGGCCCGTTCGTCGCGCTGAACTGCGCGGCGCTGCCCGAGCAGCTGCTGGAGGCGGAGCTCTTCGGCTACGAGCGCGGCGCCTTCACGGGCGCGCACGCCTCGAGAGCCGGCAGGATCGAGCAGGCGTCGGGCGGTGTGCTGTTCCTGGACGAGGTCGGCGAAATGACGCCGGCGGTGCAGGCCAAATTCCTTCGCGTCCTGCAAGAGCGCGACTTCCAGCGACTGGGCGGATCGAAACCGTTGAAGGCCGACGTTCGCGTGATTGCGGCGACCAATCGCGATCCTCGCACCGCGATGGAACGCGGGACGCTGCGCGAAGATCTCTACTATCGGCTGAGCGTCTTCGAGATCACGCTGCCGCCGTTGCGCGATCGCCGGGACGACATTCTGCTGCTGGCCGACGCTTTCATGCAGGAGGTCGGCACCACGGTCGGGCGTCCGGCGGCCGGGATCTCGGAAGACGCGCGCGATCAGCTGCTCCGTCATCCGTGGCCGGGCAACGTGCGCGAGCTCCGGAACGCGATCGAGCGCGCCGTGATCCTGTGCGAAGGCGGCCTCGTCACGAGCGACCACCTTCCGAGCGCGGTCGGCACGCGTCCGGCGCCGGCGCCCTCGCTGGCGTCATCGTCTCCCCACGTCTTTCCTCCTGGCGGGATCACGCTCGAGGCGGTCGAGCGCGATCTCGTCCAGAAGGCGCTTGCGAACGCGCGCAACAACAAGTCGCTCGCCGCCAAGCTCCTGGGGGTTCCACGAGGACAGTTCTACTCGCTGCTCAGGCGCCACGGCCTGACCGACGCTCGCCGATAGCGGCCGCGGAACCTCCCGAGGCGGAGGCTCGAGATCGGCCGAAGCGTTCCTCCGTCAAGGCATGTAGGGCGGCCGACTCTTCGCGATCGCGTCGAACTCGTCGCCGGTCAGGGGCAGCAGCTTGCGCATCGCGGTCCAGGCGCCGCCGGGCGTGACTGCCGCCGTCGTTGCATCGGAACCGAAGAGGACTCTGGTCGGAAGCCGTCTGATTGCTGACGCCCACCGTCGGGCATTGTCGGGGGTCGGAGGCGGGCCCACGGTCGTGACATCGAAATACAGGAGACGTGTCCGCGGATCGTGACGAGCGACGGCATCGACGAACACCTCGAGGGCCTGCTGAGCGCCTTCATCCTGCGGCGATCCTGCGCTCGCGAGGTGCGCCACCTGAACGACCACATCCGGAGCCGCGGGCAGGAGCTCGTTCAGGAAGATCATGGCCTCGTCGCGTCCGTACGGCAGCTTCTGCGTCACCGAGGCGCGGGTGTGGACCACGATCGCCATGTGACGGTCGTTGGCGGCCCTGAATACCCGTCGAACCTGTTCGATGTGCGCAGGATTGTAGTAGTCGACGACGGAGTTGCCGAAGTGCAGCTTGAGGCCGCGTCGGAGATTCGGGTCCGCGGCGCAGCGTGCCAGCTCCTCGAGCGCGTAGTCCTTCAACGGGTTCAGGCCGCAGAACCCGATCAGGCGATCCGGAAACGCCGCGACTTGCCTGCTGGTCCAATCGTTGTCGCGTTTGAGCTTTTCCGCGGCGTGGTCGGCGTTGCGTGAAGGCTGCTCGAAGATGTAGGCAGTGGACAAGACGACCGCGCGTCTGATGCCTGCCGCGTCGAGCTGCTCGATCAAATCCGCCGCCGTGCGGGGCGTCACCTGGCTCACGGGCGGCGTGGTCGTCATCAGCGCCGCGAGCTCGGGACTGAACAAGTGCTGATGGTAATCGGCGAGCGGCGCCGATGGCGTGCTGCTGCGGCTCTGCTCCGGGGTTTGAGCGAACGCGAGCCAGCCCAGGGCGAGCGCGAGTGTGGTTGCGAAGCGAATCGGCATGATGGTCGTTGGCGACCGGCGTCGGGCTCCCGAGCCTACCATCCAGAGTCGGGGTCAGATCTTGTATTTCAACATTTCGTGAGACGGAAATGTTGAAATACAAGATCTGACCCGGGGGTTATGGCTCATTCACCGCGGCAGCCTGTGCCGCAAAGACCTCCGCGATCTTCAACGCAACCGATCGCGCATCCGCGAATGCGGTGTTCGACATCACGGCCACGACGATCCGGCGGTCGGGAAACGTCATGAGGTATGTCGTTCCGCCGATGAAGTCGGCCTTGGTGCCGTGTCCCGCCATGCGCGCGGGCTGGCCCGCGAGCGGAAGCGTCTCGAGGTTCCAGCCAAGACCGTAGCCGGTCTCTTCGGCGGACGGCAACCGCAGTGATGTCTGGAGGAATGTGACGGTGGCGGGCTGAAGCAGCTTCCCGCTGTTGAACGCGATCCCGAACCGCACGAGGTCCGATGGCGTGGACAGGAAGGCGCTGGCGCCCGCGTAACAGGAATGGTCCCCCCTGCGCGCCGACTCCGGGCCGTACCGGGTATCCCCCGCGAACCTCGGGAAGTAGAAGGTCGCCCGATCGGCGATCGATTCGCTCACCGAGTCGGGCCTCGTCGCAGTCATACCGAGCGGCTCGAAGATCTGCGAGCGCATGAACCTGAAGAATCGTTGGTTCGCGGCGGCTTCAACCGCTGCACTCACCAGAATCCAGCCGTAGCTCGAAGCGTGGTACCGGGTGCCAGGCTCGAACAGCAGCTTGTCGTCCGCAAAGAGCCGCAGCCCTTCGAGCGTCGTCTCACAGGGCGATAGCCACGCCTCATCACCGGCGTCGTCTCTGAGACCGGCCAGATGTCCCATCAACTGGCGCACGGTCACGGGCCACGGCTTCTTCGGGAAGGCCGGCACGTATGCCTGGATCTCGTCATCGAGCTTCAGCTTGCCTTGCTCGAGGAGAAGGCCGACGGCGGCCGAGGTGAGCGCCTTGGATGCTTCGCCGGCTCTGAACCGCGTGTCCGGTGTGACGCGCCGCTGGTCCTCGAGATCGGCAAAGCCGAAGCCTTCGGCCCACACGACCTCGCCGCCGATTCCGACTGCGACCGAAAGTCCCGGGAGGTTCTGGTCGAGAAGACCCACGCGCGCGATCTCCCGTCCCTGCTCCACCGCCCCGGTCCACTTCGGCCGCGGCGCCGAGCTCGTCACCGACGGTACCTTCTGCGGGTCCGGGTGCAGCGGTCTCGTGGTGGCGAGCACGTACACCCAAAGTCCGCCGATCGCCGCGATCAGCCCGATGACGCCGATGGCGAACAGGGCGGCTATTGTCTGTATTCGAATCTTCATTTGCTTCCGACCCTGTCCGGGGTCAGATCTTGTATTTCAACAATTCGGCAATGTTGAAATACAAGATCTGACCCCCGGTGGCCGCGCGCTCAGCGCCCGCGATGTTGAAATACAAGATCTGACCCTGGTGGCCCCCGCAGCCGCGCGCTCAGCGCCCGGTGAGGACAGGATCCGCTGGACAGGCCGGTACTGTCTTCAGGCCTAGGTAAGGGTTTCGTGAGATTTCGGTGAGATAGGGGAGTCGCTTTTCAGAAGGTCCCGCGGGTCACGGCCTCACTGGGCTATCCGTATCGGCCTCACTTAGGGTTTCGTGTAATACGTGTAGACATACTTCCACGTCGTCGTCTTACCCGGGTCGGTGCTGAGGTCGACGAACGGTTCGACGGAAATGACGCTGCGAATCGACCAGAAACCGATGCTCGCAGGCGCACGGTCTGAGGTCACACTGAACCCGGCGCCGGTGCGTCGATTTTCCACCCGCACGTCGTAGTCCTTTGGTTCCTTTCCAAAGCCCTGGATGGGAAACGTGACTCGTTCCTCGCCTTCCAGTGTTTTGAGATAGAGGATCTGGTTCGCGCGGATCTCGGCGAGCTTGGGATCGGGCGGGCGAGTGGTCTGGATCGGAAACGGGCACGTGATCGTGAATTCCGGCCCGGTGGCTGCGCGATCGAGCACGAGAAAGTTGTGATTGTACTGGTTGGCATCGAGCGGCAGACGGCCGGTGTTCTGCAGGCTGTGCTCGATGACGAGCTCGGGCCGGCCGGCGGTCAGCCGCACCGTTTTTCGATAGACATAGCCGTAGCCGGATCGCGAATCGTCGAGCGCCTGCGAGAACTCGACCGAATCCTGGCCTGGACGGCTCGACCACTTGCCCGCATCGACGATTTCGTAGGTGTCGTATGCGCTGTACGGCGCATCGGCTTTCTTGCGCAGCACGCCAACGCCGATCTTGACGAATGTCTCGCCGGGCTTGGCCGTGCTGTACCCCTGCGGGCGCTGGAATTCCTCGGCTGGCCCGAGCGCTCCGCTCTGTGCGCTGACGAGGATCTCCGATCCGCGGTAAACGAAATCGCGGACCGACGGATCGGATCCGGTGAACCACGGGCCGTAATACTGATGGCCGTTGTATGCCAGGCTGGCGATCATGCCGGACCAGTCGAACCGGGTCGATCGGTAGAAGCCGCGTTGCGGGTCCGGAAGATAGATCTTCGCCGTGATCTGGCCATTCGAAATCGTCGCTTCTGGAAACGTCATGGTTGGCTGAGTCGCGGAAACCCGGGCATGCGCGAACGCGGGAACGAAGGGAATGAAGGCCGCGAGCAGCGCGCACGCCACGAACGTCAATCGGATTGTCATCTCGAGCATGTCCACGCACCTGGCTGATTGCCCGGGATGATAATGCACCCGGCTCGTTTCTGTCGGCAGCCATCGCCGGACACGGTGCCCGTCATTCGACCGCTTCGGTCAGGGCTCCTTCGGGAACGTGCAGCCGCGGGGACGCAGGCGAAGGGCGACGCCGCGAGGCCGGCCACTCCCGGACGATGCGTGGGGTCCCACAGTGGAGCAGCCGCAACGCAGTCGTCCATCGGCCGAGCGCCTGCGCGTCGCGCGCCTGCCACGTGAAGCCGTACTCTTCGCGAATTGCGGGGGGCAGCAGCCCGATCGTGATCAGCTGCAACACCCGGAACACCGGCCACATGAGCCGCCAGCCCGGAGGAAAGAGAATCGCCCGGGCAATCGCTCGGCTCCTCGGACTGACGACAAGGCGGCGGCTGGCGAGCATCTCTTGCACGTAGGCGTCGAGCCCGGCTGAGTCCCTCGGAAGCAGCCCTTCGGGAATCCCGAACAGCGGCTCGATCACGACGGCCTCCGCGCAATACCGGTCACGCTCGTCGGTCGTGAGCGCGCCGACAAGCTGCTCATAGACCAACGGGATCGAGTCGAGCAACGTCGCGTGTACCCAGCGCGCCAGTTCGGGATCGTGGGCGGAATAGCGTTCGCCTGCCTCGAGTGTCCCCGCAGGTTGGCTGAGCTGCCCGGAAACGCGGTCGTGGATGCAGTTGATGCGAGCCGCCGTGCTGATGGCCTCGTCATCAGTACCGAAGGTCAGTGACAACATCGCCCCGACCGTCGACGTGAGTCGCTTGAAGCCCGTCACCAGGTTGCCGCGGAAGGAACTGTGATCGGCGACGCCCGCGCCAATCAGGGGATGCGCGAGCTGCAGCAGGATGGCGCGGCCCCACCCGGCAATGACGATGACCTCGCGATTGATTTTCCACGAGACGCTGCCGGCATCCGCCCGCACGACGTCCGCCTCGAGCAGCCGCTCGCGAATCGCTGCACGGTGACGGGCCAGCGCGGGGATCCGCGCCTCCTGGACGGTGGCCGCAGGTACCAGTGTCTCCAATGGGCAATCTCCGCTCGCATCCCGCCGATCCGGCGGCCGCGAGAAGAAAGGATCTCCTGGACGGGCTGTTGAGGTCTTCACGCGCACGTGAGGGTTCCGTGAGATTTCAGTGAGATGGGCCGCCGCCGGCAGATCGTCGAGCTCGACGATACCCGTTTTCGTGCAATTACCGTGACGAAATCGCTGCTATTCTCTCATCCTCCCTGACCAGAGCTAGAAAGCGGCTCACCTCCGGCCACTCGTCAACGTGTCTCCAGAGTGATCGCCAGGAGAAGGAATGGGGTTTTCCACGGGAGGCTGAGGGACCGTGGAAGCAGCGCTGCCGGCAGCCGTTGCGGATCAGCGTAGAACCGGAGGGGACGGATGAAGGCGCTGATCCAGCTCCTGGCTGCTGGCGCAGGCATATGTGTCCTGCTCGGCGGCGGGACGCGCGTCATCGCGCAGAGCACACTGCCGCCGGGGTTCGTCGACGAAGTGGTGTTGAGCGGTTTGAGCAGTCCGACCGCGATACGCTTCTCGCCCGACGGCCGGGTGTTCGTTGCCGAGAAGAGCGGACTGGTCAAGGTCTTCGCCAGCCTCTCGGATCCGGCGCCGACCGTCTTTGCCGACCTTCGGACCAACGTCCACAACTACTGGGACCGCGGTCTGCTGGGGCTCGCGCTGGATCCGGGATTCCCGACGCGACCCTACGTCTACGTCTTTTATACGTACGATGGGCCGATCGGCGGCACCGCGCCGACATGGGGCATGCCCGGCATCAGCAGCGATGGCTGTCCCGATCCCCCCGGTGGCACCGCCGAAGGGTGCGCGGTCAGCGGCCGCGTGTCTCGTCTCGAGGCGGCCGGCAATGTCATGACCGGCGCCGAGAGGGTGCTGGTGCACGACTGGTTTCAGCAGTTTCCCAGCCATTCCATCGGCAGCCTCGTGTTCGGATCCGACGGCGCGCTCTATGCCAGCGGTGGCGAGGGGGCGAGTTTCCACTTCGTCGACTACGGCCAGATCAGCAACGCAGGCGGCGATCCGCCGGTGCCGATCGGGGGACTGCAGACTCCGCCGACCGCCGAAGGAGGCTCGCTGCGCGCGCAGGATCTGAGAACGGCCGCTGACCGGACAGGCCTGAACGGCGCCGTGATCCGCATCGACCCGACTACCGGCGCGGCACTGCCGGACAATCCGCTGTATTCCCTGGCGGATCCAAACGCGCAGCGGATCGTCGCGCACGGGCTGCGCAACCCGTTCCGGATGACGGTCAGGCCAGGGACGCGCGAGTTGTGGATCGGTGACGTCGGCTGGCGCACCTGGGAAGAAATCGATATGGTGCCGGACCCGGTCGCCCGTCCGGTGCGGAACTTCGGCTGGCCGTGCTACGAGGGGGGCGCGCGCCAGTCCGGGTACCAGGCCGCGAACCTTGCCCTCTGCGAATCGCTCTACGCGCAGTCGGGAGCGGCGACCGCCCCGCATTACGCCTACAAGAGCTCGACGGCCGTCGTCGCCGGCGAAGCCTGCCCGAGCACTGACTCGTCGATCACCGGTCTCGCCTTCTACACCGGCGCGTCATACCCGTCCACCTATCGGAATGCGCTGTTCTTCGCCGACTACTCCCGCCGCTGCATCTGGGTGATGTTCGCCGGCGCCAACGGTGTTCCCGATCCGGCACGACGCGCCACGTTCGTACAGGGTGCGGCACATCCGGTCGAACTCCAGACGGGCCCCGGTGGCGATCTGTTCTATGTCGATTTGACGGGCGGCTCGATTCATCGCATCCGCTACGGCGTGCTCGGGCCGCCGAGCGCGGTGATTGAGGCGTCACCGGAGTTCGGTGGCGTTCCGCTGACCGTGACGTTCGACGGCACGCACTCGTCCGATCCGGACGGCAGCCCGCTCGCGTATTCCTGGGACCTCGACGGCGACGGCGTTTTCGATGATGCCACGGCTGCAACCGCGAGCTCCACCTACGTGGCTGCCGGCGACCATCAGGTGCACCTCAAAGTGACGGATCGCGACGGTCTGTCGAACGTGGCATCGGTCACGGTGCATGCAGGGAACACACCGCCGGTGCCGGTCATCGACACGCCGTCAGCGACGTTGAGATGGAAGGTCGGCCAGACGATCAGCTTCAGTGGCCGTGCCGACGACGGGCAAGAGTCGTGGTTGCCGGCATCGTCGTTGTCCTGGTCGCTGAGGATGAATCACTGCGTATCGGGTTCGAGCTGCCACGAACACGCCATCCAGGACTACAACGGGGTGGCCGGTGGTTCGCTGGTCGCACCGGATCACGAGTATCCGTCTTACCTGGTGCTCCGCCTGACGGCGACCGACGCGGGAGGCTTGCAGGCGTCGACGACGATTCGGCTGGACCCGGAGACCGCTGCGATCACGCTGCAGTCGAGCCCCGCGGGGCTCGAGCTCGCGCTGGATGGCCTGATCCTGGCTGCGCCGGACACTCGCACCGTGATCGCCGGCTCGCGGGTCTCGATCAGTGCGGCGTCCCCACAGGCGATTGACGGCATCTCCTACGCGTTCACCAGCTGGTCCGACGGCGGCGCCCAGACGCATACGGTGACGGTCACCACGAACACGACACTCAGGGCGACATTTGCCGCACCCGGCGCACCGCTCGATCCCGCCGAGCGCGTGATCTATGCCGCGCATGCCAGCGCACGTGCCGGCAATTGGCGTGTGGTGCCAGACACGGGCGCCGCGGGCCAGGCGCGAATGGAACACCCCAATCTCAACGCCGCCAAAATCCCGACCGCACTCGCGTCGCCGGTCAACTACTTCGAAGCGGCCTTCCAGGCGGAAGCCGGACGGGCCTATCGTCTCTGGTTTCGCGGCCGGGCCTCCGGCAATTCGTACAACAACGACTCGGTGTTTGCGCAGTGCTCCGGCACGGTGGACCAGACAGGAAAAGCGGTCGATCGCATCGGGACCGCCAGCGCCATCCCGCTGATCGTCGAGGAGTGCAATGGATGCGGACTCGCCGGCTGGGGCTGGGAGGACAACGCCTACGGTGGCTCGGGGCCCGTTCTGCGTTTCGCGGAGACAGGCCCTCAGACCATCCGTATCCAGGGGCGCGAAGACGGCATCTCGATCGACCAGATCGTCCTGTCACCGGTTCGCTACTTCACCGCGCGTCCTGGCCTGACCAAGAACGACGCGACCATCCTTCCCGAGCAGACCGGCCTGACGTCCGGCCCCCCGCCGCCCCCGCCTCCGCCCCCGCCGCCCGGTGCTGACGTGGTCCTGCACGTGGCCCCGGCCGCGACGCGATCCGGCGCATGGCGGGTCGTGAGCGACAGTAGCGCAGCGTCGGGCGCGCGACTCGAGAACCCGAACGCCGGCTTGCCGAAACTGGCGACCGCGCTCGCGGCGCCACAGGATTACTTCGAGGTCACGTTCAACGCCGAGGCAGGCCGACCCTATCGCCTCTGGCTGCGTGCGCGTGCCGAAGGCAATTCCTACAACAACGACTCAGTCTCGGTGCAGTTCTCGGGCAGCGTTGACGCCGCGGGCGCTCCCGTGTTCCGCAGCGGCACCACCGACGCGGCTGCGGTGGTCCTCGAGGACTGCGGCGGCTGCGGCGTGTCTGGCTGGGGATGGCAGGACAACGGCTATGGCACCGGGGTCCTGGGACCGGTCATCTACTTCGCGACATCGGGGGCCCAGACGATTCGCGTGCAGCGCCGGGAGGACGGGATCTCCATCGATCAAATCGTCCTCTCTCCGGGGACCTACCTGAAGTCGCCTCCGGGCGCCGTGAAGAACGACAATCGAATTCTTCCTCCAGGCTCCTGACGGCGAGCTCAGTAGCCCTTCGTCGTGATCCAGAAGCTCTCTTCCCAGGCACCGCCGGGCGGGATGCTCTGAAGCTCCTTGTAGACACCCTTGTGTGCGAGGTTCAGCGCGTTGGTGATGGCCACCATCGGCTCGAAGGCGATGAAGCCCTTGGTGGTCGGCGCCGGCGCGCCCTCGGTCGAAGGAACCGCGGCTGGCGCAACCTTCACGCCCTGCGCCGGATCGACGGGAAATGGACCGGAAGGCGCGGGCGGTGCCGCCGGCGCAGCCTGACCGGCGCCGCGTCCGGCACCACCGCGGCCGCCGCCACCACCACCCGCCAGTGGCGTGGACCACGCCAGCACGGTCTTGAACTTCGGCCCCAGGCTGACGTGGAGCTCCTTGCCGCTGTACATCAGCTTCATCGTCGCGCGGCCGTTCGCGTCGCGGATCAGATCGGTGAACACGTCGTCGATCAACGCGTATTTCTTGAGCTGAATCGCGGTCCGATCGGATCCGAAGAAGCTCTCGATCGGTTGCGTCTCGCCGGTCGGCAGCCGCTGCGGAATCTCGATCCAGTGCGTCTTCGCGTCGAGCGAGACGGTCCAGTCGTTCCGGT
>Ga0111539_10004129_pt1 | contig 19061 bp, 21 predicted proteins | sample RhiMethybrSRZTD1_FD_79667 | JGI IMG/M metagenome (GOLD analysis project Ga0111539, IMG submission 79667) | Populus rhizosphere microbial communities from Tennessee, USA - Rhizosphere MetaG P. TD hybrid SRZTD1 (version 2) (version 2) | ecosystem: Host-associated > Plants > Roots > Rhizosphere >... | reverse complement strand
GGATATTCCCGATAATACTATTTTAATCCCACTTAGTGATCTTTTGATTGAAAATTCAATTCCGAACGGGCCAAGTGTTGGAATCATATTTAGAGGCACTATTTTTCCAGATGCTTCAATACGTTACTCCATCCAGTTTACTATAACAGGCGAAGATGGTCTGCTTGGAGTATTTATAATAAGGGAACTTATGTTTTTAAAATCGGGACGTTTGCGAATCTTGGCAAAAACGGTCGAAAGTATAACAAGAACAGCCCCTTGGGGTAACAAGATTGAATCTAATATATTTTGGCTTGCTGATTTAGCTGAGTCGATGGAACGATTTGGGGCCATGCTTCCGGTAAGTGATGGTGTCTATTTTGGTTCGAATCCAAGTCCCGGAAAAGGTCTCGCTTACATGGTTGGAGAAGGTATCGATGCCTGGCCTGCAGTATGTCCGAAGGGTCAACCTCCTTCCGAACCTGATGAGAAATTTCCTAATTTTCTGGTATGTCCCGAAGCAGAGATGATTGACTACATTCTGGAGGAAGCTCGAATTTGGAATTCTCAACCGGATGTGGTAAAAGTGGATACCACTTTTTTATGGAGACATCGAGATATTAGAAAAATTCCCACTCCGGAAGAAGCAGGTGGAAATGCCTCATTTGACACACCTCGTGAACGGCGGTTTGCGACTGCTGTCGGCGGTTTGCAGAATAATTTTGAAACTACCGCTTCCATTATGGCGCAGGAGATTGGTCACAACTTTGGAGCTGAATCACGTGAGTCTCCATATTCCGACGGAAATTTACATTCATATTTAGTCGATATTCTTGATCCGTTCGCATTTGACTTTGTTCGCATTAGGCCATATTATCCCTCAGAGTTTCCCGTCGCAGATGTCATGGGAGTGGCTTGGGGCAGAGGAAGGGATCTGACCTTATACAACGAGTATGATTGGGAACATCTGAGACAGCGACTTATCCAAACATCAACGTCTTCTCCAGAAGTGACGGAAGATAAAGAAAGGATAAAAAAACTCTGTGAGGAGGTGCAGGCACCTTTTGCGGAATTACAGAAAATTAGAGTCGACGATGTAAAATCAGTTTTGTATTCAAAACCTGAATCTCAGTGGAGTTGGACAAGTGTCGGTTTTCAAAATTTGAAGCAAAACCAGGCAAATGTAAATGGATCAGGCTTATCCAAAAATGCCGAAAGTATACTTTCTGCTTTGAAAGAATTAGGCATACGGGAACTCTACGTTCCTATAGATGAGAAACCCCTAACAGTCGTTATAAATCGAAGTCCCCAAATGAAGTGTAATTTAGACGAAACGCACTTGAGTTTATGATTTGGCTATAAGGTAAAACTTTATTACTATGGGGAGTTGGATATTCGAAGATATTCAAAATTGGAATTATGGATGGAGGAGAAAGATTCCTATAGATTATTTAGTTGTAAATTACTTTTTTGTGTAATGATCTCGTTAGTTAGCATCATCCTAGTTCTCTCTAGCTTTCAAAATGCAAGCGGACGTTACATCTTTGATTTTAAATGGGGCACCAGTGGCTCAGCAGAGGGAGAATTCGATGGTCCGCAAGGCATAGCTATAGATTCTCGGGGGAATGTGTACATTGCAGATTCTTCAAATGACCGAATTCAGAAATTCAAACATGACAGCACCTTTATTCGGGCATGGGGCACCACTGGCTCAGGAGATGGCGAGTTCTCTGCTCCAGTTGACGTTGCCGTGGACTCCTCAGGAAATGTCTATGTAGTTGACTTCGCCAATCACAGAATCCAAAAGTTTACTTCGACAGGTACTTTTCTGAGATCATGGGGCACAGACGGGCCTGGAGACGGACAATTTGAGAATATGGCTGGTGTTGCAATAGATAGTTCTGGAAATGTATATGTATCAGATGCTCCTCGCGGTAAAGACAGGATTCAGAAGTTTACAACCACAGGTACATTCATTACAAAGTGGGGAACTGAAGGGACAGGCGACGGACAATTCAGGGGGCCTCAAGGTCTTGCAGTGGACCAATCGGGAAACGTTTACGTTACCGATCAACAAAATCATCGAATTCAAAGATTTCAATTATCAAATCCTTGTCCAACAGGGACATCCCAAATTGAACCTGGCGTGTGCTTTGTTACTAAGTGGGGATCCTTCGGTTCAGGGGCCGGTCAGTTCAACGCATCTGTTGGTCTTGGGCTAGATTCCTCAGGAAATGTTTACGTTACCGATCAACAAAATCATCGGATTCAAATGTTTAGGCCCGATGGTACATTCGTCAGGGGTTTAGGTTCATTCGGCCTCGATAATGGACAACTGAGATTTCCGTTAGATGTTGCTGTATATTCTCCAGGTATCATATTTCGAGATGAGTTGGTTTACGTGAGTGATTCACACAACGATCGCATTCAAGTATTTTTCTGGGAACCAGATGTTCACTCAGGCGATGGAGCCCTAGAAAACGCAACTCAGACAAATGGCACTACTAATCACAATCAGAATGTTTCTTCTAATCCTCAGTATGAACAGAAGTAACGATAGGAATAGCAACAATAACAAATGTTCATAATGAGAAATCGAATTTATCGTACATTTTCATGATACGCATTAGAAGAAATAAGAATAAATCTGACGCGAATTGGTATCATGAATTAAGCATTCTAATATCGTAGTTGGATATTCTCCCTTTTTCGAAATGTCTGTCACTTGCCTGTGTACTCCGTCTGATCATATTCTAATGTGGGTTGCTTATTAATTATTGATTGTTACTACCATTGGTACCTGCGGAAAGTTTAAGATTGTCGGTGTTTGTAGTGCCGTTAGTTGCATAGGAAGAAGTGTTATTGGCCATCTGGGTATAATTCTCTGAAGCGCTGCCAGTAAGATGCACATCGGGTTGCCAGAAATATATTTGAACGCGGCGATTTTGTGGGTCAGTTACATACACGTAGTGTTTAAAATCAAGTTGCGAAGTCTCGACGTCTAAATTAAGCGGTACAGACCATTGTCCAGGGCCACTTCCCTCTTGACCCCACCTACTAAGGAATTGCAGGCCATTTGAATATTCTGCTATCCTCGAAGGCGCTCCTTCCGAAAGATAAACCTTACCCATTGGATCTACAGCTATTCCGTTTGCAATAGGGTTTAAAACTTTTGTAAGAAAACTTCCAGTGTTTGTAAACTTTTGAACACGTGGAAAATCACCTTGGAGACCGTCGGTTACGAAAACATTTCCAGAGGTGTCTACATCCAGTTTTCCTAGAAATTTAAATTCCCCGTCTCCGATTCCGCTCTTCCCCCATGTTCTAATGAAGCCCCCAGTATTTGAAAACTTTTGAGTCCTATTATTTCCGCTGTCAGTAACGAACACGTGTCCCTGATTATCTACAGCCACATCAGATGGATGCAAAAACTGCCCATTATCAGATCCTTTCGTTCCCCAAAATCTGATAAAACTACCATCATCCGTAAATTTTTGAATTCTATGGTTGTTCGTATCAGCTACAAAGACGGATCCGTCCGGGCCGATGGCTATACCACTTGGAGACAAAAATTCGCCGTTTTCACTACCGATTGTACCCCATTTAGTAACAAAACAGACTCCTGGAACTACTTGTGACGTAGCTATTGGACATGGATTAGACATGTGAAACTTTTGGATTTCACTATTGGTTTGTTCAAGCACAAACACGTCTACCGAAGGGATTACGTTACCTGAAGAGTATACAGCAACATCGATTGGCCAACCAGATCCATCGCTTATGGATCCATTTATGTTCCACATATTTTCAAATACATAAAGCCCACTTGCGCTTCCTAGGAATGAAACCGCAAAAGGTAATGCCATAGTTATTGTAAAATAAAGAAACCTTCTTCTGGCAAAACATAAGCCACCCTTCCTATTTCTGAATATCAATATATCTATCTCTGATCGAGAAGTTGCGGTAGTAATAAAGTTTTATTGCAACTCTCCTCCCAAATCTATATTTTAGAAGTCCACTATCAGTTCAGCCATTTTCCTACTTCTTCAAATGTATATAGCCTACTTCAATTCTCTTTTATAATTTAACGACTCAATACAATTTTAAAGAATATGGGTAATATAGAAATTCTAACTTACTAGATTTCAAGCAAACGTAAGAAGATAATCTTTATTGGAGCATATGCTTAACTAGATACACACTCAAAAATTAAAGCAGTTGTACCCTCGTTCAACTGAACACTGTTTTTAGCTAAATTTTTCCGAGCTTTTCGAGCAAACTGAAATCAAAATTACTAACTTCAGCGATCAAATTCAAATCTAAATCGCGCAAAACATGGGGACTTGAGTAGCAAGGGATAAAAAGATCCGTTTAGCACGTGTGGATAATAATTGAACGAAATAGGAGAAAGAAGGGAGAAACTCACCATAATTGCATTAAGGCATTATATCGAAAGATTGAATAAAATCGAACAAGATGAGGACATTGTTCTTTTTAGCGAACAGCTAAAATCAGATTTACAAAAAGAGCGATCAGGGGCGCAAAAAATAATTGAACACATCGAAAAGAGTGGATTTGATATTAAACATGAATTTGCAACAAGTATTTTCGATGCGTATTCCCCTATGAGAGATATGTTGACCTCAGCACTACTTTGCTATCACAACGATCTCGTGGAATCATTAGACGTTGTATCTAAGATGCTACATAACGATCCAGATTTTCCTTTACTAAAAGAGGAAATAAAGTTCTGTAAGAAATTTCTAAATCGCATGAATGAGGCTTATGGATTGAATACCAAGGTTCAATCTGATGAATGATCAATAAAGTGGCATGGTTAAAAACATCGAAACCTAATATTATACTCTAAGCCGACAAATTAGATATGTTTGGAGGATTTTTTCCCTGTACACAGTCCAAACACCATTCCCGTTGCATATGACCTCCCGAAGGTCTTTGACGCACCTTGACTGTAATAATAACTAAGGGATGTTCTGTATTGCAGTTCTCGCATTTGCCTTGATAGGTCGGTGATAGCATACAAACCTGTTGGGTCTCCTCTTATATAAAATTGGATAATTATGAGCTTACTAATGATTTGTAGAGTCTAGGACAGAGTTATTCTATCTGTTCCACTGTCTTTCCTTTTCTTCTCATAGTCTGTTATCTTGCCTTCCTTATCGACATTCATCTTAAACTCAAAATAGCCCATGGAGAAAGTAGTCCTAAAACTGCCCACTATGTTATACCCATTATTTGACTCAGAAATTTTATCAAAATCGAGATTCGAAATAGGGCCGTGAAGACTTGTCAGATTAGATTCAACGACATTTTTTATAAATGAAAGTTCCAATTACTTGTTCTCCAATTTAGAAAACATTGAGTATTGTTTTAAACCCTCTTGCAAGATGCTATACTTAGTGCCTGGATGTCCCTTCTCGTTTTCAATGACTTCTCGCGATATAAATTCACTATGTAGCAATCTTGTTAGATGGAAATTTAATGAATTGGGATTAATGTGCAGGCTACCTTGAATCTGAGTCCACGACATAGGGCCATTCTTATTAAGGATATCAAGTATCTTCAGCCTCTCCTTATTCCCGAGGGCCTTGATCTTTTCTATATTCATAGTTAAATTGAGATTATGATTAGCTTCCTTCACATATTTATTACCATATATGATAATATTTGAACTTAACTAATATTAAGTAAAATTAAATAAATCTATCTATAATTAATTATAATTAATCTTTCCTTAAGTTTATCTGGAAAATATTAATGCTAATATATGTAACCCAACAAATACACCATATTTGAGCGGCTACATCGCCGGACTGGGCCTGAAAATATTATTATTAGCATCATACGACAAAGAAACAAAAAATATTCTCAATAGACTTAAGCTGGACATAAATCATAAATTTGAGCGATATGATGCAATCACGCTTTTAGTTGAAAATCTAGAAATCTTTGTTAACTTGCATGCGTCAAAACCTGACTATTCCGTACTTATCGAAAATCAAGAACAATTTAATGGAACCATCACGATACTTGAAGGCAAAAGTAAGATCATAGAAACAGTGGACTTCAGTAACGAGGATGAATATAAAGCCATATTTGGGAAATCGGGGTCTATTGATTTGACACACTACCGCAAGCTAAGGGAATTTGAAAAATTAGATTTGCTAAGTAACTGGTCAGATTTGATCTACGCCATACGTGATCGGGAAGAGACCCGTGGAGGAGAACTAGTGGAGTTGACTTATTTATTACTAAGCCAACAACAAATGAGTAGACTAGATCCTAGTAAGCTAGAATTCTTCTGCAAACAAGATATTTCAGTATCGACTATGTTAAAAGAACTTTTAGGAATTGGCAAAGTCTCTACTTTTACTTATGGTAATTATGAAACGCTTAGGGATCTAATTTTTGAGCAGACCGAGTTTCACATATCAAGACTGAATACAATTGTAGGGAGATTCAAAGCATTTGAACAGGATTGGTCGTAGCGGTAGCTGAAATTTGTCAAGTTTGGCCTTTATTCCCTCTATTGGCTGGAGTGTCCGAGCCGAACTCTGAAAGCATTAAACAATTCTCTCATGTCTTTTTTAACTTTTATAATTATGGAATGTTTCATTCATTTTTGCCTGAATCCATACAGCTGAATCAATCCAACCGTCTCTATATGATTTGTCTTCTTTTTATCTAACGCGAATTGCTTCGGGTATTATCTTTAGTAGCTCCCGACTTTTTTTGAAGGCTTCTATTGTTTCCTGTGAATTATATTTAGAAGCCTCTGTTTTCCAACCTTCCATCAGTTCATATACTGTGAAGTGATCAGGATCAATACTATCTGCTTTATGTTTTTGTGCCTTAGTTTTTTTCAATTTTTTATTTGACATCATTCATTAACCAATCGTTTAACATCTGTAAGATTTTTATTTAAAATTCTAAGTAGCTGAAACTGCTTTCTGGAGATATCCAGCTCAGTTTTTACTGGCTCAGTTCTGATTGAATCATATGGATCCTTATTTTCGGATTTACGAACGTCTTTACTGCTGTGTAACCGCGATTTAATAATTCTGAATTCCAAATCTGATATCAGGCTATTTAATTTTGTTGGAGATCCGGTAATACGACCCAGTTTAAATAATAATTCAATACTTTTTGAATAAAGTATTTGAGCATCTTTTTCGGATCGAACAACATTTTTTGTCATATTTAATAGTGAAACAACCATCATATTCAACAATTGGGAGCAATATTGCTCAAGAAGAGTGTATGATTCATCAACCTCCTTATCCAGCGGATAATTCTGAGAACGTCTTTTTTTCATAAAATTCTCAAGTTGCTCCATAGGAGTCAATATGGCCTCTAACTCGGATATTTTTTCGCTAATCTGGTTATATTCATTCTTTTTATTAATTATAAATCTATGAAAACCGTTCTCACCTTCCTTCAATAAATCACTTATTTCTTGCTTTTCAATGAGTTCGTCTAATTTTTTAAGGGTTGTCATCTTGGAACACACTTTTTGCTCTTCCATTGCTTTTACAACTTGATTTTCAGTGCTTTGGGGACTACTTTTTATAAAATCTAATATGGCTATGTGATGCCTATCAAAACGTTCCACTTCACCAAATCTGACTGGCTTTATACGCGACATGTATACCTAGTTGTATACATAGCACTATGTATAAATGTTTACGTACATAAGTTAATTGTATCAAAATGACCAGCGAAATCATCCAGTTCAAATGTCCAACTTGCGGAAATATACTAACAGAAGAAGAGTATTGGCATGTATGTCAAATTCAAAAAAGTCAGATTGATCAATTACTGGAAAAAGAGTTAGAAAAGAGAACGAGTCAAATTAAACAAGACAACGCAATAGAATTACAACAAGAAAAATTACGACTTGCCAAAGAGTATGTAGCAAAGGAAAAACAAATAGAAGATGCACAGGCAGAAAATGCCAAACTACTAGGCGAAAAAATAAGCCAAGCGATCATGCAGAGTGAGACGAAACATAAACAGAAAGAAAAAGAATCCGAGTTACAGTATAGTCGAATAGTTGCTGTAAATAAGGAACTGGTGGCCAAAGTCCAGAAATTAGAAAAAGTCTTGGACAATATTCCACCTGAACTTATGGGATCAGCTGGAGAATTAGTTCTGCTAGACGAACTGCAAAAAGAGTTTGTGACTGACGAGTTTGCCCCGAAAAAAGTTGGGATTGAGATGGCCGATGTAGTTCAAACAATTGTCACTGAAACTGGAGATAGACTTCGTACTCCTATAGTGTATGATAAGAAAATGGCAGATAGGGTTACTAGTCAAGATATTGACAAAGCCAAGAGGTACAAAATTAACCATAATACCGATCACTGCATTATAGTTACAGCAAACGGAATTAGAACCAATCACTTCACAGAAGAGAGAGAGGGGATATTGTTAGTCCATCCGATTGCACTCATAGATGTCGTGAGGAGAATTCGTCATCTTGTAATTGAGTGTGCAAAACTTGTAAGGAATACCAAGGCTTTGCAAACAAAACAAGCAATGGTATACAATTACGTTACCAGTCCGGAATATAATAGAGAGTGGAAAACGATATTGGATATCAAGTTAAAGCTTGATGAATTACAGAAATCTGAAGATCGATTTCACAAGAAGACATCCGAAAAGAGGAGACAGCTTGTTGAAAACTGGTTCGAGTTAGACGATAAGAGTCACTCAATTGTAAGCGACATATTACAGAGGGATGAAAAAGTTGACTACGAGGCCCCTTCCGAAGTGGAATATGATGTATCATGATGGTACAATCATATGGCCAAATAGAAAAGTTACAACATACTCATACAGCCGGGAATGACGAAAAACTTTACACAATAACAATGCTGGATAGATGTAAGAATAACTACTTGAAATTGATTAAGAAAAATACCACATTACAGAATTGTATAGAAAATATTTTGACAGAACTTAAATTAAGACCTTATATGGGAGAAAAACTATTTGCAAATTTTCCTGGATGCAGATCAATTCATTTTAGGGGTAACGATTACAGGATCATTTACAGGATTATGGAAAAGCAAGAAGATCAACCAGAACCAGAAATTCTAATACTTGAAATTGGACATCGAAGCACTTCATATGCAAATCTCGCAAGAAACCTAGGACAAGGCAAGTAGCGTTAGGTTTGACGATTTTATTCGTTAAAATCTATTTCAGAATGTGCCGCAATCTTTTCCTTTATTCCCTTAGTTTATCAATGCCAGTAATCTTTATTGTAGTAATCTTCGACTGTACGTGCGGAATCTCCATTCTGGTATTTGTCTATTTTAGCCTTTAGGCCCGCGATAACAGGTGATCCGGCAGCCAAGTTCGCCAGTAAATCAGAACTTTCGTTTATGTGTTTTTTTATTTTCAGTATTAAATGATCGTCTCTTTCCTTAGCAGGTTTTTGTTTTTCTTCGTACAATCTGTGCAAAGAATCATCAATCTGCACTCTTATGTCATTTGTAATTTTCTTATGGAGTTGTACGAAACCAACCCTACCAAACTCTGATAGCCAACTCATGGCTGTTTCTTCTGAATTAAGCTTCCTTTTCCTCCTAAAGAATACTCTCTCTTTTATTTGGCCGTATGGGTATTCTCTTTTAATATATTCCATTGATTCAGCTAAGGTCAAATTGTACGCTACACAGTCACCAATTAATTTGTCCAGCAGTAGTGATCTGTCTTTGTTCAATCTTGCCAATGTCAATTAACCTCGACAATCAACTCTTTAGCGTCAATTGATCTCGATTCCGTTATTATTGATCTTTCGAGCCTACTACTAATACCAATATTGATCTCCCTTCTTAACCCAAACAAGTCTAATTTGTCTAGGCAACTCTTATCTTTTTGTCTTCTTTATTGGCGCATTCTGATTTTCCAATTCCAGAAAAATCAATAATGAAATCATAAGATCCTTCGGGATGTACTTTTAATATATTGCTCATAGTTACTGTAATAGGTATCCGATTATTAAATTTATATTTATTTCTATTTGGTAAATTTGAATGTCTTGCCCATTTGTTCAAATTGCGGCAAATATTTTTGAAAGTTTTTTGTATTTGCAAAATAATCTATCCTGTAAGGATTGCCGTTATGGAAGACATAATAGCTTACCCCTTCATCAGTATTCGTTAAATTATTGTTGTAAGATACCTAATCGATATTGATTTGTTGGTCTGCCTTTCAACCTCTTTTATGATTTCTAAATTAGGTATTCTCTTTATCGATAAAGTAGCAACCATTGATTTAATTAATTCCCTTTGTGATGCAGTAAATTTTGGCATTTGATGATGTTCATATATTCTGTTTTTGAGAAAATAAAGTTTTGTTAAATTACTATCTCAATTTTGTGTAAGCACCCCCAATAATGATAATTCCAATAATTATCGCAAGAACAAAAGTCATTACACCATTTACTGAAAACGATACAAGATTTGGAATACCTATTATTATTATTATGATGCCAATTACATAAAATATAACTCGTCCGAGTCGATACTTATCTAATTTACGCACTGGACTATATCGCTTTGGTGGACTTGATGAGTAAGGTTGTTTGTATAGTGGTATGTGTCCCTTTGGAAAAGTTGGGCTAACAGGTGGTTTGTATTCCTCGGGTTGCCTGTCTTTCAGAGGGGGCTTGTATTCCGTTGGTAAAGTTCCCTTAGGCTTAGCAGGTAGTTTGGGTTTGGGCTTGTATGGTGGTTCGTAACCCTTTGGATATGTCATTTCAACAGGCCATTGCGATCTATTCCGATAGTTTAAAAGTTTTGCCAGTCTGGTTATGAACCTCTTGAATAATATCAGAGTCTGGAATCCTCTTTATTGTTAGATTGGCTACAATATTTTCAATACTGCTTTTTTCTGCATGCGTAAACTTTGACACGCTTCTAATTACTCACCTTGTAAAGATAAACATTAGGATAGGTTTAGGATTTATTATTGGGAAGTTTCACAGCCCTCGCCGTCATGATCACGGTCAAAACTATGTGGGTCTGGTGGGAAAACTGTAAAGTCTTTACCATCTACGTCATCACAATTCAAGGATGGTGGCGGAGGTGCTATGCAAAAGTCCGGATAAGATGAAAAGTCGCAATTGCTTGAATGGTTCGATGGACTAGTAAAAGGTGCTGCAGTAAGATTGATATTCGAAACTATACTCACAGCATGGATTCCTGGAAGTAGAGTTTGTGTTGTAAGATTTGACACTGATATTGTGAGCAAAATACAAAGTCCAAGAATTTTCGCTGTAAATTTGCCCACGCTTGTATCTTGAGGTTTTGTAAAGATAAAGTTAACGATGAAAGATCGAAAGACATTAGAAGCAGTCGATATGTTAAGCTCAAGTTGATAACGGAGTTAAACAGTAGAGATATACTTCAGATCGATGCCACAGTAATCACTGGCGTCCTGATACTTCTAACCATTTCTTTCGTTAGCGAGGATGGAACACAACAAAAGGGAAATGAGATCTTCAAAATAGCGTGGACACTTGGCATCATTATACCTTTTGCTGTCTCTGCAATATTAGCTACCAATGAAATTTTATCCACGAAACCAGAACCAAAGAACTTCCGATTGGCAATTGTAGTTTTGAGAGTTGGATTTTACTATATCATCATTGGAATTGTAGGGATTGGAATTCTCCAAATATTATTGATTCTGTCTTCCTAACAACAGTTTGTAAAAATAAACCTTCTATTTTTTTAAATATTGATTCATTTTATTTACCTTATCTATTTCTGTTTGTTCATTTAATCTGCGTTCGTGTCCTCACTTTGAATGAGTTTTTATACATCTACCGTCGTGTAAAATTTCGCCAGTTTCGCATGCTGTTTTTTTATCTAAGTATGGATTCTTCCAGTGACCATCTATCCAGTCCCAACCCAGTTCTTTACATAAATTGAAAGTATATTGTGACTCATACGCATCTTGCACTTCTGAACAATGATTGAAATCTGCAAAAGTAAAAGTATAGGTATTTGGATTATGAGGGTTTTCAAGTTGACTATCTCCTATAGAATGATGTCCATATACATTAGGCATGAATAGTAATAGGAGACCAAATAAAATAAAATATTTTTTCATTTCAATAACACCACGCGGCTCCTTCGCTGGGCTCGCATTTTGGTAGTTTATCATTTACGGAGAGTTATTGGCACTCACTTATAAAGTAGGGTCTAGTTTTCCTATTTTTCCGCTTTGAGGAAATTATCAAAATAAAATAAACTTTCTATCTATTTTGCAAACTTGAATGTCTTTACCATTTGTTCGAACTGAGGTAAATATTTTTGATAGTCCTTTACATTTGCTATGTATTGTATATAGTAAGGTTTACCGTCATGAACTGTGATGTATTCTAATACTTCGACATTGGTCGTGTTATCTCTTGGACTTCTATGAGTCTTTATTGCCTTTTCACCATCGATGGTTGCATTTTCCCTTGAGAATATTTTTACTTTAGATAAATTTGCGTTGTATTGCGCGTATACATCTAATGGTATATTCCTGAAAGGATATCCCGAATCAAGCACGAATTGTGAAAACACACCTCTGTCTTGAACACTTTTTCCCGATAGTTGTTGACTAGCATTCACAAGTAGGTTACTGAATTCACTAGGAATTAATTGCACACCTGTTCCACCTCCGAATAAGTTTGCCAAAAGATTGTTTGATCCAAATGTCTTCCCTAAAGGATTGTTTGATTCTTTATACGCCCAATTATCTAAGACGTTCACTGAAAAATCTGTATTGTTTACAGTTATGCCATAGACATTATTGAATATCGATATCAATGAGACTAAAACGCCAATTAGGAATAAGTTACTAAGTAAAATTGAATTATTCAAGTATTTGCCATTATTTCAACTAATTCTTAAAGTCTTCGGAAATTGAGACTATTGGATTGATTAGGATAAGAAGAAGGATAGAATAGGATTGGTCGGTTTAGAAGTAGCTAGCTATAATTAATGAGTGCCGGCATTATCTTATCGCTCCTTACTTCCTTCCAAACCTACTTTCCTATGACACTTTTTCCCCATTTTTCGAGGAACTAATTAGTCGTCCTATATACAAGAAAGTTGATTATAAAGTTAGTTACTATTACCTAAGAGCTATAACCTGATAATTCTAGATTCGGCACAACTTGAACAGAACTTCTCTAAAACCCCCACAGAATGTCTTTTGTAAACTAGGATAAAATTGGCAGCACGGTTGCAGTATATGCACCATGATGTAAGATGCTGCAGCGACTGTATAACCTCATAATGTAATTTGTCATGATAGTCATAACTTTTATTTTGCTCCTTTTTCTTCCAACAGCTTGGAAGAAAAATACCCCCCTTGTGTAGGCAGTGTCATATTTCCCAGTCCTTGCCTTGCCTTGCCCATCCATGAAGTTCTATGTCAGCCAGTCCAGGATAACAGGAACCGGGATGACCTGATTTTAGCCAGTGTGCTTGATAGTCAGATTTAGAATTGGTCTGAAAAACAGGTGTTCCATGGTTGCGTTTAGAGCATTCATAACAGGTGTAATATCTCAGTTCTGGCTCTTCCATAGAAGTATTACATGGGGGTGTTTTTTCTTCCAAGCTAATGTCGTATTTCTTACAGTATTGCTTGATGAATTCGCTGTTATCGGTGGGTTCGAATCCCTCCCTTAACTCTTTAAATTCGTCGGATATGAACCAGTTAAACTCGGGCCTTAGGGTCATTTGCTTCTCTTCTGTCTCGTTGTCGGGTTCTTTGACATAGGCCAGCTCTACGGCCTTTAGTTCTGCCATTATTCTGTGTGCTGTATGGTGGTTGGTGTTCAGTGAGGCCTTGATTATTGAAGTTGTTAAAAAGCCCTTATGGACAATCAGCAAGTCAAATATGTTTACTCTGTCTATTGACGCGGTTGATAGCACAACCTTAATCGGTAAAGGCAGGTCTTCTATTGTTAGCCAGGTTCTTCCCTGTGATAAGGCGTGAGCCCTTGCCAGATTCCTTAATTGTGTTATTGCCCTGTCCGGTTCTTCCCGCGTAACAGTCGCATAGTTATAATCAACCCCTTGACTACCATGAGTTTCCCAAGTTGTAACAACGGCCCGCAAATGTCCCAATAAGACTCCAATCCTGACAATTACACGTTTGGCATATACATTATCGCGTTCGTTATTCCACTTTATTTTAATCAAATTATTTTCTCTAGTTACTTTATCATTGCCATCCTCTACTGGACATTTATCAAACCACTGCAGATAATCCCACAGTGCAGTGCGAATTTGCCTGGTTTTAGGAATAAAATCATCTTTATCCATTGCAGCAAGCAGTGTATCTTCTGTTCTGTTTTTCCTTGGCAGCCTTAAGAAATGCAGTTTAGCGCCTCTACTGCCCATAATTTTGTGAACTTGATAAGGAACATCTACAGCTGCGCCCAGCCACGTAAACATATAATCACCTTCATAGCCTCTTTGTCCGCATGCGCCACTATTGCTAACAAGACCCTGGCCATCTAATATCCTGGTAATCAGACCAATGATTTCTTTAAGTTCTTCTTCCTTCTTTGTAAACATTGGCGATAGTTCAGAACATAAAAAGAACTTGTCTTTTATCATTGGTAACATGTCTATTTTTTTAAGCTGTTCTTCCTTCATTCCGGCATAATGCGAGACAAACGATTTAGGGCTGAAATTATCTGTATAGTAACTATTTTTTGAACCTCTAAATAATTCGACTATTACCGTCTTCAAGGAGCTTGGAGCCCCTAACAGGATACCGGCAAATGGTAAGCTGCAGTTTTTTATGTTAAGAATTGTCCTTATCGACAGGGCAAAATCTAAAGGCGTCCATAATTCTGGCATCAGCTTATTTACAGTTTTATACAAAGTTTGATATTTTTCAACTAATGTAGTATGCCATTCGTCATAAGTCCAGTTTTCAAACGCCATTACTGATTCCAGACCTCCCAACTTTTAGTAGAGCCGTGCATTCTTCTATCAACCCATTCATGATCAGGGTATTCTAGCTGCGGAATTTGTCCCGGGGATTTTAGGGATAATTCTTCAAGTCTCTTAAGATGATATCGTTTGGCTAGGACATGTTTGATTCGAACCGGCGGACGGATTTTGGATATTGCGTCTAGTTCGGGATTAAATTTAAATTTTAATTTGAGCGTCATGCTACAGTTCATCCTCCGCTAGTCTTCGAAGTTTGTCCTTTAGCAGTGTGTTAACGTCTTCCTGTGTATATTTGTCGATGAGTTCTTGATGGATTCCTTTATCAAAATATTGCTCAATTTTATCTGTAACTAATTCCTGTTTGAAAACATCCGGAATTAATGCCGGTAAGGCGTCAAGTTCTACTGCATATAGCTTGCCGTATTTCTCAATGAATTGGGGGCTTTTACTATCCCTATCCATTTTCTCTTTGGTTGCTTTGTCCGGATCCGAAGGAAGATTATGTTCGTCAATCTGTTCCTGCGTTACTGCAATCCTCTCAAAATCTGCCTCATAAGGCATCTCTAAACCTAATGCCTTTAAGCGATTTTCCACATCGGTATCCATGTACTCACCCGAAGGGTCAAAATCTCCATAGTATAATATATGAACATTTTTTCCTAAATTCTTAAAATGAGCGAGCCGTTCCACACATTCATTTAAAAATGTTAAAGATGCATTACCTTTCATAGGAACGATTGTTACATCCAATCCCTGTAGGATCGTTTGAAACACTCCGGCCATCGCATCCTTTTCAATCCATACTTCAACATAATTTGGTTGATTATGCCATCTTGGAATAAATTCTGTATAATCAGATTCCGTATTTTTTAGATTCTCTATACGTGCATCGATAAGCTGTTCTGGTGTCAAATGTAATTTGTTATAACGTTCAATAATTTGTCTAGAATTATCAATAAAACAATCTATGTCCAATTCGTCTTCCATCCTTGCTCTGACAGTCGTCTTGCTTAGTCTGTCATATGCGCTCGACGTGTTTGGGATTATTCCACGACTGAAGAGCCTGTAAAACATAGCCCTTAGCGTGGGTTTGTAACCCTGTTCATCAAAGTTTTGTAACTCTTCTTTTACGGCGTCGATTACATCATTCCATTTTATTCTTTGTAGACTAGCCGTCATTTCTTCTCTGAACCCTACCTCTCCCATGACCTCCAACTTTGAAGATTCGGCTCTTTGAAGTCAGCTTCATGTCCAAACTTTGACCACAGAAAATTTATTTGATCCTCAAAATACACGCTGTTCCTATCGAGGGATTTTTTGTTGTTGCTGTTATTGTTATAATCTTTCAAAATGGAAAGGACTTCCTTCTGTAATCGCTTAAACCGGCGACAATACCTTCTCTAATCATTTCATGCAAGTCACGTCTATGACGAGCGTTATCCTTCTGAAGAGCTAAAACAACGGCTATAAGAAAATCAATTTTTTCATCGGTATTACTGCCAGAATCGGAACTTATTTTAACGTGTTTCTTGGATATATCTACAGTCACAATAATTCATACTCCAGGCTTGTCACTTGGGTGGTTGTTGTCGGCTGTACTGTCGTGTCGTGCTGGGTTGGGTTTTTCCGGGCCCTCCCTTTCTTTCTTAATCTTAATCATTTTCTTTTACCGACAGCTCGCCTAGTACCCGTTTAAGATGACAATCACGATTTTTACATTCTGCGGAATGACGAATTAGTGCATTATTTATTGCAATTACTTTGTCCATTGTTTTGTTACTTGAAATATGATCAAAAGTCAATTTTTAGAGGGCCCCTCACCCAAGTTAAATTTCTTAATCAGGATCCCATTCGGCATCTCTTCAACAATTACGTCTGTGGGCCTGTCAAACCCGTATTTTCTTGCAACGTTTATTGGAATTATTAAGGTGCTTGACGCTTTTCCGCTTATGTACGTATGAGTAATTTTGTCGTAATTGAGATTTCCAGACTTAGACATTACTAGTCTTACACGTAGAAGAACACTTATAAATACGACATGGTGTTGTCGTATTTAGTGAAAAGTGCGAAAAAAATTGGTCCGGACGATCTACACAAAAGTCTCCAAGAAAGGCAGAAAGAACAAAACAGAACAGAAATTTATGACGCGTTGGATTTTTTGAGAAAAGCTACTATAAGTCAAATTCAACTTTACCTCAAGAAGGAAGGATGGGAAATAGACAAGAGGACTATACAGAGGCATATAAAAAGTGATCCCAGAATTATAAGGCAGAAAAGATTCTATTACATAGACGAGAACTCACGGTATGAAATTAGGTACTTTCGTCCGCAGACATTTGGTAGCAACATGTTAGTCGCAGCCTTTCAAAATTTTCCGAGTCGTTATAAAGTTGACGTAACAAAATCATTGGTCACAAAAGTAAATGCTTCGAAGGTTATGGAAGAGTACATTAAGAGATTTGGATTTCTTTTGGTTTTTTGTTTTATTGAAGCGTCCCGTCCGTTTAAGGACAAAAACAATAAAATGACACCCAGAGAGAGGGAACATTTGGTTAAATATTGGATCAATAACTCTGTGCCTTTGCGGGAAATGTTTGGCTATCTGAGGGCAGAATTTGCATCACTTGCGAAAAAGTATGAACAATTAAAAATGAAACAGAAACATTTACGAATACAGATTCCCAGTGAGCTTGACGACTCAGAAATTAATTTTCTCTCTCAAATATTGAAGAGTTCTAACCCCGAGCTTTATGAGAGATTAATGGCAGAGAGGAGTTTGTCGAGAAAATGGTTTACAAAGAGCTAGAAACAACTGTATTTTCTTTCCCTCCTTCCCTTCCATCCAACAATGTCTTTAATTGAAGTTCAATGCGATCCATCCTGCTCCTTTCCACTTCTAAAATTTGCACTTTTCTTTTTAGTCGTTGGTTAGGATCTATAGTCAAGGCGTCTATTGCTTTCATGTATTCATTTAGCATGTCTTCTTCTGTTGGTCTGTAGTAAGCCGACATTAACCCAATTTTGTGTCCAAGGAGCATTTCCCTAATCTCTGCATTTACCTTTATTCCAGCTATTTGAGTTGTAAAGAATTTGCGAAAGCCATGAGCTATTGATACCTCTTTTCTAATTGAAGCAGCTATGGGCCCGCCTTCTACCAATTGTTCTTTTTGTCTAATGCCACAACGTTCTGCAAGAGTTACCAGTTTCCAAGTAAGTGTTCTCGATTTTACCTGTCTTTGCGTTTTTCTCACTGCAAATATTTTTCTACAGTCATATTGCTCTCTAATCAAAAAGGAGTCTTGGGTTATTTTTTCTCCGTATCTGGCACGAGTTTCTAAATAAGAGTCTAGAGCTTTGGCACACTCTGGAGAGCAAAAGGTAAAGTATTCTTGCCTAAAACCCTCATAAACTACAATCTTGTAAAGGTCGTTAACACCAATGTTGATTCTTTCTAAATTTCTTAGTCGCAAGGAAGGAACAGCACCAATACGCATGCCTGTAGACCCAAGTAACAATATAACAGCACGCATTCTTTCGTCGGCTATTTCTAAGAGCTTGCCAATTTGTTCATGCGTGTACGCCTTGTCTTTTCTGGCTCTTTTGGGTTCTGGCATAAATTTGGAAATTTTTGTCACGTTTAGTACTATGTCATTGATCTTGTAAAAGGCTGTTATAGCCGATGTGTAGTTGTGAATAGCTGAATAATGTTTTCCCTCTTCCCTCAAACTGATAATAAAGTCTATTATTCTGAGTTCTATTCGTCTACTGTCATTACCCAACAGTATGTCCTCATCTTCACCTAAATATTCAATGAATTTTTTAAATAGTAGGGTGTAGGTTTTTTTTGTCTCATCTGATCTTATTGAGCTTGAAAACAGACGATATGATTCTTGTTGTTCTAGCGCCAATTGCATTGGCTGGATTACACTATGTTACCTAATAAGTCTAGTATATGCTGTACTAGAATAATCTTTAGCGCTAATTTATCTACTAGAACTTTAATAATATTTATTGTACATTATTGCTGGGCGCGACTTTTTCTAGAAACAATGTCATTATTCTTCTTATCATTGCGATAATTGG
>Ga0111539_10004128_pt1 | contig 19061 bp, 13 predicted proteins | sample RhiMethybrSRZTD1_FD_79667 | JGI IMG/M metagenome (GOLD analysis project Ga0111539, IMG submission 79667) | Populus rhizosphere microbial communities from Tennessee, USA - Rhizosphere MetaG P. TD hybrid SRZTD1 (version 2) (version 2) | ecosystem: Host-associated > Plants > Roots > Rhizosphere >... | reverse complement strand
TGATCCTGATTGTCGGCGACAACGGGGCGAACCGCGATATCCTCGCGCGCCGCCTGGAGGTGAACGGCTACCAGTTTGCCCTGGCCGCCGATGGCGAGGAGGGGCTGGAGCAGGCGCGCGCGCTGCTGCCCGACCTGATCCTGCTCGATGTCATGATGCCCAAGCTCGACGGGCTCGAAGTGTGCCGGCGCCTGAAGGCCGACAAGAACCTGCCGTTCATGCCGATCATTCTGGTCACGGCGCGCAGCGACACCAAGGATGTCGTGGCCGGTCTTGACGTGGGCGGCGATGAGTATCTGACCAAGCCGGTCGACCAGGCTGCACTCGTAGCACGTGTGCGCTCGATCCTGCGAATCAAGGCGCTGCACGACCAGGTGCTCGAGCAGGCGCAGCGCCTGGCCGCGCAATCCGACGAGCTCGCCCAGTGGAACCGCACGCTGGAGCAGCGCGTGGCGGACCAGCTTACCGAGATCGACCGCATGGGCCGCCTGCGCCGCTTCCTGTCGCCACAGATCGCCGAGCTTATCGTTTCTTCGGGCGGCGAGAGCGTGCTGGCGAGCCATCGTCGCGAGATTACCGTGGTTTTCTGCGACCTGCGCGGCTTCACCGCCTTCGCCGAGACGGCCGAGCCGGAGGAGGTCGTCAAGGTCCTGCGCGAGTATCACGAAGTGCTCGGCACCCTCATCTACAAGTATCAGGCGACGCTCGAGCGCTTCTCCGGCGACGGCCTGATGGTGTGGTTCAACGACCCGTTGCCGTGCGAGCAACCGTCCCTGCAGGCCGTGCGCATGGCCGTGGAGATGCGCACGCAGGTGGCGGTGCTGCTCGGCGCGTGGCGCAAGCAGGGCCACGAGCTCGGCTTCGGCGTTGGCGTCGCCCAAGGCTACGCCACCCTCGGCCGCATCGGCTTCGAGGGCCGCTTCGACTACGCCGCCATCGGCACCGTCGTGAATCTGGCGGCGCGGCTGTGCAGCGAGGCCGACGACGGCCATATCCTCATCGACCGCAAGGTGCAGGCCGCGGTGGAGGGTCACGCGGTCACGGAGCCGGCGGGGCAGCTCACATTGAAGGGGCTGCACCGACCCGTCGCGACCTTCAACGTCACCAGAGTCGATCCACAGGGCTGACGCTCAGTCGCCCTTCGCCTCGTGCACCAGCTCGGTCAGTTTCGGCCGATTGGTGATCCTGAGATTGCCGCCCTCGCGTCTCAGCAGGCCGATGGTGGCGAGCCGGCTCAGCTCGCGCGACACGGCCTCCCGGTGCGTGCTGATACGGTTCGCGATGTCGGAAAGCGAGGGTGCCGGCGCCAAAACGACCTCGCGGCCCTTCTGCTGCGTCTCGCCGGCGAGGCGCAGCAGCTCCGCGTGGATGCGGTTCTGCACCGCCAGCGTGCTAAACTCGAAGACGCGTTCGGACAGGCGGCGCACATCCGCCGCGACATGCCGCAGCGTCGCGAGGGCTACGCTCGGCTCGGCGAGCATCAGGGCCTCAAACTGGTCGGCAGACAGCGACGCGATGGTGCAGGGCTCCAGCGCCTCGATGCTCGCCGAGCGCGCCTTGCGGTCGATGGCAGCGATCTCGCCGAACATGGTTCCGGGCCTGAGGTCGGAAAACACCACGGCCTTGCCTTCGAGCGAGTAGATGATCGCCCTGGCCTTGCCCGCGAGCAGGAAGGAGACGTCGGTGGAGGTGTCCTGGTAGCCCAGAATCTGCTCGCCCGGCGCGTATTGCCGCCAAGCGCAACTCTGCGCTATGCGCTCGAGCGTGTGTTCCGGCAATCTGGCCAGGATCGGCAGCCGCCCGAGGCCGGAGATGCGTTCCGTGAGCTGCAAAGTCATTCATCCTCCGTCATCGGCACAATGTGACCGTGCCCGGTTGCCTGTCAACGGCGGTCGCGGGGCTGTCGGCCGACGGCCAGACGGGCGCCTGTCTTCAGTCGCGGCCATTTGTGGATGTGGGAGGGCGTCGATTTGGCTATAGCTGATGCGCCGCCGGCCGTCGGCTTCGGCCTGCCACGGCAAGCCCCAGCAGGGAGCTCCAGAATGCCCAGCATGCGTGCCATGACCTGCATCGAGGACCTGCGAGCCGTCGCCCGCCGCAGGGTGCCACGCGCCTTCTTCGACTACGCGGAGGCCGGCTCCTACGCGCAGGAGACCCTGCGCGCCAATCGCGAGGACATGCAGCGGGTCAAACTGCGGCAGCGCGTCCTTGTCGACATGTCGCAGCGAACGCTCGACACGACCATCCTCGGCGAGCCGTCGCCACTGCCGTTCGGCCTGGCGCCGGTGGCGATGACCGGCCTGATGCACGGCGACGGCGAGATTCTCGCGTGCCGTGCCGCGCAGGCCGCGGGAATTCCCAGCACGCTGTCGACGATGTCGATCTGCTCGATCGAGGACGTGGCGGCAGCCGTCAGCAATCCGTTCTGGTTCCAGCTCTATGTCATGCGCGATCGCGGGTTCGTGCGCTCGCTGATCGAGCGCGCGGCCGCAGCCGGCTGCAGTGCGCTGGTGGTGACGGTCGACCTGCAGGTGCTCGGGCAGCGCCATTGCGACATCAAGAACGGACTGGCAGTTCCCCCCGAGATCAAGTTGCACAATGTCATCGACATGGCCACCAAGCCCGCCTGGATGCTCGGCGTGCTGAGGGCAAAGCGCAGGACCTTCGGCAATCTCGCCGGCCACGTGCGCGGCATGGACGACGTCAAGTCGCTGGCTGAATGGACAGCGACCCAGTTCGACCAGGCGCTGAGCTGGAAGGACATCGAGTGGATCAAGAGCCTCTGGCCGCGCAAGCTCATCCTGAAGGGCATCCTCGACGTCGAGGATGCGAAACTTGCGACCAAGACCGGGGCAGACGCCATCGTCGTTTCCAATCACGGCGGACGCCAGCTCGATGGTGCGCCCTCCTCCATTTCTGTTCTGCCCGGTATTGCCGACGCTGTCGGCTCTGAGATCGAGGTGATGTTTGACGGTGGCATCCGGTCCGGCCAGGACCTGATGCGGGCCCTCGCGCTTGGCGCGCGGTCGTGCCTCATCGGCCGGGCCTATGCCTACGGTCTCGGCGCGGGGGGACAGGCCGGCGTGGCCAAGGCGATCGACATCCTCCGCAAGGAGCTCGATGTGACCATGGCGCTTGCGGGCATCAGCAGCATCTCCGCGATCGACCGGCGCGCGCTGGCGACATAGCCTCGGATGCGAGCCGCCCGCAATCGCGATGGCGGCGTTGCTTGACACGCCCCGGCCGTTGGAAGACGCTCACGGCGTTGAATAAAGAGGCCGCCGAGAAGGCCGGCGCCGCGCACCAGCGTGTCGCCACCAGGATCGAGGTCGAGCGGGCCGGCAGAAGGGAGAACGCCCATGCGTGCCTACACGCCAGAGACAATCACCGACGCCGTGCTCGGACAGATGGCGACCACGCCCGATCCGCGGATGAAGGAGATCATGGAAGCGGCCGTCCGGCATCTGCACGCGTTCGCACGCGAGGTGAACCTGACGCCGGCGGAGTGGATCAAGGGCATCGAGTTCATGACCAAGGTGGGCCAGGCCTGCAACCCGGCGCGCCAGGAGTTCATCCTGCTGTCCGACACGGTGGGTCTCTCCGCCCTCGTGAACATCATGCACGACAAGACCAAGATGGAGGAGGCGACCAGCGCCAGCCTGCTCGGTCCCTTCTTCCGCGAGAACACGCCCCAGTTCGAGAGCGGCGCGCAGATCGCCAAGGCTGCCGACGGGAGCGAGATCGCCCTTTACGGCCGCGTCACCAATGCGCAAGGCGAGCCCCTGCCGAACGCCCAGGTGACCGTGTGGCAGACGGCGGCGGACGGCCGCTACGACATCCAGAAAAGCATCGAGGAGATCGACTGCCGGGGGATATTCCGCACGGACGACAAGGGCAACTATCTCCTGCGCACCGTGCGTCCGCTCGGTTACTTCATTCCGCTCGATGGGCCGGTGGGGCAAATGGTGATGACGCAGAAGCGTCACGGGATGCGGCCTGCGCACATCCACTTCCTGATCAGCGCGCCCGGCTACCGCGAGCTTGTTACCGCCCTCTACATGGCCGGTGACGAGCATCTGGAGGACGACGTCGTCTTCGGCGCCTCGGGCGACCTGGTCGCCGAGATCAGGGACGCCGATCCCGGCTGTCCGATCAAGGGCCTCCCCAGCGTTCATTTCGACTTCAATCTGTCGCGTGAGACCGAGGCCGACAGGCTCGGCGGCCGCGTCGGCAGCGATCCCGCCGCTGTGTCGGGGCCGAATGGCCAGGAGTCCAAGCCCTACGGCGCTCCGCCCCCCGAGGTGGTGGCTGCCGCCAAGGAGCCGAAGAAATCGGGCATTTTTGGTGGCCTTTTCCGCGGCAGGTAAAGTCCGCGGCGGCATACATCCTTCGAGCGCTGTTGGAGTCTGAGCCGTCCGGAGGCCTTGTGCCGGACCCGGCTCAGCGTGCTCTCACGAGGACGGGGTTCCGGCAGGGCGCACCGGGGGTGTCGAGAGCATTCCTGTCCCTCGCGGCTCCATCTGGATTGGAAGGCGCCGGACGTGCCTTCAAGCCTCGCGCGCGCCACGCAAGGGCGAAGTCCACCGCTCAGCGGCGAGGTCGTCACTGTCGCGAGCCTCGACCCAACGCTCCCTGCCGGCCGCATCGCGCTCCTTCTTCCAGAAGGGAGCGCGCGTCTTGAGGTAGTCCATCAGGAACTCTGCGGCCGCGAAGGCAGCCTCGCGGTGTGCCGAAGCGGTGACAACAAGCACAATGTTGTCGCCGGGGGCGAGCGCCCCGACGCGATGCACGACAAGGCTCGCCTGCAACGGCCAGCGCCGGGCGGCCTCGGCCTCCACCCGTTCGAGCTCGGCTTCCGTCATTCCGGGATAGTGCTCCAGCACCATGCCGCCGGCGGCGGTGCCGTCGTCGCTGCGCACGATGCCGGAGAAGGTGACGACGGCGCCGATATCGGTGCGGCCGCCGACGAGACGGCGCACCTCGGCGCCAACGTCGAAGTCCTCGCGCTGCACCCGGACGCCCACGGCTTCAGCCTCCCGTCACGGGGGGAAAGAACGCGATCTCGCGCGCGCCCGCAATCCCCGCGGTGGGCTTGACGTGCACCTTGTCGACGGCAGCACGGATCACGTCGCCCCGCGCGAAGGCCTCTGCATACTCGGGGCCGCGTCCCTTGAGCCAGGCAACGAGCTCCTGCACGGTTCCGACGCCCGGCGGCAAATCCACGATCTCCTCGGGCTTGCCGGTCTTCTCGCGCACCCAGGCGAAATAGAGAATCCGCACGGCCATAAGCTACCGCTCCATGGCCGTGCGCACCGCCGCCTTCAGGTAGTCGTAGCCTGTCCAGAGCGTCAGCAGCGCCGCCATCCACAGCATAACGAGACCGGTCCAGGTCACGCCCGGGAGGATCCTGTCTCCGGCCGGGCCGGCGAGCAGGATGCCCAGCGCGATCATCTGCATCGTGGTCTTCCACTTGGCGAGCTGCGTCACGTGCACCCGGACATTGAGCTCGGCCAGGAACTCCCTGAGGCCCGATACCAGGATTTCGCGGCACAGGATGATCACGGCAGCCGCGACATGCCCCTGCTCGATGGTGTGGTCGTAGGCAAGCATCAGGAGCGTAGTGCCGACCAGCAGCTTGTCGGCTATCGGATCCAGCATGCGCCCGAGCAGGGTCTGCTGGCGCCACACGCGCGCCAGGTAACCATCCAGCCAATCGGTGATGCAGGCGCCAACGTAAACCGCGAGCGCCCACCAGCGACCCGCGTCGCCGGGGATCAGAAAAAGGCACAGAACGACGGCCGGCACCGCCAGGATGCGCAGGTACGTGAGCACATTGGGCAGCGTCGCGGCGTGCAGGGCCGGCGAGGCCGGAGCGACGGTTTTCATGGTCCGGAAAAGAGCATCTGAGGGTTGGAGCGTCAATGGGGAGGGCTGAGACAAAACGATCACGACTTGGGCAACGCTGCAAGCCGCGCAGCGCATGCCTTGGCCGGGCTTGCGCCGCGGGAAACCCGCGCCCGGCTGCAAGCCGGCCGACAAAAAAGTGCCATATCGGGGGGACCCGCATATAAGCTGCGCTCCTGGCCGTCTCCGATGATGCTCTTGTCCGCGCAACGTGTTCGCGCGTTCCGTGCAAATGGAGGCAAGCATGGCGAAGCGCGCAGATCGGCCCGGAGAGTCATAGCGATCGATGCGAATGATGTGGACGGTGCTGGTCGTCGGCCTTTTGGTGCTCATCGCGTTCGCTGGCATCGCAGCCTGGTACGCCCTGGCGGTACCCGGAACCCCGCATGCAGGGCCGTTGCCGCCCTTGACGGGCGAGGAGCGTGATCTCGCCGTGCGCCTCCGTCGCCATGTGGAGGCCATCGCCAGCGTGCCCCACAACGTGGATCACTATGCGGCTCTGGAGCGGGCGGCCCGGCATATCGAGCGCACGCTGCAAGGACTGGGATATGCCGTCAACCCCCAGGTTTTCTCGGTGCGGAGCAAGGCCGTTCGCAATATCGAGGTCGAGCTTGCGCCCCGCTCTGCAGCCGCAGGGAGCCTGGTGCTCGGCGCGCACTACGACTCCTACGGAGATGCTCCGGGCGCCAACGACAACGGCACCGGGGTGGCCGCCGTATTGGAGCTTGCCCGCCTGCTCAAGGAGTGGCGTCCGCGGGACACGCGGCTGCGGCTCGTGCTGTTCGTCAACGAGGAGCCGCCCTTCTATCGTACGGCCGACATGGGCAGCTGGCGCTATGCCAAGCTGCTGACGGAACGGGGTGAGAAGGTCCGGGGGATGATCTCGCTGGAGACGCTTGGCGCTTTCTCCGACGCGCCGAACTCTCAGCGATATCCCCAGCCGTTCGCGCTTATCATGCCATCGACGGCAAACTTCGTCGCCTTCATCGGCTTGCCGGGCTCGCGCGAATTTCTCCACGCCGTCATGGCGTCCTTCCGCAGGCACACGCCATTCCCTTCGATTGGCGGGCTTGCACCTGACGCGCTGGTTCCGGGTGCCGGATGGTCAGATCACTGGTCGTTCCGGCAGTTCGACGCTCCTGCGATCATGGCAACGGACACCGCACTGTTCCGCTATCCGCACTATCACCGGCCCAGCGACACGCCCGACAAGGTCGACTACGAGCGGCTCGCCCGCATTACCAAGGGCTTCGAGCGCGTGGTGCGCGATATCGCACCTTGAAGGAGCACACGGACTTTCCGGCCCAGAGCGCCCTCAGTCGCGGCGTTCGTGAAAGAAATCGTAGATTGCCTGGGCCATGGCAGCGCTGATGCCATCGACCGCCCGCAGATCTTCAGCGCTGGCGCGCGACACGGCCTTGGCTGATCCGAAGTGCTCGAGCAGGGCTCGCTTGCGGGCGGGACCGATGCCGGCGATTTCGTCGAGCGGATTGATGCCGATGGCCTTCCCGCGCCTGGCTCTGTGCGTGCCGATGGCAAAGCGGTGCGCCTCATCGCGCAGCCGCTGCACGAAGTAGAGTACAGGATCGCGCGGCTCGAGCATCATCGGCTTGTCGCGACCGGGGAAGTGGAAGTGCTCGCGGCCCGCATCGCGATCGGGGCCCTTGGCGACGCCGACGACGGCGATGTCGGCAATGCCGAGCTCCGTCAACACCTGCAGAGCGACTGCAAGCTGGCCGCGTCCTCCGTCGATCAAGACCAGATCCGGCCGCGCCGGAAAATCCTCCGCGGAGACATCCGCGCGCTGCGGATCGGCATCTGCGTCGGCATCGAGGGCCGCGAGCTCGCTCTCCGAAAGGCTCGCCCCGGGCTGCGCGTCTGCCCGCAGTACGCCGAAAGCCAGCGCGCTGCCGCCGCGCCGATCAATCGGCGGCGGCTGCGGCGCCTCGATGCGCGACGGGACGGCACCAGCCTCTGCGGGTCCGACCCCGGGGCTCGTCTCCTCTGCCGGCGCGGTTCCGGAAAGCGTCGGTGGTGCAGCGTCTGACACTCCGGCCGGCGCCTCGGCTGCATCGAGGATCAGCCGTTTGAAGCGGCGGCTCAGAACCTCGCGCATCATGGCGTAGTCGTCGCCGGGCGCCAGGTCGGCGGATTTCATATTGAACTTGCGATACTGGTTTTTCACGAAGCCTTCGGCGCCGGCCACGATCATGCCGCCGACGGCGTTGGCGCCCTGGATGTGACTGTTGTCGAACACTTCCACGCGGCGCGGTGTTTGCGCGAGTCCGAAACGCTCCCTTAGACCCTCCAGCAGGATGCGCTGCGAGGAAGTCTCGGCCAGCCTGCGCCCCAGCGCCTCGCGGGCATTCTGCGCCGCGTGCTCGACGATCGTGGTCTTGGTGCCGCGCTGCGGCACGCGGATCTCGCAACGTCGTTCGGCCTTGCTGGAGAGCGCCTCCTCCAGCAACCGCCGGCTCGGCACGTCGTGGGAGAGCAGCACGAGCCGAGGCACGGGCTTGTCGTCGTAGAACTGGGCGATGAAGCTTTCCAGCACCTCCTCGACGCCGAGCGAGCGGTCGGCCCGCGGAAAATACGCGCGGTTGCCCCAGTTCTGCCCGGAGCGGAAGAAGAACACCTGGACGCAGGTCTGCCCGCCCTCCTGGTAGGCAGCGAATACGTCGGCCTCCTCGATGTTTTCGGGATTGATGGCCTGGTCTGCGGTGACGTGCGCGAGGGCCCACAGGCGGTTGCGATACTTGGCAGCCTGCTCGTAGTCCAGGTTCTCGGCCGCCTCGTGCATGAGCCGCTGGTACATCTGGCGGGCGTTCTGGCTTTCGCCCCTGAGAAAGCGCGTCGCCTCCTCGACCAGCGCACCATACTCATCGAGGCCGATCTCGCCGGTGCAGGGGGCCGAGCAGCGCTTGATCTGGTAGAGCAGGCACGGCCTGGTGCGGCTCTCGAACACGGGATCGGAGCACGAGCGGAGCAGGAACGCCCGCTCCAGCATGTTGATAGTGCGGTTGACGGCGCCGGCCGAGGCGAAGGGCCCGAAGTAGTCGCCCTTGCGGTTGCGCGCACCCCGATGCTTGAGGATCTGCGGCGCCTTGTGGTCACGGGCGATCAGGATGTAGGGGAACGACTTGTCGTCCCTCAGCAGCACGTTGTAGCGCGGGCGGAACCGCTTGATCAGGTTGGCCTCGAGCAGCAGGGCCTCGGCTTCGGTGCGCACGGACACGAATTCCATCGACGCGGTGGCGGCGATCATGCGCGCGATGCGGTTGGTGTGGTTGCCGGCCCGCGCGTAGCTGGTGACGCGCGCCTTCAGGTTGCGCGCCTTGCCGACGTAGATCACATCGCCTGCCGCATCGATCATGCGGTAGACGCCGGGGGAGGTCTGCAGCGTCTTGAGGTATTGCGCGATGGCGGCTGGCCCCACCTTGGCGGCCTCGCCGTCCTGGCGGCCCCGCGCGTCGGGGCCGAGCGGCACCTCACGGGTGTTCTTGAGTGGCATAACTGGTTCTTGTTCTGAGTCCGCGGGCCTTCACGTCCCGCACTGATCGGATCGGCAAGCCGGCACCATAGATGTGGGGTTGCCGTGCTACAGTCAATCGGACCCGGGAGACGGCCTGGAGGACGATACCATGCTGAAACTTTACTACGCGGCCAACACCTGTGCGCTAGCCTCGCATATTGCGCTCGAGGAAGCCGGCGCGGACTACCAGGCCGTGCGCATTGATTTCCGGGCCGACGAGCAGCGCAAGCCGGCGTACCTGGCTATCAACCCCAAGGGCCGTGTCCCGGCCCTCGCAACCGACAAGGGCATCCTGACGGAAACGCCGGCCATCCTAGCCTATGTCGCCCAGACTTTCCCGAAGGCGCGGCTCGCCCCTCTTGATGATGCGTTCGCCTTCGCCCGCGTGCAAGCCTTCAACAGCTACCTGTGCTCGACCGTGCATGTCGCTCACGCCCATCGCGTGCGCGGCTACCGCTGGGCCGACGACCCGGCCGCCATCAAGGAGATGCAGCGTAAGGTTCCGCAGTCGGTGGGCGAGTGCTTTTCTCTGATCGAGCGCGAGATGCTGGCGGGGCCGTGGGTGATGGGCGAGGCGTATACGGTCTGCGATCCCTACCTCTTCACCATTTCCCAGTGGCTGGACGGAGACGGTGTCGACATCGCCCGGTTTCCGGAGGTGCAGGACCACAGTCGGCGCATGAACGCGCGGCCGGCGGTGAAGAAGGCTCTCGCGGCCGAACTGGCCTGAACGCCAGTCCTCAATCGAACCACACGCGGGCAATCCTCTCGGCCGCCAGCTTCAGGCGGGCGACATGCCGCTCGCAGGCCTTGAGGGTGAGGCGCGGCAGCGGGCCGTGCGTGCCCAGGGATGCCAGGATGTTGCCGTCGGCCCCGAGCACGGGCACGGCCACGCCGACGATGCCATCGAGGCGCTCCTGGTTGTTGAGTGCGAAGCCGTTGCTGCGCGCCTTGGTGAGCTCAACCTCGAGGTCGGCCACTCGTGTGATCGTATTGGAGGTGCAAGCCTTCAGCTTGCGGCTCTTGAGGAGGCGGCGGCTGAACTCCGGATCCAAGTGCGCAAGAAGCACCTTGCCGCCCGACACGCAGTGCGCGGGCACCCGGACGCCCAAATCGTGTTGCAGGCGCAGCGGCCATCGGCATTCGATGCGATGCAGATAGACGTAGTCGAGGTCCTCGAGCACTCCGACACCGCAATTCTCGCCGATGTCGTCGACGAGGTCCTGCAGGATCACCCTGATGGGAGCCGACTGATTGAGGGAGCGCAGTGTCGCCAGCGCCAGCGCCGACAAATGCGGCCCGACCGAATAGCGCTCGCGCGAGGGGTCGCGAATGACGAGCTTCAGGCTCTCGAGCTGGCCCAGCACCCGGTGCACGGTCTGCCGGGGCAGGCCGAGCTGCGCCGCCAGGTCCGGAAGGCCGACGGCGTACGACTTTTCGCTGATGGCTTGCAGGACGGCGAGCGCTTTCTTGAGGGCGGACGAGCGGTTGTGGGTCGACATTCGTAGCAAACAACTCACGTTGCGGGCCTATTGAGGCGTGCGCCCTCGCCGGGCTTTCTCGGTGAGGAGAGGCAACCCCAAGGTGCCGGACCCAAGAAAACGACTGTGGTGGCACCTCGACGGCGCCATTGCGGAATTGTCGGCGATTCGCTTGCCAAGCTCTCAACCCGGCGACTATGCGGCGGGCGGACGCGATCTGGCAACGTCGCATCGCTATGGCACGCAGAATTCAGGCTAGGCTGCGGCGGCGCGGCCCGTAGCGGCGGCCTGCCGCCCGTGCGACTGTCTACCGCCATGGCAATACGCGCAGCAACACGTGAAGCGATCGACGCGGCGGGCTTAGCCCTCCGCGAGGGCGCGCTCGTGGCGTTTCCGACCGAGACGGTCTACGGCCTCGGCGCGGATGCCACGAATGGACGGGCGGTGGCGGCCATCTTTGCGGCCAAGGGGCGGCCGCGGTTCAATCCCCTCATCGTCCACGCCAGTGATGCCGAGGCGGCTGCTCGGCACGGCCGCCTGGGCAAGGCCGGCCGTCGGTTGGCGGAGGCGTTCTGGCCGGGCGCCCTGACGCTGGTCGTCGCCAGGGAGCCCAACTGCCCGGTCGCCGATCTGACGACCGCGGGTCTGCAAACGATTGCCTTGCGGGTGCCTGCGCATCCTGTGGCTCAAGCTCTGCTGCGGGCGGCTGGGCGGCCCGTCGCTGCACCGAGCGCCAACCGATCGGGCCATGTCAGCTCGACGAGTGCAGCGCATGTGGACGCCGATCTTGGCTCCAGCGTCGCCGTCGTCCTTGACGGGGGCTCGACACCCATCGGCCTGGAGTCCACCGTGGTCGACGTCAGCGGCAGCGAACCGATCGTTTTGCGGCTCGGCGGCGTTCCGCGCGAGGCTATCGGCCGCGCTCTCGGCCAGCCCGTGGCCGTGGCCAAGGGCGAGCCCGGAAAGCCGACATCGCCTGGCATGCTGGCACGACACTATGCGCCAGCCGCGAGGCTGCGCCTCGAGGTGCGCGATGTGCACGACGGCGAGGCATTGCTGGCCTTCGGCCGCATCGTGCCGGAACATTCCGGTGTCACGTTCAATCTCAGCGCGAGCGGTGATCTTGCGGAGGCTGCCGCCAATCTGTTCGCCGCGCTGCGCACCCTCGACCGCCCGGGGGCTGCCACCATCGCCGTCATGCCGATCCCGCACGAGGGCCTGGGCGAAGCCATCAACGACCGGCTGAGACGGGCCGCGAAACTGCCATGAGCGGGAGACGCCGCCCTATCGAGCTCAGTTCCGAGCTGATCGCTCGCCTGCGCGACATCGTGGGACCGCAGCACGCACTGACGGATCGCGACCTGCAGCTCCCCTACCTGCGCGAATGGCGCGACATGTACGAGGGGCGAGCATCGGTTGTAGTGCGCCCCGGCACAACCGACGAGGTTGCGAACGTGCTGGCGCTCGCCCACGCGCATGCGATCCCCGTCGTGCCGCAGGCGGGCAACACCGGGCTCGTCGGCGGTCAAATGCCGGTCGACGGTGAGATTCTGCTGTCCGTCGGGCGGCTAAAGGCCGTGCGGGCGGTCGATCCCGAGGGTTACACCATGACCGTGGAGGCGGGCGCGACGCTTGCCGAGGCTCGGGCAGCTGCCGCCGAAGCCGGCCGCCTGTTCCCGCTGAGCCTGCCCTCGGAGGGCACCTGTCAGATTGGTGGCAACATCGCCATCAACGCCGGCGGGGTGAGCGTGCTCGCCTATGGCAATGCGCGCCAACTTGTACTGGGGTTGGAGGTGGTTCTGGCCGACGGCCGCGTCTGGAATGGCCTCAAGGGCCTGAAAAAGGACAACAGCGGTTACGATCTGAAAAACCTGTTCATCGGCTCTGAAGGTACGCTCGGCGTCATAACGGCGGCTGTGCTGAAGCTCTTTCCCAAGCCCGCGGAGGTGGCGACGGCATTCGTGGCATTGCCCGATCTCGCCTCGGCACTGCCGCTGTACAGCCTGGCGCAGGAAACGGCCGGCCAGGGGCTCACCGCCTACGAGGTCATGGCCGGCATCGTGCTCGATCTCGTGCTTAAGCATACGCCCGGCACACGCGATCCGTTCGCCGCCCGACACCCCTGGTACGTGCTGATCGAGACTTCGGGGCTCGCCGCCGACGGCGCGGCCAACCGCGTCCTCACGGATGTGCTCACGGTCGCGAGCGAGCGCGGCCTCGTGCTCGATGCAGCAATTGCGGCCTCGCTCACGCAAGCGCGCGACTTCTGGCGCCTGCGCGAATCCTATTCGCCCGCACAGAAGCCCGAGGGCGGCAACATCAAGAACGACGTGTCGGTGCCGGTCGCGAAGATCCCCACACTCATCGCCCGCGCCGATGCTGCGGTCGCACGGCTGTGCCCCGGCGCGCGTCCCGTGCCGCTCGCGCACTTCGGCGACGGCAGCGTGCACTACAACATCGCGCAGCCTCCCGCCATGCGGAAGGTGGACTTCATGGTGCTGTGGGACGACATCACCCGCAGCGTGCAGGATATCGTCATCGATCTCGGCGGATCGATCTCCGCCGAGCACGGCATCGGCCAGATGAAGCGGGCCGATCTGGCGCGCGTGAAGAGCGACGTCGAGATGGACCTGATGCGGCGCATCAAGGCAGCCCTCGATCCCAAGGGCATCCTCAACCCCGGCAAGGTGCTCTAGCTGGACCCAACCGCTGTCTAGGAACGCTGGTCAGGCCGCCGCGGTCGCGGCGCCGCCGACTTGTTCGTCCGGCTCGAGCCGATCCGCGCGCGGCTTGTGCCGCTCGGACAAGAAGGACCCCACGGCGGCAGCGGGCAGAGGCTTGCTGTAGACGAAACCCTGCATCTCGGTGCAGCCCTCGGCCCTGACGGTGTCGAGCTGTTGCTGTGTCTCTACCCCCTCCGCGGTTGTGGTCATGCCGAGACCGGCCGCCATCGCGGTCACGGCGCGCACGATGTTGAGCGAGCCGACACCTTCGGCGATGTCCTTCACGAACGAGCGATCAATCTTCAGCTTGTCGAAGGGAAAGCTTTGCAGCAGGCTGAGGGAGGAATAGCCGGTGCCAAAGTCGTCCAACGCGATCCTGACACCCAGCGCGCGCATCTGGTAGAGCATGTTGAGCGTCGCCTCGCTGTCCAGCATCAGCGTCGTCTCGGTGATCTCGAGCTCCAGCCGCTCGGCGGGCAGCCCGGTGGTGGCCAGGGCATTGATCACCACCTGCACGAGCCCAGCGCTCTTGAATTGCGCGGGCGACAGGTTGACGGCGACCTTGAGGTCGCCCGGCCATTGCACGGCGGCGGCGCAGGCCTCGCGGATGGCCCATTCGCCGAGCGGTATGATGAGCCCGATTTCCTCCGCCAGAGGGACGAAAGTGCCGGGAGCGATAAGGCCCTTCTCCGGATGGCGCCAGCGCACCAGCGCCTCGAAGCCGCTGATCTCGTCACGTTCGAGGTTGACGTAGGGCTGGTAGTGCAATTCGAACTGGCCGGCCGCGAGGGCCTCGCGCAGATCGTTCTCCACGAGGCGGCGCGCCTGCATCTGGGCGTCCATCTCCTGCTCGAAGAAGCGATAGGTGCGGCGCCCGTCGCCCTTGGCACGGTAGAGAGCCAGGTCGGCGTTCCTGATCAGCTGGTCATGGGTCGTGCCGTCCGTGGGGCACACGGCGATGCCGATGCTGGTGCCGATGACGACCTGGTGGCCCTCGATCACGTAGGGCGCCCCTACTGCCTCGATGACCCGGTGGGCCAGTGCCGTGGCATCGGCGGGCTGAACGATGCCGGTCTGGACGATGGCGAACTCGTCGCCGCCCATGCGTGCGATCGTATCGGTCTCGCGAACCACGGACCGCAGGCGGTCGGCCACGCTCTTGAGCAGACTGTCGCCGGCGGGGTGACCGAGGGTGTCGTTCACGGTCTTGAAGTGGTCGAGATCGATCAGGTGCGTTGCGACGATCTCGCCCCGCTTGAAGCGGCGCAGCGCATCGTCGAGCCGCTCGTTGAGCAGAACGCGATTGGGCAGGCCGGTCAGGGTGTCGTGCAGCGCCATGTGCGCGATTTTGGCCTCGGACCGGCGCTGCTCGGTGATGTCGTGGTGGGTCGTCACCGTGCCTCCGTCAGGCATCGGCTGCACGGACACGGCGATGTAGCGGCCGTCGGTCAGCTGGCTCGTATAGTGGGTGGCTTCCTGGCCGGCCGAGCGCGCGAGCATGCCCTTGATGAGCTCTTCGGCACTCTTGCCCGCGAACTCGCCCTTGGCGATGCGCAACTCGATGATCGACCGCAACGACGCGCCCGGCAGCACCTGCTCGGGAGACAATCCGTACATCAGCGCATAGCGCTTGTTGCACAGGACGAGTCGCAAATCGGCATCGAACAATGCCAGGCCTTGCAGCATGTTGTTGAGCGCCGCGTCGAGCTGAAGGTTCTGGGTCCGCAGCCTCTCCTCCTGCTGCACAAGGCGGCAGTTCTGCTCCTCGAGGCGCGTGTGCAGCTGCTGACGTTCCGTGATGTCCTCATGCGTGATGACGCGCCCGCCGTCGCCGGTGCGCCGACGCAGCACACTGATGATGCGCCCGTCCGAGAGTTCCTGGATGCGCGACGACACCTCGCCGAACGACGTGGTCCAGCCGTCGATGAAGGCCTCCTTGTCGCTCAAGGGGTAGACACCTTTGGCGAAGCGATGCTCGAGAATCTGCCGAAGGCTCGTCCCCGGCCTCACCTCTTCCGCGGCATGGCCATACATCTCCCGGTAGCGCCGGTTGCAGATGATCAGCCGCTGCTCGGGGTCCAACATGGCGAGGCCCTGCGCCATGTTGTTCATGGCGACGTCGAGCTGCTCGTTGCGGACATTGAGCTCCTGCTCGCGGTGCACAAGCAGCTCGTTCTGACGGGCCAGCTGAGCGGTAAGTCTTTCCCGCTCGGTGATGTCCTCGTGCGTGGTGAGCATCCCGCCGCCCGGCATCGGCCGTCGCACCACCGAGATGTATCGGCCGTCGCTCATGTGAACAAGCTCGCTCACACATTGGGCGAAGCCGGCCAGGCCGTCGCGGACGACGCTATCGGCCTCCGGCCCCCGGCAGCCATCGTTGGCGATACGCGCCGCAATGATGTCCCGAATGCTCGCGCCGGGGCGCACGATGTCCGGGGAAAGCCCGTAGAGCTCGGCGAAGCGGGCGTTCGCGAATACGATGCGGTGGTCGCTGTCATACAGGCACATGCCCTGGGACATGTTGCCGATGGCGGTATCAAAGAGCGCGTTCTGCGCCGCCAGTTCCTCTTCCCGCTGCCGCAGGAGCGCATTCTGCTCGCGGAGCTGGGCGTTGAGCGTCTCGCGCTCGGTGAGGTCGTGCAGCGTAACCACCCAGCCGCCGTCGCTGCGCGGCTGGATCGACACGGAGATGGTGCGCCCGTCGCGCGGTTTGCTCAGTAGCTGGTTGGCGTTGCCACCCGCTAGGCGGCCGCGCATATTGCCCAGCACATCGTCGGCCGTCATGCCGGGATAGAGCCCGCGTGCGATGCGATACTCGATCAGCTCGCGCAGTGTCGTTCCGAGCTTCAGGTGCCGCGGCTCGAGACCGTAGATCTCCGCGTAGCGATCGTTGGCGAGGACCAGCCGCTCGTCGGCGTCGAACATGGCGAGGCCCTGAGACATGCTGGCCAGCGCCACGTCCAGGTCGGCCTTCTGCTCCGCCACCTTGGCCAGCGCCTGATCGAGGCTGTGATTGCGGGCCTCGAGCATCTGCTCGCGCTGGCGCAGAAGCACATTCTGCTCTTCGAGGCGCGTGCTCAGCGCGTGCCGCTCCGTGATGTCCTCGTGCAGCGCGATCCAGCCGCCGTCCCCCGTGGGCTGGAGTGAGATGAGAATGGTGCGGCCGTCGGTCAGGTGGGAGGTCTTGATCGATGCTGCAAGCGAGGTCTTGAAGCCGTTACGCCGGTAGTCGTCGAGCTCGGCCTGCGTGTGGAGGCCCTTGTCGAAGCGGTACTCCACGACACCCGCGATCGGCGCACCCGGCTGCACGAGATGCGCCGGCAGGCCGTACATGTCGATGTAGCGCTGATTGCAGATGACGATGTGAAACTCGGGATCGATCATGCAAAGCCCGAGCGGCATGTTGGCGAGCGTCGCCTGGAAGCGGCGGTTCTGGGCGCCAAGCTCGTCCTCCCGCTGCTGCAGGGCCACGTTCTGGCGCCGCAGCTCAGCCTCGACCCGGCGCCGCTCGGTGAGGTCGCGGACCGTGTAGACCTCGTTGGCGCGTGCGCTGCGGCCCAGGGACCGCCGCACGACCTCGACGGGAATGGCTGGGCCGGTCGCCGTTGCGAGCCGCCCCTCGAGGGCTTCACCGCAGGGCCCGGCGAGATCGCCCGCCAGGAGATCGCCGACGACTTTCCGACCTTGCAGCTCTTTGGCTGTCCAGCCCGTCAGGATGGCGATGCGGGTGTTGACGTTGACGATCCGGCCGTCCAGCGCCTCCACGACCCCGTCGAATGCCGCATCCACGAGTTCCTGGCTGCGGACGAGGGCCTCGCGGTCGCCTTCGCTGGTGATGAGAATCGTCGACAAGAAGGCAAGCAGCACGAGGCCGGCGATGGCGGACACGGAAATGGCAAGCGTCGAGCCGCTGACGGAGGCGCGGGGTACGGCGAGGCGCGGATCGGCCTCGATCACTATGGCCCCCACACCGGTCAGATGCAGGCTCCAGACCGCCAGCATCAGCAACGCCGGGGCCAACCAGAGGCCCCAGCTCTGCCGCAGCTCATGCCAGGCGAGCAACGCGGCAGCCCCGAACACGGCGGCCATGACAATCCCGACGAATATGAGATCGTGATGCCACGCGATCGTGCCGGGAACATGCAGGGCGCCGAGGCCGGTGAAGCGCATGAGGCCAATGCCGACGCCAATGATGGCCCCGCCAGCGATCGCCGTCGGCCGGCTGCCCCGCGAGGAGATCGCGAAGCCCACCAAGGCGCCCGTAGCTGCGATCAGCAGGGAGGCTATAACGAGGATGGGGTCATAGGCCGTGGTGTGGCCGGGCTCATAGGCCAGCATGGCTACGAAGTAGGACGCCCAGATGCCCGCGCCAGTGCAAATTGCCGTCAGGAAGATCCAGCCAACGCGGCGCGCGCCCTGCTCCTGAGCCACATAGCAATAGGCGCGGAACGACGTGAAAGAAGTGGCCGCGCAGACCAGCGCCGCGAGAAGCACGAGCCGTAGATTGTGCTCTGCCGCAAGGCAGGCGAGAACGCGTGACACGACTTCCCCACTCAATACGTCCCCAAAGCGCTAACAAAAGTTGCTCAAGGGGATGTTAAGCGCCCGGTGCTCAGGCATTCCGGAAACACTTGTTCCGCATGCGAAATCTGCATGCTCTCCGGCACGCCTAAGAATGAGTGAAGGATCGGGACATTGCGAAGCAAGCGCGCAACGCGGCGCGCAACGATGCCTGCCTCCGGGCCGTCTTTGTTCCCTTTTCGACGCGTCCGAGCCTGTCTAGTCTCGGCCGAAGCGGCCGAAAGCGCAGCCGTACAAGAAGCAACTATCGAGGATACCGCGCCATGCCTCTCCCAGCTGACGCCGATGCATCGACCCCCAGGTACCTGAGGGACAAGTACGCCATCGTCGGCGTGGGAGAGACCACCTACACGCGCGGCTCCGGCACCACCACGCGCGGGCTCGGCACCTGGGCGGTGCGCAATGCCCTGCAGGACGCGGGGCTCAAGGCATCCGATGTCGACGGTATGTTGTCATACCAATCCGGGGACTCCACTTTCTCCACCTTCATCGCCGGTGATGTCGGCATCCGCCTGAATTTCTACATGGACGTGTTCGGGGGCGGGTCGTCGACGGAAGCGCTGATCGGCATCGCCATGGGGGTGATGGAAGCCGGCATGTGCAAGGCCGTCGTCATCTTCCGTGCCATGAACGGTTTCTCGCAAGTGCGCATCGGGGGCACGGGGGCCCGTTCGGCGGTGCCCGTCTCCGGCGAGATGCTGCACAACCGCGCCTACGGCTGGCAGAGCGCCGGGCAGATGTTCAGCCCGACGTTCATGCGCCACATGCACGACTACGGCACGACGCCGGCTCAGGTCGCCGCCGTGCGGGCCGCCCACAGCAACCACGCCTCCAACAACC
>Ga0111539_10004126_pt1 | contig 19069 bp, 15 predicted proteins | sample RhiMethybrSRZTD1_FD_79667 | JGI IMG/M metagenome (GOLD analysis project Ga0111539, IMG submission 79667) | Populus rhizosphere microbial communities from Tennessee, USA - Rhizosphere MetaG P. TD hybrid SRZTD1 (version 2) (version 2) | ecosystem: Host-associated > Plants > Roots > Rhizosphere >... | reverse complement strand
TCGACACTCCCCTCCGGCAGCCGTGACGCGACCGCTGCCGTGCCCGACACCGAACCCGCTGATGCCGGGCCCGCCAAGCTGCAGGTCGGCGGACAGGAATATCTCTACCATGCGACGAGCCTCGAGCCGGGCAACGACGCGGTCCGGCTGTTGCTGCTGAAGCCGAGCGCGAATGTCATCGCGCCGTACACGTCGCTGCAGAGGCAGATGCTTTTCGTCAGCACGACGGCACTCCTGCTCGCCATCGGAGTCGCGTTGCTGCTCGGGCGGAGCGCGACGAGCCCGATCGACCGCCTGGTCGCGGCGGCCCGCCGGATCGAGTCAGGCGAGTACGGCGAGGAGGTCGCGGAGACCGGGGCCGAGGAATTCCGGCGGCTCGCGGGAACCCTGAATGCGATGCAGCAGCGCGTCGCCGAGCGCGAGGCCCAGATCCGTCACCAGGCCTACCACGACGAGCTGACAGGCCTGCCGCGGCGCGCGTGGACCGAGATCGAGCTTGCCAGGATCCTTCGGGCGGCAGGAGGACGGTCGTGCGTGACGGCCATGGTGATCCACCTCGGCAACCTCCGCGAGCTCAATGCCTCACTCGGCCACGGCATCGGCGACGAAATCCTGGTTGCCGTCGGCAGGCGCCTCGCACTTGCCTGTCAGCCCGGCGAGGCCGTCGGCCGGCTCGGCGCGAGCCGCTACATGATGATCCTCACGCGCCGGCACGAGCATGTCGAGGCGCCGCGCCTGGCCGCCGGCATCGTCGACATTCTCCGGGAGCGCCTGGAAGTCGGGCAGGTCGACGTGGAGCTCGACGTAACCGCGGGACTCTGTACGAGCCCGGAGCAGGGTGGTGCCGCCGACGAGATGATCCGGCGCGCGGAGCTCGCGTTGCACGACGCCGAGGAAAGGCACCAGCGTATCGGGCGCTATCGCATCGGAAGCGACGACGACCATCGCCGGCGCCTGGAGATCATGACGGAACTCCGACGTGCGATCGAGGCAAACGGGCTCGCCCTCGTGTATCAACCGAAGGTGGAGGTCGCGACGCGGCGCGTGATCGGTGCCGAGGCGCTGGTGCGCTGGACGCACCCAAGGCTCGGGATCGTGCCGCCGGCGGAGTTCGTGCCAGTCGCGGAGCAGACCGGCGGCTCGCGCCAGCTCACGGACTGGGTACTGCGTGCGGCGATCGGCCAGATGGCGGAATGGCGGCGCGCCAACTTCGCGCTCGACCTCGCCGTCAACCTGTCCGCCGGCGACATCGTGGACCCCGGACTCGGTGATGCGATCCTGCGCCTCCTGGCGGAGTTCCGCGTCCCTTCGACAAGCCTCGTGCTCGAGATCACCGAGAGCGCGATGATGCGCGATCCGCTTGCAGCGGCGGGCAACATGGAGCTCCTGCGCGTGGCTGGCGTGCGGTTCGCAATTGACGACTTCGGGACAGGCTACTCGTCGCTCTCGCAGCTCCGGAAGCTGCCGGTCGACGAGCTGAAGATCGACCGCAGCTTTGTCTCGCGCGCGCACGTGAACCCGGACGACGCCAGCATCGTCAGCTCGACGGTGGAGCTCGGCCACAATCTCGGCCTCAAGGTCGTCGCGGAAGGGGTCGAGGTCGCCGAGACGCTGCTGATGCTCGGAAAGCTGGGCTGCGACATCGCGCAGGGCTACCTGATCAGCAAGCCCATGACAGCGGATGCGCTCGTCGCCTATGTGCGCGAGGCCAGCCAGGTAGTGGAAAGCTCGGATTCCACGTTGATCCAGGTTCGCGCGCTCGAAAAGCTTTCCAGCCGCCGCTGATTCAGGGCTTTATCCTGCGATTGATCCCTGCGCTGACGTCGCGGTAGCCGGTCGTCCGACTGCGTGCGCGGGGGTGCACGGCGAGCATCGAAGCACCGTCATCAAGGGACACCAAGAATGAGCCTCGGAACCATTCTCTTGATCGTGCTTGTCCTCGTGCTCCTCGGAGCAATTCCAGCATGGCCGTACAGCCGGAGCTGGGGCTACGGCCCAAGCGGAATCGTCGGCCTCATCGTCGTCGTGCTCCTGATCCTCCTGTTCACGGGCCGCCTCTAGAGCACATCAGTCCGCTGAGGTAGCGCGCGGCGACTCGGTTTACATCGGCACCGGGAGTCCGCACTATCTTCCGGTACGAGCGTGCCGGAGGAACCCGACGTGGCGGGGCGAAGCAGCAGCGCGGGCGCCAAATCGGGCGTCCGGAAGAGCAAGAGCCGCGGCAAGACGCTGGCACCGAGCAAGGCCAAGCGGGGTCTTGACGCCGGAGAGATCTGCATCGCGATCGACGACGAGCGCACGGCTGCGCTTGCCGCGCAAGTGCGCGATAGCGGCGGCGCGCCGATCGGAGCGTATCGCGAGCCGCTGTCCGGGAGCACGGTACTGGTCGCAGCGATTCCGCTTGCGGCCGTGCAGCCGACGCCATTCCAGCGCGACCTCTCGCCGACCCACACCAAGCGCCTGGCGCAGAAGATCGACGAAGCCGGTTCCTTCCTCGACCCGATCATCGTCGTGCGGGGCGAGACGGGCGAGTTCACGACGCCAAACGGGCGACACCGCCTCGCCGCAGCGAAAGTGCTGGGGCTCAAGCAGATCACAGCGCTCATATCGCCTGACGAAGGCCTCGCATTTCGCATCCTGGCGCTCAACACGGAGAAGGCACACAACCTCAAGGACCGGAGCCTCGAGGTGATCCGCATGGCGCGTGCGCTCGCGCGGCGCGAGCCTCGTGCCAAGGAAACCGACTATGCCGCCCAGTTCGAGTCGGCCGAGTTCCTGACGCTCGGCATCCTGTACGCCAAGGACGCACGTTTCGCGGGCGGCGCCTACGGCTCCTTCCTGAAGAAGGTTGACCGATTCACGGACCGCACGCTCGCGGTGAGCCTGCGCGAGCGCGAAGGCTACGCCTCGCGGCTGCGCGAGATCGATACGCAGGTGCGCAAGGTCGTGAAGTCTCTGGAGGCGCGCGGCTTCAAGTCGCCATACCTGCGCGCATTCGTCGTCGCGCGCATCAACCCGGTCCGGTTCCATCGCGCGAAGGCCGGCGACACGAAGCCTGCCATGCCGATCGCCGCAGCCCTGACTCGCATGACCGCGGCCGCCAGGAACTTCGACGTCGGGAAGGTACGGACATCCGACCTCGCGCTGGTCGCCGCGCTGTCGAGCGAATAGAAGACTGCAACAGGGGGAATCGCATGCGTGCATTGGCACAACGAAAGGTCGTAGTCACGGCCTTTGCGGTGTTGGTCGTATCCATGGTGTCTTCCAGGGCGGGAGCCGCCGGGATTTCTGACGATGAGGCGGCGTTCCGCGCGCTTTACAAGGAGTTGATCGAGATCAACACGACACGCTCGGTCGGCAACTGCACGCAGGCTGCCCAGGCGATGCGCCAGCATCTTCTCGCGGCAGGGTATCCGAGTGAGGACATGCAGATCCTCGCACCGCCCGATGCGCCAGGCGACGGGGCGCTCATCGCGAAGCTGCATGGCAAGGACGGAGATGCGAAGCCGATACTGCTGCTCGCGCATATCGACGTGGTGGAAGCGAAGCGCGAAGACTGGACTCGGGATCCGTTCAAGCTGGTCGAGGAAAATGGCTGGTTCTATGCGCGCGGCGCGAGCGACGACAAGTCGATGGCGGCCATCTTCACCGATAGCATGATTCGCTACCGGAAAGAGGGTTATGCGCCGCGTCGCGGCATCAAGCTGGCGCTGACCTGCGGCGAGGAAACGGCCGGTGCCGGTCTCTTCGACAGCGTGCGCTGGCTGGTGAAGACGCGACCGGAAGTGCTCGACGCAGCATTCGCGATCAACGAGGGTGCAACCGGCGACCTGGACGCCAATGGCAAGCCGGTCGCCTTGCAGATTCAGGCCGGCGAGAAGGTCTACCAGGACTTCGCGCTGGAGGTGAGCGACCCGGGCGGGCACAGCTCGCTTCCGAAGGCAGGCAACGCGATCGTGCGGCTGAGCGCCGCGCTTGCACGGCTCGGCGCCTACAGCTTTCCCATCAAATTGAATCCGGTTACCCGTTCCTATTTCGAATCGATGTCGAAGCTGGTCGAGCCTTCGATCGGCAGAGACATGCGGGCCGTGCTGCAGTCACCGCCGGACGCTGCGGCCGCGACCCGGTTGTGGCAGGCGAATCCCTACTGGAACGCCATGCTGCGCACGACGTGTATCGTCAGCATGATCAACGGCGGGCACGCACCCAACGCGATTCCGCAGCACGTCAAGGCGAACGTCAATTGCCGCATCCTGCCGGACACCGCCGTTGCGGAAGTGCAGGCAGAGATCGTCAAGGTCGTTGCGGACGAGGCGATCAAGGTGACGCCGGTGGGCGAGGGAGGCGTCCAGTCGCCAACGCCGCCGCTGACAGAGTCGATCCTGGGGCCGGCGCGCGAGGTCGCCGGGTCGATCTGGCCCGGCGTGCCCATCGTGCCGACCATGCTTCCGGGCTATACGGATGGCAAGTTCCTCAATCCGGCAGGCGTGCCGACGTATGGCCTGTCGGGCCTCTTCGAGAACGCCGAAGGCAACTACGAACATGGCCTCAACGAGCGCATGCGGGTGCAGTCGCTCATGGAAGGACGGCGGTTCCTCTACGAGGTCGTTAAGCTCTACGCAGATGCGAAATAGCCACAGCGCGGTTGCGTTCACGCTCACGGCATAGGCGCATGGACGGAATCCACGCGGCATCGGCGCTGTCGCCCATGCGCTTTCCGGTGTTCCGGTCGGTCTGGCTCGCCAGCACGCTGTCGAACCTCGGCAGCCTGGTCCAGTCGGTCGGCGCCTCGTGGATGATGATCTCGCTCGCGGGCTCCGCCAGGATGGTGGCGCTCGTGCAAACCTCGGTGGCCCTGCCGGTGATGCTGCTGTCGCTGGCGGCTGGCGCACTGGCGGACAATCGCGACCGTCGGGTCGTCATGCTCGCTTCGCTCCTCTTCATGCTGGCCGTCTCGCTGGCGCTCGCCGCCTGCACATGGAGCGGATGGGTCACGCCATGGCTGTTGCTTGCATTTACCTTCCTGATCGGCTGCGGCTCAGCGTTCTATGCGCCCGCCTGGCAGGCATCGGTCGGCGAGATGGTGCCGCGCGAGGAATTGCCCGGCGCCATTGCGCTCAACAGCATGGGCTTCAACATCGCGCGGAGCGTCGGGCCTGCCATCGGCGGCGGTATCGTCGCCGCTGCAGGAGTCGGCGCCGCATTCGTCGTCAACGCCGCGAGCTACATCCCGTTGATCGCCGTGCTCACTCGCTGGCGGCCGCCCGAAGTGCAGCGGATCCTGCCGCGCGAATCGCTGGGTGTCGCGATGGCGGCCGGCGTCCGCTACGTGGCGATGTCGCCCGCCATCCGCACCGTGTTGATGCGAAGCGTGGCTTTCGGCATCGGCGCGAGTGCGCCGATCGCCCTGATGCCGCTCATCGCGAGGCACCTGCTCGGCGGCGGGCCGTTGACCTTTGGCTTGTTGCTGGGTGCGTTCGGGGCAGGGGCGATCTCGGGAGCCATGGGCGCCGCGCGGCTGCGCCAGGCCCTTTCGACCGAGGCCGTCGTGCGCGCAGCTTGCCTCGCATTTGCCGGAGCAGCGGCACTCGCCGGCGCGAGCGAGCGTCCGGTCCCTACGACACTCGCGCTTTTTTTCTGCGGCGCAGGCTGGGTGCTCGCGCTTGCCACATTCAACGTGGCGGTCCAGCTTTCGACACCGCGCTGGGTCGTGGCCCGGGCGCTCGCGATGTACCAGATGGCTGCTTTCGGCGGCATTGCCGGCGGAAGCTGGCTTTGGGGCGCGGTCGCGGAGCAGAGCAGCATCATGATCGCCCTGTTCGCCGCGGCGGGAGTGCTCCTTGCCTGTGCTGCCATCGGCACCTGGCGGCCGCTCGCACAGTCGGCACACATCGACCTCGATCCGCTGCGACAATGGGAGGCTCCGGAAACCGCCCTTCCGGTCGACTCGAGGACCGGGCCCGTCGTGATCACCATCGAGTACCGCATTCGCGAGCAGGACCAGCTGAAATTCCTGACCTCGATGTCGGAGCGGCGGCGAATCCGGCGGCGTGATGGCGCGCTCAACTGGCGACTGCTGCGCGACCTGTCCGACCCGGAGCTCTGGGTCGAGCGCTACGAGACGCCGACCTGGCTCGACTACCTCCGTCTCAACAACCGCATGACGCGCGACGATGCCGTCATCCCGGCATCGCTGCGGGCACTCCATCAGGGCCCCGAATCCCCGCGGGTGCGCCGCATGATCGAGCGTCCGACCGGCTCTTTGTCGCCCGCCCAGGTTGAAGCGCTGCGCGAAGGATCGCACCCGACATGAGATCGATTGGCGCGCTGCTGGCCATTTGGTTCGCTGCGGCAACGGCCGCGGAGCCTCCGGCCGGAGTCCAGATCGGTCGCGACGTCGCGGTGCCGATGCGCGACGGCATCGTCCTGCGGGCCGACGTCTACCGGCCGGCTCGCGCCGGCAGATTCCCCGTCCTTGTCTTCCGGACGCCCTACGGCAAGCAATTCGCGGCGAAGGGCGACGGCGTGCACACGAAGGCGGTAGCGCGTGGTTACGCGGTCGTCCTGCAGGATGTGCGCGGGCGCTATGCGTCCGACGGGATCTTCAATCCGTATAGACAGGAGGGCGCCGACGGTTACGACACGATCGAGTGGGCCGCAAAGCAACCGTGGTCCGACGGGCGGGTCGGCACGTACGGGCTCTCCTATCCGGGCGCGGTTCAATGGCTGGCGGCAATGGAGCAACCGCCGCATCTCGTCGCGATGGCGCCGGCGATGACGTTTTCATCGCCTCGGCGGTTCTTCTATATGGCCGGGATATTCGACCGGGCGTGGCTGCCCTGGATCTATCAGTACGTCGCGCCGGACGCGCGCAAACGACTCGGAATGCCTGACGAGGGAGACGCAGAAGAGAACTGGAAGAAGGTCGCGAACCAGTACGACTCATTCCTGCCGCTGCGCGACCTGCCGTGGCTGCGCAAGGAAGCTCCTTATTACTTCGAGTGGCTGGCGCATCCGCCGGAGGATCCGTGGTGGAATTGGGCCGAGCTCCGCGGTCGCTACGGCCGGACCTCCGCAGCAGTCCTGAATTTCAGCGGCTGGTACGACGATGCCTACGGGGTGGAAGGCGCCGCAACCAACTTCAACGGGCTGGTGCAGGCGAGGAGCGGCGCGCCTGCGCGTACGCACCTCGTGCTGGGGCCGTGGGTTCACGGTGTCCCATCCCCGTCGAAGACGCGATCGGGCGATCTGGATTTCGGGCCGAATGCCGGATTCGACTACGACTCGCTGGTGCTCGACTTCCACGACCACTACCTGCGTGGCATCGCGAACCGTTTTGTGAAGGAGCCGCCGGTTCGCTACTTCGTCATGGGCGCCAACGAATGGCGCGAAACCATGGCGTGGCCACCGGCAGCGGATCGCGTCGAGACGCTTTACCTCAACGGAGCGGAGAGTGACAGGCACGGGCGCCTTCTGGCAGCAGCACCGAAAGGCTCTGCACCGCCTGTCCGGTTCACGTCGGATCCGAAACATCCGGTCGACGATCCGGCCGTCGCGCCCGGCGCGCACGACTATCGAGCCCTCGAGTCGCGCCCCGACGTCCTGACGCTTGATAGCGAACCGCTGACGAGGGACCTGACCGTCGCCGGCGAGGCGACTGCGGTGATCTACGCGTCCTGCGATTGCCGGGACTTTGATTTATGGGTTCGGCTGCTCGACGTGTACCCGGATGGCCGTGCATTCAACCTGATGAGCGCGGGCAACGACGTCGTGCGCGCGAGCTACCGCGAGGCGGCCGCCGGACCCAAACCCGTCGAGCCAGGACGGATCTATGAATTGCGGGTGCCGAACTTGATGACGGCCACCCGCTTCGTAAAGGGCCACCGGATCCGCATGCAGATTTCGGCGTCGTTCGATCCGCACCTGTCGCGGAACCTGCAGACGGGAGAGTCGGAGGTCGCGTCTTCCGCATCTCGCGCGGCCACCGTCGCGATTCACCGGGAAGCCGGACGAACCTCGAAGTTGTTACTCCCTGTCGAGGCTCCGCAAATGGCCGGAACTCGTTAGCCAGGAACAGGCAGCTTTCGTCCGCGCGCGGACGTTCCGGCATCCGGAGCCTAGGCATGGGTTTTCGGGCCGTCAATCAGCCTTTGGTCGCACGCCAATTCAGTTGCAAAACGTGCACCAAGGGGCAGCATGCCCCGTCTAACAGGTCGCGTAGACTTGGTCAAAGGCCTGACCGGAACGCAAAAGGAGCCGCTTCCATGACAGCTCAGAAGAAGTTTTGGACATTCGGGATCGCGTGCCTCGCGGCGCTGGCGAGCGCACCGGCGATGTCTGCGGATGCCGGCCGCGCGGGGACCTGGGAAACCCGGCTTGGGGTCCTGTTTACGATGTCTTCCGACTGGGACTTCGAGGGCGGCACCAAGGCCGACATCCAGAGCGACCAGAGCTTCCTGATCGGCGCCGGCTACCACCTGAGCGACCAGCTCGAGCTCGGCGGCAACTTCACCTATGGGCAGACCGACTACAGCGCAGAAATCGCGGGAGACCAAGACGGTAACCAGGCGCCGGACATCACCTACGACGTGCGCGGCGAGTACGAGTCATCGACGCTCCTATTCGACGCGACCTGGAACTTCATGCCCGGCCAGTTCACTCCGTACGTGACCGCGAATGCCGGCTGGGCCTGGATCGACACGAACATCGCGACCGGGCCTCCCCAGACCGGCTGCTGGTGGGATCCGTGGTGGGGTTACGTCTGCTCGACGTTCCAGGACACGAAGTCGCTCGACGGCTTCTCGTACGGGCTCGGCATCGGCGCCCGCTACGACTTCAGTGATTCGTATGCGATCAAAGCGGCCTATCGCATTCAATGGACCGACATCAGCAATGCCAAAGGAACGCCCGACATCGACGGCTTCGAGCTGACCTTCGGCTGGAAGTTCTAGGACGCGAGATCCGGTCACGCCGCGGCGGGCGGGCTCGCCGCGAGCGGCGCGGATATTTCCGCGGCGAGCGGGACGTGATCCGTCAACCCCGCCCATAGCTGGCGTGGGACATCGATGCAGCGGTAGCTCAGGTTCCGCACGTAGATACGGTCGAGCCGAAGCCACGGTAGCCGCGCCGGGAAGCTCCGGCGCGGCCGGCCCCGTGGCCCCGCATGGACTTCCTCGAGCCGGAGCTCGTGCATCAGGCGACGATGGGCGCGCTCCCGCCAGTCATTGAAGTCGCCGGCAATCACGACCGGCTCGTCTGCCGGAATCGCGTCGTTCACCAGTTCGACCAGCCGCCCGATCTGCCGTCGGCGGTGCGAATCCGTCAGGGCAAGGTGCACGCAGACCGCGTGCAGCGCCGTTGAAAGTTGCGGGACCCGCAGCACGCAGTACAGGAAACCGCGCGGCTCGGCTCGCCCCACCGACGCGTCGACATTTTCCCATCGGCCCATCGGATATTTCGACAGCAGCGCATTGCCGTGGTGGCCGCCGGCGGATACCGCGTTCCGGCCGTACGCATGCTGCGGCCACACCGTGTCGGCAAGCACCTCGTATTGGCTGAGCGGGTTGGCCGATCCCGCCGCGACGCCGATCTCCTGAAGGAAGACGATATCGGCGGCCGCCACCCGCAAAGCATCGCGCATCCGGGAGAGAGCGCTGCTCCGGCGCAGGGCGCCGAAGCCCTGGTGAGCGTTCACCGTGAGCACGCGGATCGCCTTGGGTTTGTCGGCGCTGGCTGACACGGGATCGCTCACCTTCCGTCGGAGATTCGGCCCGATAATCTCGGCATGGCATTTGCGATCGGGCTCGGCATCATCATCTTTCTCGGGGTCGTGATCTGGTCGATCAAGCGGCATCGCGATCCCAAGCTGCGTGTCGATTTCGACGGTTCCATCCGGGACCTCGTTCCCTCCCTCGCTGGACTTACGCTGGGCAGCGCCTCCGAGGGCAACGCCGTCGACGTGCACGAAAATGGCTCGTACTTCGACGCGTTGCTTGGCGAGGTCGAGTCGGCCCAGCGGTCGGTGCACTTCGAGACGTTCCTTTGGAAAGAGGGAAAGCTGGGCGAGCGCGTCGCGAACGCGCTCGCGGGCCGTGCGCGGGCCGGCGTGACCGTCCGAGTCCTGCTCGATGCCAATGGCTCTCGGCGCATGGGCAAGGCGGCTGAGAGGCTGCTGCGAGAGTCAGGCTGCAAGCTCGCGAAGTTCCACCCCTGGCGGCCGTGGAACATCGGCGTTTTCAACGAGCGAGACCATCGCAAGATCGCGGTCATCGACGGCCGCGTCGCCTTCGTGGGCGGTCACTGCATCGTCGATGAGTGGCTGGGAAATGCGGAGGACGCATGCCACTTTGGCGACGTCAGCCTGCGACTGCGCGGGCCAATCGTGAACATTGTCCAGAGCGCATTCAGCGAGAACTGGGTCGGCGAAACTGGCGAACTGTTCGTGGGCGACGATGTCTTTCCGCGGCTCCCACCCGCGGGCAACGCCACGATCCACGCCGCATTCGTGAAGCCGGAGAACTCCGCGCCGGCGGTGAAGATCCACCATCACGCCGCGATCTGCTGCGCCAGGAAACGACTCTGGATCCAGAATCCATACTTCATCCCGGAACCCGCCGCCATCGATGCGATGGGCGAAGCAGTCGCTCGCGGGGTCGACGTCCGAGTGCTGATGCCCGCGGCGAGCGGGTCGGACAACCCGATGGTGCAGCATGCGGGTCACCGCAACTTCGAGAAGCTGCTGCGCTGCGGCGTGCGCCTGTTCGAGTATCCGAGGACGCTGCTGCACCAGAAGGTGATGACGATCGACGGCGCCTGGAGCAGCGTCGGTTCCTCGAACTTCGACGACCGGTCGTTCGAGACGAATGACGAAATCTCGCTGGGGATCCTGGACTCCGCGCTGGCGCAGCAGCTCGACGCGATCTTCGAGAAGCATGCCCGCCACGCACAGGAAATCCGGTTGGATGACTGGAAGCGACGCCCGCTGGTGCACAAGCTCGTGGACCAGGTTCTCTATGCCTTTAACGAGGTGCTCTGACAGTTGATCCCGCTAGCGCAGTTCGCGGATTCGCACATTCCGCAGGACGAGGGTTCCCGGATGGTCGCCCTGGATGGCGAGGTAGCCCTTTGCGGCGAGCCCGAAGTTCGGGAACTTCCCGAACTTGCTCGCCGCGACCTTCGCCTTCCAGTCCGCGCTCGAAAGCTCATAGTCGACGACTTTCCGTCCGTTGAGCCAGTGCTCGACGTGCCTGCCGTCGACGACGATGCGCCCCTGGTTCCAGTCACCATGCGGCTTCACGATGCCGGCGGGCGCCGCATAGAGGCCGAAATTGGAAGCGGCCGACGTCAGCCGGTTCTTTCCGTCGGGGGCGTTTGCGTCGTCGAGGAGCTGGTACTCCGGCGCGCTCCAAAAGACAAATTCGTACTCGCGCGTGCCGCGGTAAAAGATGCCGCTGTTGCCGCCTTTACCGATCTTCCACTCGAATTCCAGCTCGAAATCGCCGAACATCTCGCGCGAAACGAGATCCTCGACCTCGCCGTCCTTGGAGAGCTCGTCGCCGGAAACCTTCCAGCCGGCCGGGAACGACTCCGATTTCCAGCCGCGCCAGGCAGATCCCTGATCGTCGAGCAGCGATCGCCAGGGGTGCATCGTGCCGGCATCCTGCGCCGACGCGCAGCTCCCCAGCAAGGAAGCCGCGAGGGCGAGCAGAAACTTCATTTCGATCTCCCGGTCCAGGTGCCGCGCGCGACGGCGGGAACGAATTGGTCGAGGCCAGGCGGCGGGAAGTCGAGCGTCCGGCCTTCCTCCGCGCTCTGGTAGGCGGCCATCAGGAGCTGCACGACTTCGAGGCCGTCGTCGAAGGTGAGGAGCGGCGCCTCCTTGCCGAGGAAGGCGCGCGCGAAATGGCGGTCCTCATTCTCGTATCCGTACGCGCCCGCCTCGCCGGCCACCACCGGCATGAGACCGATCTCGGCGTTCTGCTTCTCGACGAGGTCCTCGCCGGCATCCGCACTCACCGCGCGCGAAAAGAAGACCTTCAACCCGCTGTCGAGGGTGTTCCAGGACATCGAATACTCCGGCCCGAGCAGCTCGGCGGAGAGCCGGAGCCCCGCGCCGACGAAGCTCCAGGACGTGGTGGCTTCGCCGATCACGGTGTGGCCGTCGTCCGTCTCGAACTCGATTGAGAGGCTCGCGAAGTCCTCGGCCGGCGCCTTCGCGTAGTCAACCTCGCTCCCATGAGTCGCAGCGAGTTGGCGCGCGTACCGGGGTCGCGTCCACTTGAGGCTCGCAATGTGCGCAGTGACGCGCTTCGGCCGCACCGAGCTGCGCGGCGCGCCGGGCTTCGTCAGGAGGTGGCGGACGAGAAGGGCGGAGTGGCACATCATGTCGTTCAGCACGCCGCCGCCCTGCAACTCCCCGCGCCAGAACCACGGTGAATGCGGGCCGCTGTGCTCCTCGGCCGCACGCGCGAGATACGGCCGGCCGGTCCGCGCGGCACCGCGCGACCAGGTGAGAGCGTGCCCCGCCTGCACTTGCGGCGCAAAAACCTGGTTTTCGAGGTAGCCGTGGGCGAGGCCGGCGTTCTTCACGAGCTCGACCACGCGGCGCGCCTCGGCGACCGTGCGCGCGAGCGGCTTCTCGCAGGCGATTCCCCGCAGGCTCCCGCGGCCGCGCCCGACTGCGTCGACGATCTCCTCGACGTTTTCGACGCGGCGGTGATTAGGCCCCGAGATCCAGAGCGCCTCGATCGCGGGATCGGCGATCATCTCGCCAATCGAGGCATAAGGCTTCGCCTCGCCGACGTCAAATTGCCGCGCGCGCGCGGCAGCGGCTGAGGCCTTCTTCGGGTCCGGGCTCCAGACGCCGCGCACGTCCGCTTCGCGCACGGCTCGGAACGCCTGCAGGTGAAAGCCGGCATTGAAGCCACTGCCGATGAGGCCGATGCCGAGCCGTCCGGTCGATGCAAGCTGGCTCATTTGGAAGGCACCGGCAGGCCGACCTTGCGCAGCACTTCTGCGGGCGGGCCGTCGAAGCGCTCGAGCGCTACGTTGCCGATGTAGCGGATGTCCTTCGATCCCGCCGGCGTCGTGTAGAAACCTCCGGCGGTCAGGTCTCGGAAGGTCGCGAAGAACTTTGCGGCTTCCTGGAAGGCGGGTTTGGCGCGCGGGAGGTAGCAGATGTCGTCGCAGATCGCCGCCTTCTGTGCGGGCGAGAGGTCCACGAAGAACTTCTTGAACCGCCTCTTCGATTCGATCTCGAGCCAGCCGAGGCCCTCGAGGATTGTCCTGCGGTCGGTACGCTGCGCCTCGTAGGGCGCGCTGATCCACTCGTCGATGAAGTCGACGACGCCGACGGAAGACGCGCTCGGTGAATGCTCGTCCGCCGGGATGATGATGTCGCAGAGCGCGGCCGCGGCCTGGCGCATGAAAGGTGGCAGTGTCAGCGGCCAGAGCTCGCCGGGCTTGTAGACGCGGTTGAGCCTGGGATCCGTTCCATAACCTTTCCCGGACGCAGGCGCCGCCGTTCCGATGACAGGCCGCTGCAGCCACGGCAGGGCGGATGCCATCGCGACCCATTTCATCGCGGTGCGGCGGTCGACTCGGAACGGCTCGCTCATCGCTTTCTACAGCTCCTTGCGCGTCATGCGGTCGAGGATATGGTCGGCAGCCCGCCAGGCCAGTGCCATGATCGTGAGCGTCGGGTTCTTGTCCGCATTGGAAGCGAATACCGCGCCGTCGGTGATGAAGAGATTCGGCACGTCCCAGGTCTGGCCCCACCGGTTCGTGACCGAGTGGGCCGGGTCGGCGCCCATGATGGCACCGCCGACTTCGTGAATGATCGAGCCGCCCGGGGCGATGGCTTTCGCGCCGTCGGAGATGACGGGTTCCTTGGTCCGGCCGCCCATCGCCGTGATGATCTCGCCGAATGTGCGCTGCATGTGCGCCGCCTGGCGAGTCTCATGCTCGGACCATTTCCAATGGAAGCGGAGGACGGGAATTCCCCAATTGTCCCTTACTTTCGGGTCTAGCTCGCAGTACGAACCCTCGTTGGGGATCATCTCGCCGCGTCCGTCGAACCAGACGAACGATCCGTAGTAGCGCCGCGCGTCCTCCTTGAACTTGCGGCCGTAGCTGCCGCCCGTCAGCCATTCGATGCCCGCCACGGTGCCGACACCCGGCATGCTGCGGCCACCGCCGAACTCAACGTGATAGCCGCGTGCGAAACCGAGCTTGCCGGCGAGCTGTTCCCGGTAGAGCCACCAGGGCGCGTACATGTGGCCGCCGCTCGCGCCGTCCTCGTTGTGGGGAGGCAAATCCTCGAGGAGCGGGATCTGCCCATCGACGCTGCTGCCGACGGTATCCATGAGGTAGCGACCGAGCTTGCCGCTCGAGTTCGCAAGCCCCTGCGGGAATTGCGTGCTCTGCGAATTGAGGAGGATCCGCACCGTTTCGCATGAGCTGGCACCGAGGACGACCGCGCGCGCCTTCGCCTGGCGCAGCTTGCCGGTGTCCTTGTCGACGTAGACGACGCCGCTCGCGCGGCCGCCCTTGTCGAGCGTGACTTCGCGCACCATCGCGTTGACAAGGATGTCGAGCTTGCCGGTCGCCAGCGCAGGCGGCAGGTGCACGGTCGTCGACTGGTAGGTGGCGCGGATCGAGCAGCCGCGGCCGCAGGGCGTCGCCCAGAAGCAGGCGGCGCGCCCGCGCATGTGCTCGGCGAGGATCTTCTGCGCATTCACGTTGCCGGGATGCAGCTTCGCCGGAATCGTGCGGTCATCGAGCTTCTGCGTCAGCACGGCGCGGTGTCCCGCCACGACTGGAATGCCGAGCTTCAGCGAGCGCTGGGCGATCAGGAGGTCGCTCACGCGCGGCTTTGGGGGCGGCAGCAGGCAACCGGGGGAGGAGTTCGGCGTGTTCTCGAGGCCGTCGTTGTGGCCATAGACCCCGATCAGCATCTCCACCTTGTCGTAATAAGGGGCGAGCTCCTCATAAGTCAGCGGCCAGTCGAAGCCGAGCCCGTCCCGGGACTTCGGCTTGAAGTCGTAGGGCCCGTTGCGGAAAGAATAGCGGCCCCAGTGGTTGGTGCGCCCGCCCAGCATGCGCGCGCGCCACCAGTCGAAGCGGCTGGAGTCGTCCTCGGACGTGTTGACGTAGGGCTCTCCCGGCACCTGCCAGCCGCCGTCGATCGTCGCATCGTGAAAGCCGAAGGGCTTGTCGGGCGTCGAAGCCGCGCGGAGCGGTGCCTCGCCCCGTGTCTGGAACATCGGGGTTTCCCGCTCGGGCACATAGTTGCGGCCGGCCTCGAGCATCAGGACACGTGCGCCGCCCATCGCGAGCGTGTAGGCCGTCTGGCCGCCGGCGGCGCCTGATCCGACGACGATGACGTCGTACTCGCCGATCCTGTCCGGATTCACGAACGGCATGGACGACTAGCTGCCGGGCCGCTGCGTTGCGGCTGCGACGTTGCGGAACGCCAGCGCGAAGGCGATGAAGATGACTGCCGCGATGGCGGCCGGCACCAGCCAGATGGCTTGCCAGTCGTGAACGCTTCCGCTCGCGCGGAGGTCCACCACGGCCCCGGCGATGCGGAACCCGATCAGCATGCCGAGCCCGTAGGTTGCGAGCGTGATGAGCCCCTGGGCCGAGCTGCGGTAGCGCTCGCCTGCCTGGGAGTCGGTGTAGATTTGGCCCACCACGAAGAAGAAATCGTAGCAGGCGCCATGGAGCGCGATGCCGACCAGCAGGAAGGCGGCGAGCTCACCCGCGTTGCCGAAGGCGAAAAGAGCATAGCGGACAGCCCAGGCGAGCATGCCGAGGAGCAGCGTCCATTTGACGCCGAGGCGCGCGAGGAAGAACGGCACCGCAAGCATGAAGATGACTTCGGACGCCTGGCCAAGGGTCTGCTTGCCCGCGGCGCTCGCGACGCCGATCTCGGTCAGGAACTGGTTCGCGTGCTGGTAGTAGAAGGCGAGCGGGATGCAGACGAGGATCGAGGCGACGAAAAATACGAGGAAGTTCCGGTCCCGCAGCAGCGCGAGGGCATCCGAGCCGAAGGCCTGCGCGAGCATCGCGCGCTGGCCTTCCGCCGTCCCGAGCGGGGGGGTGCGCGGCAGCGTGAAGCTGAAGAGGCCGAGCACGAGGGACGCAATCGCGCACATGAGGAAGGTGCGGCTCAGCATCCCGACCGTGCGCGCCTCGGGCGCGTCCCAGGCGAACAGGTAGCTGATCGCGAGGCCCGCGACGATCCAGCCGATCGTGCCCCAGAGGCGGATTCGCGAGAACTCGACGCGCGGATTCGACAGCGCGCGGAACGAGATCGAATTCACGAGCGCGAGCGTCGGCATGTAGAGAAGCATGTACGCGAGCAGGAGCGGCAGGAAGCTGCCGAATTCCCGCGCGCGCGACAGGAGGTAGAGCAACACGGCACCGATGAGGTGAATGACGCCCAGCAGGCGCTCGGCGTTGACAAAGCGGTCCGCGACGAGGCCGAAGATGAACGGCGCCACGATCGCGCCCCAGGACTGCGTGGAATAGGCGCTGCCGATTTCGGCTCCGCTCGCGCCGAGCGTCGTCGCGAGGTAAGTGCCCATCGTGACGAACCAACCGCCCCAGATGAAGAACTGCAGGAACATCATCGCGCAAAGCCGGGGCTTCAGGAGCGTGAGCATTGGCTGATGCTACGCCGGTCCCGGCTGCAGCGACTTCGCACGGCGGATGGCAAGCGTCGTCAAGGCGCCCGTGAATACGAAACCTGCGAGCAGCAGCAGTCCTCCGGCGTAGTCGGAGGTCGCGTCCTTCATCAGGCCGATGATATTGGGTCCGACGAAGCCGCCGACGGCACCGAATACGTTGATGAATGCGATGCCGGCGGCCGACGCAGAGCCTGCCAGGAAGCGGCTCGGCAGCGCCCAGAACGGCCCACGCCCGCCGAGGTCCCCGATCGCCGTGATGGTGAGCACCGCGAGGGCGGGCAGCGGAGACTTGACCAGGGCGGAGGCAGCGAAGCCGGCCGCAGCGACGACAATCGTCGCCGTGAGATGACCGAAGCGCTCGCCCGTTCGGTCAGAGCTCCGGCCGATCAGGACCATGCCGGCGGCTGCGAATGCAAACGGTATCGCCGAAACGAGGCCGACCTCGAGGTCGCTGAGGCCGCCGAAGCCCTTGAGGATCTGCGGCACCCAGAGCGCGAGTCCGTAACTGCCTGTCTGCAGTACGAGGTTGATGAATCCGAGCGCCCAGACGACGGGGTGAGCAAATGCGGCGCCGATGCCCACATGATGAAGCTCACGCGCTCGCTGCTGCTCGGAGCGGATCTCGCGGACGAGCCAGGCCTTCTCGTCGGGATGCAACCAGCGTGCATCTTCCGGCTTGTCGTCGAGATGGAAATAGACGACGACGCCCAGGATCACGGCCGGCAGTCCCTCGACGAGAAACAGCCATTGCCAGCCGGCGAGGCCGAGGCGGCCATCCAGGCCGAGCAGCAGGCCCGCGAGCGGCCCGCCGATGACGATCGAGAGCGGAATGGCCGCCATGAACCAGGACACGGCGCGCGCACGCTGCTTCTGCGGAAACCAGTCGCAGAGGTAATAGATGATGCCCGGAAAGAAGCCTGCCTCGGCGACGCCAAGCAGGAACCGCAGGACGTAGAAAGACATGGGGGAGTGCACCCACATCATCGCAACCGAGACCACGCCCCAGGTGATCATGATGCGCGTGATCCAGAGCCGTGCGCCGAGGCGTGCCAGGATGAGGTTGCTGGGAACCTCGAAGAGCGCGTACCCGATGAAGAAGATGCCCGCGCCGAATCCGTACATCGCTGCGCTGAGGCCGAGGTCGTCGTTCATCTGCAGCGCCGCAAAGCCGATGTTGACGCGGTCGATGTAGGCGACCACGTAGAGGAGCAGGAGGAACGGGAGCAGGCGGCGCGTGACCTTCAGGATCGTGGCGCGGCCGAGCGCGTCAGATAAATTGTCCATGGCGCCAGACTCCCCGGGCCGCTTGAGGATTATCCGGCGTTTACCTGCGGCACGCGAGCAACGGCCCGCGCGAGCGCAGCGATGTCGGAAGGCCCGGTGCGGCAGCAGCCGCCGACCAGATGTGCGCCCTCGGTGATCCACTGCGGTGCCAGCGCCTCGAGGCCGCGGTCCGCCGGCTTGCCGTGCCAGGATTCATCGCCCGCATCCCAGCGTTCGCCGGAGTTCGGATATACGACGATCGGCTTGCCCGTGCCCGTCTTCAGAGACCGGATCGCCTCGCCGACGATCTCAGGCTTCACGCAATTGACGCCGACCGCGAGGACGCTCGCCACGCCATCGGCGAGCCGCGCGCAATCTGCGAGCGGCTCGCCGTGCGAGGTCCGGACGCCGTCGGGTGAGGTGAAGCTGAACCAGGCACGGGTCGCGGGATGCCGGGCGAGCAACTGCGAATAGGCGCGCGCCTCGTCGAGCACCGGGATCGTCTCGCAGGCCAGCAGATCGGCTCCAGCGGCAGTCAGGACGCCGAAGCGGCGCTCATGAAATGCGACAAGTTGCTCGACGGAAAGTCCGTAGTCGCCCCGATACTCGGCGCCGTCGTGGGTGGTGGCGCCGTACGGCCCGACGGATGCGGCGACCAGGAGCTCCCGGCGATCTTCCGGATGATCGCGGCGATATCGCTCGCGCGCCGATCGCGCGAGCTCGACGGAAAGCCGGAGCAAGCGCGTCGTCTCTTCATCGTCGATGCCGGCGGCGGCGAATCCCTCGTAGCTTGCCTGGTAGCTTGCGGTGATCGCAACGCGGGCGCCGGCGGCGTAGTAGTCGTAATGCAGGCCTTCGATCGCTTCCGGATTGCTGCGCAGCACGCGCGCCGACCAGAGAGATCCCGAGATGTCGCAGCCGCGCGCCTCGAGCTCGGTGGCGAGTCCGCCGTCGAGCACCACGACCTCCGTGCGGAAAGTGAGCGGCATGCAGGGTCAATTCGCCGGCGCAGCGGCCGCCGGCGCAGCGGGCGCCGGCGCAGCGCAGCTCCGCCGCGGCTCGCCGGCCAGCATCAGCAAGCCATCGGACAGGCCCTTGGTCCAGAATTCGTTGCC
>Ga0111539_10004124_pt1 | contig 19071 bp, 14 predicted proteins | sample RhiMethybrSRZTD1_FD_79667 | JGI IMG/M metagenome (GOLD analysis project Ga0111539, IMG submission 79667) | Populus rhizosphere microbial communities from Tennessee, USA - Rhizosphere MetaG P. TD hybrid SRZTD1 (version 2) (version 2) | ecosystem: Host-associated > Plants > Roots > Rhizosphere >... | reverse complement strand
GCACTGGGCGCGAACGACGCCCACCGAACGGTCGCAGCCGCGGCGCAGGCCGACCAACGGGGTAACCGGCCGATGTGTCAGCGGGTTTCTGGTAGAGATCGACTGGTGACTCCTCTTGCCTCGTCATCGATGTGACTCTATTCTCGCGACAGGAAAGCGCTTTCCTAAAGGGATCTGATCGCTCCGCGGTGAGCGAGGTCGCGCGTGTGCAACGAACGAAGGGTGGCGCCAAGATGAGACGACCGACCGCGTTGCGGGTATGTGCGGCACTGGCCACGACGGCCGTTGCGGCGGCAGCCGGGGCCGTGTTGCTGACGGCCGGAGCGTCGGCGGCGGTGGGCGGCGTCACCGGCTACGCGACCCAGAACGGCGGAACCACCGGCGGCGCGGGCGGGCAGACGGTGCGCGCCACCACCGGAACCGCGATCCACGCGGCCCTGTGCGGCCGGGCGAGCAGCAGCACGCCGATCATCATCGAGGTCTCCGGAACCATCAACCACGGCAACACGACCAAGGTGTCCGGCGACAGTTGCAACACCGCCGCGGACAAGATCGAACTCAAGGAGATCAGCAACGTCACGATCATCGGGGTCGGTGGCGGAGCCGTCTTCGATCAGCTCGGGATCCACGTCCGTGACTCGAGCAACATCATCATCCAGAACGTGACGGTCCGGAACGTCAAGAAGTCCGGCTCACCCACGTCGAACGGCGGCGACGCGATCGGCATGGAGAGCACCGTGCGCAACGTCTGGGTCGATCACGTCACGCTGGAGGCGTCGGGTGGCGAATCGGACGGGTTCGACGGCCTGTTCGACGTCAAGGACAACGTCCAGTACGTGACGCTGTCGTACAGCGTGCTGCGAAACTCCGGCCGGGGCGGCCTGGTCGGGTCGAGCGAGAGCGACCTCTCGAACGGCTTCCTCAGCTACCACCACAACCTGTACGAGAACATCGACTCCCGCACGCCCCTGCTGCGTGGCGGCATCGCCCACATTTACAACAACTACTACGTCGACCTGCACGAGTCGGGAATCAACTCGCGGGCCGGCGCCCGCGCCAAGGTCGACAACAACTACTTCCGCAACTCCAAGGACGTCCTGGGCACCTTCTACACCGACGCGGTCGGCTACTGGCAGGTCAGCGGGAACGTCTTCGACAACGTGACATGGTCCGCCCCCGGCTCCGAAAACCGGCCGGCCGGCCCCAACGTGCAGTCGACCACGACCGTCAGCATCCCGTACTCCTACAGCCTGGACGCGGCCAGTTGCGTGCCGAGCGTGGTCGCCCAGACAGCCGGCGCGAACAAGGGCCTGCAGGTGTCCAACGGCAACTGCTCGCCGCAGTCACCGTCGCCGACGTCGTCGTCGAGTTCGCCGCGACCGTCGAGCCCGACGCCGTCCAGCCCGACGCCGTCCAGCCCGACGCCGTCCAGCCCGACGCCGTCCCAACCGAGCGGCACCAACCTGAGCATCGGTGCCGGGTCCGACGGCTCCAGCAAGGCGAGCGGAACGAGCTACGGCAACGTTCGCGACGGCGACATGGGCACCTTCTGGTCGCCGGCCGGCTCGACGGGGTACGTCTCGATCAAGTGGGGCTCGGCCACGGCTGTGTCCCGCGTCAACATCCGGGAGGCGGCGGGCTCCGCCGGCAGCATCCGGACCTGGCGGGTCCTCAACGCCGACACCGGCGCGGTCCTGGCCTCCGGAACCGGAGCGGGAGTCATCACCTTCGCCCGCACGTCGACGCGCAAGATCACGTTCGAGATTCTCAGCTCGACGGGCACCCCGAAGGTCGCCGAGTTCGAGACCTACGCCGCCTGACGGTACGAGTTCGCCCGTACGTCGACGGGCGGCGGGGTGCGCGAAGCCTTCATCGATGATCGCTATCATGGCCCGATGGCCGACGTACTCGAGGTCGATTCGGTCTCGAAGCGCTACGGCGACGTGGTCGCCCTCCGGGAGCTGACCTTCGAGGTCCGGGCGGGTGAGCTGTTCGGCTTCGTGGGCAGCAACGGCGCGGGCAAGACCACGGCGATGCGGGTGATCCTCGGCGTGCTCGCCGCCGATGCGGGCGATGTGCGGTGGGCGGGTCGGCCACTGACGCTGGAGACCCGGCGCGGGATCGGCTACATGCCGGAGGAGCGCGGCCTCTATCCGCGGATGAAGGTGCGTCGGCAACTCGTGTATCTGGCCCGGCTGCACGGCATGTCCCCGGCCGCCGCCACCGCGTCGGTCGACAGGTGGCTCGAGCGCCTCGGCGTCGCCGCCCGCGGTGACGACGAGGTCCAGAAACTGAGCCTCGGCAACCAGCAGCGGGTGCAGCTCGCCGCGTCCCTCGTGCACGATCCGACGATCCTCGTGCTCGACGAGCCGTTCTCCGGCCTCGACCCGGTCGCCGTCGACGTGATGAGCCAGGTGCTGCGGGAGAAGGCGGCGGCCGGCATCCCCGTGCTGTTCTCCAGCCACCAGCTCGATCTGGTCGAACGGCTCTGCGACCGGGTCGGCATCGTCCGAACCGGCCAGATGGTCGCCGCCGGTCCGGTCGACGAGCTGCGCGCGACCGGGTCGCGCCGGCTGTTCGTCGATGCTCCGCGGGCCGACGCCGGATGGGCGGCCGGGCTCGCCGGTGTCCGGGTCGTCTCGTTCGACGGCGGGCGCACGCTCCTCGAGCTCGATGACGGCGTCGACGACCAGGACGTGCTGCGCGCGGCGCTCGCCACCGGTCCGGTTCGCGAGTTCGGTGAGCGGCGCCCGTCGCTGACCGAGCTCTTCCGGCACGTCGTCAGCGCCGAAGAGTCCACTGTGGACAGCGGGGGGCGGGCATGACCGAGCGGAGCGAGGGCATGACCGGGACGGCACTCGGTACGTGGGACGCGGTCCGCCTGGTCGCCGGGCGGGAGATCACGACCCGCACCGGCAGCAAGGCCTTCCGCATCACCACGATCCTCATGGTGGTCGTCGTGGTGGGCTTCGTCGTGCTGATGAAGGTGCTCAGCGGCGGCGACGACGCCGGAAGCCGCATCGGGTTCGCCCCGGCCGTGGCGCCCCTCGCCGCTGCGTTCACGTCGGTGGCCGGCGCGGTGGGCGAGAACGTCACGACGAGTCAGGTCGACGAGGCGACGGGCGAACAGCAGGTCCGCGACGGGAAGCTCGACGCCCTCGTCACGGGCACCCCGACGAGCCTGCGCGTGGTGGTGCAGGAGGATCTGCCGGACGGCCTGAACAGCGCGTTCACCGTCCTGGCCCGCCAGATCGCGCTCAACGACCAGATCGCCCGCCTCGGCGGCGACCCTGCGGCGGTCAACAGCGCCGTCGGCGCCGCGACGTTCTCGCTGCAGACGCTCGAACCGCCCCGAGAGTTCGAGGCCGCGCGGCTGCTGCTGGGCATCATCGTCGGCATCCTGGTCTACCTGTCGATCATGCTGTACGGGCAGTTCGTGGCGCAGGGCGTGGTCGAGGAGAAGTCCAGCCGCATCGTGGAGATCCTGCTGACGACGATCCGGCCGTGGCAGCTCATGGTCGGCAAGGTGCTCGGCATCGGCGCGGTCGGGTTCGCCCAACTGGTGGTCGTGGTGGTGGCCGGGGTCCTGACCGGCTTGGCGACCGACGCGTATACGTTCCCGTCGTCGATCGCCGGCGGCGCCGCGTTCTGGGCGGTGACCTGGTTCCTGCTCGGCTACCTGACCTACGCGCTCGTCTTCGCGGCGCTCGGCGCGCTGGTCTCCCGCCAGGAGGACGTGGGCAGCGTGACCGCACCGGCCATCATGTTCATCGTCCTGCCGTACCTGGTCGGCATCTCCGTGCTACCGGCGGATCCGACGAACGAGTTCGCCGCGGTGCTCTCGCTCATCCCGCTCTTCTCGCCGATGCTGATGCCCATGCGGATCGCCCTCGGCGTCGCGCCGGCCTGGGAGATCGCGCTGTCGATCGCGCTGAGCGTCACGCTGATCGTCGTCCTCGTCTGGCTCGCCGGCCGGATCTACAGCAACGCCGTGCTGCGCACGGGCAGCCGGGTCCGGTTCCGGGACGCGTTCCGGACCGGCTGAGCCAGCCATGACCCGGGTAACGAACGCGGCCCTCGACCGCGCCTGGCGCTGCCGCCCGGCACCCTCCGACGTGCTCGACTTCCACCGGTCCCTGCCCGGCTACGCACCCACCCGGCTCGCATCGTTGCCCGGCCTGGCAACCAGGTCCGGCGTCGCGCGGGTTCTGGCCAAGGACGAGTCGAACCGCCTCGGACTGCCGGCCTTCAAGGCGCTGGGCGCGTCGTGGGCGATCCACCGGGCCCTGCGCGACCGCGTGTCGGCCGGTGCCGTCACCGTCGTCACCGCGACCGACGGCAACCATGGCCGCGCCGTGGCCCGCTTCGCGCGGCGGTTCGGCCACCGCGCGGCCATCTTCGTCCCCGACGGGGTCCCGGCCGCCGCGGTGCGGGCGATCCGCGACGAGGGTGCCGACGTGACGCACATCGCGGGCAACTACGACGACGCCGTGCGCGCCGCCGCCGTGCACGCCGCCGACGACGACGCGGCGGTTCTGGTTCAGGACATGGCCTGGGACGGCTACGAGGACATCCCGGGCTGGATCGTCGACGGGTACACCACGCTGTTCGCCGAGATCGACGAACATGTCCAGCGACCCGACCTCGTCCTGGTCCCCGCCGGCGTCGGATCGCTGCTGCAGGCCGCCCTCAGCCATTACCGCAGTGACGACGCGGCGCCCGGCACCGTCGTCGTCAGCGTCGAGCCGCGCTCGGCGGCCTGCGTGCTGGCCAGCGTCGCCGCCGGGCATCCCGTCACCGTCGCCACCGGCACCACGGTCATGGCAGGGCTGAACTGCGGCACCGTGTCGTCGCTCGCCTGGCCGTACATCAGCCGTGGGCTCGACGCCTGCGTCGCCGTCGACGACGCGGAGGCCCTCGACGCCGCGCGCGAACTGGCCGAGCACGGCGTGGACGCCGGCCCGTGCGGTGCCGCCACACTCGCGGCGCTGCACCGCATCCGGGCCGACGCCGCGCGCGAACTCACCCCGGAGAGCACGGTGGTGCTGCTCGTCACGGAGGGATCGGCGGCCAACCCCGCTGGTTAGCCGGGCGGCGGACGCCGGTGGTGGGTGTGCTGTTCGTAGGCGTACGCGATCCGCAACAGCGTGGTATGTCCGGCAGTAAAGTCATTGCCCATGACCGAGATTCCCGACGCGCTGCGCGAACTCCTGGCCACCGGTCCACTCGCGACAGTGGTGACGATCGACCCCGACGGAACCCCGCACGCCACGCTGAGCTGGGCCGGGTTCGACGGAGACGAGATCGTCATGGCCACCTTCTTCTACCTGAAGCAGCGCAAGCTCGAGAACGTGCGACGCGATCCCCGCGTGACGCTGATCTTCCAGGCCAAGGAGCATTCGGGTCAGGGGCTGTGGCCCTACGCGGTGGTGCAGGGTCGGGTCGACCGGATCACCGAGGGCGGGGCGTTGGCGGTGATGGACAAGCTGGCCGAGCACTACATCGGCCCGGGTCAGCGGTACCCGATGCGCGACGTGCCCGAGGGCGTCGTGCTGCACGTGACAGTCGAGCGGATCTACGGCCAGGGCCCCTGGACGTAGCTCGAACGGTCAGCGGGCCCGGTGGCTCTTCTTGGACCCGTACATCGCCTTGTCCGCAGCGGCGATCAGCTCCTGCGCCGAGCCCGTGCCGCCCCGGGCCCAGGCGACGCCGACACTGCCGGCCGGGACGACGGTCGTGCCGGCGACGGGGACATCGGTGCGGATCACTCCCGTGAGCTTGTCGCCGATGGTGGTGGCGTCGGCCGGACTGTCGACGTCGGGGCAGATCACGAGGAACTCGTCGCCGCCGAGCCGCCCGACGACGTCGCCCGGGCGGACCGCGGCCGTCAGACAGGTCACCACGCAGCGCAACACCGTGTCGCCGGCGGCATGGCCGTACCTGTCGTTGATCTTCTTGAACCCGTCGAGGTCCACGAAGATCGCCGCCGTGCCCAGGCCGGGCGGGCAGTGCGTCATCACCCGCTCCAGCAAGGCGATCGTCGACGCCCGGTTGTGGCAGCCGGTGAGCGGGTCGTAGGTGGCGCGCCGCTCCAACTCGCGGCGCGCGCGAACCATCTCGGTGACATCGGTGACGCATACGATCGCGCCGGTGACGGCGCCGGAATCGGCGAACAGCGCGCGCAGGCCCACCCCGCAGTAGCGCGGCTCGCAGCAGCGGTGCAGGCGCACCTCGGTGTCGATGTCGCCGCCGTCGGACAGCACGACCGCGACGGCGGCGTCCAGGGCGTCGCGATCGATCGGATCCAGCCCGGCGAACTGCTGGGCGAACGTCTCGGCGCGGGCCTCGCCGAGGATCTCGATCAGCCGGTCGTTGCGATGGATCAGCCGGCCCTGCACGTCGATCTGGGCAACGCCCAACGGCAGTGCCTCGGTGAGCCGTCGCAGCAGCCGTTCGGCGGACCGCAGCGCCTCGTGCGCGGCCATCTCGTCGGAAATGTCGAGCAGTTCGGTGTAGATGCCGGGTGCGGACGCGTCGTCGAGGCGGTTGTAATGCGTGGCGTCGAACCACAGCCACGTGCCGTCGCGGTGCCGGATCCGCATCCGCGCCCGCCGGACGGCACCGGGCACGCCGAGCATCTCGAACCAGGTGCGCACCGCCCGGTCCTGGTCGTCGGGGTGGATGATCGGGTAGAGCCGCTCACCGCGCAGCTCCTCCGGTGCCCGGCCGAGCACCAGGGCGCTGGCCTGGTCGGCCTCCACGATGATCGACTGCGTGTTGCGGCGCAGGGTCGCGAGCCGTGGCGGCAACCCCTGCTCGACGATGCTGCTGCCGTCGTCGTCGGGTTCGCCCGTACTGCGGGCGTCTGCCTGGAACACACCGAGGAACGCACCGGTCCACTCGGTCGCGTCGACGAAGTGGATCCGCACCCGGTTGTCGGGGTCGGCGCGCAGGCGGACGTTGATCTGGGCGGCGCCGTGCGCGTCGGCCTGCAGCCATGCGTCGATGACCGGCGGCCGATCGGCGGGCACGACCATGTCGAGGACCGAGCGCGGGCCGACGCCGTGGATGCGGCGGTGCGTGGTGAGCGGCACGGCGGCGGGCATCGGCGCGAACAGGCCACTGGCGTCGATCGCGACCACCATCGCGGTGGGATGCTGCGCGAGCAGCGCCTCGAGCATGCGCTCCCGCAGCTCCCTGTCGAGCCTGGCTACGTCTCCCACGGCGGCCCGCTCCGCGAGTGCGCACTGTCAGTTTCGATCGAGACAGCTTACGACGACGCCGGTGGTTGCGCTGCTGCCAGAATCGCGCTGCCCACAGCGCCCGTCGGCGGCCGTCCGTGGCCAGGGCGCCGGCCATCGACCGTTCGGGTTGGGAAGCTGACCGAACGTACGTGCTCACCTACCGGGCCTAGGCTTGGCGCGATGGACTCTCCCCGCCTCACCCATGTCCGGGTCAACGTGCGCGACCTCGACGCGGCGATCCGCTGGTACGAGTGGCTGCTCGGCGTCCCCGCGACCGGCCACTGGCCGCCCGACGCGCCGACGTACGTCCACTTCGACGTCGGGCCCTCGCAGTTCGCGCTCGGGCGCTACGAGCCCGCCCCCGCCACCGGAGCCCGGTTCAACTTCGAGGTGGACGACGTCGACGCGTGGTGGGCCCGGCTCGGGGCGTCCTGCGACGTGGTGGAGCCCCTGTTAGACACCCCGTACGGGTCGCGCAAGTTCACGATCCGCGACCCGGACGGCACCGAACTGGGCTTCGTGCAGGCCGCCACCTCCTAGGGGAGCCCGTTGAGGTAGGGCTCGTGGCTGTTCTGGAACTCGTAGCCGTAGAACCGGTCCCAGTTGATCGACCACGTCATCAGCCCGCGCAGCGCCGCGGCCGGGCCGCCGCGCAGTGTGTAGCCGCCGCAGTTCTGGCCCTTGACGAGGCAGTCGAGCGCCTGGCGCACCACGGCCGGAGCGAGGTACCCGTTGCCCGCGCTCACCGCGGCCGGCAGGCCGATCGCGACCTGGTCCGGGCGCAGGGCCGGGAACGTCTGGCCGGTGTTGGCGACGGGGAAGCCGGCCAGCAGCATGTCGGTCATCGCGATCGGGAAGTCGGCGCCGCCCATCGTGTGCCACTGGTCGTCCAGGCCGGTGATCGGGCCCGGGTTGAGGAACAGCGAATGCCCCTCGAAGTCGACGTCGAGCCCGTCGAGGCCGTAGCGGTCGATGATCGCCGACACGGAGTTGACGAACGCGTCGCGGGCCGCCGTCGTGGTCAGCTGTACCTGGCCGTTCTGGCCGCCGATCGAGATCAGCACCTTCTTGCCCTGCGCCTGCTTCGTCCGGATGGCGGCGGTGAATTCGCCATCCGACTCGACCCCGGGGCACTCGGCAGCCGGACACCGGTTGAACCGGATGTCGCCGGAGGTGACCGACGTGGGCTCGCCGAAGGCGAGGTTGATGATGTCCCAGGCCGCCGGCACGTCGGCCATCCTGGTGTAGCCGGACCCGTTGGCGAAGCTCGCGTGCAGGTACCCGATGAGGGCGTGCTTCGGCAGGCCGCCGCCGGGGCCGGGCTGCGATGAACTCGGTTGCGGGCTGGGACTACCGGGACCGGTGCTGCTGCGGCTCGGGCTCGGGCTGCCTGGCGCCGACGGGCTGGGGGTCCCACCGCCCGGCCCGGAAAGGCCGACGTCGTCGGCGTAGTAGGTGCCCTGGGCGTACCAGCCGTGCAGGTACACCTGGACGCTGGTCTGGCCGGCGGCCGTGGTGTAGCTGACGCTGAGCCGGGTGTAGCTCGCGGCCGACGGCGTCCACGACGGTCCGCCGGTGACGCCGAGGTACACGTAGTTGCCGCGCACCCACGCGGACAGCGCGTAGGTCGTGTTCGGCTGCACCGCAACGGTCTGGGTGCACTGCGCGTGGTCCGACGCGGTCACGCCGCCGGCCAGCGCCCGGCCTCCACTGTGGACGGGCGTGCTGACGACCGAGCCGTTGCTGCACGACCACGGGCTGAGCGCCCCCGCTCTCGAACCCGCCGTTGGCCAGCACGTTGGCGGCGAGCACCGGCGGCGCGGTGAGCACGACCGCGGCGGCGGCGAGGGTGACGGTGGCCAGCGCTCCGGTCAGGATCGCCACGAGTGTGCGTCTCATGTCCGACCCCTTACGGCAGCGTGCTGAGGAAGGGCCGCACGGTCCGCGCGAAGGTGTTGCCGTTGCTCGCATCCCAGTTGATCGACCACGTCATCGCGCCGCGGATCGCCGGGTACGTGCGCGGCGGCCGGAACGAGCCGCAGTTGGTGCCGCGGGCCAGGCAGTCCAGCGCGTTGGTCACCACCGACGGCGCGACCACGCCGCCGTTCGCCGCGCCGGGACCGGCCGGCAGGCCGAGCGCGACCTGGTCGGGCCGCAGGCCGTTCTCCAACTGGATGCACGCGAGCGCGGTGAGGAAGTTGACGGTGCCCTGCGAGTAGGCCTGCATCTGGTCGCAGCCGAGCATCGAACCGGAGTTGTAGAACTGGGTGTGCACGACGGTCAGGATGTCCACGATGGACAGTGCGAGCTGGAAGTAGCCGCCGCCGGTCGACTGCATGTCGATGGTCTGTGGCGCCATCGTGATGATGAGGTTGGCGCCGACCCGGGCGCGCAGGTTGCGCAGGGCCTGCGCCATGAACGTCGGGTTGAGGCCGTTCTCCAGGTCGATGTCGACGCCGTCGAATCCGTACGACTGGAGGATGCTGAACGTGCTGTTGGCGAAGTTGGTCGCGGAGGCGGAGTCGGCGACGGTGACCCGGCCGGCCTCGCCGCCCACGGAGAGGATCACCTTCTTGCCGCGCGAGTGCAGGGTCGCGACGTCGGCGCGGAAGTCGGCGTCGGTGTAGCCGCCGAGTGAGCCGGACAGTCCACTGTCGACGGTGAACGTGACGGCACCCGGTGTGCTCGTCGCCTCGGCGAACGCCACCGCCACCAGGTCGTAGTCGGCGGGCACGTCGCGCAGGCGCAGTTCGACGGCGGGGTTCGCGAAGTTGTGCCAGTACCCGGTCAGGAAATGGCGGGGCAGTGGGCTGGGCGGGCAGCCGGTCGTGGTGGCGCTGACGGGCGCGCTGCGCGGCGACTCACCGGCGTTGTTGAAGGCCGCGACCGTGTACGAGTGGGTCGTGCAGGCGGTGAGGCCGGAGACGGTGGCGGTGGTCCCGGTGCCTGTCGCCCGGACGGCGGTGCCCTCGTAGACGCGGTAGCCGGAGACGGTGCCGGAGGAGGCGTTCCAGGCCAGCGAGATCGACGTGTTGCTCGTGCCGGTGACACGCGCGTTGCCGGGTGCACCGGGGACGCCGGGGGACTGCGTACTCGCGCTCGACGACGGCGGGTTGGTGGGGCCGCCGCCGCACGAGCCGCCGTTGAGCGTGCAGTTGGCCGGGCCACCCGAGCCGGCGCCGATGAACCCGAAACTCACCGAGGCGCCCGGGTTGATCGTCGCGTTGTACTCGCGGTTGGTGAACGTGTAGTGGTCGCCCGAGCGGGTCATCAGGGTGTCCCAGAAGGTGCCGACGCTGGTGCCGGCCGGCATGTCGACCTGGACGTTCCACCCGGTGATCGGCGCGGTGCCGCCGTTGGTGATCGTGTACCTGCCCTCGAAGCCGCTGCCCCAGTCGGACGTCTTGACGAACGTCGCGGTGGGGCCGGCGGCGTACGCGGCGCTGCTCTGCAGCAGCGCCACCGTGGTCGCGGCCAGGACGGTCGCCAGGGCGGCGACGGTGGTGAGGCTCAGCCGGCGCCGGGGGCGCGCCTCGTGGGTGGTGGGTTCAGGGATGGGGGACGGGGCAGCAGCGCGCATGGGGACGGCCTCCCGGGGCGAAGAGCGGGCGGGCTCTGTGACACGGCCGAGGTGGTGGCAGTCACCGTAGTCGATGCCCGGCGCTTGGTCTAGACCGGACTAGACTGCCTCCGCCGAGCGCGGTGGGTCAGGTGCCGCAGAACGTCTGGTAGAAGCCGAACTCGGGCGGCGCGGGTTCGGCGTACCGCTCCATCCCGGGGCGCTCGTCGAACGGGGCGGACACGGCCGCCACCAACAGTTCCAGCGGCGCCAGGTCGCCACGGGTCGCCGCGTCGAGGGCCTCCTCCACAAGGTGGTTGCGCGGAATGTAGACGGGGTTGACCCGGTCCATCGCGTCGGGATCCGGTTCCAGCGCGCGCCATCGGGAGACCCAGCCGTCGAACGCGGCGACGTCGACGAAGTGGGTGCGCGCGGTGTCGGTGTCGCCGCGGGCGGTGCCGGCCAGCGCCCGGTAGATCGACGTGTGATCGACGCGGCTCGCCCGCAGCAGGGCGAGAAACTCGTCGACGAGTGCCGCGGCGACGGTGTCGTCGAGACCGTCGGGCAGGCCGAGCTTGGCACGCATCCCGGCCGACCATGCCGCGCCGTACAGCCGCGGGAATCCGTCGAGGGCGGCGGTGGCCAATTCGATCGCCCGCTCCTGGTCGCCGTCGATCAGGGGGAGGAGCGCCTCGGCGAGCCGGGCCAGGTTCCACTGGGCGACGGCGGGCTGGTTGCCGTTCGCGTAGCGCCCGCCGTGGTCGATCGAGCTGAAGAACGTCGTCGGGTCGAAGGCCTCCAGGAACGCGCATGGGCCGTAGTCGATGGTCTCGCCCGAGATCGTCATGTTGTCGGTGTTCATCACGCCGTGGATGAAGCCGACGAGCATCCACCGGGCCACCAGCGTCGCCTGGGCCGCGAGCACGGCCTCGAACAGCGCGAGGTACGGCCGCTCGGCGGCGGCAGCGCCCGGGTGGTGACGGGCGACAGCGTGGTCGGCGAGGCGCCGCAACAGACCGAGGTCGCCGGTGGCGCGGGCGTACTGGAAGCTGCCGACCCGCAGGTGGCTGCTCGCGACCCGGGCGAGCACGGCGCCCGGGAGCAGGCCCTCCCGGCGCACCGGGCGGCCGGTGGCGACCACCGCGAGGGAGCGCGTCGTGGGAATGCCCAGCGCGTGCATGGCCCGGCTGACGACGTACTCGCGCAGCATCGGGCCGACCACGGCCAGGCCGTCGCCGCCCCGGGCGAACGGCGTGCGGCCGGACCCCTTGAGGTGCAGGTCATAGCGGCGGCCGCCGTCGCTCACCAGTTCACCGAGCAGTAACGCCCGCCCGTCGCCCAGGCGCGGGTTGTACATGCCGAACTGGTGCCCGGCGTAGGCCTGCGCGACGGGCGTCGCGTCGTCGGGAGCGCCGGTTCCGACGAGTAGGCGCAGCCCATCGTCCGTCCGCAGCCAGTCCGGATCGAGCCCCAGGTCGACGGCCAGATCCTCGTCCAGGACGAGCAGCCGCGGCTCGGGCGGCTCCTCGGCCCGCCATGCAACGGCAAGCTCGGGGAGCTCACGCGCGAAGCGGTTGCCCAGAGCCACGGCCGGTGAGCGCGGGAGATCCACCCATCGACAGTAGCCCGGAGGACATGCCGTCGACGGGGGTCGCGGGGTCAACGCCGGCCGCAGGATGGGGCGTATACCGGTCGGGAGCGACGGAGGGGACCGGTGTCGTGACGTTCGAGGAGTACGTGGCAACACGGGGCCCGGCCCTCGTGCGGTTCGCCCGCCTGCTCACGGGGGACCGGTACCACGCGGAGGACCTGGTCCAGGAGGCGCTGTCCAAGGCGTACCTGCGCTGGGACCGGATGATCCGGAGCGAACAGCCGGACGCGTACCTGCGCCGGATGGTGATCAACGCGTCCCGGTCGTGGTGGCGACGGCGCACCAACCGGGAGACGCCCACGTCGGCGAGCACCGACCGGGTGGCGCCCGGCCAGATGGAGACCGAGACCGTCGAACGCGACGAGATGTGGCAACGCATCGCGCGGCTGCCCGAGCGCCAGCGCACGGTCCTGGTCCTGCGGTACTACGAGGACCTCGACGACGCGGCGATCGCCGCGATTCTCGGCTGTACGGCGGTGACCGTGCGCACTCACGCGATGCGTGCGCTCAACACGTTGCGGCAGCACACGAACGGGGCGGGCACGGACGCGGGCGCACGCGCCGGGAGGAACGGATGAGCACGTCGGTCGAGAACGAGATCATCCGCGCGCTGGTCCGCCGGGCGGAGGGCGACGTCGACGCGGCGGCCCTGCGCTCGGGGGCCGTGAGCTTGGCCCGCCGGACGCGCCGTCGACGCCGGCTCGTCGCCTGCCTCGCCGCCGTCGCGGTGCTGGCCGGCATCGTCGGCGCCGTCGACGTCCTGCGCGACGGCCACGCCCGCAACCGGTCGGCCGACCAGCCAACGACGGAGGTACCGGCGCTTCCCCGGGCGAACGTGCCCGGGGCGCTGCAACGGCCGGACACCGTCGCCACCGACCCGTCGGTGATCCACTTCGACGTCGACGCGGCCGCGCTCAACGCCGTCGAGCTGACCTGGCGCTCGCTGTGGACGCAGGAGGGCGTCTCCATCCGCACGGCGACCGGCGGCCCGCATTACATCCACTTCACGATCTCGCAGGACCCGATCCGGATCGATAGCGGCTACCCCGCCCTGTTCAGTTTCCCCGCGGAGTACGCCTATCCGCCGCTTCCCGACGCGGGCCGAGGCAAGCGGTGGCCCGACCCGCGCCGACCGCTCGGTGAGCGGACCGACTACGGACGGGTGACCGTCGCCGACGCGCCCGGCCCGGTTCAGCTCGCGACGGACCTGGTCGACCCGACGCGCGTCATGTACCGGATGGTCTGGACGCCGGTGAGCGGCCTGACCGCGGAGCTGGAAATGGTGGCGAACAGCCCGTCGGAGGTGGTGCGCGCATCGAAGGCGTTCCGGCTCGACCGGTCGCAACGGTGCGCCGTGCCGGGGATCGCGCGCAACGCTCCGAGCGACGCCCGGTTCTTCGAGTGCGAGACCTCGCTGCACGCACCGGACGCCCGGGGCGCGATCTGGAACCACTCGATCATCACGTTCAGCGCCCGGTACGGCAACTTCGTCGACGTCCTGTTCGGCACGTTCACGTTCGCGCAGCCGTTCGAGTCGAACCGGATGGTGAACGGCAGGCCCGCGCGCTGGACCGCTACCGAGGACGGGAAGCTGGAGGTGCCGGGCGAACCGGGGCGCCAGCTCATCGTCTCGGTCCGGTCGTGGAACTTCACCGAAGCAGAGGTGCAGCGGATCGCCGACTCGTTCGAGTTCTCCGGCGACCCCCGCGACGTCAGGACCTGGCCGGACAACCCGGCGCCGTAGCCGCGCGGCGGGCCGCCGCCGCATATTCTCCGGTGATGCCGCTGCTGGGCACGAAGCTGCACGTCCCGTCGCCACGGCGGCAACTGGTGCCCCGCCGGCGGCTCACCGAACGGTTCGCGTTCGCGCCGGCGAGGATGCCGCGGCTCGTCCTCGTCTCCGCACCGGCCGGCTTCGGGAAGACCACCCTGCTGAGCCAGTGGCTCGGCGGCGCCGGGCCGGGTGCGCGGGTGGCGTGGCTGTCGCTCGACCCGGACGACAGCGACCCGGCCCGGTTCCTGACCCACGTCGTCGCCGCGCTGCGCGGCCCCGGGGAGACGTTCGGCGACGAGGCGCTGGCGCTGCTCGACGCCGACCGGGTGCCCACCGAGGCGGTCCTGGTCAGCCTGGTCAACGATCTCGACCGGCTGGCCGGGCCGACGGTGCTGGCCCTCGACGACTACCACGTCGTCGACGCGCCCGCGGTGCACGAGGCCGTGACGTTCCTCCTCGACCACCTGCCGGCGCACGTGACCGTCGCGATCGCCACCCGCGCCGACCCGCCGTTGCCGCTCTCGCGCCTGCGCAGCCGCGGCCAACTGCTCGAACTGCGCGCCGACGACCTGCGCTTCACCCCGGACGAGGCCGAGGCGTTCCTCAACCGGGTCATGGGCCTCGAACTCAGCCCGGCGCACGTCGCCGCGCTCGGAAACCGGAGCGAGGGCTGGGCAGTCGGCCTGCAGCTTGCCGCGTTGTCGATCCGCGGCCACGCCGACGCCGACGAGTTCGTCGAGGCGTTCACCGGCAGTCACCGGTTCGTCCTGGACTACCTGGTCGAGGAGGTGCTGCGCGGCCAACCGGACGCCGTGCGCCGGTTCCTCCTCGACACCTCCGTCCTTCACCAGCTGACCGGGCCGCTCTGCGACGCGGTGACCGGCCGCCACGACGGCAGCCGGACGCTGTCGGAGCTCGACCGGGACAACCTGTTCGTCGTCGCGCTCGACGACCACCGGCAGTGGTACCGCTACCACCACCTGTTCGCGACCGCGCTGCGCGCCCGGCTGGCCGGCGAGTCATCGGACCGCGTGCCCGCGCTGCACCGCGCGGCGAGCCGGTGGCACGCCGAGCACGGCACGCTCGCCGACGCGGTGACCCACGCCCTCGCCGCCGCCGACGGCGAGGCCGCCGCCGACCTGGTGGAGCTCGCCCTGCCGGGCATGCGGAAGCGGCGCGAGGACCGCACCATCCGGGACTGGCTGCGGGCCCTGCCGGACGACGTGATCCGCCGGCGGCCGCTGCTGAGCACCTTCCTCGGCTGGGCGCGGCTGTCGGAGGGCGACTTCGACGGTGCCGACGGGTGGCTCGACCACGCCGAGACCGCGCTGCCGCAGGCGGCGCCCGAGTTGGCGGCGGTGCGGCCGGACGAGGCCCGGGCCCGCGCCGACGAGGTGCGCGCGCTGCCCGCGACGATCGCCATGTTCCGCGCCGCGGCGGCACAGGGGCGCGGCGACACCGCGGCCGTCGTCGCGCATGCCCGGCGCGCGCTCGACGCGGCCGGACCGGAGGATCACCTCGCGCGCGGCGGCGCCGCCGGATTTCTCGGCCTGGCCGCGTGGGGGAGCGGCGATCTCGAGACGGCCGTCGACACGTTCTCCGACGCGGTGCGCAGCCTCGACGCGGCCGGCAACGTCGCCGACGTGCTCGGTGCGACGGTCGTGCTGGCGGAGATGTGGCTGGCCCGTGGGCAGCCGAACGAGGCGCGCCGGCTGTACGAGCGGGCGCTGGCGAGCGCGCAGCGCCGTCCAGGACCGGTGCTCGCCACGACCGGTGATCTCCACGTCGGGCTGGCCGGCGTGCTCTGCGAGCAGGACGACCTCGCCGCCGCCGATGCCCACCTCGAAAGGGCCAGGGCCCTCGGGGAGGCCGCCTCGCTGCTGGAGAACCGGCACCGCTGGTTCGTCGCGACGGCCGCCCTGCTGCGGGCGCGCGGCGACCTCGACGGCGCCGTGGAGATGCTCGACCGGGCCGAGCCGCTGTCCGTGCCCGGTCCGTTCCCGGACGTGCATCCCGTCGCGGCGGTCCGGGCCCGGGTCCGCATCGCGCAGGGCCGGTTGGCCGACGCCCGCGAGTGGGCCCGGCAGCGCGGCGTCGCAACCGCCGACGAACCGTCGTACCTCGCCGAGTTCGACCAGCTCACGCTCGCCCGACTGCTCGTGGCCGAGCACCGGGCGAGCGGCGTGGGCGCCATCGATGCCATCGGCGTGCTCGACCGGATCCTCGACGCGGCGCGCGGCACCGGTCGCGGTGCGGGCCTGGTGGAGGCGCACCTCGTCCGCGCGCTCGCCCACGACGCCGCCGGAGACCCCGACGCGGCGCTGGCCGACCTCGGGCGGGCGCTCGCCGACGGGGTGCCCGCCGGCTACCTGCGGCTGTTCGTCGACGAGGGAGAGCCGTTGCGGGCGCTGCTGCGGGTCGCCGAGCGGCGCCCGGCGTCGGCCACGCACGCCGCGCGGGTGCTGAGGAGCATCGGCGACGACGCCGACCGGCCCGCCCCGCTCGGCGAGGAGGGTCTCAGCGACCGGGAGCTGGAGGTGCTGCGGCTGCTGGCCACCGACCTGACCGGTCCGGAGATCGCCCGGCACCTGTTCGTGTCGGTCAACACGCTGCGCACCCACACCAAACACATCTTCACCAAGCTCGCCGTGAACACCCGCCAGGCCGCTGTCCGCCGGGCGACGGACCTCGGCCTGTTGTAATCACCGCTCAGAGGTCGAGGACGACCGCGCCGCGCGGCTGCGCACAGCAGATGAGCACGTTGCCGGCGGCGGGCTCGTCGACCGGGTCCGGGTCGTAGGCCACCGCACCGGAGAGCAGGCCGCTCTCGCAGTTGTGGCACACGCCGGTGCGGCACGACCAGCGCGTGGGCACGTCGCAGGCCTCGGCCAGCTCGAGCAGGCTGCCGTAGCCGGGGCTCCACGGGACGGACAGGTCGCTGCGCGCGAACGACACCACCGGGCCCGCGCCGGGCGGACCGGCCGGTGGATGCGGGGGTCGCGCCGGCGCGGCCGCGATCCCGGGGGTCAAGGGCGGCCCCGCCCCGAAGATCTCGCTGTGGATTCGCGTCGGCGCGACGCCGATCTCGACGAGCGCCGCCGTGACGTCGGTCAGGAAGCCAGCCGGCCCGCACAGGTAGGCGTCGGCGCCGGCCGGTACGCCGAGGTCGCGCAGCAGGTCCGCCGACAGCCGGCCGGCGCTGTCGTAGTCGAGCCCGGGCCTGTCGGTGGGCTCCGGGCGGCTCAGGACGATGTGCGAACGGGCCGCCGGCAACCGGTCCAGCAGCGTGCGAACCTCGGCCCGGAACGGCCGTTGGGCGCCGGTGCGGGCCGCGTGCAGCCACCACACCTCGCGCGCCCCGCCGGCCGCGGCGAGCGCGTGCAGCATCGCGAGCACCGGCGTCGCGCCCACGCCGGCGCTGACCAGCAGCACCGGGCCGGCGCCGGCGCCCAGGACGAAGGATCCGCGCGGCGCCGCCGCCTCGATCGTGTCGCCGGGCCGCACATGGGAGAGCAGGTAGCCGCTGCCCGCGCCGTGCGGCTCCCGCTTGACGCTGATCCGGTACCCGTCGGCACCCGGCGGCCCGGACAGCGAATAGCTGCGCAGCAGCGGCCGCCCGGCCGGATCGGGTCGCAGCCGCACGGTCAGGAACTGGCCGGGCAGGGCCGCCGGTAGGGGTTCATCGGACGGGTCGGCCAGCCGCACCGACGAGATGACTGTGCTCTCCGCCTCGATCGCCACCACCCGCAGCGGGCGGAACCCCGGCCAGGCAGGCGGCGGCGTCACCGCGGTGAGGCCGGCATTGCCGGCGGCCGCCTCCGGCTGGTCCAGGATCGACCGGAACGAGGCCTGCCAGCCCGGGCTGAGCGCCGGGATCCGCAACGCCTGCGCGACCCGGTGCCGGGAGCGGCCCGGCAGGTAGAGCAGGCCGTCGACTTCTTCCACGGTGAGCCGTTCCGGGCCGGCGGCGACCTTGACGATCTCGTCCCCGGCGCGGACCACACCTTCCTCCAGGACCCGGAAGTAGAAGCCGGGCCGCCGGTGCTGGACCAGCAGCGCCGGGATCCGCGGGTCGTCCATCCGCATGCCGACCCGGTAGCAGGTGACGCGCGGCTGACTCACCTCGAACAGCGCGTCGCCGATGCGGTACCGGTCGCCGACGCACACCTCGTCGTCGGGCAGGCCGTCGACCGTGAAGTTCTCGCCGAACTGGCCGTAGCCGAAGTCGTCGCGGTTCAGGAACTCCTGCCAGTGCCGGTAGGAGCCGAGCTGGTACACGAACACGGCCCGCTGCTCGCCGCCGTGCCCGCCGAGGTCGCCCTGCCCGTCGCCGTCGACGTTGCGCCGCCGCACCATGACCGGACCGTCCACCGGCGCTTTCCACACGCCCGTGTAGACGGTCCGGCCACGCCACGACACGTCCTTGGGTAGTCCGACGTTGACCGACCTCAGGAATGCCATCACTGCATTGTGCGTCAGCCCAGTTGCGGAATGACGGCGTCGAGCGTCTGGTCGACGGTGCTGACGGTGATTCCCTTGTCCCGCATCAGTTTCAGCTCGGCGTCGAGGTTCTGCGGCGTCACCGAGTAGGTCGGGTCCTCGACCGTGGTGCCGACCTCGTGGTACACGAGCACCAGCCAGGAGTTGTCCCGGATCGCCTGATCAACCCAGGCGCCGACCTGGGCCGGCGTGGTGGTGCCGAGGATGTTCTGGACCCTGATGTTGTAGACGTCGGTGCGGTCCTTGGTGTTGAAGCCCTCGTCGGTGGAACGGTGCGAGCGGTAGTACTTCTTGGCGGTGCTGATCACCGTCGCGTTGTACTCGCCGTACGGCGTGCAGAAGT
>Ga0111539_10004122_pt1 | contig 19072 bp, 12 predicted proteins | sample RhiMethybrSRZTD1_FD_79667 | JGI IMG/M metagenome (GOLD analysis project Ga0111539, IMG submission 79667) | Populus rhizosphere microbial communities from Tennessee, USA - Rhizosphere MetaG P. TD hybrid SRZTD1 (version 2) (version 2) | ecosystem: Host-associated > Plants > Roots > Rhizosphere >... | reverse complement strand
GCTCGATCAATTTCACGTCTCTGGTCGATCCGCGATACGAGACGGTGTCGTTGAAATTCGTCGTCTCTACGACGAGCGTGTCGCCCTCGAAGTGACCACGCGCGTCGCCCATGTAGGAGCGGATGGCGCGGTCCGCGTGCGGCGTCGCGTTCAGCGGGATCACGCGGGCTTCGTGCACCATCTCGTACCTGATCACGACGAAGCCGGGCCCTTGCGTGATGTCGTAGGCGTTGCCGTAGATGGCCGGCATCATCGACCCTGGAAGGCCACGCGTGATGCACCGGTCGTACAGGCTCCGGTCCTCCCACGAGTCGTACTCGCTGCGGCCGCGGCGCGCCTCGGCGAGCGCGGCAAGTCGCCGCTTCGCGTCAGCGGTCTGCGGCGGGATTCTCCCGTCCGGCGGATCGACCACGAGCCACGCGCGGCTTCCCTTCACGTCGAGGTTCTCGAACCAGTGGAGCGGGCTCCTCAGCTCCCAGCGCTGCCGGTCGGCTTCGGCGCGCGCATCGTTGCGCTCGTGCGCCAGCGCGTCGAGCTGCTCGGGCGTGAAGTCGTCGAGCTTTTTGCCGGTGAGACCGTCGGGGCGCTCCATTGGCGTGAGGCTCTCGCTGCTGTTGGTGTACGCGCCCTGCAGATCAGGATCGCCCCAGGGCGTGCGCGGCGCGGAGTACGACGTCCTGCCCTGCGCCCTCGCAGTCACCGTCGCAGCGACAAGGATGAACAGCACTCCCAACTTCAGGCGCACGTCGAGGCCTCCGTCCGCGCGGATCGTATCGCCCGGTCAGAAGGGCGCACAACCGTTTTCTCTATCGCCGCGAAATAATCTCAGGCACGCTTCGCTGGCGAACTCCCAACACTCTGACGCTGGACCAAGAAGAGGAAGCAACATCGCGATGAAACAACCGCTGGGCTTTGTAGGTGTCGGTCGGATGGGCCGACCGATGGCGACACGCCTGCTCGCGGCCGGCCATCCGCTGCACGTCTTCGATACCGACCCGGCGGCATCCGCGTCGCTCGCATCGGCCGGAGCCGTGGCCGCCGGATCACCAGCCGACGTTGCGTCGCATGCGGCCGTGATTTTCTGTTGCCTGCCAAAGCCGTCGGTCGTGCGCGCGGTCGCGCTCGATGACGACGGCATCACAGGGGGATCGGTTGCACGCACGCTCGTCGATCTCGGAACAACGGGACCGGCGATGGCGCGAACGATCGCCGCCGGGTTGTCCGAGCGAGGCATCACGCTCGTCGACGCGCCTGTGACTGGCGGGATCGCGGGAGCCGAGGCGGGCACTCTCGCGGTGATGGTCTCGTGTCCGCGCGAAACGCTCGCGACAGTCGAGCCGCTGCTCGCGAACCTCGGACGCGTGATCTACACGGGAGCCGCGCCCGGCCTGGCGCAGGTCGCGAAACTGGCGAACAACCTGCTCAGCGCCGCCGCGCTCGCCGCGTCATCCGAGGCGATGGCGATGGGCGTCAAGGCGGGACTCGATCCGCGCGTCCTGCTCGACATCATCAACGCCGGCAGCGGCCGCAACAGCGCGACCCAGGACAAATTTCCGCGGGCGATTCTGACGCGCACCTTCGACTTCGGCATCACGACCGAGCTGTTTCTCAAGGACGTCCACCTCGCGGTCGAAGAAGGCGAGGCGCTCGGCGTGCCGATGGTCGTCGGCGCCGCGGTGCGCGAGATGTTCGGCGTGACGCGCGCCCGGTTCGGTCCCGACTGCGATTTCACCAGCATCGCGCGGGTGCTGGAGGAGTGGGCGGGGATCACATTTGCGATTCGTGATCTGTGATTTGTGATTTGTCTCTGGTCTCTGGTCTCTATCTCTGGTCTTTGGTCTTTGGTGTCTGGGCTTTGGGCTTTGGGCTTTGGGCTTTGGGATTTGGGATTTGGGATTTGGGATTTTAAATAGCCCTTCCCTCCGCGGGCACCGTCGCCCTCACCAGTTCGCTCGCGTCGCTGAGCTCGTCGATATTCCAGCAGAGACCGATCAGTCGATCGACTTCATCGGACCCCAGCACGAGCAGCGCCTGTTCGCGACACTTGGCCTCTAGCTGCCGATCCGACAGCGGCCGACGAATGTTGCCGAGGGATGCCTCGACGACGCGCGTGAGCACGCGTCCGTCGGTCAGCTGCACGTCGACCGCGGATTGATCTTCGCTGATCGAGGGATCGGCCGTCGCGGTCGTCGCCTCGCGCACGCGGCGGATCGCCGGATCGTTGACCGCCTCGTCGGTGAATTCCGCGAGACCGCCGCGACCGCGCACCAGTCCGATCGCGGCGCCGTGATAGACGGAGAACTTGCCCTGAAGTCCCCTGGTGATGTCCTTCTGATTGCACAGGTCGAGTACGAGCGGCGCCACACGCAGGCGAACCGCGACGATCGACTCGGGCGCGAGATGGTGCTCGTCGTGGAGCCGGATGCAGCCATCGATCGTCGGATGGATCACGATGCCGCACGGAAACGGCTTGTATGTGTTGTCGCGCAGCTCGAAGTCGACACCGAGGGCATTCGTGATCTTCGACAGGTCGTAGCTGGCTGCCTGCACCGCCGCGAATCCGCGCGGGCCTTCGAGGCTTCTCTCGCCCGACGTAAAGCCTGCTCGTGCGAAGAGCACGGAGGCGTAGCCGTTCTGCGCCGATCGGCCAGGGTGGAAGGACTTCGCCATCGAGCCAAACATCTCGCGCAGTCCCGCCGCCTGAGTCGCGGCGAGTCCCAGGGCCCACACCATCTGCTGTTCGTCGAGTCCGGCCACACGGCCGATCGCGGCTGCCGCGCCAAACACTCCGGCCGTGCCGGTCATGTGCCAGCCGACGTCGTAGTGCGCCGGGTAGACGGCGTTCGCCACCCTCGCACTCGTCTCGAAACCGATGATGAACGCGTCGAGCAGATCGCGGCCGCTCACACGGTTCACGCTCGCGTACGCCAGCAATGCCGAGGCGACGGGAGACGAGTGATGGCCGTAGTTCTTCGGCATCGTGTCGTCGTAGTCGAGGACGTGAGAGCTGATCCCGTTCATCAGCGACGCGTGCAGCGGGTCCATGCGCTCCGTACGTCCAAGCACGCTCGCAGTCGGCGCTCCGAACACGAGCGCAAGCGCGCGAATCGCCGCGTCGACCGCCGGATGCGTCGCTCCCCCCAGCGCGCAGCCCACAATGTTCAGCAGCGCCCGCTTCCCTTCATGACGAACGTCGTCTGGAATCGCGGACGAGCGCGTGTTGACGATGTAGTTCGCGAGCGTTCGCGTTTCAGACATCAGAGCCGCATTCCCCACAAAGAAGCACAAAGGACGGTTTTAGTCACAAAGGACACAAAGACACAACGCAAGGACACCAAGAAGAAGCCTGGCGTCCTTTGAGACACAGCTCGACGCGGCGCCGCGTAGCGGCGCGTCAGGTCGACACGCACCGGAATGAGCGAGCCATGAACACACGCGTGCTCGTTCATTCCGGTGCGTGTTGACCTGACGTATCGGCCGGCTTCGCCGGCCGACCGCGTCGAGCTCTTCGTGATCTTAGTGTCCTTCGTGCCTAAAGACCGTCCTTCGTGCGCTTTGTGTTGTCTCGAATCGTCAGTCCAGCAATGACACTCACATCGTCCAGATATGCGACGTCGGCGATCGCGGCAGCCAGGCGGTCGCGTTGTAGCGCATCGAGGACGCCCACAGCGTTGTCATCGAACTTCGCGCGGAGCTCGGACTCGCTCATCGGATTCTCCGGCGAACCAAGGTTGTGCTCCTGGACGGCGTCGATCCTGTGGCCATCTCGCAGCGTGATGTGCACGGCGCCCTTGAACCGTCCGGGCCCCGGATAGTCCGGGTCGACGTAGTAGTGCACGCGGCGCGCGAGCGCACGGATCGCGGCGTCGTTATACGACTCGTATGCCGTGCGACCCAGCGCACCGAGCGACAACGCCTCGGCAATCGTGTACTGCAGACACACGCGCCCGTGCGCCTGCGTCGCCGGCGCGACCTTTTCTTCCACTGGTTCGCAGACGATCGGCACGATGAACGCCGCGACGGGACAGTCGATGCGCTCGACATCCGACGGAGCGATCGCGTGTTCGCGTCGCGCACGCAGGACCGCATCGATATACGGGTGCAAGACGTGCGCGGCCGGGTATGGCTTGAACGACGAGTTGCGGCTCTCCCAGTGACTGCCGAGATCGTCGGTCAGGCGTCCGAAGTCTCTCGGCACGTCCGGATCCTGCAAGTGCGACGCGAACAATCCGAAGCGACCCTCGAACACCCGCGGCGGACCGCTGACCCCGGCGTCGGCGAGGAGCGCCGCAGCGATCCCGCTCTGTGCCGCCCATCCCGAGTGCAGGAACTTCGACTGCGTCCCGTCCACCCAGCACTCGAGCACACCCGACGCGAAACTGCCGCAGATACCGAACGCATGCGCGAGCGTCGACGAATCGGCTCCGAGCACCCGCGCCGCCAGCGCGGTGACACCGAACGGGGCGAACAGGCCTGTCGGGTGAAGACCGCGCTTGTGGAATTGTCCGGATGCGACACTGCCGGCGCGGCAGGAGATCTCGTTTGCCACCGCGACCGCAGCGATCAGCTCCCGCCCGCTGACGCGACGCGTATCGGCCAGCGCCAGTCCCGCCGCGACCGCGGGACTGCTCATGTGGACGATCGACTCGTTGTGCGTATCGTCGAACTCGAGCGCCTGCGCGCACGACGCATTGGTCAGCGCCGCCGCGCCAAGGCCGACGCGATCACCCGCTCCCCAAATTCGCGACGGTCCGTCCGACGCCATCGCCATCGCGGCCTGGCGCGTGCCCCGACCGAACTGCGTCTCGCCGCCGGCGAGCGCCAGCCCGATCACGTCGAGGATCCGCAGCCGCGTCGCTCGCACGACGTCGTCCGGAAGGTCGGAAAAGGAGAGATTCAGCGCCCAATCCGCGAGCGCGGCGGCAACAACGGTCATTTGTGATCTGTGATGAATGAGTTTTGATTGTGGTTCGCGATTCGGCACGGATTCAACCGCCCGATCGGATGCAAAAATCAAGGATCGCCCCTGGAAAATGGAATAAGCTGGTTGGTCGCGCCCACGACTTTTTGCGCGGAGGACTCTTTACATGCAGACGCCCTGGAAGACGGAGAAATGGTTTACAAGCCTGTGGAATCACCTGCCGGAGGTGACCAGCAAGTACGCGTTCCGGAACGACATCAAGATTCACGACGTGACGCTGCGCGACGGCGAGCAGCAGACGGCCGTGGTGTTCCGGCGTGAGGAAAAGGTCGCGATCGCCAGGAAGCTCGACGCGCTCGGCATTCATCGCATCGAAGCCGGCATGCCGGCTGTGTCCGACCAGGACCGCGCCGCGATTTGCGATATCGCCGCCGCCGGGCTGAAGGCGGACATCTACGGCTTCGCGCGCTGTATCCCCACCGAGGTGAAGGTCGTCAAGGACGCGGGCTGCAAGGGCATCGTCATCGAGATCCCGGCCAGCGACCACATGATTCAGTACGGCTACGGCTGGCCGATCGAGCGCGCGATGAAGGCGTCGATCGAAACGACGCTCGCCGCCAAGGAAGCCGGCCTCCACACCGTCTTCTTCACCATCGACGCGACGCGGACCGAGCTCAGCCGCTTCCTCGACATCGTCGAACAGGTGGCCACCGAAGGTCACATGGATTCGCTGACGATCGCCGACACGACCGGCGGCTGCACACCTGATGCAATCCGCGCGGTCGTGCCTCAGGTGATCAAGCGGATCAACAAGCCGGTCGAGATTCACTGCCACCAGGACTTCGGCCTCGGCGTCGCGAACACGATCGCGGCGCTGCAGGCAGGCGCGTCGGTCGCGCAAACGACCATCACCGGTCTCGGCGAGCGCGCCGGCAACGTGCCCGGCGAGGACGTCATCCTCGCGCTGCTGTGCCTGTATGGCATCGACCTCGGGATCAAGACCGAGAAATTCGTCGAGACGTCACGCTTCGTAATGGATCTGGCGAAGGTGAAGCAGCCACCAAACCGTCCGATCGTCGGCGACAAGCTGTACGAAGTGGAATCGGGCATCATCGCCGGCTGGGTGCGCCTTGGACGCAACGGACACCCGCTCGAATCGATCCCATTCACGCCGGAGCTGGTGGGCCAGAAGCCCGTCTCGATCGTCCTCGGCAAGAACAGCGGCCCGCCGTCGATGGAAGAGTGGTGCGAGAAGCTGGGCATCACCGCCACCGAAGCGCAGCGGCTCGTGATGCTGAAGGAAGTCAAGGCACTGTCCTTCGCCAAGAAGGATCTGCTGACCGCCGACGAGTTCAAGGTGATCGCGGATCGTGTGCTCGCAGAAAGTGCGGCGTTGACGTAGAACGACGTCAACTCCCAACTTCCAACTCCCTGACGCTGGAGCCAACTCCCAAATTGCCCGGCCGCACGTTGGGAGTTGGGAGTTGGTTTCCTCGTCAGTGCATTGGGAGTTGACACGTTGAAACCCGCAATCGTCCTGTTCGCGCTTCTCTTCATCGCGTACGAGTCCGTCCATACCGCATCCTGGACCGCGAACATCACAGACATCCGCCACGCGGCGACACTCATCCCCGGGCGTCGTCCGCTTCGCATCACTATCCAGAAATTTGCCGAGAGCCGTCGCACCAAGAACTTCTCCGTGAAGGGCGCGCCGACCGAGCCGAGCGTCCAGGCGCGCACAGCCTTTCAGGTCGTGTATGCGGACGGAACGGTGATGGTGGACAGCGGCATGGACCGTCAGGTCCACGCGTTCTTCGGACGTGGCGTCGAGGAACCGTACGACGCGGCCTCAGCTGAACGTGTGCAGCGTGCGGTCGATCGGGCGCGACTGATCGTCGTCACACACGAGCACGGCGACCACGTCGCGGGCGTCATCCGTGCGGCGAACGCATCGACTCTGGCGACGAAGACGATCCTCACGCGTACTCAGGTCGACACGCTGACGACCACGCCGCAGATGCCCGAGATCAAGTTGTCACCGGATCTCGCGCGCCGCTTCATCGTCGTCGACTACACCGATTACTACCCCGTGGCGCCCGGCATGGTGCTCATCAAGGCCGCCGGACACACGCCTGGATCGCAGATGGTCTATGTCGCCCTCGAATCAGGGCGCGAGTACCTGCTGATCGGCGACGCGGCATGGCACATGGACGGCGTGCGGCAGGTGACAGGCAAGGCCGCTCCGTGGATCACTGAAGACGAGCCTGCTGTGTTCGATCAACTCCGATGGCTCAATCAGCTCTCGACGAGCGACCCAAACGTCGTGATCGTCGCCAGCCACGACGACGAGCAGCACAAGGATCTGATTCGACGCCGGTTGCTACGCGAAGGCGTCGAGTAACGCTGCCGTCTCTCGTGACCGTGGCAGCGGGGATGTCGCTACGGGCACAGGCCTTCGTCGACTCGGAATGTCGCGACATTGATCGTTTGCGTCGGCGCCGATGGATGGGCCGCGCGGCTATCCCCCGCCTCCGCACGCGTTCCGGGCTGCGCGGTCCCGGTACGCGTGTCGCCGGCGCGACTACCGGTTGTGCCGACGCCCGCAGTCGTTCGCTCCGAACTTTCGACGGCAAGCGGCTTCTGCAGAGTACCCGTCACCTGAACGTGCTTGCCGATGTAGCGCGTCAGCTCGGCGCGGTGTGATCCCACAATCCAGAAAGCACGCTCCGCTTCAGCGCCAGCAGGCCTCGAACCTCGCACGGCAGAGGGCGCACTGGTCCGATCACTCGCGGGAGGCGTGTCGACGAAGGTCGCCTTCGTCAACGCGAGCCCGTCCGCACTCTCGCTCTCATGTCCCGCGATCGGCGCTGCTGCCGCCGACGTTTGTCGCGTCAGGCAGCCGGCCGCCACGACCAGCCGCTCTTGGGTATTACTCGGAATATCAGCTCGAGCTTGCGCCACCGCCAGCGAGGGGATCCAGATACTTGAACCCGCGAAACACCCGACGATGAGGACACGCGAACCCAGCAGGCGAATCGACATAAGCGCCCTCCCCCGTAAAGAGAAGATGCAATGCCGTAGCCGGAGGGCATGTGAAGCCGCAGTGTTCAGTACCGTCTGCTGCTCGAGCCAGGAGAGAAACCCGATTCGAGCTCAGGCGTTTGACGTCGCGACCGAGACAACGACGCTCATGATTGCGCGCGTTGCGGGGGGAAGTCGCCACCATCGACGACGACGTTTTCCACCACGCCAACACCATCGGCGCGCCGGAACTTCGCGGCCTCCTGATACTCGGAGGACTGGAAGCAGGCGACGCCGGCTTCGAGCGTCGGGAACTCGATCACGACGAAGCGGTTGAACGTCGAGGGGCCTTCGTTGATCTGAAACCGGCCTCCGCGCGCGAGCACCTTGCCGCCGTATTGCTCGATGATCGCGGGGACGAGATCCGTGTACTTCTTGTATTCGACCGGATCGTTCACTCTGGCGCGGGCAACCCAATACGCAGGCATTCTTCACTCCCATTCGCGAATGGTGAATGGTGATGTGTGATTCTCATCTGACCTCGAACGGAACGCTCCGGTGGTCGCCGTACCCGCCGGCGGCAGACGTCGCGTCGACGCGAAGCACGTACGCACCCGGCGCGAAATCCTTCAGCGGAATGTCCGTGGTGAATCCCTCGGCACGCGAGCCCGAGATGCCGACCCGCCGGTCCTGCGCGCGGAACACGACGCGATCGTTCCCGTCGCGAACCGTCGCCACGAGCAGCAGATCGTGCGCCAGCGTGGAGGCGTTGTCGTAGACCTCGGCGAATGGCGTGAGCGTCTGCGTTCGAGTGAAGCTGCGCGTGACGACGGGTGTCGCCGGCACGAGATCCTTCAGCTGCGGATCCGGATTGGCATTCACGAGCGCATCGGCATCCGACGAGCTCAACACGAGCCCGCTCATCGCAAATGGCGTCTTGCCGAAGTCCGGCACCTCGATGTCGTAAGGCACGGTCGCGACTGCACCGCCGGTCGTCTCGTAAGCGCCCACTCGAATCTGATAACGGCCCGGTGGCAGATCGAGACGAGAGATCAGCCGCACGCCGCTGCGGCTCACTCGCGCGTGGGTGTCTGGCAGCAGGTTCATGTCGAACTGCTGCCGGTCGCCTCCCTGCACCTTCGCGTCGTCATCGGTCGCGACGATCGACAGCTCCACGCGCTCGACAAAGCGGCCGTCACGCTGCGTGAACTTGAGCGCCGATCCATCGATTTCCGCCGCGACCAGCACGGTGGCCTTCGCGCCGGATCCCTTCAACGCCGTTGCGTAGACGCGGAGAGGCACGCCACCAATCGGAACCGGCTTGTTCAGCGCCGCGACCAGCGCCGGCGACGTGCCGGCCTTCGTGTCGATCTTCGCGGCGGCCTTGTTGTCCGGCGGCAGGAACCCTCGGCGTGCGCGCACCTGCAGACCCGGTCGCTTCATGCGCACGTCGATCTTCATGAACTTGCGCGACCACCGCTTCGAGTCGCTGTAGTAACCGAGCAGGTAGTAGCGGCTGTTGTCGAGCACAACCCGACCGAGACCACCCGCGACATCGCCCGTGTTGACAACCGCGAGGCCGCCGGTCTGATCGGAGAGCGCGATCAGGCTCTCCTGCGAGAGCCGCAGTTCGTGCAGGAATCCTCTGTAGTTGCCGAACTCGAGCTGCGGATAATCGGATCGGCCGCTGATGTCGATCATGTCGCCGAAGCCGTCGAGACCGCGAGGATCGATGCCGTAGATATTCACGTTGGCGCGTTGCGCCGCGCCAACGGCGCGCTGCGCATCGGTCACCAGCGAAGAGGTCGCCTCGCGATTGAATGGATCGTACACGTCGTAATCGATCCCTTCGCTGAACAGCAGCAGCGCCTTGCGACGACCCTGCACATCCGCCATCCAGCGCGACACGTTCTCCACCGCCTGCAGCGTTCGCCGCGCGTTCAGGCTGCGCTCCGCTTCGTCCGGATCGCGCGTCGACAGCCCCCGGTCCAGCCCTTCGCGCGTTCTGCCGCCAGGCTGTGAATCGTCGCTCTCGCCGGCGCGCAGATCGGCGTCGCGCAGGTGCACGGCCAGCTTCTCGGCGCCGACCGACGGCAGCTTGCGACCGACGAACCGATCGATCGCGGCGACCAGGAGCTTGCGGCTCGAGGTGAGCTCCTGACCGGCGTTGGTGCGCCCGCTCGTATAGACGACGGCCGCGAGATCGTCGGCCCCGAGATACCGCTCGACGAACCGCCGCGCCGTGTCCTTCACCAGTTGACCCCGCGTCACGGAGGTATGCAGGTCATCCAGAAGAAAGAGATAGATGCGTCCGGCGAACGTGCGCGAGGCCACGCGGATGTCCGGTTCGACGACCTCGCCTCCACTGGTCACCGTCGCGGAGCGCTCGATCGGCAGATCAATCATCGAGAACGCCGCCGGCTTCTGCAGGCGGCCGTCCTCGTAGATCTCGAAGTCGTCGGCCGTGAGGTCGCGCACGAACGCGCCGTTGCGGTCCGTCACGATCGCATGCACTTCGACGAAGTTGATTTCGGCGCGGAACGTGACTCCGCCTTCGCCTGGCGGGTTCGGCGCGCCAGGCTGCTGAGCCGCGACGATGGCGCCGCCGAGGATGAGAAGGAACGAGGCGACGAGGGCTTTGACCATCAAGGATTACCGTGGATTAGTGGATTATAAGCGGCAGGAAACCATGTCGCGCGTCACCCTCGTTCGCGGCGGAATCGTCCTCGGCGTCGCTGCCGTAGTGGTGATCCTCGAACGAAAACGCCGCGCGCGACGCTATCGCGAGCCGTGGCTGCGGCACACGACACGCAACCTGGCCGTTGGCGCTATCGCCGCTGTCACCGTCAGCCTGCTCGAGACGCCCTTCACGATGCCCGTGGCGCTCGCGGCCACGCGACGTGGCTGGGGCGTGACCGCGGTCCTGGGTGGCCCATCCGTGCTGCGTTCGGTCGCAGCGATCCTGCTGCTCGACTACACGCTCTATATCTGGCACATCGCGACGCACCACGTGCCCTTCCTGTGGCGATTTCATCTCGTGCACCACGTCGACCTCGACCTCGACGCCTCAACCGGAATCAGATTTCACGCCGGCGAGCTCGCGCTGTCCGTGCCGTGGCGGCTCGCCCAGGTTGTCACGATCGGCGTGACACCGGGGACGCTCGCGATCTGGCAGGGACTGACGCTGGCGTCGGTGTTGTTCCACCACTCGAACACGGCGCTGCCGCCCGCGCTCGAACGTGTGCTCGGCTGGGTGCTCGTCACGCCACGGATGCACGCGATCCATCACTCGACGCGCGAGGCGCAGCGCAACCGCAACTTCTCGAGCGGGCTCGCGGCGTGGGATCGGCTTCATCGCACCCTCCGGCTCGACGCGTCCGCGTCTGAGGTTGAGATCGGGATCAACGGCTATCTCGAACCGAACGCGGTCACACTCGGACGCATTCTCGAGCTTCCGATCCGGCGGACCTGACCCGCCTTCGCTCGGAACGAGCGTCGGCGCGGTCCGCCACGCGGACCATAAAGGCTCGCGCCGCATTCCCAGGATGCGGTCGGCCTGGATACCAACTTGCAACTCCGCTCTGCATGAGCGCAGCTGAAGTCGTCATGATTACCGGCGCCTCAGCGGGCGTGGGGCGCGCGACGGCAATCGCATTCGCCCGCCGCGGTGCGCGCATCGGATTACTCGCGCGTGGACGTGCCGGACTCGAGGGCGCGAAGCAGGATGTCGAGGCCGCAGGAGGCGAAGCCGTCGTCCTTCAGGCAGACGTTGCGGATGCGATCGGGGTCGAACGCGCGGCGGCGGCGCTCGAAGACTCGTTCGGCCCGATCGACATCTGGGTGAACAACGCGATGGTGAGCGTCTTCTCACCCGTGAAGGAGATGACGGCGGACGACTTCAAGCGTGTCACCGACGTCACGTATCTCGGCGTCGTGCACGGCACGCTCGCGGCGCTCAAACGGATGCTGCCGCGCGATCACGGGTCGATCGTGCAGGTCGGCTCGGCGCTCGCCTACCGCGGCATCCCGCTGCAGTCAGCGTATTGCGCAGCCAAGCACGCGGTTCAGGGATTCTGCGACTCGCTGCGATCCGAGCTGCTGCACGACAACAGTCACGTTCACCTGACGATGGTGCAGTTGCCGGCGATGAATACGCCGCAGTTCGACTGGGTGAAAAGTCGACTGCCGAGGAAGGCGCAACCCGTGCCGCCGGTGTTTCAGCCCGAGATCGCCGCCGATGCGATCGTCTGGGCGGCGCATCACGATCGACGGGAGTTATACGTGGCGATGCCGACGGCGACCGCGATCATCGGCGACAAGATCGCGTCGGGACTCGCTGACCGGTATCTCGCCGCGAACGGCTACGACGCGCAGCAGACCGACGAACCCGAGGATCCGCACCGTCCGGACAACCTGTATCAGCCGGTCGATCGCGAGCGCGACTTCGGCCGCCACGGCCGCTTCGCGACGATCGCGCGATCGACGAGCTACGAAGTCTGGCCGGCGGAGCATCACGGTATCGTCGCCCTGCTCATCGGCTCAATCGCGGCTGCGTCAGCGGCAGTGCTACTCCGTCGAAGGCGGCGCTAGTCGTCCTAGCGGGCGCTACGCGCGAACTCGCTGAACCAGTTCTCGACGAGCGTGAATTTCGTCCGGAGCACCGCGTCCCCAGACGATGCGCTCACGTCCCGGCCGACAACGAAGCTCTTACCGTCGGGCGCGACGTCGAAGCCGCCGGTGATGCTTGCCGCATCGAGTGTGAAGAGCGGGACTGCCGGCCCCAGCGTCACCGTGGAGTCGAGAGTGACCGGTATCGACATCAATTGAAAGGTGGTCTGGTCTTTCCCGGGGCCCAGGAAGAAGAGCTCATTCGATGCGCGGCTCCACGAAATCGGAAAGGTGGTCCGCGACGGAACTTCGGCGCCCGCGATCTGCCAACGGCCTTCGCCACTGGGAAAGCGTGTGATGAACACTCCGCCTTCACCGGCGGGACCGCGCTCTTCGTACGCGAGCAGACGACCATCGGGTGACAGGGTCACTTGGAATACCTGGTTTGGTTCCGGATCCGATCGCACCAGGCGCTGCGGTGGCCCGAGCCGTTCGTCGCTTCCGCGTTCGGCGTATCGCAGACGGCTGAAGCCGCGCTCGTCCACGAGGTAGATGAGATATTTGCCATCCGGCGCGATGATGCCACCGCCACCCTTGATCAGGTCCCGCGGGGTGCCGGATCCGTCCGCCGCCACCTGAGCGACCTGGGTCCCTTCGACCTCCTCGGCGTGGCGCGTATAGACAATGCGGTCACCTGAAGGGAACCAGCTCGCCGGAATATCCTCGCCGGCCTCGAATGTGAGACGCGTCGCGACCTTGCGCGGAATATCCAGGATCCACACATCCGGGTTGCCACCGGCATGCGTGTGATAGGCCAGCTTGCGTCCATCCGGTGAGAAATGCGGTCGAGAGATGTCCGGTCCTGCCGGAACAAGCTCTTCGATCAGCCGTCCCGCACGATCGACGCGCACGAGCTGCATCGCCGCCGTGCTCGCGCCAGGGCTGCCAATCAGGAGTGTGCCGTCGCGCCCCGCCGCCACGCTGCGTCCGCGGCCGTCGACGGTGAACGCCTTCGACATGTCCAGCCGCGTGGAGTCGAACGGTGCCGCCCACAGGCTTCCGCCTCCGCTTTGGCGGACGAAAAGCAGGTGACCGGGCGGCGCGTAGGCGACGCTGCCGATGCCGTTCTCGTGCAGCAGCACCGACCGCGTGGTGCCGTCGAACATTTCGAGCAAACTGACTTCATCGGCACCCGTGCCGCGCGTGTGCGTCCGGAACATCACGCGACCATCGGGCAGCGGCTCCGGATTGTGAAAGTCGATCTCTTTGGCAGCGTCGACCTTCAGCCACAACTCGGGCACGCCGCCGCGGGCGGACACCTTGTAAAGGCTCTCACGCCACGCTGCCAGCACGATCGTGTCGTCGGTCGGCCACGCAGCGCCGGTGATCCTGCCCGTCGCCGGCAGATCGCAGACGACCACCGGTGGACCTCCGGCAATCGCAATCTTCCGGTATTTCTTGTCGCCTGCCGCGAACCCGAGGAATGCGGCGTCGGGTGACCACGTCAACGTGAACGATCCATCGGGAAGCTGGCCGAGATCGCGTGGCGACACCTGATTGAAGTCGCGGACCCACAGATGTCCGCGTGCCATGTAGGCGACACGCGATCCGTCCGGCGACATCCGCACGGCCGGTTCAAACGACGAGGTCTCTTCGGGAATGACGCCGGCAGTCAGATCGGCGGAGATCTCGAGCTTGCGAAGCGGCGCCGACGGTACGGGCTTCAACGCCCAGACGATCGCAGCGGTCAACGCGCTGCAGACGAGAACAATCGCCAACGGAATGGCAACTCGATAGCGACTCTGACTCGCGACCACTGATGCGCCGCCTGGCGGCTCCTGCTCCTCCAGCTCCAGTCTCGCGTCAGCGATGTCATGCAGACGTCGGCGCGGATCCCGTTCGAGACACCGACGGAGCAGTCGTCGCGTCGCGGTTGGCGTAGACGACGGCAGCGCACTCCAATGTGGTTCGCCCTTGATCACCGCCGCGAGCATCTCGCTGACGTCGTCGCCGTCGAACGCCCGCCTGCCCGCGAGCATTTCGAAGAGGATGCAGCCGAACGCCCAGATGTCGCTGCGTTTGTCCGCTGCCTTCCCCTTCGCCTGCTCCGGCGCCATGTAGGCGGCCGTGCCGAGGATGATGCCGACGCTGGTCACGTTCGGCGACACCACCGTCGGCGACGCCGTCAGGTCCGGCTGAAGCGGGACACCCGATCCGTCACGGACATAGGCGCCGCCGTCAGGCGGACCAGCGAGTTTGGCCAATCCGAAGTCGAGGACCTTGACCGCTCCCTCGGCCGTGACCTTGATATTCGAGGGCTTCAGATCGCGGTGCACGATCCCGCGTTCGTGCGCCGCTTCCAGTGCGTCGGCGATCTGGCGCGCGATCGGCAGCGCCTCGTCGACGGGCAGTGGTCCGCGCGCAATGCGATCGGCAAGCGTGTCGCCTTCGATCAGCTCCAGGACGAGGGCCGATACCGTTCGCCCGTCCGACAGCTGTTCGTCCTCGAGACCGAAGATCGCCCCGATGTTCGAGTGTCGCAGCTGCGCGAGCACCTGCGCCTCGCGCTGGAATCGCGCCAGACGTTCGGGGTCGCTCGCGAAGCCGTCGCGCAGGATCTTCAATGCGACGTCGCGCGACAACCGTGCGTCGCGGCCACGATAGACCTCGCCCATGCCGCCGGCGCCGAGCATGCCGACGATTTCGTACGGACCGATGCGGGTGCCAACGGCCAGCGTCATGATGAGGATCGGCGGATTATAGCCACGACGCGTCTGGAATCGTCGTCTGGATAAAGCTCGATCTGCACAGCGCCGCGGAAATCGTGCTGTACGCGGTGCGCAAGGGCGTCATCCGCTAACCCTCCCGACGAGACAACTTCGCGTATCATGCGACCTTCGAGGTCCGTCGCGCCCCAGCGTCGGCGACGGCGGACGGATACTCGTTGCTGCCAGGAGATGTCGATGACACGAACGTTGAGATCGCTCGTCTGTCTCGTCGGGATCCTCGCCTCTGGCACTACCGCTGCGATGGCCCAGGAGGCCAATGCGGAGCTGCGAGGTCGCGTCCTCGATGCGCAGGGCGGTGTCCTGCCCGGGGTCACGATCACCATCACCAATCAAGCCACTGGCGTCTACCGCGGAACCGTCAGCAACGAGGACGGCACGTATTTCGTCACCGCCCTGGCGCCTGGCATGTACTCGATCGTCGCGGAGCTGTCGGGGTTCAAGCGATACAACCGCGGCGACGTACGACTCGATCTGGGACGCACGACGTCGCTCGACTTGCAGCTCGAAGTCGGCGGCGTCACCGAGACAGTGACGATCACCGCCGCGACGCCGCTCGTCGATGTCACCTCGCAACAGATTGGCGGCAACATCACGACTCGCGAGGTCAGCTTCCTGCCGTCGGTCAACGGCAACATCGTCGGCATGGTGGCGCTGCTTCCCGGAATTGTCGCCAACATCAGCACCGAGTCGTTCGGATCCGACGCGGTCAGCGCCAACGGCATGGACTCGCGCAACAACAACTTCATGCTCGACGGCGCCAACAACAATGATGATGTCATCGGCCAGCGCGCCGGCTCGCAGGCGCGGACGCCGGTGGAGGCGATTGCTGAGGTCCAAGTCGTCACCAGTCAGTACGATGCGGAGTTCGGCCGCACGACCGGGGCCATCATCAACGCGATCAGCAAGCAGGGGACCAATGCGTTCCACGGCGTCGGCGCCGGCCTGTGGCAGGACGCGTCGATGACCAAGAAGGACTTCTTCGTGAAGCAGAACAACTTGACGAAGCCGGAAACGCAGCTGCAGACCTACCGCGCCAATCTCGGCGGCCCGATCGTCCGCAACAAGGCCCACTTCTTCTTCAACGTCGAACGGGTGATGGTGGATCGCGCGACCAGCATCACGGTTCCGTCGCATCCGGAGTTGAACGCCTCGCCCGTCACGCAGGACCGCGTCTGGAACACGCTGCTGCGGTTCGACCATCAGCTCAACGCCGGCAATGTGTGGACCGTGCGCTGGCTGCGGGAATCGTCGCCGCAGCTCAATCAGATCGTGCCCTATGTGGTTCCTGCCGGCCTCAGCATCCTGCCGAACACGATACTGCCGGTCACCACGAATGCCTCACGCGAGGAACACGACGTCGATCAGACCGTCGTCGGATCGATCAACACCGTCCTGTCGAACACCCGGCTGAACACGTTCCGCGTGAACTTCACCCGGGAGGACGTGGCGTTTGCCAACCCCGGGTTCAACGGCAACGGACAGGATCAGGCGGCGCTGAAGCCATTTCTCGTCTTTCTCACGTATGCGGACCAGCAGAGTGCGGTCGCCCAGGCCCGCGTCGACAATGCGTACCAGTTCGACGACACGTTCTCCTGGTTCATCGCCGGCCACGGGGGCGATCACGACGTCAAGTTCGGCGCCCAGTACGAGTACGTGGGCGCGCGCTCAACGGCGCAGGACAACGCGAACGGCACGTTCTTCTTCAGAAGTGACCTGCCGTTCAACGCGAACGACCCACGCACGTATCCCGAGCGGCTGCAGATCCGCGTACCGGGATCGCTGAATACGTTTCAACAGGCGGCCTTCGGGACGGCCTTCGTGCAGGACAAATGGCACGCCACGCGACGCGCAACCATCAGCGTGGGGCTGCGCTACGACATCGAAATCCAGCCGATCCACGAGGTCGACAATCCGCACTTCTCGTCGCCGACCGACTACCCGGTGGACAAGAACAACTTCGGTCCGCGCGTCGGTCTGACGTATGACATCAGCAACTCCGGCACTTCCGTTGTTCGCGGCGGCTACGGGCGCTTCTACGACAAGACACATTTCGAGCTGATCAGCGCCATCCTGACCAACGGCCTGTTCTCGAACTCGTTCAACGTGTTCTTCCCGGCCAACAGCGTCGATCCTGGTCCGACTATCGGGGCGTTTCCCACCGAAGCGCTGCTCGCTGGTGGACCGACCGTCAACCGTCAACTGCTCGAGCAGCGATATCCGCCGGGATCGCGCATCAGGAACACGGGAAACGTCACGTTCGACAATCCCGATCGAAAGATCCCGTACACCGATCAGTTCACGGCCGGGTACGAGCGTCAGCTCGCGACCAACCTTTCGGTCAGCAGTGACTACGTGCACGCGCGCGCACGCGATCAGCTGATGCTGCAGGACCTCAATCCCGGGTTGCGCACGACCACGGCTCGGACCGCCACCGTCGTGCGCATCGATCCGGCGTTTGTCCAGGCGGTGAACTTCCCGGTCAATGCCGGCTCGATCGACTACGACGCGCTCGAGGCCGCGCTGGTCAAGCGCTTCGCATCGAACTACTCCTTCCGCGTGTCGTACACGCTCGGCTACTCACGGGGCAACACGTCGGGACTCGGCGCGCCAGGCAGCGGATTCCAGCTGCTCGACGATCTGCACCTGGACCTCAACGAAGGTCCCACCAACTTCGACCGCCGCCACAACCTGGTCATCAGCGGTCAGACGCTGGTCCCAAAGACGACGGGGCTGACGGTCAGCTGGATCGCGCGCGCACTGAGCGGCACGCACTTCTCGCTCACCGATTCGACCACCGACCCGGATCGCAACGGTACGTTCGCCGAGCCGCTGCCGGCCGGGACATATACGGGAACCGGCCGCAACCCGTACACGGCGAAGGCCGACAGCGAGCGCAACGGCGCAACGGGTCCTGGTTTCTTCCAGCTCGATTTCCGTCTCGGCTACCGTCTCCGCCCGCGAACCGGGAACACGATCGATCTGTTCGCGGATATCTTCAACGTCACGAACCGGGCGAACTTCGACAACCCGCTCGGCGATCGGCGGTTGACCGACTCGTTCCTCAACCTGACGGCGCTGCGGCCGGGAGGAGTGCCAACGACGCTGCAGTTGGGCGCGAGATTCGAGTTCTGACGATGACAAGGCGTCCGGGTTGGGGCTTGGGCTTTGGGCTTTGGGCTTTGGGATTTGCGACGTTGCTCATCCCCGCGCTCGCCGCCGCACAGACCTCTCCCACACCGGACGTCGATCCGCGCGTCACCAGGCTGGTGGGATCGATCTCTGAAGAGCGCCTGCAGCGGCTGCTGCAGACGCTCGTCGCCTTTGGAACCCGCAATACGCTCTCCGATGCCTCTTCACCCACGCGAGGCATCGGAGCGGCGCGCCAGTGGATCTTCGACGAGTTGACGCGGACCAGCCCGAAGCTGCAGGTCAGCTTCGATACGCATCAACTCAAGAAAGGCGATGGTCGCGGCCGCATCACGCGCAACGTGGAGCTGCGCAACGTCGTCGCTGTGCTGCCGGGCAAATCGCCGCGCCGCATTTACGTCAGCGGTCATTACGACTCGCTCAGCATCGGCGATCAAGGCCAGGTCGGCGTCAACAGCGGCGCGACCGAAGCGCGGCGCAACGATCCCAACGTCGACGCGCCGGGTGCCAACGACGATGGCAGCGGCACCGTGCTGGTCATGGAGCTGGCGCGTGCGTTTGCGGAGAGCGGGATCGAGTTCGACGC
>Ga0111539_10004120_pt1 | contig 19077 bp, 16 predicted proteins | sample RhiMethybrSRZTD1_FD_79667 | JGI IMG/M metagenome (GOLD analysis project Ga0111539, IMG submission 79667) | Populus rhizosphere microbial communities from Tennessee, USA - Rhizosphere MetaG P. TD hybrid SRZTD1 (version 2) (version 2) | ecosystem: Host-associated > Plants > Roots > Rhizosphere >... | reverse complement strand
GCCCCTGACCGGTCGGGGCGGTGTTCAGTTGTGCACAGTCTACGCGGCGCTACTGGGGCTCGGACTGTACGTTCTTGAGGTCCCGGAGCGTCCGGCGCAGCTTCTCGACGGCCTCCATCCCTTGGAGGGTCCTGGCAAGCATGTCAGCAGTCGCCTGCGTCGCTGCGACGGCCGCGCGGCGCGCGGCCTCGGCGGCGAATCGGGCCTCTTCGGCGGCGGTCCGCGCCATCTCGCCGGCTTCACGCGCGCGCTCGCGTTCCTGCCGGCTCCGCTCGAGCGCCTCACGATGCTCGTCCCGGATTTCCCGCGCATCCTCGCCCACGCGCCGGATCTCCTCCGCCTCGGCGCGTTGCCGCTCGGCCTGCTGACGGCCCTGCTCCGCCGAGATCGGATCGGCTGACATCCCAGGACAGCGTACCTCATCGGCGCCCAAACCAGTGTTCAGAACACGACAACGGTCGCGTGACGGGCGACGCGCAGCTCAGTCGTGCAGGACGACGCTCAGCAGGGCCTTCTTGATCGTGATGCGGCCGTTGTATTCGATGAAGCCGAGCTTGCGGAACTTGTTCATGAAAAAATTGACGCGCGAGCGCGTGGTGCCCACGATTTCGGCCAGGACTTCCTGCGAGACGCCGGGAATGTCGCGGACGGGGGTGTCGTCCTTGCCGAAGTGGGCCAGGAGCAGGAGCGCGCGGGCGAGCCGTTTCTCGCTGGAATTGAACAACTGATCGACGAGGTCTTCTTCGATCCGGATGTTGCGGCTCAGTACATGGGAAATGAAGCGATCGGAGAGCTCGGGCTCGTCATGCAGCAGCCGGATCATCTCGGCCTTCTCGATCGCCAGAATGGTGCTCGGCGCGATCGTCGTGGCCGTACCCATCCGCAGGTCCTGTCCGGCGAGGCAGCCCTCACCGAAGAAGTCTCCAGGGCCCAACATGCCGATCACGGCTTCCCGGCCCGTTTTCGAGAGCACCGACAGCCGGACCGCCCCGTCCTGAATGTAGAGGACGTCCGTCGCCGGATCGCCCTGGGAGAACACCGCCCGCCTCGCCGGGAACTTCACGATCGTCCGCTTCAGGCCGGACGAATCCAGGAATTCCTGCGCGTTGAAGCGGCGGGGCGCGGATCGTCGCGGTTTTCTGCTCATCTGAGTCGGTGACGAGGATCTTCTCATTGGAACGACCAGGTAGCAAGGCGCGACGCCTGACCCGCGCCCGGTGACCGGTCCGACGACACCCGGCGGGGTGTCCAATAGGAGACAGCCCGACGCCGGACCACCCCGTAGCATGGCATTTAGGGGATCCAGCAATCTGCGGGGGGGCGTAATGGGGTTGATCGATCGGCGACGTGCCGACGCCACGGTGTTGCCGGAGAGCGAGCGTCCCGAGGCTATCTTGAACTCGATCGGTGACGCGGTGCTCAGCACGGACCTCGCCGGCCACGTGACCTATCTCAATTCCGCGGCGGAGAGCATGACGGGTTGGTCGCGCACCACCGCGGTTGGCCGACCGCTCGACGACGTGTTCCACATCGTCGACCGCGAAACGCGGCAAGTGGCGGCGAACCCGATGAATCTCGCCATCCAGCTCAACCGGACCGTGGGACTGACCGCGAGGTGTCTGCTCGTCCGCCGGGACGGCCAGGAAATCGCGATCGAGGACTCGGCCGCGCCGATCCGCGATCGCGCCGGGTCCGTGCAAGGCGCCGTCATCGTGTTTCGCGACGTGGGTGCGGCGCTCGAGACGTCGCGGCTGATGTCCCATCAAGCGCAGCACGATCCGCTCACCGGTCTCCCGAACCGACTCCTGCTTCACGACCGGCTGACCCAGGCGATCGCGTTGGGACATCGCCGGCGTAAACCGCTCGCCGTGCTCTTTGCCGACGTCGACGGGTTCAAAGCGGTCAACGACTCGCTGGGACACGCCGCGGGCGACCAGATCCTGCGGTCGGTGGCCGCCCGATTGCGCAGCTCGCTTCGTCCGTCAGATACGGTCAGTCGCGTCGGCGGTGACGAGTTCGTGATCGTGTTGTCGGAGATCGAGCACTCTGCCGACGCGGCGTTGGTCGCGAGAAAGCTGATTCACGCGCTCGCCGCGCCGGACTATCTCGCCCTGCCGGATCTTCGCGTCACGGCCAGCATCGGCATCGCCGCGTGCCCCGATCACGGTCAGGATCCGGAGGTCCTGATCGCACGGGCAGACACGGCAATGTACCTCGCCAAGCGCGCCGGTCCCGGCACCTGTCGAACCTGCGATGTCGAAGGTGAGACGACTGCGCCAGAAACGCCGACCGCGCTGACGACGGCCTAGATCGGAGACCTCTGTGTTGAGCCCGTCTCGAGACTACACCGCCTCCTCTTCCGAATTGCCGTGCGAACGCCTCGCGGTGGTTCTCGTCCGGCCCACGCGCTATGACGAGGAAGGCTACGTGGTCCGGCATTGGCGCGGGACGTTGCCGAGCAACACCCTCAGCTGTCTGAACGGGCTCACGCACGACGCGGTCGCCAGCGGCGCGCTCGGATCGATCGACGTGCGGGTGCACGCCTTCGACGAGGCGGTTGACCGGATCGACCCGCGCCGGATCGCCCGGAAGCTGCGCCGCCGCGGGACGAAGGTCCTTGTTGCGCTCGCCGGCGTGCAGACGAATCAGTTTCCGCGCGCGCAGGATCTCGCCCGGCAGTTCAAGGCCGAGGGCTTCGACGTGATGATCGGCGGCTTCCACGTGAGCGGATCGGTGGCGATGGCGCACGCGATTCCGCCCGAGTGCCAGACGATGATCGACGAGGGCATCACGATCGTCCTGGGCGAGGTCGAAGCGCGCTGGACGGGCTTGCTGCAGGATGCGGCGTCCGGGCGGCTGCAGCCGCTCTACGATTTCCTGAAGGACCTCCCGGATTTGCGGACCATGCCGCTGCCGAGGGTCTCGCCTCGACTGCAGCGGAAGTTTGCCGTGCGCGGCTACGGGACGATCGACGCCGGCCGCGGCTGTCCGTTCAACTGCTCGTTCTGCACGATCATCAACGTCCAGGGTCACGCGATGCGCAGCCGCGGCGCCGACCACATCGCCGATCACATCCGGGCGCACTATCGCGTCGGACGGAAGAAGCACATCTGGGACTACTTCTTCACCGACGACAACTTTGCCAGGAATCCTTCCTGGGAGGCCATCTTCGACGCGCTGATCGCGCTGCGTCAGGACGAAGGTGTCGCCGTGAATTTCATGATGCAGGTGGACACCGCGGCCACGCGCATCCCGCACTTCGTCGAGAAGGCCGCGCGCGCCGGCTGCGTGCAGGTGTTCATCGGCATGGAATCGCTGCGTGAGGACAACCTGCAGGCGGCGTGCAAGCGGCAGAATCGGGTCAATCACTATCGCGAATCGATTGCCCGCTGGCACGAGGCCGGCATCGTCTGCCACGTCGGGTTCATCATCGGATTTCCGTTCGACACCTACGATCGCATCATGGAGGACGTTCGCACGCTGCGCGAGGAGCTGCTCGTCGATCAGGCCTCGTTCTTCATGCTGACGCCCCTGCCCGGATCGCGCGATCACCGCGTCGCGGTCGACGCCGGCACGCCGCTCGATCCCGACTACAACAACTTCGACTCGTTCCGCCCCACCATGCCGCACCCGCTGATGTCCGCCGAGGAGTGGACGGCGGCGTACCGCGACGCGTGGACGAGCTTCTATTCGTTCGAGGACATGCGCCGGGCGCTCCTCCGCCAGAACCCGCACACCTACTGGGGCATGTTCAAGTGCATCCTCTGGTACCGCGCGTCGATGGTCGAGGGTGCGCATCCGATGGTGACCGGATTCTTCCGCCTGAAGGACCGGACGTCGCGGCGCCCGGGCTTTCCGATCGAGGGACGATTGCCGTTCCTGCGGCGGCGCATTCGCGAGATGGCGAAGATCTCACTCGCCTACGCCAAGCTGCTGCTCGAGATGCAGGAGCTCTGGCTCGCGACGCGCATCCGGCACGAGGAGTACGGCTGCGTGGGCGATCTGCGCGCGCTCCGGACGCGCGCGACCGCCGTCCTGGAAGTCAAGGCGCACTGGGCCCGGGCGCACGCCGCGCTGGCCGCACGGTGGCGCAACTGGAGAGCGTCGGTCGACGGGCCCGAGGTCGGCGTCAGCGCGGCCCTGCGCGATCGTGTCGAGGCGATCCGCCGCGCGACCGGGCACGAAGCCGGCGCGCCGGCCGAGCCGGGCGCGGAGAACTTTGCCGGAGTCCGCGTGTGGAGCCTGCCGCCGCTCCCCCGCCGGCGGGCGCTCGGGCGACTGGCGGCGCGATTGAGCGTCCTGAGAACGCCAACCCTCGAAGCCCGGCGGGCGCTGAGCGACTATTGGCGTGTGACCGGGCGGCGGCTGCGCCGCTGGCAACTGTGGCGGCTGAATCCGCTGACGCTCGCCTGGAACGCCGCGCGCGATCTCAGGAACCTCGCGATCTTCGTCGCGAACATGTCGCAAGAGCGGTATTAGGTCAGCCGGCGACTCGCTCGAATCGGACGGTGCGGGCGAGAAGGTTCGGCTCCGCCGTGCGCTCGGCGGCGATCCACGTCTGCGCCTGCGGCGACGCGTCGGTGCCCGGGTTGGTCCACCAGGCCGCTTGCGCGCGCGCCGCGTCGGGCAGCGGCGTTCCGATCAGGTCTTCGATCTGCGTGAACGTCAGCACGACGGTCTGCGCGAATCGATCCCGCAAATACTTGTGCAGGGGGCGATACTCCGGCCGCACGGTCGAGGTCCGAGCCCGTGTCTGGGCATCATCCATGTCCGCACTTTACAGGAGCGAGCCGGGCGAGCCTGTTCCGGATTGCACATCTCCGGGCGCGGCTGCCCGGGTGAGGACAGCCGACCAGCCTCGCGCGTGGCGGTGCTGTCCGCTACTTCGCAGGCGGCTTCCGTGCGGCGCGGGGCGTCCGGACGAGCGTCGGGGCAAGATTCGTCCGGACCGAACGTCGATGGACTTTGGCGATGTGGGTCGACAGGCTGTAGGTCGAGATCTGCTCACCGCAGAACCTGCAGAGCGCGGTGCCGGGCGAAATATGAACACGTTGCATACATCCCCAGCATGAGGCCGTGTCGGCGGCACGTCAACCGCCCGCCAGGGAGCCGCTGACGCTGTGTCGAATTGAACATCCGGCTGTGTCAGGTAGGCGCAGGATGCCTGCATGGTTGAACGCCAGGCGGTGTCTGGTTGGCGCGTGGTCGTTGAGCGGCTCGACGACTTGATGCTGGTGGCGCTTGTCCTCGTGTTACTGCCGACGACGCTTGTCGTGATCGGAGCGCCCGTGGCGCTCGTGGTGTGGCTGCTTAGCAAGATCGCGGGCGTCCAATAGGAAGCAGAGACACGCGAGTGCCGGCCGTTGTGCCCGCCGACGGACCCATTTTCCAGCGAATTGTCGCCTCCACGCCATCCATCTCATTTCACGGTCTGAGTCGGAAGGCGTTCGTCAAGTTCGACGCGGCGATCAAGTCCCTCGGCGTGTGCGAAAGGAGACACTCAGATTCTGTCGTCATTGCTACTCTGGCGCTATGTCAGAACGGAATGGCGATCACGCTCGATTCAATCGGCACCGGCAGCGCAAACTGCGCCAGCGGCAGCAAATCAGAGTGTTCCTGGCCGCACTGCGGAAACGGTCGGACGCCGCCGCGTCCACGCGCGTCGCATCTCTCGCGATGCAAGACGAGGGCGGTCTGGCGCGGATCGGAGATTGACCGACTGCGTCGATGCGTTGATTTGAAGCAGAGGGGAAGATTACCTAACGATCCGAAGGAAAATGGTCGGGGCGAGTGGATTCGAACCACCGACCCCTCGGTCCCGAACCGAGTGCTCTACCAGGCTGAGCCACGCCCCGACAACGCTCCTATCTTATCGCAGCCGGTTCGCCGGGCGATAGGCTGGACTGATCCTACCAACGAACCTCGCGCGGCTATTGCTTCGCGACGCTCGTCGCCCGGACTGCCCCGCCCGCCTGGACGAGTCCTTTCACTTTCACCTTGGTGCCGGACTTGAGGTCGGCGCACGGCAACGAGAACACCGTCGCGCCATCTGTGAAGATGTCGTAGCCGTTCACGCCGAACGTGAGCGACGGACAGGTCCCTTTCACACCGCCGGCCGATCCGCTGATTTCGAATTCGGCTCCGGTGGCGTCGTCCTTGATTTGAATCATCCGCGCCACGAGCGATCCGTCCGACTGCCGGTCGCCGACCACGTGCAACGTCATGCCGAGCGCGAGGACACTGAGATCCTGCTTGTCCCCTTTGCGCTGCACCTCAGTCGATGCCGTCGTCCGGACCGTCGTGCCACCGACGACCAGCGTCAGGCCCGGCACGGCTCCGGTCTTCGACGTGAGCGGGCCTTCGATCGACGCGGAGGTTTCAGGTGGTGTGACGCCGGGGACGTCGTTCACGTGGATCCGGGTCGCAAACACGAACCCGTTGCGCTGTTGTCCCTTCACTTCGACGCGACGGCCGTTGGCCAGGTCGGCGAAGCGGCTTCCGCCGAAGAATTCGGTCGTCGCGTCGCCGCGGACGAGGCGCCCGTCGACTCTGAACTCGAAGCTCGACGATCCTCCGGTGAGGCTCTCGACCGTGCCGTTGATCTCGACCGGGATGTCTTCGTTCGTGTTCTGAATCTCGACGACCGAGGCCCTCAGCGACGAGCCGGTCGCCTCCCCTTTCACGTGCACGCGCTGCCCGACGGCGAGCGCGGCGAACGTCGAGTTCGCGCCGCGGAGGAAGAAGGCGGTCGTCGAGCTCGTCAGCACCGTCCGGCCGGCAACGACGAGACTCCCCGCCGCCACGGCCGGCGGGAGCGCTTCGACGCGACCCTCGAGCTGCTCTTCCGATCCCATGCTCCGGCGCTGCGACTCGAGCACGACCGACGACGCGCCGGCCAGGCTCACGGTCAAGGCGATCGCTTCGGCGGTGCGAACGTCGGCGATTTCGAGGGCGGCCGCAAAGCCCGGCGCGCTGAACTGAAGCTGGACGTTGCCGGCCGGAATGCCGCGCAGCACGAACCGGTCGCTGCTGTCGACGCTGGCACTGACGTTGGTGCCGGCCACGGTGACCGTCAGGCCGGACATGGCTTGCGGCGTAGCAGCCTGCACGCCCATCGTCGACGCGCCGCTGCCGGCGCTCACGATCGCGCCGCTGATGGTCGCGCCGGAGGTTCCGCCAGGGTTGGCCGCATCAGAAGGCGACGCGGGATTCGAATTGCTCCCGCATGCCGCGGCGAGCAGCGCGTAGACCAAGAGAAATGCAGCCGGACGTTTCACAGGCCCTCCTCGCCCCAGGCAGCGGCGTGGGAACCCTACTCGCGTCTGCAAACGGCATTCCGGCGAAGCGCTCGAACCCTGGGACCCGGAACTGGCACGTATCCAAGGATTTAGCCGGTCGTGACGCCGGATGTCCATCCTGTAAGTAGGTAAGTAGCCGCCACTCATGAGCGCAGGATTACCCGATGGTTCGAGGGAGCGTTGTCGCGGCTCGAAGCCCGAGCCGCGCTACGGACGAGCCGCGCTACGTGCGGGTGGCGGGCTGAGTCAGGGCTTCGATGAGGGCGAGCGCGTCGTGATCGGTGAGGTCAGGCTGCAGCGGCGTCACCGAGACGTAGCCGTCCTGAATCGCCTGTCGGTCGGATCGATCGTGCGGCTCCCAATCGTCCTGCGCCTCTTCGATCCAGAAGTACGCGCGGCCTCGCGGATCGAGGCGGCGAGCGACCTTGGTGATGTGATTGCGTTTCGCCTGCACGGTCACCCGGATGCCCTTCGGCGTGCCCTGCGGCACGTTGATGTTGAGAAACGTGCGCGGCGGCAGCGGCTTGTCGAGCAGACCCGCTGCGAGCGCGGCGGCCGCGGCGGCGGCCGGGGCGAAGTTCCACTCCCCTTTCGTGAACTGCAGCGACACGGCGATCGCCTGGTGGCCGAGCAGCGCGCCTTCGAGGGCGCCGGCCACCGTGCCGGAGTAGGTCACGTCATCGCCCACATTGAGTCCGTGGTTGATGCCCGAGACGACCAGATCGGGCGGGTGTTCGAGGACTTCGTCGATGGCGATGTTGACGCAGTCGGTCGGCGTGCCGTCCACGGCGTAGATGCGATCGCGGATGTGCTCGAGGCGGAGCGGACGGCGCAGCGTGAGCGCGTGTCCGACGGCACTGGCTTCGGTCTGCGGGGCGACGATCGTCACCTCGCCGAGTGGCGCGAGCGCGGCGGCCAGCGCCTCGATGCCCGGGGAAAAGTAGCCGTCGTCGTTGGTCACGAGGATTCTGCGCATTCGGAGAAATTGTACAGCGAGATGCACGGCGCCCGCACGAACGGTGCCCACCCGGGCGCGCTGCGCCGTTATAATCCCGGCACCCGAGGGACCTGCCATCTCCCTGCATCAGGCGCCCGCTGACCGCTGTCCGACGTGACGCTGCTTCTCGTCCTGCTCGTGATCTACTCGGTCGCGCTGATTGTGCTCGGCACGTACATCGGCCGGCACGTCCGCGAGTGCGCCGGATTCTTTGTTGCCGGCCGGTCGCTGGGACCCGGCCTGATCTTCGCGACGTTTCTCGCCGCCAACGTGGGCATGGGATCGACCGTCGGCGCGACCGGTTACGCGTATCAGGACGGCCTCGCTGCCTGGTGGTGGAACGGCAGCGCGGGTCTCGGATCGCTGGTCCTCGCCTTCTGGGTCGGCCCGCGCCTCTGGCGGCAGGCCGAGCAGGGCGGCTATCTCACGGTCGGCGACTTTCTCGAGAACCACTACGGCCGTGCGGTGCGCGGGCTGGCCGCCGCCATCATCTGGGCCGGCAGCTTTCTGATTCTGTGCACCCAGTTTCGCGGCGCGGCCGAGATTCTGCAGCGGGTGGGCGGGATCTCGCTCGAGCTCGGCGCGCTCGGCGTGAGTCTCGTCACTGTCGCCTACTTCGTGGCCGGCGGCCTCAAGAGCGCCGCGTGGGTGAACGCCATTCAACTGACGATCAAGCTGGCGGGCTTTGCCGTCGCCGCGCCGATCGCCGCGGCTGGGGCCGGCGCCGAGCTCTCCTTCAACGGCGACAGCAGCTTCTGGAGCGGCACGACCGTCGGCTGGCCCACGCTGTTCCTGCTGGGCCCGGCGTTCTTCCTCTCGCCCGGCTTGATTCAGAAGGCGTACGGCGCGCGCGACGCGAGCGCGCTCAAGCGCGGCGTGGCGTGGAACGGCGTCGCGCTACTGGCGTTCGCCTGGCTCCCGGTGCTGATCGGTCTCACGGCGCGCGCGCTCCACCCCGGGCTGGAGCGTCCGGAAATGGCGCTGCCGATCGTCCTCGCCGAGAACGTGCCGCCCCTGGTCGGCGCGCTCGGCTTCGCCGCCGTCTTCTCCGCGGCGTTGAGCGCCGCCGACGCCGTCCTGTTCATGCTGGCGACGTCGGGCGCGCGCGACATCTACCGCGGGTTCCTGCGGCCCAACGCCTCGGACGCCGACGTGCTGCAGATCGCGCGCGTGCTCGCCGTCCTCGGCGCGCTCGCCGGCTTTGCCCTGACGTTCGTCCTCGACAGCGTCGGCAGCGCCCTGACGCTCTTTTACCAGCTGATGGTGGTCACGCTCTTCGCGCCAATCCTCGGCGGCCTGTTCCTGCCGCGGGCGAGCCGGTGGAGCGCGCTCGCCGCGATGCTCGTCGGCGTCGCGACGCTCGTGACGACGCATCTCGCCACCGGCGGCGCGGGCTACGGCTGGGCCGCGCCGCACTTCCTCGGCTTGATCACCAGCGGCCTGACGTATCTCATCCTCGCGGTGTTCTAAAAAAGCTTCACCGCGACAAAGCCTCACCCAAAGCTTCGCCATGACAAAGCTTCACCATGAAGACTCTTCATGGTGAAGCTTTGTCTTGGTAAGCTTTTGTCCGCTGTCTATCGAATCTTGTCCATCAGATCGCCGACCCTTGGCGATCGGTCGGGCGCGTCGTCGACAAACTCGAAGCCGGTGACGAACCGTCCCGAGGCGTCGGGCGAGGTGAGGGGACGGCAGTGACGCGCCTGGCCGCTCAGGAGCACGTGCGCGCCGTCACCGAGCGTCAGCTTGAATTGGTGCACGGCGCCGACCGGAAACGAGAACGCGGTCTCGATCGCCATGCCGCCGAGGCTGAGCTCGCGCACCGTGACGGCGACGTCGTGCGACACCGAGTGGCCGTGGACGCGGCCCAGAATCTCGACTCGTGCGGAGCGGCGGCGGTCGATCGACATCGCTGACCTCGTCCCTCTACTTTCGCAACACCGACGTGGATTTCGTGCGAAGGCCGAACAGCGCGCGCAGCCGGTCGAGCAGGCTGCCGCCCGCCTTCGATTCTTCGGCTTCGAGAATCGTGTCCAGGCAGCGCGCGACCGTCGGCGCGACCGCGATGCCCAGCCGCCGCGCCGACGCCGGCACGGTCTCCTGCGGCCCGCGCCAGATGAGCACCGCTCCGGCTCGCGATTCCAGCACGACGTCGAGGCAGTTCTCGGGCCGGTCGTCCACGACCACGTCGAGATCGAGCGCGCCCGCCAGCCGGCCGCGCGATCCGTGCATGACGAACACGCTCGGCATCGGAAATCCCTGGCGCGTCAGCCACCGCTGAGTCTGACGCTGGACGGTACGCCCGGCGGACGTCGGCCGGCTGGTGACGAAGACGACTTCCCAGCGCCGCGTCTCGACCAGCGCGGCGAGCCGCGCGATCGCGCCCGCTTCGATTTCGTCCAGGCTCTCCCAGAAGTTCTCGCGGCTCGCGAGGTCCCGCCAGATGACCTCGGCCTGGCGGCGGTTTACCGGTCGCGACACGAGCGACGGCATCGCCGCGAGATCAGCGGCCGGCGTCTCGGTGTCCGGCTCGACAGGCGGCGACGCGCCGACGTCGGCCGTCCGAATCGCCGCGGCATCGAGCTCGGGAAACAGCTTGAGCGCGGTGGTGACGAACGGGGTGTGAAGGTCGGCGAGGACGCCGTCAAGGTCGAACGCGATGCGCATCGGCTCCATCGGGACTCATTCGGTCCGGATGTAGGCCCGAGTGTAGTCCTTCCGATGGTAGGGCGCGTAGTAATACGCGTGCCGTTGCAGGTTGACCCGGTTCAGCACGGCCCCGATCACGCTCGCGCGCGCGAGCGCCAGGTGCTGGAGCGCCGTCTGGGCGTTCCGCCGCGGCGTCATCTCCGCGCCGACGACGAACACGACGCCGCCGACGTCGTGCGACATGACCGCCGCGTCGGTCACCGCCATGACCGGCGGCGCGTCCACGACGATCCAGTCATACTGCTGCGCCAGTTGCTGCAGCAGTCCGCGATAGCGCGCCGACCCGAGCAGTTCGGCCGGGTTGGGCGGGAGCGCACCGGCCGGCAGAATCGCCAGGTTGGGATTCGACGTCTGGCGGATGGCCTCGTCGATCGTGGCGGTCCCGGCGAGCGCGTCGGAAAGACCCGGCTCCTGCGACAGGCCGAAGACATCGTGAATGCGCGGTCGCCGCAGGTCAGCGTCGATGACGAGCGTGCGCTGGTCGGCCTGTGCGAGCGCACTCGCGAGATTGCTCGAGACCAGCGTCTTTCCTTCCTCCGGTGCCGTGCTCGTGACGAGCAGCGTGCGCCCGCGGTCGGCCGCCGCCGAGAAGACGACGCCCGTCCGGATGGTGCGAATGGCTTCCGCGAACTCTGCCGGCACCGGCCGCTCGAGCGATGGCGAGAGCCCGGCGCGCCGGTTGGCCCCCACCTTCGGGACGAGGCCGAGAAACGGGAGGCCGAGATGCGTGCGGATGTCGTCGGGCGTCTTGAGCCGGCTGTCGAGGTACTCCACGCCAAACCCCAGCGCGAGCCCGATGGCGACCGACGCCAGCAGCGAGAGCAGCAAATCCGACGTGTGATTCGGCAGCACCGGGCGCGTCGGCACCTCTGCCGGATCGATCACCTGCACCATGTGCGCCGGCCGCGCTCCGGCCTGCTGCGTCGCGAAGGTCGCGGCGAGGGCGTTTGCCGCGCGCGCCGCGAACGCGGGATCGGTCGATCGATATCGTGCGTCGACCAGATGCGTGCGCGGGACGGGTGTGACCGTCACGCCGTTGAGGAACGTGTCGATCCGCGCCGAGCGCCAGGCCGCTTCCCCGCGGCCGCGCTCGGCCGGCGGCTCCGGGCCGCCCAGAATCATCGCGACGCGCTGGGCGAACCCATAGCCGGCGAGCCGGCGATCGGCGTCGGCGGCCACGCGTTCGGCCTCCGGCGGCGGATGATGGAGATTGAGCGCCTCGAGGGTGCGCAGCGCCAGCGCCCGGCTCCGCAGCAGGTGCGACTGCGTTTCGTAGAACGAGGCGTCGTCAGCGACCGCGAGATCGGGACCGCCCCGCTCGCCCCGCTCGCGCTCGATGAGCAGCCGGGTGCTCGACTCGTAAATCGGCGTGCGCTTCAGGCTGCCCGCCACCCCGTAGGTGATGACGACCAGCATCGTCAGGGCCACGGTCCAGCGGCGCCGGAAGAGCACCCTGAGGGCTTCGTCACGAACTCGCCGCTGGTGCTGCATCAAGCCTCTGCTATGAGGCAACGCGAGTGCCAGGCACAGACCCGCCCGAAGGCGCATTGTGCCGCGTGTTCCAGCCACACAGACCTCTGGCCGACGCCAAAGGCGGCGTGAGGAATCACAATTGTGTAAGGTCGCTCAGTCAGCCGGGGCGGACGGGTCGGACGAGTCGCGAGGGCCCCGCGCGCGGGCGTAGAGGTAGGACCCGAGGAAGATCACGCCGATCAGGCCGAGTGAGATCCCCTTCGGAATCTCCCAGCCGATCCAGTGCATCTGGTGGGCGTACTCGGCCAGAAGCTTGAATCCGACCCAGGCAATGATGATGAAGGCCCCGTCCACAATCGCCGGGTACCGGCGAATCAGCTCGATGAGGCGGCCGGCCACGATCCGCATGGCGACGATGCCGAGGATGCCGCCGAGGACGACGACCCAGGTTTTGCGAGACATCGCGACGGCAACAAGAATCGAGTCGATCGAAAACGCCAGGTTGACCACCTCGACGCGGACGACGGTGGCCCAGAAAGCGGACAGGCCGAACGCCGGCCTGGCTTTGGGGGGTTCGTTGTGCCCGCCCGAGGCCCGATGGCTGAAGTGCACGACGGTCAGATACAGCAGGTAGAGCCCGCCGAGGAGCTTCACCCAGGCGACGCTGATCAGGTAGGCGGCGAGGAGCGTCGCCAGGATCCTGAACGCGAAGCCCCCGATGAGTCCGTAGCGCAGCGCCTTGTGATGCTCGGCGCGCGGCAACCCCAGGACCATGATGGCCATGACCAGCGCGTTGTCGGCGCTGAGGAGGCCTTCCAGGCCGACGAGGAGGCCAATCGTGACGAGGTCTTGGAACTCTAAGGACACCGGTTTGAGAGCGCTTCCAGTATTTGCCGAGCGGGGGTTCGCTGTCATGCGGAACCGGCATCGCGTTAACATCGAACAGGAACGTTCAGCAGGACTGGATGGAGTTCAAGGACTACTACGCGACGCTCGGGGTGCCGAAGACCGCCTCGAGCGATGACATCAAACGCGCCTTTCGCAAGCTGGCGCGCAAGTACCACCCTGACCTCAATCCGGGCGATAAAGCCGCCGAGGCCAGGTTCAAGGACGTCAACGAGGCCAACGAGGTCCTGGGAGATCCGGAGAAGCGCAAGAAATACGACGAGCTCGGCGCAAACTGGCGCATGTACGAACAGGCGCAGGGTGCCGGCGCGCCGGCGGGCGGCTGGTCCGCGAATGCCGGCGGCCCTGGCGGTACCTCCTACCGCACGATGACGCCGGAAGAGATGCAGGACATGTTCGGGGATGGCGATCCGTTCTCGAATTTCTTCCACACGTTCTTCGGCGGCGAGGACCGCCGCCCGCGCGGCGGCGGTGGTTCACGCGTGCGCCGGGGCCAGGACCTCGACTACGCCGTCGATCTCACCCTCGAAGAAGCGTTCCGCGGCACGACGCGACGGGTGGCGATCGGCACGAACGGCGCGGAGCGGACAGTGGACGTCCGCATTCCCGCAGGGGTGAACGACGGCGCGCGCGTGCGCGCCGCGGGTGAAGGCGGGCACGCGCCCGGCGGCGCCACGGGTGATCTGTACTTGCACGTCCGCATCGTGCCCCACGAACGGTTCGAGCGTCGCGGGCCGGATCTGTTCGTGAAGGTGCCGGTGCCCGCGCCGATTGCGGTGCTGGGCGGCGAGGTCACCGTCCCGGCGCTGAGCGGGTCCACACTCCGTCTGAAGATTCCGGAGCTCACGCCGAACGGCCGCGTGTTCCGGCTGCGCCGGCACGGCATGCCGACGGTCGGCAAGGCGATCGAGCGCGGCGACTTGTACGCCACGGTGGAAATTGAAATCCCCTCCCAACTGACGGCCGAAGAGCGTCGCCACTACGAGGCGTTGAAGAAGCTGGCGGAAGGGTGAACATGAACCTGAACAAGTACACGGAAAAAGCGCAGGAAGCGATTCTCGCGGCACAGCAGAACGCCGAGCGCGCGGGACACCCCGAGATTCTGCCGGAACATCTGCTCTTTGCCCTCGTCGATCAGGCGGACGGGATCGTGCCGGCCATTCTCGGCAAGATGAACGTCGATCCCGCGCAGATCACGACGGAAGTGCAGGCGCTGCTCGCGAAGCTGCCGCAGGCCCGCGGCGGCGCCGCGCCTGGCCTCTCGGCGCGGATGCGCAGCGTGTTCACCGCGGCCGAAGACGAAGCCGCGCGGCTCAAGGACGAGTTCACGAGCACCGAGCATCTCTTCGTGGCGATCGCTTCAGAGGGCGGGCGATCGCTCTCCGCCGCGTTGCTGAAGAGATTCGGCGTCACCAAGGACACGGTCTTCCAGGCACTCACGGCGGTCCGCGGCTCGCAGCGGGTCACCGACCAGAATCCCGAGGGCAAGTACCAGGCGCTCGAGCGCTACGGGCGCGACCTGACGGAGGTCGCGCGCAAGGGCAAGCTCGACCCGGTCATTGGCCGCGACGACGAGATCCGCCGGGTGATCCAGGTGCTCGCGCGCCGGACGAAGAACAACCCGGTGCTCATCGGCGAGCCCGGCGTCGGCAAAACGGCCATCGTCGAAGGGCTGGCGCAGCGCATTGTCCGCGGCGACATCCCCGAAGGGCTCCGCAACAAGCGCATCGTCGCCCTCGACATGGGCGCGCTCGTGGCCGGCGCGAAGTACCGCGGCGAGTTCGAAGAACGGCTGAAAGCCGTGCTGAAGGAAATTGCCGACGCGCAGGGCCAGGTCGTGCTGTTCATCGATGAGCTGCACACCGTCGTGGGCGCCGGCGCGGCCGAGGGCTCGATCGACGCGTCGAACCTGCTCAAGCCGATGCTCGCGCGCGGCGAGCTGCACACGATCGGGGCGACCACGCTCGACGAGTACCGCAAGCACATCGAGAAAGACGCCGCGCTCGAGCGGCGATTCCAGCCGGTGCTCGTCGGCGAGCCGAGTGTCGAAGACACGATCAGCATCCTGCGCGGCCTGCGCGAACGCTACGAGATCCACCACGGGGTAAAAATCAAGGACTCGGCGCTGGTCGCCGCGGCCGTGCTGTCCCACCGCTACATCGCCGATCGCTTCCTGCCCGACAAGGCCATCGATCTCGTGGACGAGGCGGCGTCGCGGCTGCGGATGGAGATCGACTCGATGCCGGCCGAGCTCGACGAGGTCGAGCGCCGCATCATGCAGCTCGAGATCGAGCGCGAGGCGCTGCGCAAGGAATCCGACAAGGCCTCGGCTGAACGGCTCGCGCGGCTCGAAAAGGAGCTGGCCGGGCTCAAGGAGACACGGACCGGCCTCGCGGCCCAGTGGCAGAAGGAGAAGGAAGCGATTCAGCGGGTCCGCACGCTGAAGGAAGAGCTCGAGCAGGTGCGGCTGGAGATCGAGCGGGCCCAGCGCAGCGGCGATTATGGGAAGGCGTCCGAGCTGCAGTACGGACGGCTGCCGGAAATCGAGCGGCAGATCCGCGAACACGAAGCGGCGACCGCGGCGCCGGGCGCGCCCCGGATGCTGAAGGAAGAGGTGGACGAGGAGGACATCGCCGAGATCGTGTCACGCTGGACCCACATCCCCGTCTCGCGCCTGATGGAAGGCGAGGTGCAGAAGCTGATTCACATGGAGGAGCGGCTCCATCAGCGCGTAGTCGGCCAGGACGAGGCGGTGCGCGCCGTGGCCAATGCCATCCGCCGCGCCCGTGCCGGACTCCAGGATCCGAACCGGCCGCTCGGCAGCTTCGTCTTCCTCGGACCGACCGGCGTCGGCAAGACCGAGCTCGCGCGCGCGCTTGCCGAGTTCCTCTTCGACGACGAGCACGCGATGGTGCGCATCGACATGTCCGAGTACCAGGAGAAGCACACCGTCTCGCGCCTCATCGGCGCCCCGCCCGGGTACGTTGGCTATGAAGAGGCCGGCCAGCTCACCGAGGCGGTCCGGCGGCGGCCCTATGCGGTGGTCCTCTTCGACGAGATCGAGAAGGCCCACGCCGAAGTGCTGAACGTCATGCTCCAGCTCCTGGACGACGGGCGGCTGACTGATGCGAAGGGCCGGACGGTCGATTTCAAGAATACCGTCGTGATCATGACGTCGAACGTGGGCAGCCAGTACATCGCGGAGCGGGCCGTGCGCGGCGAGGCCGACATCGACGAGGGCGTGCGGCGGCAGCTCACCGACGCGCTTCGCCAGCACTTCAAGCCGGAGTTCCTGAACCGCATCGACGAAGTGATCTTCTTCCACGCGCTCGGCAAGGCCGAGATCCGGAAGATCATCGACATCCAGCTCGCGGCGCTCGCCCGCCGGCTCGAGGAGCGCAAGATCGTGATCCAGCTCACCGACAAAGCGCGGGACTTGATCATCGAAGAGGGATACGATCCGGTATATGGTGCGCGCCCGCTCAAGCGGACGATCCAGCGGCGCATCCTCGATCCGCTCGCGCTGGCCGTCTTGCAGGGCGAGTTCAAGGAGGGCGATCGGATCACGATCGACGCCGAGCGCGGCGCCCTCGTGATGCGGCGGACGCAGGCGGTGAGCGCCTGACCAACAGCCGGCGGTGACCGACCCGGCACAGGATTCATGACCCCAACTCAGACCCCGGACAGACAGCCTCCCCGCCGGCGCCCGCCGCTCGGACGATTCTCGCCCCTGTGGCTGGGCGTGTCGCTCTTCGCGCTTCTCCTGCTGGCGAACATCTTTTCGGCGGCGCTGAACCAGGGACAGGCCCTGCAGTATTCGCAGTTCAAGGATCTGCTCAAGCAGGGACGGGTCTCCGACGTCACGATCGCGACGGAGGCGATTCGCGGCACCTACCTCGATCCCGAAGGGCGCACCACGCACTTCACCACCGTCAAGGTCGATGACCCGGACCTGGTGAAGGATCTGCAGGCGCAGAAGGTCCGCTTCGAGGGCGAGCGGCCGGCCCGATGGCTCACCGAGCTCGCCGGCTGGATCATCCCGGTCATCCTGATCATCCTGCTGTATTCGTTCTTCTTCCGGCGGATGAGCGGGGCCGAGGGCGGCATCATGTCGTTCGCGCGGAGCCGCGCGAAGATCTACGCGGAAGACGACGTGAAGGTCAGCTTCGCGGACGTGGCGGGCGTGGACGAGGCCGCAGAAGAGCTCCGGGAGATCGTCGAGTTCCTGAAGACTCCCAAGAAGTACACGTCGCTCGGCGGCCGGATCCCGAAGGGCGTGCTGCTCGTCGGCCCGCCGGGCACGGGCAAGACGCTGCTCGCCCGCGCGGTGGCCGGTGAAGCAAAAGTGCCGTATTTCAGCCTGAGCGGCTCGGAGTTCGTCGAGATGTTCGTCGGCGTCGGCGCGGCGCGCGTGCGCGACCTCTTCCGCCAGGCGGAAACCAAGGCCCCCTGTATCGTCTTCATCGACGAGCTCGACGCGCTCGGCAAGGTCCGCATGCAGTCGCCGATGGGCGGCCACGAGGAGCGCGAACAGACGCTCAACCAGTTGCTGGCCGAAATGGACGGGTTCGACTCGAAGAAGGGCGTCATCATCATGGGCGCCACGAACCGGCCCGAGGTGCTCGACCCGGCCCTGCTCCGCCCGGGCCGCTTCGATCGACAGGTGCTGGTGGACAAGCCGGACATCAAAGGCCGCGAGGCGATCCTGCGCATTCACGTCAAAGCCGTCCGGCTGGCCGAAAACGTGGAGCTGAGAGTCATCGCCGCGCGAACCGCAGGATTTGCCGGCGCCGATCTCGCCAACCTCGTGAACGAGGCGACGCTGCTCGCGGCCCGCCGCGACAAGCCGGCCGTCGAGCGCAGCGACTTCGACGAGGCCATCGACCGCATCATCGCCGGGCTCGAGAAGAAGCGCGTCATGAACCCGCGCGAGCGCCGCATCGTCGCGTTCCACGAGTCGGGCCACGCGATCGTCGCGACGGTGCTGCCCAACCTCGATCCCGTGCACAAGATCTCGATCGTGCAGCGCGGGTTCGGCGCGCTGGGCTACACGATGCAGCTGCCGCTCGAGGACAAGTACCTGCTGTCGAAGAGCGATCTCGAGCGTCAGGTCGCCGTCCTGCTCGGCGGCCGGTCGGCCGAGGCGCTCGTCTTCGGCGAGGTCTCGACCGGCGCCCAGAACGATCTGATGCGCGCCACCGACATCGCGCGCGCGATGGTGACCGAGTTCGGCATGAGCGACTCGATCGGCCCGGTCAGCCACGAAGGCCACCGCCGGGCGACGTTCATGGAATCGCCGTTCGGGCCCGATGCCAACCGTTATGCCGAAGAGACCGCGCGGCAGATTGACGCCGAGGTCAAGCGCATCATCTCAGCCGCAGAAATGGACGCCCGGCGCATCCTCACCGAGCACCGGGAGATCCTGACCGAGCTGTCCGAGCGCCTGCTCGAGAAGGAAGTGGTCGACGGCTACGAGCTGCGCGACATGCTCGGCCTGCCGTCCCCGCCCGGCCACGAGCGCGGTCCCGATCCGCTGCCGCCACCGGTCGAACCGGTGACGATTACACCCTCAGGACAATAGAAACCTTCTAATGGGGCAATGAGGCAATGGGGCAATGAGGCAATACCAACACTTGTCTCGATGGCCGCGTTGAGACAAGAGTCCGTATTGCCCCATTGCCTCATTGCCTCATT
>Ga0111539_10004119_pt1 | contig 19078 bp, 21 predicted proteins | sample RhiMethybrSRZTD1_FD_79667 | JGI IMG/M metagenome (GOLD analysis project Ga0111539, IMG submission 79667) | Populus rhizosphere microbial communities from Tennessee, USA - Rhizosphere MetaG P. TD hybrid SRZTD1 (version 2) (version 2) | ecosystem: Host-associated > Plants > Roots > Rhizosphere >... | reverse complement strand
CGCTTGTCGCCGTTGACATCGATGCCGTCGGCGAGTCGGTCCACGGGTCCGACAATCCCGATACCAACCTCGATCGGGCGCGACAGCGCGTAGAAGCTGAGGTCGCCACCCGCTGTCGCGGCCGCCGCGCGCACCGGACAGTTGCGCTCCGGGGTGCCGCGTCCAATCACCCGGACGTCTACCACTGACGAGCGATCGCCCAGCGCCACGACCGTCAGCGGAGTTCCATCGGTGAGCATGCTGTTCGCGATCGCGAAACATCCCGAGCCGACCCAACCGAACCGCGCGTTCACCGGCACGTCCGGCGGCGGTGCCGGCGTCCGCGCGCATGCCGATCCAAACACCGCGACGAGCAATGCTGTCAAGATTCGCATCGCCTAATGCCCGTTGTGGGACCAGTGTGGCGCATCGGTCACGAGCTTGTGAACGCCGTACGACGCGCCAACCGCATGCAACGTCGTATTCGCATTGACGTTGGGATCGAACGGTATCGCCACAACGGTCTCGTCAGCCTTCTTCACCTTGATCGTTCCGGACCACACGATCGTCATGTCGATGGCCAGGCCCTTCGTGTGGTTGGTCGTCTTCGCCGGCGGGCTCGTGCTCTGTGGCGGGGATGCGAGACCAAAGCCGGCAACCATTTCCGCAGCGCCTGCCCTGCTGGCGATTTCGTTGCCATGGTTCCAGCGGATATCGACGCCAGGCATCGGATCGGCGTCCGCCTGCTCAGCGGTCGCCTGCGACTGCGCAATCCGCCAGCACCAGTGGAACAGGTACGCACGGGCGGGGCTGCGCAGCGTGTTGATCACGTCCACCGCAGCGCCGGCGCTGTGCAGCGCCTTGATGAACTGCCGGGTGTGACTTCGGAATGGCTCTTTCAGATCGTCGAGGTTCCTGCTGGACGTCGCATGGATGTTCGCCCATGCCACCCAGAACATCCCGCTCTTCGTCGGCATGGCTGTCGCACTAACGGCACATCGCGGGGTTCGACTTCACGGTGTAGGGGCGGTATCGAGGAGAGCTCCTGTCAGTGCAACCTTCGAGATTGAGGAGTTCGATCTTCCGGAAGTCGATCGGCGCCGTCTCAGCCTGGACCGAGATGTAACCACCCGTCAGCGGCGTGCCATCAACCTTGACGGCCGGATCCACCGGCGATACAGCCCCACCGCCGATCTGCGGTTTCGAGTATTCGATGACGGTCCGCCCGTCGATGACGTGACGGATCAGTTCGTCGCCGTGCACTTCGACTTCGACGCGCACCCACTGGTCGCCGTCGTAGGTCTGCGACGTCGAGTTGGTGCAATGCTGCGTGTGCAGCTGCCCATTCATCACCACGTGAGTACCCGGCGTGCACAGGTTCGCGGTCGTCCGCGGACCGCTGCCGAGGCCGCCGAGCAGCTGCACTTCCAGCGAGATCGGAAAATCCTGATCCTTCAGCATCGTCCGCGGATGCGGACTGTGAAGCATGAGGCCGTTATTGCGGTTTGCCCACGCCGGGCCGCCGGTCACCTGGCTGCCGACGAACCGATATTCGGCAGCGATTCGGTAGTAGGAGAACGGATCCTTGTAGAACATGTGGCCGAACTCGCCATTGAACGAGGGCCACTTGTCATAGCGCACCTTCAGCAGGCCGTCTTCAGCGCGAAACGTGTTGTAGAGGTTTTCGCCGAGGTCGTGCTTTGCGAACTTGATCGTCCAGTCGGCGAGATCGCGGCCGTTGAACAACTGAATCCAGTCGGCAGCGGCCGGAACGCCGGGCTGTTGCGCCAGCGCCGGCGGTCCGGTCGGTACGACGCTGACGGCCGTCAGCACGGCGACGGCCACCAGCAGATGGTCAAGAAGCGCACGCATACGGTCCGGGCCGGGATTGTAGTCCGATTCACCGGCGTCAGGACGCGGGAGTGCGTTACTTTCCGATGACGTTGAGGATGTTGCCGTTCCTGCCAGTGGTGCGCCTTCCGAACTCGACTACGAATCTCTGGCGAATCGGCGTGGAGCGCTCAGCGCGTACACGAGCGCTGTGGCCGCCAGTAGAACAACCAGGCCCAACAGATCCTCTCGCGAGACGATGGCAGTGAACATCGAACCGATGGCGGCGAACGCGAGCACGTGAACCGCCGGTCCGCCGGGAACGACCAAGGGTTCTCCATCCGCGCGCACGGCCCGCCGTCGCAGCCTGATCGCGGCAAGCGCCACCATCATGTAGACGAGCATGCCCGAGCTGTTCGAGATGATGAGCAGGCGCTCGAACGTCCCGCTCAGCGCCATTGCCGTGGAGCTGAGAATGCACAGGGCGATGGCGCAGTGCGGCGTGCGATAAACAGGGTGGACGGCGGCGATGCGGCGCGGTAGAAAGCCGTCGCGTGCCATCGCAAACACGATGCGCGGGTTCGTCAGACCGGCACCGAAAAGAAAGCCGAGCATAGACACCGACGCGCCGAGCAGCATGATCGTCCTGCCGGGTTCGCCGATGGCGCTGCCAGCGGCCTCTGCCAGAGGAGTGATCCGCGTCGTACCAAGTGCAGGCCCCAGGATCCCCTGCGCCACGGTCTGCACGCAGAGATAGAGCGCGCACACGCACAGCAGCGCCAGAAACGTTGCGCGCGGGACGGTCCGCGACGGCTCGCGCACCTCGCCGCTCGGAGCGAGCGCGCTTTCGATCCCCATGAAGGCGAAGATCAAAACACCGGAAGTCGCTATCACCGCGGTGGAGTCCGGCGGCGCCGTCCACGTCAGATTGGCATGATCCACGAACGCGGCGCCGACGACGACAAAGGCGATGAGCGGCAGCAGCTTCGCTGCAGTCATGACCTCGACCATCTGCACACCCGATCGCACACCACGAATGTTGAGAACGCCGACCACTACGGATACGACGATCGTGATCGCCGCCTGCGGCGTTGCCGTCGGCGGGACCTTCGCCAACGCCAGCGCGGAGCCGGCGAACAGTGTCGTCACCACCGCCACGCCGGTCACCGCCGTGACGACGAGAAGGACCCCTGCCACCAATCCGAGGAACGGCCCGAATGCCGCCTCGACGTAGGCGTAGGGACCGCCGCTCGCGGAGACGCGGCTGCCCGCCTCGGCAAACGACGCGGCGACCAGCATCATGACGACGGCGCAGAGCAGATAGGCCAGGGGCGCAGTGGTTCCGAGCTGCGCCGCGACCGTGGCTGGCAGCGCGAAGATGCCGCTGCCGATTGTGTAGTTGAAGATTGTTGCCGCGAGCTGACGGACACCGATCGCCCGCACGAGCAAGCCGTCTGGATTTTCCTGTGGCGCAGAGGGGGACCTGGGAGAACCGACCGCGGGGGTCACGCGCGGCGAGTGTAGCTCAACCGTTCGGGCGTGTCATTCCGTCCTCCGCGCCGTCAATTGCGCGGACGCGGCCTTCACCCGCGCGTCAGTGAGTGGCCGCGTAGAGAAACACGTTGATGCCGACGGCGTAGGCATCGGGTGAGAAGCGGTAGAAGTATTGCGGGTCTTCCCCTTCACGCTCCCAGCCGTCCGGAATATCGGAATTGTGGACCCACACCACCATCAGGCGGCCGTGCTCGTCGGCAATGGCTCGCGGATCCGGCGGATCGGTGACGCCACGGTCCGTGTCCCCGCCAGTTCGTCGCCACGCCTGGATAGACGGCATCTGCGGCACTCGCGGGAGCTTGAATTGGGAGCGCCAGAGCGGATGATCCAGCGTCAATTCGACCATCGGATAGGTCGTTCGCGGGAGCACCCTGCTGATCTCTTCCTCGAACTGCTCCCGTGCCGGCTCGCCCCAGGTATCCGACACGAAGACGAAGCCGCCTTTCAGCAGGTAGTCACGGAACGCGACGATCTCGTCCTCGCTGAGCGCAATCGTTCCGGCGTCCTCCATCAGCACGTATGGACACTGGAACAACTCGGGGTCGGTCAGTCGAACGACGATGTACTCGGGGTCGGTGCCTGTGGCCTGCCTGGCGACCCGCGTACGCGTCAGCTCGGACAATCGGATCGAAAAATTGATGTCCGCGCCGGGATAGTCGGTGCTCCAACCGCGCTTCTCGCGGCGGTCGCTGCTGAACATCGCGCGGCAGAACGTGAAGCTTCCCTGAAAGCTGTTGGGGTTGGCGAAACGCGGCGGTGTGTTGCCGTAGAACCCGGCGAAGATGCGCTGCGCGTAACCGGCGCCAACGCCGATGGCGAGAAGCGCTGCCGCCGCCAGAACGCCCGTCAATCTGACGCGCACACCTGTATGTTACCGCCGACGTGTTCAGCGGCGGATGCTGAGGTGTCTGGATCAAGCCGGTTTTGCGGAGCGACGGTCCCGCCGTGCAGGTCGCCGGTTCGCGCCCTACTGTGCGCCGCCGCCGCGCCCGGGCGGCTGCGGTGGTGGCGGCGTGTAGGTGTCCTTCAGCTTCCTGCGATACTCGGGATACATCGTTTCCGGCCCGCCAAGCACCGCCTCGAGAGGGATGTTGTATCGCTGCGTGACCTCGTTCATCGCCGGATGCTTTCCGGGCAGGTAGTGCGGGACGATCTCCGGGTGTTCGTGCAGGTGGGGCAATTCCTCGATCGGCTCGCACGCCGTCAACGGGAAGCTGTTCGGATTCGTCGTCAGGCGGAAGATCTCGGTCAACACGTACGGTTCCGCCAGGTAGACGGGATCTTCGAGAATGCCGGTGACCGTCAGCATGTCGCCATGCCGGTAGAAGCGGTAGGTCATCGTCGCGCGGTCACTGCTGAAGCCGCGATGCCGCTTGATGTCGCCCATTTTGAAGTGCGTGGTGACGGCGGTGAGCGTGTCGCCTTCCCACGCGCCCGTCGTAAACCCACTGTGCGAGTGCGGCGCATATTTCGATGGGTGTGGCCGCCCGTCCATCCAGATCATCGTCTCGGCGCGATCGCCCCATCCGGCGATCTTGACCGCCAGCAGCCGCTGCGTCACCGGGTCCGGCTCCATCGAGATCTGCAGCGGGAACGGTCCGACCAAGGCATAGACCGGCGGGTACATCTGGCACTGACGCTCGGTCACCGACAGCGCCGCGATGTCGTAGCTCACCGCCTTCGCCCGTCCGTCTGCGCTCAGCGGCATGCCGAGCAGATCGACCGGCTCCCGAGAGTAGCCGTTGTCCGACTGTCCGACGCGGGCCCAGGTGCCCGTCAGATCGACCTGGGCGGATGCCGGAGGCGTCAGCATCAGCCACGCAATCAGAGTGGCGAGCGACAGGCGCGTTGACGCAAACGACTTCTTCATCACCACCTCGCCGAGCAGGGAGTCGGATCCCACCTGGCGTTGTTCGGCTCCTTCTTGAACAGCGGCGCGACGAGCCGTGGGCCGCGCAGGTACTGCGGATCGTCTACCTGCGTCGTGATCGTCAGCCACTGGTCGCCGTCGGCCAGCTTCGAGAGGTCCCAGTATTCGGTCAGCACCGCGTTCTCGCTGTAGGGGACGCCGTTCTTCCGCAGGTACCCCGCGCGCAGGTTCGTGGTGACGACGCGGAGGGACCCGCCGGTCGGACGCACCGGCGCTGTCTCGGAGCTGCGCGCGGCCGGCCGCAGCAGCAGCGGCACGGTCGGTCGGGGTGTCTGCCACTGCGCGACCGAGATGCCCTGCCACGATCGCGACGCGTTCGATGACGGCTGCGGGCTGCCGAACTGGAGCAGACGCGTCTGCATGCCCGTATCCATCTCCACTTTCAGCGTGTTGTCGTCCTGCCAGGTAATGTGCAGCCGTCCGGGAACGCTCATCAGTGCCGGTGCACCATACGACCGGCACTGTTCGCCAGCCGCTTCATCCTTCGCCGGATCCCACGAGTCGGCAATCTTCCTCGCTTCCGGTGTCATCTGAATGCCCTGATAGTCGCCTTTGCCAGGCGTCACCATCCGCCAGCGCCAGTCCTGCGTCACGATCGAGACCCAATAACCAGTGAGGTCGATCGGCGCGGCGGCACGCGGGCTCCGCGGTGGCTGCGGCGCGCCACCGGCGCGCTGCTGGCCATGCACGCGCGCGCCGAGAGCGAACGCCGCGACGAGGACGACGCAGGCGACGCGCGTCATTTCTTCTCCTCTTGCCCGCCGGAGCCTTGACGAAGGCTGGTCTTCGCCTTGGCCGCGAGCTCGTTGTAGACGACCTCCACGAACATGTCGGTCGTCCACGGCCCGGTATCGGTCCCGTACTGACTGCGGTAGCCCAGCGTCGGATTGGCTGCCTTCACCTGGGCCAGGGTGCGCCCCTGCTCGATCAGGTCCTGCACCCTGTCGCGCACCACGGTGATGGCGTCCCGATACTCCAGCAGATCGAGTTTGTCGTAGACGTGGCCGTGCCCTGGCACAAGGAACGTGCGGTCAGCGGACCACTGGATTGGCAGGTTGTGGATGCTCAGATCCATCAGCCGGTTCAGCGCGTCGAGCTCGCCTTGCACCGTGCCGCCACGCTTCACGTCGATGAAGGGAAACCGTGTGGTGTCGATGATGTCGCCGGTCGCAATCACATCGCCGCGACGGAAGAAGACGATGGTGTCCCCGTCGGTGTGGGCGGCGGGCTGATGGATGACTTGAATGCCCTCGCCGTTGAGGTACATCGAGTACATCCGGTACGCGAATGTCTTCGTCGGCCAGAGCGGGAACGGGATCGGGGACTTCTGATCCGCCGAAGCGGACATGCGCGCCGCCACGTTTTCGTGGGCGAGAATGCTGGCGGCGCCCGAGTTCGAGACGAGGTCGTCGCTCAATCCCGCGCCCGCCGCCACCGCCCCCGGCAGGATGCTGAGACCTGCCTTGGAGAGCTTCTCGTTGCCGCCGACATGGTCGCCGTCCATGCTGGTGTTGATGATGTAGCGGATCGGAAGCGGCGTCAGGCGACGGATCGTCGCCAGCACCTTGTCCGCCATCGCGGTCGAACCCGAATCGACGAGGATGACGCCCTCGGGGCCGGTCTGGACCACGATGTTCCCACCGGCGCCGGCGATCACGTAGAAGTTCGGGCGAAGCTGTACGACCTCAGGGTCTTGGGAGTTGGAAGTTGGAGCTTGGGAGTTTGGCGGCGCAGTTCGCGGAGGCTGCTGGGCGCCGGCGATCCACGTCCCCAGCACGAGGATCATGGCCACCGACAACACGGCGGATGAGGCTGCCGGGCGGGCGCGTCCGATCGCGTCTTTCATCATCGACGGTCTCGATTTCAGGCGGCAATTCTACAGCTCACCGGTGGCCGACGCTCAAGGTCTGCGCCCAGCGCTCCTCACCCCTTTTTCACGAGCCGGACGATCTTTCCATTGGCGCCGTCGGTCAGCACGTAGAGCGAGCCGTCGGGGCCTTCATGGACGGCGCGGATGCGGGCGCTGAGATCCGTCAGCAGCCGCTCCTCGGCGACGACACGATTCCCGTCGAGCGCCAGGCGAACGAGATAGCGGGCCGCGAGCGCCGAGACGAACAGGCTGCCGTTCCACGCAGGGAACATCTTCCCGGTGTAGAACGCGATCCCCGACGGCGCGATGTCCGGTGTCCAGAAGTAGACCGGCTGCTCCATGCCCGGCTGCGCCGTCTTGTCGCCGTTGATCGGCTTGGCGTTGTAATCGCGCCCGTAACCGATGACCGGGAATCCGTAGTTCTTCCCTTTCTCGACCTCGTTGATCTCGTCGCCGCCACGCGGCCCGTGCTCGCTCGTCCACGGCCTGCCCGTCTTCGGGTGGATAGCGAGGCCCTGTGGATCACGGAAACCAAGCGCGTAGATCTCTGGACGTGCGCCCGCCTTGCCGACGAACGGGTTGTCCTTCGGGATCGAACCGTCGGCGTTGATGCGCAGCACCTTGCCCATCAGGCTGTCGAACTGCTGCGGCTGCATCCACGCCTCTGACAGGATTCCCAGTCCTGCCGGGACCGTAGTCTCCACCAGCAGCGTCCCGTCGTTCGCCTGAATCACACGCCCGCCGGTACCTTCGGCGTCGAGCAGATCCTTCACGGCCTCGAGGCGTTTCTCATCGGCGGACACGCGGGCGCTGGCGACGTGGACGTGCGCGGGCGAGCGCTGCTTGGCCGGATCGGCGCCGGCCGGCAGCACCGCATAGGTGAAGTAGATCGTCCTGTTGGCCGCGAAGTTTCTGTCCGGCTGCGCGTTGAACAGCGCCTGACCCGTCGTAAACATGTCGGCCGGCATGCCGGCGAGTGGTTCCGCCGCCTTGCCGTCCTTCCCGATGATCCGGATGCGGCCGTTACGCTCGCCCAGGAGAATGCGGCCGTCGGGCAGAAACTGCAACGACGCGCCATTCAGCCCTTCCGCAAACGTTTCGACCGTGAAGGCCTCGGTCTTCGCCGGCGCCGGCGCACGCGTTTGACCCAGCCACTGCGGCAGCGGCTGATATCCGTCGGGCGCGGCGCTTTCTCCGGGCGGCTGCTGCCCTGCCGGCTGTGCCGGCGGTCGCGGCACGCTCCGCGTCTGACCGCTAAGCACGGAGGCCAGTGCCACACATCCGATGGGGAGGATGAGCAATCGACGAATCATGCGGTTGATTGTGATACCTCTCTCGGCTGCTGACAACAGGATGCGACTTGTGCCCCCGTTCAGTGCGTCATCGCGTAGACGAGATAGTCGACGCCGAGCCGATAGGCGTCGGCCGTGCCTGCCTCGCCATACAACCCTTCGGCCGACCATTCCCAGTAGTCGCCAACGTCGTTGTTGAAGTTGGCGATGGCCAGCATCCGGCCGTCGGTCTGATTGTCGTCGAACAGCCCGTAGAAGACCGGTTCGATGCCGGGCAGCATCGGGTGCGGAATGTTGAGCGTCTTCAGGCTGTAGAAGGACTGGAAGATCGGATGGCTCACGTCGAGCCGGATGAAATCGTGATCCGGCAGCACGACCTTCATCTGCGTGACGAGATTGCGCCATTCCGGGTCGCCATCAAAGTCGTCGAAGATGATGAACCCGCCCTTCAGCAGGTACTTCCGCAGATTCGTCGCCTCCGCCTCGTCCGTCGTCCAGTATCCAGGTTCGGACATGTAGATGACCGGGTTCTCGAAGATGCGCGGGTCCTCGAGATCGAAGATGTTCGAATCGGTCAGATGGACGCGGGTGTGGGTGATGTAGTCGAGGATCGCCGAGAAGTTCCGGTCGGCCGTCGGGTAGTCGTGCTCCCACCCTCCGTTGACGCCGACTCGAGTGCCGTAGCGGATGCGAGTGAAGGCGAAGCGGCTGTCATACTCGACGGCCGTCGGCGCCGGTCGAAAGAAACGACCGAACTGGGCGGCGGTCGCCGGCAGCGCCATGGCCAACAGCAACACGATGATGGCGACCCGTTTCACCGGAGCCCTGCCTCCTTTGCCGACGTCGATTATAGGCTTCACCTTGATTGACATGCAGTGTTTCACGCAGATTGATCTGTAGCGTTACCAGTGCCGAGCCGAGGAGGTGCATCGTGCCGGAACCCCCGTCTGAACCACAGACAGCATTCGTCGCGGCCGCGATCGCCCTGCTCGTGACGCCGCTGCTGACGCTGTTCGGATTGAGTGCGATCGGTCTGGCGGCGGGTTTCCTCGGTCCCGCGAACCAACGCCTCGACCTCACCCAGTCCTGGCTCGTCCTCACGCTCTTCGTCGTGTGGGTGTTGCTCGTCGTCGCTTTCGTGCTGGTGTTCGGCGTCAGATTGGCGCGCCGCATCACACGGTCATAGTCCGCAATGGCCGCGCAGATCCTCGAGCTGTACCCGAACAGCGGCATCTCGCGACCGCTGGACGGCACCTACCTCGCGCACGAGCTGCGCCGGCTCGGGACGACCGCGCGGCCGTTCGTGTACGCCAACTTCGTCTCCAGCCTGGACGGCCGCATCGCCGTCGTCGAGGCGGACACCGGCGAGTCGTATGTCCTCGAGGACCTCACGAGCAGCCACGACTGGCGGTTGTTTCAGGAATTGCAGGCGCAGGCGGACTGTCTGGTCACGCACGGCGGCTACCTCCGTGCACTCGCCGCACGGAAGTTCGACGATATCCTGCAGGTGGGTCTCACCAGACAGGCGCTGGACATTGGCGATTGGCGCAGCGCGCACGGCCTGATGCGCCAGCCGGCGATCGCGATTGTGAGCCGCACGCTCGACTTTCCCATCCCGAGCTCGCTCGAGCGGCACGGACAGCCAGTGCACATCATCACGGGCAACGAGGCGCCGCCAGATCGCATCGCACTGTGGCGCGAGCGGGGATGCGAGGTGATCTTTGCCGGGGGCGGGCCGTCCGTCGACGGCGCGCCGATGATCGATGCGTTGGCGACGCGAGGCTACGCCCACCTCTATCTGCTGGCCGGGCCGCAGATGCTCGAGACGGTTCTGCGAGACGGCGCGCTCAGTCGTCTCTACTTGACGATGACGCATCAGGTGATCGGCGGCGAACGGTTCCACACGCTTGCCGCCGGTCCGCGGCTTGGACGCGGCGGACGGCTGCAGCTGCACACGCTCTACTTCGACGCGGCCGCGCCCCAGGGGACGGGGCAATTCTTTGCGTCGTTCAACGTCCGCAAAGAGGGCTGATGCTCTGCGTCACTCAACGCTGAACTTGTGAATCATCACGTGGTGATAGGTCTGCCCTGGCCTCAGCGTCACCTGGTCACGCCACGCCGGCACGTTGATCGCGTTTGGAAACTTCTGCGTCTCCAGGCAGAGCGCCGCGTACTGACCGTAGCTCGTCCCCTTCCCTTTCGCCGAGCCGTCGAGAAAGTTGCCCGTATAGAACTGCACACCTGGCTGATCGGCCGAGAGCGTCATCACCCTTCCCGACTTCGGATCCTTCAAGCGCGCCACCGGGCGCAGCTGATTAGGCAGGCCGTTGACGACGAAGTTGTGGTCGTAGCCGATCGGTCTGCCACCGACCTGTTTCAACTCCGTGCCGATCAGCTTGGGGCTCGTGAAGTCGAAGGGTGTGCCCTTGACCGGCACGACGCGGCCGTCGGGCACCATCGGCGTGCCCGGCGTGTACTGATCCGCGTTGAGCGTCAACTGGTGATCGAGGATGGTGCCAGAGTTCTGACCGGCGAGATTCCAGTAGCTGTGGTGCGCCATGTTCACGAGCGTGGTCTTGTCGGTCGTTGCCTGCATTTCGACCTTGAGCTCGTTGTCGTCGGTCAGCGTGTAGACCGTCTTCGCACTCACGGTGCCGGGGTACCCCTCTTCCCCGTCTTTCGATACGTATGTCAGCTCGAGAGCGGGCCCATCAGCGGAGTCGGCGGGCCTGGCAGTCCAGACCACCTTGTCCCAGCCTGTCCTGCCGCCATGCAGGTGGTGCGGCTTGTCGTTGGCCGCGAGCACGAATCGCTGACCCTCCAGCTCGAATCGGGCGTTCATGATGCGATTCGCCACTCGTCCGACGATCGCGCCGAAGTAGGCGGTGCCGGCACGATAGCCGTTCAGATCGTCGAAGCCGAGCACGACGTCCGCGAGCGCGCCCGTCCTGTCGGGAACGTGCAGCTCGGTCACAGTCGCGCCGTAGTTCGTGATTTTGGCGACCAGGCCGTGCCTGTTCGTCAGCGTGTAGAGCTGCACGGGGGTGTCGCCTAGCTTACCGAAGGGCACCGATGTCATCGCCGGCTTGTCCGTCGTCTCTCGAGCGGAGGCGGATTGGCCCTCCGTCGCTGCCGAACATCCACCCACGACACACGCCGCCAGCACCATCAGTTTCAATGCGCTTCGTTGAGTCACCGGCGAATGATAGACGAGGACCACTCAACGTGGGATCGTCCTTTAACGCATCGCACTAACCTAACCTAACTAACCTAACCAGGGCAGGTTGTTCTACTTCTCGCCGATCAAGTAGCGGCAGCCACGTGGGCCCATGCGAGCCGAGTGCACGGCGCCTGCCGGAACGTCGGGAGGGCGCTCGCCGGCCGCATATGTCGTCGTGGTACCGCCGCACGTCAGCGTCATCTCTCCTTCGAGGATGATGTGCGCCGTGTCGACCGGATGCGTGTGGTCCGGATACGACGCGTGCGGGCCGTCCTGCCAGACGTAGATGTGGCGGAAGCCTTCCTCGCGCAGTTGTTGCTCCGGGGATCGATTGCTCATGTCTCACTTCGTCGCCGGCAATCAGCTGTCAGGCCGGCCGGATATCGGTCTTGCGGAAGTCGTCGCCGACGAAGAGCAGCGCGTCGCCGGCAACTTTAGCGGTCGCATACGCAAAGCAGTCGCCGAGGTTGAGCGCCGCAGCATGGTGGCCGCGTCCGAAGCGGACGAAGGCGTCAACCGCGGCGAGCCAGTGCGCCTCACCGAACGGGACGACGGTCACGGCAAGCTCCCGGATGAGAGCCTCCACCTCCCCGCGCCCCGGCGCGCGGCGGCGGGCTGCGAGCACGATGCTCGCCTCCACAAGCGTCGGCGCACCCACCCGCAGTTGATCGGCTTCCAGCATGCGGTCGACCAGATCAAGATAGTCGGGCTCGGCGAAGAGCACCGCCACCAGCGCCGAGGAATCGAGCGTCATACGCCACCAGCACCGAAGCCGAGAATCTCGTCTTCCTCGGCTCTCGTCAGCCTCCTGCCCCGCTGATCGGCCGGGATGCTCGGCCAGACCTTCTTTTCGAGGAACTTGATCAGCCGCGTCCGGCGATCGTCCGTCGCCGTGTGCTTCAACCGCCGTTTCCGCTCTTCGAGCGCACGGCGAATCGCCTCCGTCTTCGATTCCCCCGTCAGCCGCGCCACTTCGGCTGCGAGCCGCTCGACTTCAGCGTTTTTCAGATTCAGCGCCATGCTTACACCATGGTATATCAGTGCATGGTGTAAGGGTGTAAGACCACAACGGACGCTGCCTGCGTGGTTGAAGGCGAAGGTCCAACGTTCGCCGATGAGCTACCGGATTGATGGCAAACAGTTCATCGTGCTCGCGGTAAGTGGCAACGACTTGCCGAATTGCTGGCGTGCGCACTTCCTGACAGATCGCCGCGGCCAGGGACGATGGCGCCAGCTTCGTTTGCGAAAATATTCGCGGAATTCTCGAATTCCCGTACATGACGATCGGGGACACGAGGTCCCCGTCGGGTCGGTGAGATGTCTGTCGGCGGCCAGAGCGGCCACCGAGCGAAGTTGTCTCGTGAATGAGCAATGCGAATGCCACATCGGCGTCTGCCACGACAGATGGTGGCATCGCTGTTGCCTCTCTAACCGGTCATGTTGAAGCTGCTTGGTTCCTACGCAATCGCTCGCCTGCTTGGTTTCGGTCTCCTCGGCGCGGTCGTGATCTACGCACTGTTGAACCTGTTCACGTAATCGCCGCCGATGTCGGCGCGCGGCAAGCGGTAGGAGACTTTCACACTGCAGGCCGCTGGGGCGACCTACGCGGCAGATCGCTATTCGCGCGTCGGCACCTGCGCGGGGTGCACGCCAAGAGCGCCGGTGCCGCCGAATCGCGGTTGTCCGGATTCGGGCTCCGGTTCCCGGCGGCCGAGCGTCTCCGGGAGGTTGTCGTCGAACATGTCTGTCTGTTCGTAGTCGCGGTGCCACTGCCTGAGGCACACACGATCGAACCACTGCTTGGCGGCGTCCTTCAGGATGAAGCCTGCGACCATACCCAGCGCAAAGGCTGAGCCAGCAATCACGACGGAATTCTGTTCACGTTTTTGTCCAGCCATCGATTCCTCTTTGCTCGACTGGATTCAAAAGCCGGACCGCCCGGCCCCGTCGCGCAGCAGCGCGTCGCATCCACTACACACCCCACTCCTGCGCGAGCAACTCGTACGATCGCAGCCGTTCGGTCTTCCCGTACACCATCGTCGTCACCATTAACTCGTCGGCCGTCGTCTCGGCGGCGATCTGGCGCAGGATGGCGGCGACGCGCGGCGGGCTGCCGACGAACTGACGTTGGCGATTGGCTTCAATCAGCGGACGATCCTCGGGTCGAAACTCGTACTTCGACGCCTCTTCTGGACTCGGGAACGGCCGCATGTCACCGCGATGCCGCCGCACCCAGACGACGTCGCTGGAGGTGGCGAGGTAGTCTGCCTCTTCGTCCGTCGGAGCACAGATGACCGCGACGCCAAGAATGACGTGCGGCTGCGGAAACTGTTCCGACGGCTGAAACGCGGCACGGTAGGCACGGATCGGCGGCGCTGGCGGCGCCGGACTGAAGTGACGCGCGAAACCGTAGCCGAATCCCATCGCACCCGCGAATGCCGCCGTTGCCCCGCTCGACGCGAGCACCCAAATCGGCGGCAGCGGCACGCCTTCGGGCACGACCCGCACTGTCGCGAATGGATGTCCCGGCGGGAAGCCGCGGCGCGACAGCGCCAGCAACTCCTCGAGCTGCTGCGGGAACTGCTCCGCATCGAATGGATGCAGCGCTCGTGACGTCGCTGGATCCGTCCCCGGCGCGCGGCCGACGCCGAGGTCGATGCGACCAGGATGGAGTGCGGCGAGCGTATGGAAGTTCTCGGCGACCCGCAGCGGCGCATGGTTCGGCAGCATGATGCCGCCGGAGCCGACACGAATCGTGGAGGTCGCCGAGGCCACGTGTTCGATCAGGATCTCGGGCGACGAACACGCGATGTTCGGCATGCCGTGGTGCTCGGCAAACCAGAAACGCACATAACCGAGTTGCTCGCACAACTGCGCGAGATCGACGGCATCGCGCAACGCCTCACGCGCAGTGGAACCCTCGCTGACAGGCGCAAGATCGAGAACGGACAGCGGGATCATGCGGCGATCAGCCGTCGATGTGACCGACGCGGGATCTTGGGTCGACGCAAAACGTTCTCGAATCTAGTCCGGAATTTCCGCCTCGACGAGCTTCGCCAGCAGCGTGAGCGATTCCTGCCAGCCGAGGTAGCACGCCTCGGGCGGAATGGCGTCCGGTATCCCCTCCTGCCTGATGTTCACCTCGGTGCCGACGAGGACCTTCTTCAACGTCACCGTCACCCGCATTTCGCCAGCGAGGTTCGGGTCGTCAAACTTGTCCGTCCAGCGAATGCGCTCGCCCGGCGCCAGTTCGAGGTACTCGCCGCCAAATGAATGGCTCTTGCCGGACGTAAAGTTCGTGAATGACATCTTGTACGTCCCGCCGACGCGTGCGTCCATGTGGTGGACTTTCGCGGTGAAACCATTCGGTGGAAGCCACTTGACCATGGCGTCGGCGTCAACGAAGGCGCGGTAAGTTCTCTCGGGTGTCGAACGGAAGACCCGGTGCAGCTGAACGGTGTTCGGCATCATTGCTCCTCTGCGGCATTGTGACAACCGCGATTTTCTGATCTTTGGACTGGTGAAGGCGGTGCAAATCATCGGCGAAGCCCGTCCGCTGCAGGCCGGTTCAGCCGGTCCCTCCACTCTGCGTTAGAATCCGCTCATTTGCCGCCGTTCATGCGGCTCTCACACTTGGGGTGGATGACTATGCGAACGTTCGTGTTGGTAGCAGCACTCTTGTCGGTAGGCTTCGCGGCGTATGCGCAGGAGCCGGTGGTTGGGGTCAAGGATCCCGAGTCGTTGTTCAAGGATTCCGACGCGAAACTCAACCGGAACAAGCAAGCGGCGCTGCACATCATGCGCGAGCTGCTGCAATGCGGGCAGTGGGATCGCGCGGGTGAGTGGCTGACCGATGCGTATCACCAGCACAATCCGAACGCCGCGTCCGGCCTCAAGGGCGTGGTCGCGTTCTTCACGCAGGTGATGAAGGTCAAGCGGCTGGACAAGTGCGACAAGCTGACGACGGAAGTGGTGGCGGTGATCGCAGACGACGACTATGTCACGGTCATGATGCCGCGTAAGTATCCGGATCCGCGGAAGCCCGGCACCGAGTACTTCACGACGTGGTTTGACACCTGGCGCTTCGTCAATGGCAAGGCCGACGAGCACTGGGATCCCGCCACGATTAACGCCCCGCCAGCCAAGTAGCATCGGGTGGCGCGCCGCGCGGTCCTGATCCTCGTCGCCTGCACCGTGGGCATCACTGCCCGCGGTGCCGAGTCCGATCTCTCCGCGCTGCAGCAACGCGTCGCGCGGCTCGAGACGTTGACCGAGCGCGTGGACGCGCTATCGGCGATCAAGCGACTCCAGCATGCCTACGGCCACTATTCGGAGCTCGGCTTGTGGCACGACTTCGCCGACCTGTTCGCCGAATCGGGCATCGGGTATTACACGCAGGGCGCGCTCGACCGCGAAGGGATTCGCACCCTCTTCCTGAAGGACGTCGGCGGTGGCCGCCTCGGCCTTGCCGACGGCCGCATTTACCCGCACATCTCGATGCAGCCGGTGATCACGCTGGCCGCCGACGGCCAGTCCGGCAAGGGACGCTGGCACATCATGGCGATGCTCGGCGGCTACGGTGGATCGGCCTCCTGGGCCGGCGGTGTCTACGAGAACCAATACGTGCGTGAGAACGGCGTCTGGAAGTTCAAGGAGGTTCGCTATCTCCCCCAATACTCAGGCCGGTATGACGATCCGGGCTGGACACCGACTGGTCAGCCGACGCCGTTTCATTTCGACGCGTCCCGTGTCGGCATGCCCATCCTCGACGGCGCCGCGAACGACGCCCTGCGCTCCTCGGAGGAAGCCACGCCAACGCTCGCGATGCTGGCGAAGCGCATGGCCGATCTCGCCTCGCGCGCCGATCGTCTCAACGACGAGATCGAGGTTGCCAATCTCCAGCACACCTACGGCTACTACGTCGATCGGAAGATGTGGGACGACGTCGCGGACCTCTTCGCAGCAGACGCGACGCTGGAAATCGGGCTGCAGGGCGTCTACGCAGGAAAGACGAGCATCCGTCGCGGGCTGAATGCCTTCGGCCTCTCGACTGCGCCCGGGGCGAGTGCCGGGCTTGCCGAAGGCGAGATCAACGATCACGTCCAGCTGCAGACCATCGTCACCATTTCGCCCGACGGCCGCACCGCTCGCGCGCGTGGCACCGATCTCGGCATGAGCGGAACGACCGGCGGACGGGCGTTGTGGAGTCAGTCCATCTACGAAAACGAGTTCGTGAAACAGGCGGGCGTCTGGAAGTTCAGGGCGATGCACGTCTATCCGCGATTCATCGTCGATGCGGAGAAAGGATGGGCGAAGGACGCACAGCCCGCGCCTGCGCAGAGCCGTGAGTTCCCTCCCGATCGGCCACCGACAGAGAACTACGAAATCTTTCCCCGCTTTCACATCGCACCGTTGCACTTCGATCACCCGGTAACAGGCCGTCCGCCGCAGTACCCCGAAGGCACGAAGGTCCCCGCCCGACCGCCAGCTGCGTCGCGGGCGATTCGGACAGTGAAGACTGTTGCCGCTCTGACGGCGCTCGTCACTGCGACCGAACGTGCTGTGGAACGCAGCCGGGCGTACCACGCAACCGAGAACCTCGCCACGGCCTACGGCTACTACATCGACGAGTTTGCGTGGGATGACACGGCGAATCTCTTCTCGCGCGACGGCTGGAAGGAACTCTCCTATGTCGGCACCTACGTCGGTCGCGAGCGAATCCGGCAATCGCTGAAGGTTCGCTATCCGAACGCCAAATCACCGGACTTCCTCACGATCCACCAGGTCGTGCAGCCCGTCATCCACGTGTCGGCGGACGGGCGCAGCGCCAAGATCCGTGCCCGTCTGTTTCAGCTCGGCGGTCCGGCGAAAGGCGAGGGATCCTGGATCTCGGGGATCTACGAGAACACCACCGTGCAGGAGGATGGTGCGTGGAAGATCTCGGGCATGGACCTGGACTACGTCTGGACGGCGCCGTCGCGCGGCGGATGGGTTCGCGTCAAGACACCGCCGGGTGCGCCGCAGATCGCGATGATCAACGAGTTCCCGCCCGATCGCCCGCTGCGCGGCTCAATCGCAGCGCCGTTCCCGAAGATCCATAACGTGGCGTTCCATTACCGGAATCCCGTCTCGCGCCGGATGCCCGCGCTGCTGCTGCCCTAGCAGAATCGTCGGACCAAACGGTGGTCAGGTGAGGTCACAGCGCACCCGCGAATTTACATTCCATACGCTCCCTGTTCCGCCCGTCGGCGCAGTTCTTCCAGCCGCCGCGTGACATAGGTCGCGCGCTCACGCATGGCTTCGGCGGTTCGCCCCGTCGAATCGTACAGCTCCGCGAGCCGACGATGGGCGTCAGGACCGGCATCGAGGGAAATCGCCGTCAGATAGGCGGTCACTGCCTCGTCCGGCCGGTTCGCGGCGGTCAGCGCCTCCGCCAGTCGAAGCTGGATGGCTGCATTGGCGCCCTGCAGCGCGATCGCCTGCCGCCACAAATCGATCGCACCGGGATAATCACGCTGACCCATGCGGACCTCCGCGTTCACCCTCAGTGCCGCGGCAGCCTTGGCGTTGCGATCCTCTTCGATCGCCCGCGCCTGCAGGCGCTCCGACTGCGCCACGCGCTGCTTCCAGTCGGACGTTCTGCCGGCGCGGCGCAAGGCATCGGCAAGGGCGCGCACAGCCAGCCGGTTGGTCGCGTCGATCGCGACCGCTCGTTCGAGCGCTTCCACGGCTTGGGCCGTCTCGTCTGCGTTCAGGTGCCAGCGTCCAAGTTCGATGAACGTTTCGACGGCGAACGGGTCGAGCAGCAGGGCGATAACGAGCTCCGCGTATCCTTCCGCCGCGCGACCGTTCTCTGCGTAGGTGCGGCCGAGTGCCCTGTGCGCCGCGGCGTTGTTCGGGTTGGTCAACACCGCACGCTGCTGCAGTCCGATCACTCGTTCGTAGTCGAGGTGCAGCTCCGCCAGCCTGGCCAGCGCCGCGTACAGCTCGCCCTTCCCGACCAGCAGCACGAACTGATCGGCCGCGGCCAGCAGGTCGTCGTCATCGGCATGCTGGAGTCGTTCCGATGCCGTCGATAACCGCCACCGCAGCGCGCCAACGCCGGGCACCGCGGCGATGGCTTTGCGCAGCACATCCTCGGCTTCCGCCGAGCGACCGACCTCGTCGAGGGTGCGCGCCAGCGCGAGCCACGAGCGCTCGTCGCGTGGATTCAGGCGTATCGCGTCGCGTAGATGCTGAACGCTCTTGGCGACGTCCCCGGCGACCAGATATGCGGTGGCCACGATTCTGTGCGCCTCGGATGAATCAGCGGCGCCGGCGGCGGCCATCTCGAGGCCTGCAATCGCCGCCGCGACATTGCCCTGACGCAGCGCCGCGACGCCGCGGACCATCGGCTCCGCTCT